>WNGL01013583.1_pt1 | contig 10907 bp, 8 predicted proteins | sample 5400591 | NCBI WGS metagenome assembly WNGL01 (sample SAMN13153377, study PRJNA577476) | soil metagenome | isolation source: 80 cm soil or saprolite under Garry oak tree replicate 1 | place: USA:California | collected 2016-06-15
TCCTTGGCATAAGGAAGCACGCCCACATTGGGGAGGTAGTTCGCGGTAGCGCCTTCGTCGTGCGGACCCGTAGGAAAATATCGTTGGATAATTTTTTCTCGTTTGACCTTACCAGCCCGCGTAGTCATAGCCACGTGATAATTGGTTACGATGAAACGACACGCGGCGTCCAGGCAAAAGCCCGTACCGAAGTTAGCATCTATGTCGAGCTTAGGGCCAAGCCTCCCCGAGATACCAAGCTTTACCGAGGGAGTGATCTTCACCAAGGTAATCGGAACGACGACCTCGCTAAAATCCTGAGTGTGTTCCACGGTGGAAGAAGGCGGGATTGTCGAGGGACTCGAAAAGACTTTTTGGGCCGCCACGATGGGTGACAGGCAGAAACATGCGATTGAGATCGGAATGATTTCGCGCAAAATCATCAGATGTCACCAGCTCTGAATGAGCCGGCTCTGATGTCTCGCACGTGGCTGTCCGCAGCGTTGAACTGAATACAAACGACTTAGTGGTTTTTGAATCAGCGGTCTAACCAAAATGGAACGGATAGCCTGTCGTTCTGGGAAAATGGTGTCGATACGAACTCAGTGAGCGACACTGAGCGCATTCCACTGCTCGGTTGCGTTGGGGCGGCTCGGTCAACATCGACCTTGTCGAGAATGCGTACGGGTTTCGCTGGACTCGCGCAGTGACGTGTGCAGCCTGCCTGCGCGGTTAGGCGGAGGCCGCTGCGCATTCTCTCAGTTCTGTAGATCCAAAACCGATCCCACCACTGAGTCAGTCACGATACGGCGATATGGCACGCGAGGCGGAAGGATGCGGATTCTTGTGAAGTCGATCAGGGTTTCTGAAGGAAGGCGATCAGCATTCCTGCGGCTTCCGCGCGCCGAAGGGAACGAATTTAGATGTTATTCCACTGGTTGCGGAAACCTGGGCCACCGGTCCGGCGATCTTGCAGGGCTTCGTCACGGTGAAGAGGGCTACCGCCGGAGCGAACGCCGACGTGAGCCTCGCGGCTTCGCAGAGCATCAATGTATCTTCCAGCGTAACGCGGCAATTGACCCTCTCTTCGCTTTATGAGCGATGAATCTCTCTTTTTTTGTCTGTGTAGCGGCGGCCCTCAGGCCGCCATCCCTCTTAACTGGGCCTAGTGCCGTTCCAACTTTTTCTGACGAGACTCCGCGCAAATCGATTTCAGCAAGTTGGCAGACACTAAAGTTTCCGAAGTTTGCTTCCTTTAGTTGGAACGGCAGTAGCTGCGCCCAAGCTGCCTCTACTCATAGCGTAGGGCGACCAGGGGGTCCACACTCGCGGCGCGCCGCGCAGGGATCCAGCACGCCACCAGGCCGGTAATTAAGAGCACCACAGGAACGCACGTCAGCGTCCACGGATCGTACGCCGAAACTCCCCAGAGCTGCGTCGCAATCACACGCCCCAGCGCCACGCTGGCAATCAGTCCAAGGCCCACACCACTGGCCACCAATCGCAACCCCATTCCAACCACCAGCCGCAGAACATCCGAGCTTTCGGCTCCGAGCGCCATGCGTATCCCGATCTCATGTGTTCTCCGGGCGGTGGTGTACGCCAGCACGCTGTACACGCCTATCGTCACCAGCACCAGCCCAATGGTGCCGAAGATTGTCATCATCAAGAACCCAAACCGCGGCCCCGCGTAGGAAAACTGGCTGATGTAGCCCTCCAGCGTCCCCGTAAACGTCAATGCTACATTCGCATCTGTCGCCCAGATTTCGTGTTGCACCGCGTTCATCATCGTCAGCGGTTCTTTCGCTGTCCGCACCAGAATCCCGCGGAACGCCGACCCTGTCACCGTAAACGGCACCCATATTTCCGGTTCTGGCGGGTCCTGCAGTCCCCGGTTTTTTGCATCCGCAACGAGACCGATAATTTCAAACATCGGCTCCTTCACCGGGTCTTCAAACTCGGACAACTGCGCGATTCTGACCTGTTTCCCAATCGGATTCTCTTTGCCCAGATACTTGTGTACAAATGTTTGGTTCACCACCGCCAGCTTCCGCGCCCCATTCACTTCCGCTGCGGTGAACGCCCTTCCGTCCAGGAACTGGATCTTCAGCACCGCAAAATATCCTTCGCTACAGAGCTGGAACATCGCATTCCATTTCTCCGCGTGCGTCTTCCCCGGAATCTCGATGTCGCTCGGAATTCCTCCATACGGCGGGAGCGTGCTGGTTTCTGTTGCTTCCACCACTCCAGGCAACGCTCTCAGCCTCTGCAGCAGCGGCCGGTAGAATCCCGTCCCTTGGCTGGCCGTCTTGTAGCGGTCCGTCGGCAGCGGCAGCCTCGCCACCAATATGTGATCCGGCTGCAAACCCAGGTGGACCTCCCGCAGCGCCACAAAACTTCTCATCAGCAGCCCCGCGGCCACCAGTAGTGTCAGCGAAAGCCCCACCTCCAACACAACCACCGCATCGCGCAGCCGTCCGTGCCGGAATCCTCCGCTGATGCCTTTCCCGCTGTCCCGTAGCGGATCGTTTAAATCCTTTCTCGCCGCCTTCAGCGCCGGCACCAGCCCGAACACCAGCGCCGTCAGCACGGCCACGCCCAGAGTGAAGGCCAGCACTGGTGTATTCATTCGAATGACCGCTTCGGCCGGGATAATCTCCTGCGGCATCAGCGCCACCAGAAATTTCAGCCCTCCCCACGCCAGCAGCGTTCCTACCGCGGCCCCGCCCGTCGCCAGGATCAGGCTCTCGACTAGAAGTTGCCTGATCAATCTGCTTCGGCTCGCCCCCAGGGCCGACCGGATGGCAAACTCTTTTTCCCGCGTCGTAGCTCGCGCCAGCAGAAGATTCGCCACGTTCCCGCAACCAATCAGCAGCAACAACCCCACCGCTGCCAGCACGATAAAAAGCGTCGCTCGAAATCTTCCCACCACTAGATTCGTCAGCGACTCGATTTGCACCGTAAAGTGTTTCGGGTAGTTCTTCGGATACACCGTCGCCAGTCGATTGGCCACCACCGTCAGGTCCGCCTCCGCCTCCTTCGAGGAAACGCCCGGCTTTAAATGCCCCAGCAGGAACCAGAACTGCGGGAACGCTCCGGCCACCGCCTTGGTGTCCTCTGTTCGGTTCGGCTTCGCGGGAATCCACAGATCCGCGTTGCCCCAGCCAAACCGCGGAGGCATGACGCCGATGAGCGTCCTCGGCGTACCGTTCAACACAAACGTCTTGTTCAATATTTTCGGCTCCGCCCCGAACTCCTTCACCCACACTTTGTATCGCAGCACGAAAACCGGCGGCGCTCCCGGCTCGTAATCCGCGGGTTGCATCACCCGCCCCAGCAACGCCGGCATTCCCAGAAACTCAAATGTTCCCGGCGTCACGTAATTCCCACGGAAGTGCTGCGTCCCTTCTCCCGACCGATACAGCACGTCCAGGTTGCCCATGGCGATCACCCGGTCAAAAACGTGGTTCTGCGCCACGTACTCCTGAAACTCCGGCCCGCTGAACGCGGCCCGCCCCCCGGGCTCATTTCGCTCCGTGTCATGGATTAGCACGGACATGAACCGCTGCGCGTCTGGGTATGGAAACGGCTCCATCAGGATGTTGTCGATCACGCTGAAAATTGCCGTGGACGCACCAATCCCCAGCGCCAGCGTAATGATGGCCACAATCGCAAATCCGGGAGTCTTGCTCAGGTTCCTAAGCGCATACTGGATGTCCTGCCTCAGCGTTTCCATATTCCCCCAGTCAAATCAACCCGATTCCATCTCTTTCAGGCCACATCCACACCTGTGATGACGGGTTGGAGCTTGTCCCGCCCGCCCCGGCCTTGCCGGGGACACGCTCGGGAGACCCGTGCCTTACCTTACTTAGAGTTACGCACTCCCCCGCAATAAGTTCAGACGCCACAGCCCCCAATAAGTTGCCAAATTTTCCAAACTCAGCTTCCCCGGAGCCTATCGCTACGTCACAAAGCCGCAGGATGTGCCACGTCGGAATGCATCCCAACCCTGTCAGGACCCGCACTTCCTAAAGCCTGGATGAATTTAGGTTTTAATCAAACAGAAGCGACCATATAAAGCGTAAGTCCTTCCATGAGAAGGCCGGTGTGAGTCAAGTCGGTTTTCTTCTTCCTTCCTGTGGGTTTTTACCTTTGAGCCGGGCCGCCTCTGTCGCCATCCTTCCATCCGCACTCTTTTGTTGAGCGATTTTCGCTCGGTGCCAGTTGGGCGTCCTCGTTTCAGCAGGTGCTGCTACCTGATAATCGACCTCCGCTCCCCTCTCTTCGACGGAAGTTGGGCCAGGACTTAGTCGCAGTCACCTGAACTCGGCGGTTGAGCTCGGCTCTTCGGATCCAGCTCTAGGCCACGGCGTTCACCACTGCGTGGTTGTTTCGCAGGGGCTCGTAGACCTCTCCGCTCACCCACAACTTGTGAAGCAGTACCGCCAACTTCCGCGCCACGGCAACGATAGCTCGTTTCTTGGCATTCTTCCCTCCGCGCTCGGCAAGCTGCAGTCCCCAGCGCCGCAAATCACTGTCTTCTCCAAAGGGCCCCAGAATGTAATGCGCGCCCTGCACCATCAGCGTCCTTAAGTACCGGTCTCCTTCTTTGCTGATGTGTAGTTGTGGCTGACTCATACCAGAGTTCCTACGTCCAGGGCGCAGCCCGAGAAAACATCCCACATCCCGGCTTCGGCGAAATCGGTGTGGATCGTCCAAGGTCAGCACGTAGGTCAACGCAATCAGTGTTCCCACTCCCTTCACTTGTTTGAGCAGCGCAACCTCGGGATGCGCTTCCTTGGCGATTTGCTCGACCCGCCGGTCATACTCCCCGATGCGCTCGTTTAGTGATTCGATTTCCCCCAACAGCGGCTCCAAAGCGTCCCGCAACTCCTGGCTCAGTCCTTTGGCGATCTCCCGATTCATTTGCCCTGTGCCGCACTTCCGCAGCCGCTCGCCGTAAGATTTCGTCAACCCGCGTGCCGTATTCACCAGCGCCGTGCGTGCACTGACGAGTCCTGCTCGGGCGCGAATCACCGTCAGATAGATTTGCGCCTTTGCACTGCGATGGCGCACCGGACCCAACAAGCCGGGGTCGATTCTTGCCAGCCGTGCCAGCGTCCTGGCATCTAGCTGATCATCTTTTCGGCTACTCTCCCCGATGAGCTGCACGTTGCGCGCATGGGCCACGATCACTTCGTGGCCCAACTGGGTCAACTGCCGGCTTACCCAGGGGGAATGGGTTCCCGTTTCCAGTGCGATTCGACTGCGCCGGACCCTGTTGAAGGCTTGCTGGATGCCCTTCGGTGTCGTTGGCAGGTTCTGCTCCAGAATCACTGCACCCGCCTCATTCAAGATGCAGTAATGGCTAATTCGGTCTCCCAGATCCAAACCGATGGTTAGCTTGGGCTGCTTGAAAATCTCGTTTCTGTTTCTCGCCACAGTGCTAATCTTCTTCATAGCCGGTCTCCTTTCCAATGCGCCTCGAGCGCGTCGATCATTGGGAGCGTATCGCATCCCGTGGAGACCGGCCTTCTCATCCCATCTGATATCTCGCGTAATCGGAAACGGATGACGCACTCCTCGCAGCCGCGTTGGCCTTCGGCGAACAACTCTTCGATGATAGGAATTGCCCGCGGAGGAAGGCCGCGAGAAAGGATGCGCGTCAGTCTTTGGCGACGGGCAAGCCTGCTTCGACCCAGCCCTTCCATCCGCCGTCCATGGACTCGACGTTCTTGTAACCCATTTTCTGGAGATTGTCCGCCGCCAACGCGGAACGGAACCCGCCGCCACAATACAGGATGAGTTTCGTGCTGGGATCCGGGAAGCGCTGCTCGGCGTCGCGTTCGATGACGCCCTTTCCCAGATAAACGGCGCCGGCGACGTGTCCCCTGGCCCATTCGCTCTCTTCGCGCACGTCCACCAGGACGAATTTCTCGCCCCCATCCATGCGGCGCTTCACGTCTGTCACGTTCGTCTCTTTGACGCGCGACTTGGCTTCGTTGACGAGTTTCAGAAATTGTTGCGCATGAGCCATCCGAACCTCCTCCGCAAAGAAAAAATCTTGAAACCTGAGGATACCATAGCCGGCCTCGCACGGCGGGCCGGGAAGGAGAGCGATTCTGGCGGCGATTTATTTCCTAGCTCGCATTTCTCACAAGGATGCGGCTTCCTGAGAAAGTGAGCCTGGAGCATCACGTCATTCTGAGCCCATCCGATGAGGATGGGCGAAGAATCTCAACGTTCGCTTCAAGTAGGGTGTGTGGATTGAGATCCTTCGGCGAACCTCGTCGGTTCGCCTCAGGATGACAGGTTCTGGGTGGGCTTCTGCGGGATTGCCAACGCGTAAGTCGTGAGAAATCCGGGCTGAGCGTCACTGTTTCGGAGCATCCGCTTTGGGTTTTTCCTCGGAGTTCTTCTTGACGAGGGAGCGGACGTAATTGACCATTTGCCAGGCTTGCGTGTTGTTCAAGCGGCCCTCTTCGCCGACCATTTTCCCCTTACCCTTGATGATCAGGTAAAAGAGTTCTCCGTCGGTCATACCGGCAAGCGCGGCGGGATCTCGCCAGTCCTTGAGCGTGAGCTTCATCTCAGCGGCCACGTCTCCTTTGCCGTCGCCGGCGGCGCCATGACAGAAGGCGCAATCATAGCCATACAGCCGCTTCGCTTCGGCAAGTCCTTGCGGCGTGGGTTTAACGGGGTTCTCGCGTTTCGCGGCTTCGGGCGGAATTTTGGCCTCCTCCGGTTTTTCCGGGGTTTGCGTTTGCCGGGAGGAGGAAGCAGCAACGGCCGATACGAAGAGAACGGCAAGAAAGACCACAGCGCCTCGCATGCGGACCTCCCGTGGGCAAGGGCGGAGGGAAAAGCGGTCCTTGCCGGCGGCTTGCGGGAATTGTACGCCCGGAAGAGCCTGGAGGGTACAGAAATGCGCGTCTCGAGCCTCCGGGAGGGTCGGCCAGTTGACCGCCCCGGCGGGGCCGGGATCTGCGACTTTGCGGTCACAGATAGAAAGGTTTGCCGCCTCGCTCTTCGGACGGGCTATGGCTTTTTGGATTTCGCAGCGGATGACTTTGCGCGCGCCGGTGGAAGCGAACATCCTCGCTGCCGCCCCTGATCACCGAACCCCGCGCGGAAGCGGCTCGATTCGCGGATGCGCGTGCGCAAGCCGTCAATCACCGGCGGAATCGGCTCGTGCGCAACGCCGCGAACCAGGAAAATCACCAGCGCCGCCTCGCCCGGAGAGTCCACGCTCGAGCCGATGCCGACGCCCTGCACGCCGGCCTTGCTCATCCATTCCTCCACGTGCGCCGCATGGACGGCCTTCGCGCGGGCGAATTCGGCCTCGGAGATGGGGTAAACACTCTGCGGAGCGGGCGCCGCTTGCTCCGGCGCGGCGCTCTGTTCCGCCGAAAGCAAGCCGCGTTGCGTGAAGAGCTCGCCCTCAATGATGCGCGTGCGGATGCCGTCCACGACAGCCGGAATTCCCGTGCGCGGCTGGTCTCTGGTCACGAAAAGGAGAATTGTCGGCTCGCCGGGATGATCGAAGCTCGCGCCGACGCCGATCGCCTGAACTTCCGGATGCGCCATCAGCTCCGGCGCATGGAGATCGCGCACCCGCAGAGCGCCCGCAATCGCACCGGAGCTCGGCGCAACCTTCTGCGCGGCCAGACGCGCGGTCATGGCCGCCTGCGGCCCCGGCAAACTGCACGCCGCCACCGGATGAGTGGACGCGGTCCCCACAAACACGGGCTTCACTCCGGTAGTGGGATCGGCAAGTGCGGTGAGGACGTCGGAAACCGGATTCCCCACTGTGTCCACGTCGGACCCCGCATAAAGCAGCGCCACGGGGTCGGCGGAGTCCTGCGTGACGATGAGCGAGCCGGAATCTCCTTCGGCGCTGAAACTTCCGCCCGTGACCGCCACTTGATTCGTATATGTCGCTGTGAACGTCGTCCCCGTGCCGCAGCCCTTCTGATATTGAATCGACGTGCTCGTGCTAACGGAAAAGATCCCGGAACATGTCAAGCCTGTCGTGCGGCCGCTTTTTGCCACAGGGTGATTCAGAACCGGTGGGACGCCCGTGCCACCGTGCGGTGGGCCGTCGGTCGGCATTCCCCCGCTGTTCGTGCCGCCGAGTTCGAGGATCGTGCCGGCCGAATCGACAGTCAGGGGCACGACTTGCGCGATGGCGGCATCAGCGACAGGATGAAAAACTCCTTGGGAGTCCTTATTTGATTCGAGAGTCACAGACTGCGAAAGATGCCCCACCGTGGTTGTTCCCACCGTACTGCAATTTGCATCGATCAACCCGGGCTGGATAATGTTTTCGCCGGTGGTGGCGAGGTCGGTCCGGGCCAACACGTGATTGACGCTGAGGATGTACTGATTGCCGCCGCGCGACACCAGAGATCCCAGCGTCCCGCCACAGCAAGTGATCGTCCCTCCGCTTGTACTCGAGTCATTTGCGTTGCCGCCTGTCGTCCCCAGCTTCACCGGAATCAATTCCGTATTCTGGTTCGGCGCAAACACGGTAACCGTTGCCGACCCGGACGAAGAAGAATTCGCCTGTGAGACGGCCGTGACTGTGACCGGCGCTGTGGTGTTCCCGCCGCCGCTGGTGGACGTAGTCGGGACCGAATTTGGCGCATGGTAAACGCCGGCGGTAGAAATCGTTCCGGCCGTCGCGTTTCCTCCGGTGATAGCGTTGACCTGCCAGGTCACCGCGCTGCTCGGCTGTCCATTGATGGTGGCCGTGAACTGCTGCGAAGCGAAGACTTCTACGGTCGCCGGATTCGGCGAGACCGTCACGGTCCCAGTTCCCGCTGACGTGATCGTGACCGACGCTGAGGCCGATTTGGATGTGTTTGCAGTAGAGGTAGCCGTCACGGTCACCGTCGTGGGATTTGGCGGCGAATTTGGAGCGGTGTACAGGCCGTTCGAGGAAATCATGCCAACTGTCGAGCTGCCGCCGATCGTGCCGTTCACTGCCCAGGTGACGCCCGTATTGGATGTGCCGCTGACGCTCGCCGTGAATTGTTGGGTTTGACCGACGGCCACGCTCGCCGAAGTCGGCAAAATCGTTATGGAAATCTGTGCCGGAGGCGAGCTGGTACTCCCGGCGCAGCCCGCGAGGACAAAGGACAGCACGCACGGCGCAACGAACGAGAGAAATCGTCGCATGGACACCCTCACTCGCGGCTGGGGGAGTTTTTGGACTTACTCAGAGGCGCCGCGGGGAACCGGCCGCCGCTCTCGCCAGTTCGGGCCGGCCTTCGCCTCGACGGCCAGCGGCACGTCCAACTTGTGAACGCTCTCCATCTCATGGCACACAAGCTCGCGCACCCTCGAAAGCTCACTCTCTGGGACCTCGAACAACAATTCGTCGTGGACCTGCAGGATCATCCTGGCTTTGAACTTTTCCTCCCTCAGCCGCCGGTCAATCGCGATCATGGCGAGCTTGATCAGGTCGGCGGCCGTGCCCTGCAGGGGCGAATTCAGCGCGGTGCGTTCGGCGAAATTGCGGAGCTGCATTTGCGGCGATGTGATCTCCGGGATGGGGCGGATGCGTCCGAAGAGCGTCTTGGCGACGCCACGCCGCGATACCGCTGGAAGTACGCGTTGATGAATTGCGCGGCCTCCTTCTGCTCGATTCCGAGTTGCTGCGCCAGACCGAACGCGGAAAGCCCATAGATGATGCCGAAATTGATGACCTTCGCCGCGCGGCGGTGCTCGGCGGTCTGCGCCAGCGGGCCGACCCCGAAGACTTCCTGAGCCGTGCGCGCGTGGATGTCCTCGCCCTTGCGGAAGGCTTCGACAAGCACGGGGTCGGCGGAAAAGTGCGCCATAATTCTCAGCTCGATCTGCGAATAGTCCGCGGAGAGCAGCAGATTTCCTTTTTCGGCGACGAACGCCGCGCGAATCTGCCGCCCCAGCTCGCTGCGGATGGGAATGTTTTGCAGGTTCGGGTCGGAAGAGCTGAGCCGGCCCGTCGCCGTGCCCGTCTGGCTAAAGCTGGTGTGCAGGCGCCCTGTTTCGGGATGAATCAGTTTCGGCAGCGCATCGACGTACGTTGACTTCAGCTTTGCGACTTCGCGGTACTCGATCACTTTACCCGGCAGCGGATGGGCCGCGGCAAGTTCTTCCAGCACGTCCACTGCGGTCGAGCGGGCCTTTGCTTTGCCGCGCCGTGCCGGCGCCTGGAGATTCAGCTTGTCGAACAGAATCTCCGCGAGCTGCGGCGGCGAATTGACGTTGAATTCTTCGCCCGCCAGTTCCCAGACTTCTTTCTCCAGGCGGCGGACCTCTTTCTCCATCGCCTGCGACATGGCATCGAGCGCCTGCGGATCCACGCGAACGCCCGCGCGCTCCATGCCCGCAAGAACAGGCGCGAGCGGCAAATCAATTTTTTCGCACACGTTGGCGAGGCCTTGCTCTTCCACCTGCGCGCGAAGGACCGGCGCGAGCCGGTGCAGCGCCGCTGCGCGCTCCCCCGGCGCGCCGGAGAGCATCACGTTGAGATGGCGCATCACGACATCGGCAAAATCGTGGTTCGCCGTCGTCGGACGCAGCAGATACGAATAGAGCTGCGTGGCGTGCTCGATTCCCTGAGCGCGGCCGGTCAAAAGCTGGAACAGTTTGGGATCGTGGACGATTTTGGGACGCTTTGCGTCCGCGAGAAACGGAGCCAAGACGTTGAGCGCATCGGTCTTTTCATCGAGCCAGATTGAGCGCCCCTCGTTCGCCGCGGCGGAAATCTCGATTGACGAAATGCGCGCGCCGAACCCTTCTGTTTCGCGTTCGCCCGCATCGAGATTCAGCCATACGGCCAACGGCCGATCCGCGGGCAGCCTTTCAACATACTCGTGGAATTCGGCCGCGCTCGAAAGCTGAGCGTAATCTGTTTTTGCGGGCGTTTCCCCGCCGGCGCC
>WNGL01011326.1_pt1 | contig 10906 bp, 13 predicted proteins | sample 5400591 | NCBI WGS metagenome assembly WNGL01 (sample SAMN13153377, study PRJNA577476) | soil metagenome | isolation source: 80 cm soil or saprolite under Garry oak tree replicate 1 | place: USA:California | collected 2016-06-15
TGATCGCGACGGAGACGCGGCCATTGTTGCAAGGGTCAAGGCTGACCGCGTTTGAGCTGGCGAGGGACGGGATTCCGGTCCGGGTGATCTGTGATAGTGCGGCCGCCCAACTGATGGCTCAGGGCGTGGTGGACAAGGTCGTTGTCGGGGCCGATCGGATCTTAGGGACGGGGCATGTCACGAACAAGATCGGGACCTTGCCGATCGCGCTTGGGGCGAAGTTCTATGGTGTTCCGTTCTATGTGGCGGCGCCAGCGTCAACGCTGGATCTGGTGACGGACGTGTCCCGGGTGGTTATTGAGGAGCGGGATCAGCGCGAGGTCTTGTCGGTTGGCGGTAGGCGTTTTGCTCCCCGGAATGTCGGGGCTTTGAACCCTGCTTTCGACATTACGCCGCCAGAGCTGGTTACGGGGATTGTGACGGACCGTGGTGTGGTGGCTCTGCCGTTGGCTGAGAATATCCGGGCCATGTTTGGCTGATTCACGAAGGAAGACTGCCATGGCAAGGAGTGGTGAACGTGGAATTCTCAACGTTTCACGAAGGGCGAGGCGCTGGAAAATCGACCACCCCGGGGGGTCACATAATAGTTAGCGGAAAAAAATAGTTACAGGAAAGAGAAAAGTTAGGAGAAAAAATTGTTTCAGAAAGAGAAAGATCTGCGACAGCGGTAGGTTGGTTGGAGGAGTAGAGGGACTTTCTTGGAAAATGTGTGCTTGTTCTCGCACGTAATATCGGGGGAGAATTTTTTCCATCTCGGCCGTGGATAACTATATACTTTTTCTACCGATAAAGGGTAGGTTTTAGGCGGATATTTCCCGAACTTCTCTCGTCTCTCTTGACTCTCTCTCCTTCTCCTTAGGTTCCTTCTTGATGACCGGGGTCACCACCTCCACAGGCACGTTTCCAGCAGACTCTATCCGAGCCTTCCAATCACTGCAGTCTGTCTTCTTGATCGCATCCCTCGGAACGAACAGGCTCAATACAACAGCGGTTTTGGGTGGTACGAAAATTTCCTCGATAAACTCTCTTACTCCAACTTCTCTAGCTTTCTTCGCAACAAGTAGTCCAACGCCAAGCCGGTGTGCTAGGAGAGTGGCGAGCGGTATTCCGTCAACCGCAGCAGTCATGATTTTCGTAACTCTTTTTCCCGCAAACTTGCCTACTGCATGTTGGACGGCTCGCTCCATCAGCAACGTGTCGCCGATGATCGCTGTATTGTCAAAATATCCGCCATCATCGAAATGAATTCTCTCTAGCAGCTCCTTGTCTAGGCTCATGTATCTTTGGAGTGTCTTGTTGATTTCTTCGGCTCGCTGTGCTGTCGGTAAGACGTGTCCTTTCACGTAGCGGCTCAGAACTGTTTCAGGTAGGTGAACCATGGCCGAGAGTTCTCGATAGGTGAACCGCTGTTTGGCTAGGTTGAGCAGTTCGATCGTCATGAGTTTGTATTTGAGATCTAGAATGCGTGAAGTGTCCTTCATTTCTTGTATCGTCACCTTAGCCACTGCTACCATGTATAACGCTTTCCATTTTTGGCGTGTGTGATTTTTTTCTGCGACGACTCGCAACTATTCCGCTACTATTCTGGTAGCGTCCAGCGTATTTGTTGATCGCGGGCTTTCCAAGTCTTAACAGAGAGAGCTGGATGAACCTCTCGCCCTTCCCGAGATTGACAGCGCTGTCTCCAGAATTATAGAGACTGACAGTGAGCTGCCCGCGAAAGCCCGGGTCCACCAGAGCAAGACTCGCAAACAATCCTTCACGGGCCAAAGACGAGCGAAGATGTAAAAATCCGACAATACCGTTGGAGAGTTCGACCCTCTCCATGCTAGCAACTAGCAATTGTTGTTTCGGTTTGAGTCGGACATTCCGATCGACGCGCAGGTCCACACCTGAAGGGTTGAGCCTGAATCCGCCGGGAAGGATCGTCAGCTCTCCCTTCTTGATCGCAGACGTGATCTCCTTGTCTGAAAGCACCATTGACAAATCCCCTTCAACCAGCCCTCACTATTCAAAGCTTGAAGGGACACTGGATTGACTCAAAAATTGGCAGACGCAAATCTTTCTGAGAAACGCGTATGGACCCAGGGAATGAAACACCTAAAGAAAAACGACCCCGCCCTCGCAAAGATCATCAGCCACCTTGGACCCTACGAGTTTCGGTTGGACGAGGATCACTACGAGGCGCTGGTTGGCTCAATAATCTTCCAGCAGCTGGCCGGAGCTGCAGCGCGTGCGATACTCAACCGGTTCAAACAAATCTACGATGGCAAGATTCCTCGGCCTCGCCAATACCTCGACACTGAGGAGAAACATCTACGCGCAAGCGGATTATCCCCGCAGAAGATTAGATACATCCGAGATCTATCCGAGAGAATCGAGAACGGCGCCCTGGACCTCAAACGATTATCCGATCTTCCAAGCGACGAGGTCGTGAAAGAACTAGACGAAGTAAAAGGAATCGGGAGATGGACCGCCGAAATGTTTCTCATCTTCGTCCTAGGACGAACAGACGTCCTACCAGTCGACGATCTTGGGCTGAGGAAAGCCGCCCAGAAAACATACCGATTACGAAAACTACCGACAAAAGAAAAATTCGAATTATTGTCGAAAAATTGGCATCCCTATTGTTCCATTGCCACACTCTACCTCTGGAGGAGCCAGGAAAAACCGCAAGACCCAGTAAAATGGTAACTCAAGAAAGAGCCGCTTTCCCGCTTGGAACAGAATCGCATCATAGTTCTCTGGCCATAATTAGGCCGTCGAAGTATTTTCCATCTCTGAAGACTTTGCGGGGAATTATTCCTGCTTGTTCGAATCCTCCCTTCTGATAGGCTCGTCGAGCTGTCTCGTTCTCGGCAAGAAACTCAACGTCGAGGGTCCTCAGTCCTGCTCTGCGGCTTTCTCGCACGAGAGTTTCGATGATCATACGCCCTATGCCCTGTCCCCTGTACCTGCTGATCATAGTCAGCCCCATGTGTCCGTGGTGGCGCGTGTCTTTGTATCTGCCCCGTGTTACCTCACCATTTGCGATTATTTTTCCATCGATTTCAGCGATCGTGTTGATGACCCCTCCCGCTTCTATTTCCACCAGGGTCTGTGCTAGCCATTCGGCTTCTTCCTCACGGGTGACCTTCTTGTCAAATCCCGCGTATAGGCCTGACCTTGAGTCTCCACGTTTCTCTCTCACAAGGCTGTTGATGAACGAGAGAAGTCCATCAAGGTCTTCCCATCGGATTACGCGCAGAGTTACCTTCTTTCTGCTGAAAAGAGTGAACCGTTTGTAGACATGACCTGCCTTCAACAAGGAACGAGACAAGCTTCTCGCCGAATTACCAGACGATGCTGCAGCCGAAGGGCTTTGTCTCGGATACTCGAACAGGCCTATTTGCGAGAAGATCGTCGATTGCGTTTCTCAAATCGCTGACCGTCACTCTTTCGGGGTTTCTAGAGTCGTCTATACGACCCTTGTAGCGAAGCCTCCTCTCCTCATCCAGCAGAAACACATGGGGCGTGCAAACAGCCCCGTAGGCTCTGGCAACCGTCCTATCTTCATCCTTGACGTATGGAAAGTTGAAACCTTTCTCCCGTACTCTCAGGACCATTTCTGCAAAGGTATCGGCTGGAGAGAGGTAAGAGTTGTTTGAGTTCAGAGCCAACAACTGGACGTTTTTCCTTGAGCAGTCTCTTTGGATCTTGATCATCCGATCCTGACAAGCCTTTACTGTTGGGCAGCCGTTTGAGATGAATAGCAGGACAAGCAATCTCTTATCTTGGAAGGATGAAAGAGAGTAGCGTTCCCCGTCCACGCCGAGTAGATTCCCGAAGTCCGGAGCACCCACTCCTATTGTGAGAGTTTCTATTCTAGCCTCGGGAAGTTCCAAACTCCAGCACCTTTCGTACTCATCGGCCGTCGGTAACGATGATGAGCGCTAATTCCGGTCTGTGCTAGAACTTGTCGGGGAAGTGTTTCATGATGCCTTGCGAGATGGTGTCCGCGACCGTGTTAATCTCGGTGAAGACATCATCGAAAGCCGCAACGTCATCGTTCCATCTCTTGTCAAGCCGCGCTTCGACCTGTTTCTTTGTCAGGGTCAGGTGTTGGTGGAGCAGGTCAAACATGTCGTCCTTGGTCCAATGAGGATTCGTCTGGCTTAGGAACCCTGCTATCTCGTCAGCGTTCACCGTCCACTTGCTATCTTGCGTCTCGAAACTCTTTTGATCTCCAGCCTTGGCGAACTCGATGAGGTCGACGCCCAAGAGGACGTGTTTCCTCAGAAGTTCCGAGAGTTTTCTGCCTGTTCCGTCGCCATAGTAGGGGACGAGGGAGTTGCCGATGTTATCAGGAGTCTTCAAAAGTCTCTCTTTCGCAGCGACCATATCGGGTGCCTCGTCCAGTGCCGAGACGGCGTATTGGCGTGTCCAGATGGCGTGGTCTGCCCAGAGCTTGCGCATGTTCGCCTTAAGGGAGAGAGTGGTCTCATTCATGGTTGTAGCCAAATGACTGTCTGGTTTCTTTTTTAAGCTATCCCCTCGACCCGACCGCCTCCAACCCGGTAGCCATACTAACTGAAGATACGAAGTGCAAGACTCGCATTGAAAGTCCCGCCCGCTTCAATAAGCCTAGAGACCAAACGGATTCCATGGGGTGGGAAGCGGCAGATCAGTACGGTCTACGGGTCGCCTCCAGACAAGAACCTGTCGAACTCTACAGCCCTAGTCATTGCTCACGGAGCTAGAAAATCAATGAGTTCTCCCGTTGTCAGATTTTTCCATGTCGAAATGGCCCGCCGAGGTTTCTTCAGCGTCAAATTCAATTTTCCTTACATGGAGACCAGGTTTCGGCTGACTAGAACCCCGGACACAAAAGAAGTCCTCGTGGGATGTTACCGAAGAGTCCTTGACGAAGTCATGTCGCGCCAGAGACCGGAGAAGCTGTTCATAGGAGGATTGTCGATGGGAGCGGCCGTCGCATCCCATGTTGTGGCAGACAAACCCGGGAGAGGCGATGTCGATGGGCTCTGCTATCTCAGCTATCCCATCCACCGGCCGGGAAGACCCGAAGAACTTGGAGTCAAACACCTCTCCCAGATCTCGAAATCCATGTTGTTCATCTCAGGCACGCGAGACCCTAACGCCAGACCGGAGCAAATGGAGGATCTGGTTTCAAAACTTGGACCGAAGGCTAGTTTGCACATGGTCGAGGGAGGAGATCAATCTTTCAACCCCCGTAAAGGACGGGCGATCTACTTCAAGAGGCTGGATGGTACCGCGACCGTTCTGGAAGACTGGCTGAAGACCCAAGTCTACCAGTCATGACTCTGGTCCCTTGCGTGCTACCCAAGAAAACCGGCTCGCCTTTGATAGTATCGCGTTGACGTTACCCTTAGCTGGCACGATAGGTAAGCGTCATTGGAAATAGGCGTGTCCTCGGCAACAGACTTCAGTGGAAAAAATGCCAAAACCACAACAGACCAGCTGGGTCTTCGCCAACGTCAAGGGAGGAATAACACGCGCCATCAGCCAACTACGAAAGATCAACAACGTTGAATCAGTTACGCCCGTGACAGGTAGATTCGATCTCGTGATCAAACTGCGAACCAACGAGCCCAACAAGACCTTCAATATCGTCGAGAAGGTCAGAAAGATCAAAGGGATCGCCTCTACCCAGACAGGGATTTCTCTGCAGAAAATCTCGAACGCGAAAAAGGACGAATCAGAAGATCCCATCGCCTTCGCACTGGTGAAGGTGAAGGGCGCATTCAAGAACGTTCTACAAAAGATCAAGACCTTCCCGAACTTTGTCGAAGCCCACGTGATACCTGGAGAGTTCGATATATTCGCCGCATTCCACGGCTACAGTCCAGAAGAACTCCTAGAAACTTCCGTTGAAAAACTAGGCAGCGTCAACGGAGTTACAGCTATGGAGACCCTCGTCGCCTGGACACCAACATCGCCATACTAGACGCTCAACTCAACCCCGACTCTCCCGCTTCTTCTTTCCCTTGATTACTTGTTCAATTTACCTGAAGGCTCGAGGAATTTCTGGGTCGCCAGTTTGCGGTCAACACCCTTTAGCAATTGAGCGTAATCCACTTGCTATGCTTCTGACGAGACTATTTGCGTATCATCTTCTCCGTTTCGATAATCTGACCAAGTAGATCTTTCGTTCTTTATCCTCAATGCTCAATAGACCCAAAGATGTGATGTGGGTGATGGCGGGCCCGGTGGGATTCGAACCCACGATTTTGGGCTCCGAAGGCCCACGTCTTGGTCCTGGCTCGACTACGGGCCCTAGAAACTCCGAGAAAGTGTATGCTAGTTAATGGTTAGCCTGATCAGTCTATCCTTTCGGTTTGAAGGGAGATCTTAGTCTCCTCGCGAACCGTCGTAGTGGGCGTTTAAGTCCCTGAGCCTCGGGAGTTGCTTGGTTGTATATTGACACGAAGTCTGAGTGGTACTTTTGGGCTAAGTTGCCATTCGAAAGGAAGGTGGCGTTCTCGAAATTCGTATTCTCCGCCCTGCCGGTATAATTGTAGCTTCCCCACTCAACGTTCTTGCCGTCAACGATGATGAACTTGTCGTGCATTATCCCTCCTGGCGGGGAAATCAACCGGATCGCAGTTCCAGCCTTCTCCAACTCGTCATGCAACGAAGCTTGGGGACCCTTCGTCTCGGATCTGTCCATAACCAAGGCGACCTTGACTCCTCGTTTGGTTGCGTCGAGGAGGGCGTTCGCGATGTTCACGTTTGTGAACGCGTAGGCCGCCATCTCGATAGTGCCCACCGCTCCACCTATGCTCGTGAGAATCTGTTGTTCAATTCCTCCTTTGGGCGAAAAGAAGGCCGTTACAGGTGACTCGGAAGTATCTGCTGCAGCTTGAACTTGTTTCGCCGAGAAATTAATCGCACTTCCTTGTGGTTCTCCAGGCGTGTTCGTGGGAGAGGATCTTACGACTTGGTCAAGAGAGAGTTTCCTTGATACGCTCTCAGGGTGTGGCTTGAGGGTGATCTTTGCCCCAGTCTTGCCCTCTGTCGAGAGAAAAAGCTCGGTGTTTTTTCCAGAGGTCTTTGCGCCCTCAATCCAGAGCTCAATCGAGTCTACTCTGAGGGCCTTGAACCAATCTAGAAGCTCGTCAAGCCTGACTCTATGCCCCCTGAAGGGAGTTTCCACTGCTACTTGGGCTGCAGGATTCTCGGGCGGCCTAAAAACCAGGACGAGCTCGTCTTCTTCACTCGGCCTCTGTTCCCCGAGCACGCTCATAATCCGCATGTTTGCAGGTCTTCCTTGAATAACGGTTTGAAACCGTGAACACTTGACCGAAGTAATTCGAGAGGGGCTGACTGCTGACTCTGAGCTTGCAATCAGTCGGCAAACTTGTAGTGTCGATAGCCCTGAGAGGTCACGTCTACCAGGACGAACTCGTTCTCGGGCTCCGCAACAAACTTTCTTCCATCCGGAAACAGGTTTCCCTCGTGCAAGATTTCATACTCCGCGATAGATACTGGCTTTCGGTGGCGTAGTTTCTCGGCGTGACCAAACCTCTTCGCAGTCACCGCCCATTCCTCCTGAACAGTCCAGCTGGATGCCTTGGCTTTGCAGCCGCTACCGTAATTTCCGGACCCTCCTCTCTTTCCCGCAAGATCCGTTCCCCTCATCGCCTTCGTCTCCAACAGCATCGAGAGGCAGCTTTTCTCAGACGCAGAGTAACTGTTGCCACTTTCCCTGGCGTGCACGAGTCCGTCTGCCACCTTGTCCAGATACTCAGTCTGGAATTGATGTGTCTCCATGAAGAGTTTCATGTAATCAGCTTCTGCCTTCTCGAATTCTTCTCTCTTCTTGTAGACGTCTGCTTTGGGTTCCTCGCCGATCTCGCGTAGAATCTCCTTCCATCGAGGGAGGCCTCGCCAGAAATGCCGTAGCAAGTACGCGAAGGCTTTCTCAGCCATTTTCGGGTATGGGACGTGAAAAGACATGGGACCAATGTGATCTACCAACGACTCGCCCGGGCCCGCCTTGACGATACCAGAGGCCACCGCCTGCTCGGCCCAGTCGTCCACCGCTCCCTCCATAGCTCTCAGATAGCATCTCTCAGAATGTTTTCCATGGACAACTGCCGTCGTCGAGAACAGTGGTCTCCAGAAATCATCCTCGTCCTCCATGTGAACGCCGATTACCGGATCTATCGTTAGCAAACGAGGATGCTCCTTGACAAGGAGGGCGACCGCCCCGGCTCCTTGGGTTGGTTCTCCAGGGCTGGTAAGTGGATATCTGGCTATGTCGGTTGCGCAGATTATGCTGTATTTTCCATTGCTTCTGCCTGCCCATGCCCAGTCGAGCGAGCTTTCCAGGGCGTCTGCGGTGCTCACGCATGCGAACTTGTACTCGACACCTGAGGTTCTCTTCAGAGATCCTTTACCATATTTTTGTTCCAGCATTCCATGAACGTAGGCAGCGACAGGTTTGGACTCATCCACCCCGGTCTCGGTCGCTATGTCAATTCTGGCCAGACTAGCGGGGTGAATGTTGTTTCTCTCGATTAACTCGAAGATCGCGTTCGCAGCCAAAACGGCGCTGTCCTGGTAGGTGTCCGGAATGGACATCTTGGCGATTCCGATACCGTGAAGATACTTTGACGAGTCCGATTTCCTGGCTAGAGAGAACTCTGTGGGTTTCTCGGGCCGATTCTCGTCAGCCAGCTCCAAGTACAATCGAGGAATATAGACAGCTATGTCGTCTATGCCGACAGCGGTTCTCAAGGAGCACCCTCCGCGGAGGCGTCATGGTTGAGAGAGTCCGTCTCGGTTCACTTGAAGGAAGGTAGTGGTTAGGAGAAGATAGGTAAGCTGTTCTTTGATTGGGACAGTTTTCAGTTACGATTCGGTCTGCATAGCCCGGAGGTAAAGCCAACTTGACTTAATACGCTTGCGACAACCTACTTGGTAGCGTATGACTACTTACTTTATAATCAAGACCCTCAACAAATCAGGGCTATGGCGGATAATTTCCGAAACGGCAGACCCTCAGTGATCGAAGAGGAAGATCCATGACAATTTTCAACTCTTACCCTGATCTGGCCGGGCTCATTCTGAGATTAGCTGTCGGAACTCTCTTCATTTATCACGGCTACCCAAAGCTCACCGCCAAAAGGAAAGAAGGCGAGGGGTGGATGAAGAGTATGGGAATGCCGATTGCGATAGTTCCATTCTCAGGCTTCGTGGAGTTTTTCGGCGGACTTGGCCTAATCCTCGGAATCCTGACGCCTATTGTCGCAACACTCTCCGCGCTGTGGATGCTTTCCACAACTTGGTTCGCGATAAGCAAACTCAAGAAAAAGTACATGGCTGGATACGAGCTGGACATAACCTTGCTCTTGGCAGCGTTGGCCCTCGCCCTCCTTGGGGGCGGAATGTACTCTATCGACCACCTTCTAGGACTATAGGAAGAACAAGAGATGTCGGTCAGGAGAAACGCGACTGTCGCTAAGACAGTATCTGCGACAAACGATCGCGCGAACAACGAATTCGTCAAGAAGGCCGAGCTGAACACGTCTCAAATGATGAAAAAGTCGGGCTTTGGCATCAAGAGTGACGTGGAGGTCGCAATCGACCCCCAGCTCCCATTCATGGGATACACCACGCCACAGGGCAGAGGCTACAGAATAGTCGTATCAGGTGGCGCTGTCGGTTCAGGAATGCTCGAAGGCTTGCTGGTTCACGAAATGTCACACATCTACAGGATGGAAAATAATCACCCATCCCACGACGCTGAAGTAATCGAGGAGGCAATAGAAAAGATCGGAAAACAGTACTTGTCGCATGAATATCAGCAGAAGATCGTCCATGATCTACTGAACGATATTCAGGACTTGTACGCTGACGACATCTCGATGAAGGTCATCAAGAAGGGCCAGATACTCGAACCAGGCCAGATCAACAGCTTCCTCCAAGACTGGGTAAAAGATGAGCCCATCGAGTCCGGAAGTCCAGAGAAAGATCGTTGGGTTAACGCGTCAATCATGGTCCATAATGCCCGTGCCATCGGCCAGATGACAAGACACAGCATAGAAGATACGGGTGGAAAGGCCGCAGAATCGAACAAGAGATTTCTCTCACGAATGCCACCAACAACCGCGAGCCAGTTCCAATACTTCGAGGACCTAATGATCAATCTGAAAGAGAACATGACTAGGGATCAGTATCGAAAGCTTCTAGCCGACTATCTGAACCGGTTCTTGGAAGTAGCCGAAAAGAACTAATGCGTGGTCTAAACTGTCCAGGGTGACAGGATTGAGTGAAGGATTCGACTTCAACAGCGCACTGAAAGAACTCGACAAGAGCGAGACCCACCTCACCGTAAGAGTAGAGTTCCGCAGATGGGGAAAACCCGTAACAGTCGTACAAGGACTCCCAAAAACTGGACGGTCCTTGGCAGAGGTCGCTCACAAACTGAAAGAGCGCCTGGCCACCGGCGGGACAGCGAAAGACGGCGTGATAATGCTGCAGGGCGACCATCGCGCCAGAATCAAAGCTGAACTGGTCAAGCTCGGCTTTCCAGACGACCACATAGAAATATTCTAGCACTTCCGAAACCGTTGACTGTAGCGTCCATGGTCTTTTAGACTAAACCGTAAACCGCACGCGTTGATGAGGCCTCTCTCGAGAGGATTATTTTCTCCGCTTACCTAGGATCTATGGAGAATTGACAGTTATCTTTCCAGCGAGCCAATTATGCCAAGCGCAAGTGTATTTGTAAACCCCCGGTACGTTTAGGGCTACCGAGAACGATTTTCCCTCGGAGATCAATCCAGAGTTGAATTTCAAAGCTCCAGCAGGAGCCACGAGAGCGGTGGCCGTGTGACCCACGGTATCGTCGTTCACCCATTCTATCGAATTATTGACTCCG
>WNGL01010127.1_pt1 | contig 10905 bp, 11 predicted proteins | sample 5400591 | NCBI WGS metagenome assembly WNGL01 (sample SAMN13153377, study PRJNA577476) | soil metagenome | isolation source: 80 cm soil or saprolite under Garry oak tree replicate 1 | place: USA:California | collected 2016-06-15
TCGAAGGTGGAAAGTCGATTAGTTGAGAAGAGCGTTTTGCGGTGGGGGCGGGGTCTGGGTGCTCTCGAGTATGCCTATAGCGCCTTTTTCAAGAATCCAGAGTTTCGCTGCCTCCCTGTCCCTGTTCCCCGCACGTTAGTGCATTTGACGCCGCTCATGCATTGTCGTGCTTGCGGCGTTGAGTGATGTTGACCGGGTTGCCGTCCGGGTCGGCCACCCAGGCTGAGCGGATATTCAGGAAGTCGTGGGGTGGGCTGAGCGACGGCGCGCCGTCTGCGATCAGACGCGCATAGTCACGGTTGGTATCGTCAGTCCAGAGTATGATCTCGATGGGCCGCCCGCCGAGGCTCGGGTTCAACCCGTGATCGGAGATCGCGGCTTCCACCGAGGAGATTCCAATTGTGAATTGGTCCTGGGTTACCTCCACATGAACCGGCGTACCGACCTTGGGCGTCCGATAGGTCTCGCGAAAACCAAGACCTTCGTAGAAGCTGACGTGCCGGACGACGTCGTGGGAGAAGATGTTGATTGAAGGGTTTCGAAACATGTCCACCGCCCCCTCCTAGGACAGCGGATAAACGCATTCCGATGTTCACCTGGGAGCGGGACCTGATCCTATGAGCTAATCCAGCGTGTTTTCGCCGCGACGGGTATGACTAGACGTCAGCGTTGAGCACGTCGAGTGATCAACCCACCGGGTTTCAATCAAGGTCTCCGACCAATGGGCCGCGCAGAATGCTGCCGATGTTGTGGGGCGGGCTGAGAAGAAGCAGTTGGTGAAACGCTGGCTGGCACTTCCGAAATATATCCACTGCAACCTTCCTAGTCTTCATATTCTCTTATCTGCTTCTGAGTAACGTCGCGGTGTTACCAAGATTCCAGCGATTGCATTTTCTGCCCCCAAAGGGGCCGCAACTATCATGTTTGCAGCTCTTTGCGCTGGAATAGGCAACGGTATTACGGGACTAACGGCACATGCGTATCTCTCTTCAGGTTCTATTTTCCCCGCAATCGATATCGCACTGGCCAATACTCTAGGAGGGCTCGCATTCGTTGGGTTCACAATCTTGGTGAGGGCTGCGGCTTTCGGAGGTCCCGTTCTCAGAGGCGATGGAAAGAATTCGTCGCGACTCTTATCGTTGTTTCGGAAGAAGTACACGCTTCTTGGAGGTGGGTTCAAGGGCGCGAATTCAATCTTATTCGTTCTATCAACCGTTTACATTGTCGCAACACAATCTCTCATTTTCGAGAGCACCTACGTCATCTGGTCTCTAATCATCGGCGTGACCCTGCTGAGACGCAGAACTTCTGCCGGGTCAGCCGTTTTGAAAGCTTTACTTCTGTTCATCGGGATAATTCTCGTATCAGGCCAAACGAGCCTGTCTCTGGTGACAACCTATTCGGCATTCGGAGCTACATTCGGATTATTCGCTGGATTGAGTTTTGCATTTTATCTATACCCCTGGTCGATCCTAACCAGAAATCTGGAAAGCTACGAATCCAAGCTAGTCGCTACGGGTTTTCTTTTGACTATCTCTACGATAACCATTTGCCTCCTTTCGGAATTGCTTAGTTTTGCACTTCTGGGAGAAGTGTGGACACCTTTTGTCAGTCTGAAATTGTCAGACACAGCCCTGCAATTTTTCAATGGAATCCTCGTAATGGGCGTGGTTTACTTACTGGTTACAATTGGCATGAGAACCTTGAGGGACGCCCGTGAAGGATCAAATTTTGTCGCTGCAATTTGCTTGTCCTTCTCTATACCGTTCACCCTCCTGACGGAGCTGGCGATTGGCAAGTTCGTACCGACGGCCCTGCAACTAATCGGCGTTTTACTCTTCATCGCCGGCTTCATCTTAATCAGTACAAGTCTTTCAGAGACCCGACAAGACACTCCTATGCCAGAAAATGATTCATGAGCAAGGCGAGAGGGAAGGATCGTAAAGAGTAACAGGGATCCTACCCTTACTGTGCCAGCTGAGAACGTTCTAGCTTTCAGGGTTCAACGCCATAACTTGGATCATAAGGAGTCAAGACCGCTCACAAAAGTTGCGGCCGCGTGTGGAATCCATGCCCAAGTCATGTCAGCGGCCCAAGGCCAATTCTGGGCGAGATCTGAAGGGCTTGGGCAAGAAGACATGCATGATGGTTTGTGGAAACACCCGAGTCTCGTTAAGACATGGTGCATGAGAGGAACTCTTCACATAGTGCCTAAGGAAGACCTCGATGTTTTTGCGGGTGCTCGCCGCAGAGTTTCAACAGACAGGGAAACACAATGGATGAAGTACGAGGGCATCTCGTACAGTGACCTTGATACTGTTACTCGCGCAATACGCGAGGCCCTAGAGGGCAAGGCCCTCACAAGGTCAGAACTGATGAAAGAAATTGCCAAGCAGCTGAGACCCAAATTGAGGAGGTTGCTGAAATCAAGCTGGAACGAACTACTACACCCCGCCTCCTTCGAAGAAGTACTCTGTTTCGGACCCCAAAGAGGCGGCGAGAATACCTTCGTTTCGCCCAAGAACTGGCTCAAACCGTGGAGAACATCCCTAATGCCTGAAGAATCTAGGAGGACGTTGCTTGAACGTTACTTGAGGGTCTACGGTCCATCAGACAGAATGGAATTTGCACGATGGGCAGGCTTGGACCCGACTAACGCAAAACCAACCTGGGATTCTATGCCTGAGAAGATGATAGAAGTCGGATATTGTGGCAGAAGAAGTTGGCTGCTGAAAGATGACCTTGATGCCCTCCTGAGGTCAGAGTTCAGAGACCCTGTAAGGCTGATCCCAAATTTTGACGTATACTTGGCGGGACGTGATAGGCGAGTCCTTACTTCGAGCAAGCAACAGCACAAGAAAGTGTATCGAGAAGCCGGTTGGGTGTCGGCCGTGGTACTGGTGAAGGGAAAGGGGGGTGGGGTCTGGTCAGCCAAGACACAGAAAGACAAACTGTTTCTCAGCATCGAGTCTTTCGTCGAGTTCGGCTCACATCTCCGCAGACGCGTCGAAGAAGAGGCCGAAGCTTACGCCAATTTCCTCGGGAGCTCATCGGGAGCAACCATCTCATGGTCCAGATCGTAGTCGAAGCGCCCTCCGTTATCGCTTGAGATTCGTAGGGGGAGGATTTGAACAGCAAACTACCTTCGATTAGCGCGAATTAATCATCCGGTGGCCGGAGCTGCCCGGTAGAATACCTCCTCAGCGGTTGGGTTCAGCTGACTATCTTCTTGATATGACCAAGTCTCCCGTTGCGGTAAGTGCTCTGAAACAGTTCAGGGTGACCCATTTGCTTGGCTTCCAGAGCTCTTCCACATCCACCAGTGCCTTCCTCTTGCTCTCTTGCGCCTCCGGCTCGCGAGACCAGTCTCCCTCTAACAACCACTTCCCATCTGGAGAACGCTTGGATAGGATTAGGTACACCGCGTCTCTAACACGCTCATCGTCCCCGTATCCCAATTTTGCTAGGACCCTTAGGCCGTGCAGGGCATCGTAGTAGTAGTACATTGGAAAGTGGAACGCCGTGGCGAATGGTAAGCTGTGCTTCCAGTGATGATGGTCGCTTTTGTAGACTCGGTGCATCAACAAGAATTCTGCTCCCTGCTCCATGGACCGTTTCATCCTACGGGTCCATTTTGCACGTGGAATCTCTGAGTAGGCCCATAGTGGTTCGATTGTTGACATGAAGCTGCTGTGCTTCACCTTCTTCTCGGGATAGTTGCAGTTCCAGCCTCCATCGTCGAGCTGATGCTCGGGCATCCAATCGATTGCCTTCTTCACCCTCCTGTCTTCTCCATATCCAAACACCAGCAGGGTCCGGATCATGTTGCCCGTGAGGCAGGGCTCCTCCCAGCGCGTGGCCTTTTGTCTCGGGTGCTGCCTGTGCCAGCGCTCCGCCTCTAGAGGGCTAGGGCAGGTGAAGGCGCCGTTGTCCAGCTGGTGGAGGTCTAGAAATGTCTCGCAGGCGCGCTTAACGCCCTGGTCCGGGGTGAATTCCATCTCGCCGAGAAGCATCAAGGGCCAAACCGTGGATGTCCACTTAGGAGCATAGCAGGTCTCCTTCGGGGGCCAGTATCCCTCCTTGGTCCGAGCCCTCAGAACCTTTCGTACAAGAGAATACTTTCTGATCAGGTCCCTGGCCTCGAGCACTTCCCTGCTATTGGGAGATCGTCCAAGAATGTCACGAAGAGCAAGGAATCGAATAGGAGGATTCTCTCGCTCCAAGAGCCAGTCTAAGCCTGGCGGTTTCATCGTGCCCCGAGCAGGCGCCGTAGTCTATCAAGATTTCGCCGATTAATGCGAATTACTAATTCTAATCTGAGGGAATAGTTGCGTTTCCTCCCGTCCCAAGGAAACAGCGGGGACCTGGAACGTTAGATGGCATGCCCCACTCTGTCTGCACTACAAATATTAGAGAGGGGGCGACGCCAGAGTTCGAGGGATGAGCTTTCTCGAAGATCACTCAGCGGGATTTTCCCATCAAAGCAGCTTACCGATTCGCAGCAGAAAATGGCCTTGGAGAGCAAGCAGGAACAATCAGGATGAAGCCTTTCTGATATGATCAAGGGGCTTGAGGGATCGTTCGTCAAGTATCTGAAGCGGTTACCTAATCGTGCTCTTCCAGTCCAAAGGACTCTTTGAAAAATTCCAAAAGGACTATTGGCCGTACTATGAAAAAGATGGAGGCAGAGCAGCGTTTCGCGCTTATCATAAGTTGGTTCTGCTGACGTCTGTGCTTGAACCCGAGATCTAATACCACTAAGTGATTTAACGCAACAGAACTTTGGTGGTTTTCACGCCTTTGCATGGACTGGCGTTTCGAGTCGTTTTCTTACTACCAGATACCAGTCAGCATCGCGATATGTCGCGAAACCATTCTTGAGATACATTGACAATGGGCCTGGAAAATTGTAAGCAGTTGATGGTGGCTTCTTGACCGGGTAGGCTTCAGCGAACTCTAATCCTTTTTCGGAAAACTTCTTGCATGCAGCGTTCAATAGGTGGGACGCGACTCTCTGATTGCGATGCGTGGCCGCTACTACGAAGCAGACGATTGAACCGACTCGCTCTCCCTTATCGGGACCGGGACTCATCAGCCACTGGATCCCTGGGTAGCTCCCGCGAGGAGCCGCGTTACACCAGCCAACGGGCTTTCCATTGTCGTAGGCAAGAAATCCGTGAATCCTATCCTCCTCGATGAGGCTTGAGGCCTGGCGACGACTCTCATCCTTTCCCTTGTTTGCAAAATGATAGGCCGAACAATAACAATCAGACCAATCAGGATTGTCCGCGAATGCCGCATGGTCGAAGAATAATAGGAAGTCGTCTCTCAGAGAAGGAGTTAGTTCCTTGACGACCAGCTCGCCCATGGAGCTACGTGAGACCATGCTCCTTTATTTCTGCTTTCCGTGGGCGTCCACCAGCAGGTGCCTTTGCTAGGCGAGTAAGGTCATCACCGAATGGCTTATGTTGCACAACATCTGCCTACGCGTTAATGGCCGCGCCGCCCACCTCCGGGGAGCCCCTTTCGTTGCTCGGAATTACAATCCGGCGGTCGATCATCATCGGCCGGGCCGCCCTCATTTACGGCACGGCAATGTCGCTCCTCCTCGCTATCGCCCTGGGCTTCTCATCCCCCACGTCCTTTTCATCCGGGTTCCCAATCTTCCTACCCATCTTTGCAATCGTGGGGTCCATGGGTGGATTGACGGTTTTCACCAGCGACCGCCTGAAGGGAGTGCTGGAGTACCTCATGGCTTATGGAATCTCGCCTCGCCGCCTCTTCGTGAACGTCTTGCTGGCGAGTCTGGTGTTGGTCACGATCGTGCTCGGGATAGCTCTAGGGTTCGGGTTGGGCCTCTTCCTCGTGAGGGGAAACAGCCTCTCCGATGTCCTAGTGTTATTGCTCGCGGTCTACACCCTCCCCATGAGCTATGCGTCGGCAGCGTTCGCCGCGACCGTCGGGATGTACTGGTCAGCTCTCTCCTCGCCGCGTCAGGGGCTGAACAGTCCAGTCGGACTCGCACCGTTCATTGGGATTCTCCCCTCGCTCGCAACGCTCGGCACCATCGTAGCCCTCGGCGTTGCCGGAAGAGTGTCCACCTCGTCGTCATTCATCATCGTGACCAGCACCTCCCTCGTGCTCGTCGCGACGGTAGTCGTGGTGCTGCTCAGCATGATTGGGCGGTTCCTGCGCCGAGAGCGGTTGCTCTCGCAGGCATAGGAGGAGGCTCGAGCCGATGGCCGTGGGAATGAAAGAGCTTGGCCGCGAGACGCCGTGGTCTGCCGGAGGAATGGGCGTCTCCTGCCGGTCGGTCTTTGCTGGTTATCTCGGTTCAAGGGTCCTCCGTGACATCTCCTTCAAGATCGACGAGCCAGGGGTCTATGTTGTCCTCGGGTCCAACGGGGCGGGCAAGACGACTCTCTTCCGCACACTCTCTGGGATCCTGCGGCCGTATAAGGGGGAAGTGTACATCGGCGGGGAGCTGATCGACCGTCAGGCCTCCCGGAACCGCCTACACTATCTTTCCCACATGGATGGAGTCCCCGACGACCTGCGGGTGCGCGAGGCCTTGGAATTCTATGCGCGAGTAGAACGTGCTGACTCCGCCGATGTCGAGCGGGTCCTGGACCTGCTGGAGATTCGAGACCTGAGCGGGCAGTACTTGTCCCAGCTCAGTGCCGGCCAGAGGAAGCGGGTCTCCATCGCCCGTGTTTTTCTCCAGGAACGGGCAATCTACCTCTTGGATGAGCCGACGATCAATCTTGACCCCAAAATGGCCCGTGAGATCCGCAGCCTCATCCTTGAACTGAGCCGGAACAAGATCGTCCTCTACTCCTCCCACAATCTTTTCGAGGCCAGGGAGATCGGCCGCTACGTGCTGGCAATCAAGGACGGACAGCTCGCGATGTTCGACCGTATCGAGAACCTCAGAGGCTCGCGCTTCGTGGTGGGAATCCGAGTTCTCGAACCCTCCAAGGTCCTAGCCGACTGGTCCCGCGAGGGCGATTACTTCCTACGCGAGCTCTCAAGCCCGGAGGAGGTTCCAGCCCTCCTTCACGACCTCGACTCACAGGGCGTGAAGATCAGGGAGCTTCGAGAGATGGGAAACCCGCTCGAAGACCTCTTCACCTGACACTCACCAGACCTGACTCATTGCCATGTGACACATGACCGCAGAAAATCAGGTTGCCAAGAATCGCCCAATCTCTCCCGTTGAAATTGCGGGTCCGGATGACCAGTTCGAGTTCAACTGGCTTCATGGGCTTTTGGAAAGGAACGTTAGAGATTAGCGGTCGATCGAGTGGAAGATTCAGGTGGAGTGTCCACTGCGGTGAAACGAAAAAGAGGGGAGTCTTAGAGTTCGGTAGCTCTCTTGTCTACATTCCTTTTGCTTGGAATAGGGCGAATGTGTTGTTGTCCGGGTCTTGGAGTATAGCGAAGTAGCCCATGTTGGGGATCTCCTGTTTGCCCTTGATGATGTTCGCGCCTAGGCTTGAGGCTTTGGCCAGAGACTGGTCGATGTTGGCCACGCTGAAGTAGTTGATGAGCCCTATTTCTCCCATAGTCCGTTTGTAGAGGCCGCCCATGGTCTCGTTCGGCCCCGCGTCCTTGTGCGATATCATCCAGTAATCTGTCTGACCGGATGGATTGGACATCTTGGTGAGTTTCCAGTTGAAGAGTTGTTCGTAGAAACCGCTCAACTTCGCCGGATCGTTTACCGGTATCTCGAAATGCACTAGAGTGTGTTCCTTTAGCTGTGGTCGGGTTGTTTGTGCTGCTGCTTCCATAAAGATCAGCGAGGCTAGCTAGCCGGGCCCTCATAAAGGTAACAATCTTCGCCTTACAGCACCCGTCAGGTACTCTGTAAACCGGACTCAAATATTCTGACCTAAGATGTGGTTCTGGCACTCAAGGTTATTTGCAACCCATCATGGGAACGAACTGTCCTTGGCAGACATATCCGACCCGATCGTCTGGAGTACCATTGTTCAGACAGTTGTTCTCACCCTGACCCTCGTCATCTTCATCTTCACTCTTCGCAGCCAGAACAAGGCAATCAAGGAACAGGCCTACCAGAAGGTAATGGACGATTATGGTGATTCTATGAGAATGCTGTCGGAGAGACCTGAGCTACATGCATTCCAGCTCGAACTCTTCAATGCAAACCGGCGAACACCAGGGCAGGAACAAAAGTCATACACACGCGAAGAGATGGTCATCCGCAACTATGTCATCATGCTGTACGGATTCTTCGAAAGAGTCCACCTCCTATACCGACGAAAATGGATAGATGAGGAGACCTGGAAGCAGTGGGCTGCGTTTCTCCAGGTTGTTGCCCTACACCCGGTTTTCAGAGAAGTTCATCAGTCGTCAGGAGAAATGTTCGACAAGCCCTTCGTCGACTACGTCACCAGTATTCTTAACCGTAAAACCTGAAGACATCACGCAGGGTTCAGGCTAAGTGATGACAAGCCTCCCCGATACCTCCCAGGACTGATAGAACAACCCTTATTCAGAATCCGACGAGGCGTGAGACACTGTTGCAGGAAACAATCGACGCCCACATGCACTTGTCTGAACGCCGGGACGACGCCCTCATCCGCTTCGCCCAGATGAACGGGCTGAGATACACTCTGGACGAGCTTCTGGACACGATGCGAGAACACAGGATCCGGGGCGGGTTGCTCCTCAGCCCACCCCTGCAAGGCACCGTCCCCCTTCCAAACGACGAAATCATCAGACTATGCAGGAGGAGCAGCGGAATGCTCTCACCCGTCATTACGGTAGAGCCCAGTGCCAAGGAAGTGGAGGCTGCCGTCAGGCTCGCCGAGGAGAACAAGAGGGAGGTGAAGGCGTTCAAGGTGAGGCTGGGTTACGTGAAAGCATCAGCAGAGACCCCTGTCTTCGACAGCCTCTACGACTATGCAGAGTCGGAGGGACTCCCGGTGCTCTTCCACACCGGAGACACAGCATTCAGCACTGGAGACCTCAACCACTCCCATCCACTAACGCTTGACGGACTGGCCAACAGGAGGGAGAGGCTGACGATAGTCCTCTGCCACTTTGGCAACCCTTGGTTTGAGGACGTCGCCGAGCTCATCTACAAGCACCCGAACGTCTACACTGACATCTCCGGACTGATCATAGCCGGTGCATATGCCGAGAAGTACGCTGAATGGCTTGCCAAGAAAATCAGCGAAGCGATCTACTTCGCGGCTGGCGCCGAGAAGATCCTCTTCGGAACAGACTACCCAGTCACGAAGCACTCGGAAACATTGGCCTTGGTGAGGAGGCTGGAAGTGGAGGAGCGTGACAAGGAGAAGATCCTCTGGCGAAACGCGGAGCGCGTGTTCGGCTTATGACGGCCCAAGAGGAAATCGTGATAGTCAATGTGCTCGGCAAGAAACGGGCCGGCCTAGGATGGATACTTGAGGAGAGCTTCGAAGGATGGTACCTAATGCATTCCAAGAGGACCCTTCGAAATATAGAGCTGGTCAGAGCTGCCATGTCATCAGGAAAGCCCGTCGGACTGGTAATGTTGAAGACGCTAGAGGGGAACGTGGGCTACGTCTACTACATTGCCGTGGCAACGGCCTACAGAAAGAAGGGCATCGCGAAGCTGCTCCTGGAAAACGCCCTTCAACACTTCAAATCCTCCAGCCTAGAAGAAGTGTTCGCTAGCGTGGAAGAGGACAACAAGCCCTCTGAAGCACTCTTCGCATCAGAAGGGTTCACCCGGACGAGCTTTCACGAAGTCTCCAAGAGACACGGGAGTCTTCACACGCTCAACATGTACAGGGAAATGCTAGTCGTTCCAGGCGAGGTCCTACTACGCAAAGCGATCGCCTAATACTGCCTCGGCTCCACGATCTCCTAGGACATCTAGGCTCAGAAGGAGCCTCCCTCGCTCTGTCGAAGTGCTACGAATGGTTGGTATCGGAAGCATGACTCATTCAATATCGAGTAACGCGAATCAATCACCGCTGTTTGGCCCCAAAATTAGTCAAGTCCGAGATGATGCTGCGCAAGCGAAGCCTGATTCCTCTTCAATCGTCAAAGACAAACTCCACCTGTGCCTGCAAGTCGGTAGTGGAAGAAAGGAGTATAGCATGTTCTCTTGAAAGAAACTCCAGAGATGAGGAATCGCGTCGTCGTTGCTGGCGGTAGTGGCTTCATTGGCCGCTTGCTCACTGGCACACTTGTCTCTGGGAACAACGATATCGTGGTCCTGACCCGATCGCCACGAGCAGCCACGCAGTCGATTCGTCAAGTCCGATGGGACGGGCGTACGCTAGGCGACTGGGCGAGAGAACTCGAGAGTGCCCGGGCGCTAATCAATCTCGCCGGGCGATCGGTGAATTGCCGGTACAACGCGCGCAATCGGCGGGAGATTCTGGAGTCGCGAGTGGATTCGACGCGCGTGCTGGGCGAGGCAATTGCTCGCTGCAACACACCTCCGGCGGTCTGGCTTAACGCCAGCACGGCCACGATTTACAAACACACCTTCGACCAGCCAATGGACGAGGCTACCGGCGTAACTGGCGCGACCCCGGAGGCCAAGGATGAATTCTCCATCGAGGTCGCACGCGCTTGGGAAGAAACGCTCTACGAAGCGCCCACCCCTGCTACGCGGAAGGTCGCGCTACGCACAGCGATGGTCTTCGCCACGGGCAAGGGTGGCGTTTACAGGACCCTGCGAGGGCTCACGCGGTGGGGGCTGGGAGGCGCCATTGCAGGCGGGCACCAGTTCATTTCCTGGATCCACGAAGACGACTTCTGCAAATCCGTCAAATGGTTGATCGACGGGGACGATTTCAACGGGCCGGTCAACCTGGCCTCGCCGAACCCGATTCCGCAACGCGAGATGATGAGAATCATCCGTCGGGAGTGCGGCGTGCCCTT
>WNGL01010133.1_pt1 | contig 10903 bp, 8 predicted proteins | sample 5400591 | NCBI WGS metagenome assembly WNGL01 (sample SAMN13153377, study PRJNA577476) | soil metagenome | isolation source: 80 cm soil or saprolite under Garry oak tree replicate 1 | place: USA:California | collected 2016-06-15
CGCACCGCCAGTCGGCAGAGTGTGATCAGATGCAGCGTGCGCACTAAGCTGAGCGCATCGATGTGTAAAGCTGGTCCCAGTCGCGCTTGTGCGCGGTAGTATGCTGGTGGGGGGACGGGTGCCTGTTCAGTGACGACTGTAGGCATCATAAGCTGACCTCCTGGACGAGGGAGCTAGCCTCGTCTAGCGTCAGTTTACCCTACTTTTTTGAGTTAGGAAATGCCCTCGAATTTCAATAAACGATTGGTGCTGCTGCACGGCAAATAAAGGGCAGTGGACATCCGGTACACACAACTGCCAGTCCTCGAAATGGTGAAGTCTTCTTTACAAAAAACGCTCAGGCAAAAATGAAGCAATGGGGATTATCAGAAACAGACGCACTTGATGTGTATCATCATGGTACTCTTGTGAAAAATAATATGATGATACGCAAGTACAACGGATATGAGATTGGCATCTGGTTTTTTGCAGGTCGGGTCACAGGTAAGGCAATTATCAATTCTGTCTGGAAACGGTGAAGACGCTAAACTATTGTTTGCGTAAACCTAACAATAACCGCTTACTAACCAGAAATCTTCCCACTCCACAATCACGAGAAAATTGCGAACCGAAGAATTCGTCCATCTGTTCGTCGAAAACCTTCCCCCTTGAAAACTACCCCTTTATTCTCAAGCAGAGTATACATTTCACAATCACAAAGAACTCGGCAGTAGTTCACTACCAAGTTCCTTGTCTCTCAAGTAAATCGGTCAACAGCAATGGCTAGCTGGCCTGTCCCATCGGAGGAATGACACCAAGCTGTTGCAGTAGTCCCAGGGCATCCGCTTGCATCCAATGTTCTACGATCTTGTCGTCTGCAATGCGATAAATGAGGATCAGTGGCATTGTCACCTGTTTGCCAGTCGGCGCGATACCCATCAAGTCGCCTTTGTGGGTGCCGCGAAATGTTGAGCGCAATACGACTTTGTCCCCTTCGGCGATCATATCCTCAGCTATCAATTGGTAGTTGGGGAAGGCTGCCTCGTAAAAGGCGATATGGTGCTTCAATTCCTCATCGGTGACATACCTGTTCACTACCGCTGGTGCCTTGTCTTTGCCACTGAGTGCCTCTAAGTAACGGTGAACGAGTGCCTTGTTGTCTTCGGTTGACATCGAAATTGCTCCTTTGTGTAAAGGGTTTTCATACAAGGTGGAGTAAAAGCTTCAAGCATTTTTCATTATGAGCAGCTTGCACGAGGTAGAGCGCCATGATGTGTACCTCCTTTTGCGGGTATTGCCTTCTTGCTTGTAGAAAGAGTAACGCGAAAGCTGAGATACAAAGGTCAACAGAAACACGACGAGATGTGCAGAAATCGGGAGTATCCATGAGCAAGTATATCCTCAAAACAGGACAAGTGCAACAAGCGAACAGTCCCACGCTAAAAAAAACAGACTATAAGCCAGTTTTCAGAATGTGATTTTGTTGTGCCTGACACTTTCTGCTATAGGATATGTTTCGGGCGTATTCCTACCGGAATTTTGGTGATGTGAGGCTGGTGTCGTGATTTATGCGAGCCTGTTGAAAAAATCCTTATTGTAAGGCTTAAAAGTGTATTCTTTCTCGCAGTGCCCCTAGTATTACATACAACAGGGCTTTCCCGCCCAGCATTGCCTGGTTGTATTTGGGGTGATTCCGTTCAATTCGATAGTAAGGAGATACTCATACATGTATTACCTCGCGCTTGCGTGCGATTATGATGGGACGCTTGCCAAAGATGGCGTCGTCAGTTCAAAAACGATAGATGCGCTGGAACGAGTTGGGGCTTCTGGTCGCAAACTTATTCTAGTTACCGGTCGCTTGCTGGAGGACTTGCAGCAGGTCTTTCCACGACTGGATCTTTTTACCGATGTCGTTGCTGAGAATGGTGCGCTGCTCTATCATCCAGCCAGCTCGACTGAGCGAGTGCTGGGAGAGGCTCCGCCCAGGCAGTTTATTCAAGCGCTGCAGGAGCGCGGCGTGCCGTTGTCACCAGGCCGAGTCATTGTTGCTACCTGGCATCCTCATGAGGCGACAGTCGTGGAGGTGATTGGCAAACTCGGACTGGAGCGGCAGGTGATCTTTAATAAGGGAGCCGTGATGGTCTTGCCGACCGGGGTGAATAAAGGTACGGGGCTGGCTGCGGCACTAGGTGAGATGAAGTTTTCCGCGCACAACGTCGTTGGCATCGGCGATGCTGAGAATGATCATTCGTTCTTGTCGATGTGTGAATGCTCGGTGGCCGTCGCCAATGCCCTCCCTGTGCTCAAAGAGCAGGCGGATTATACGACGAAGGCTGACCATGGCGATGGCGTGGTTGAGCTGATTGAGCAACTTCTCGCCGATGACTTGAAGACATTGGATCAGCGCATAAGCCGGTATGCCCTGCTGGGTACGCATGAGCAGAATGAGAAGGTCTTCCTCAATACGCACCGCACCAATGTGATGATCGCTGGTCCCTCGGGGAGCGGCAAATCGACGCTGACCTTTGCTCTCCTGGAGCAGCTTATCGCGCAGGCATATCAATTCTGTCTCATCGATCCTGAAGGAGACTATGAGACTTTTCAAGGTGCGATTACGCTGGGAGATACGCATAAAGAGCCAGGTGTGACTGAAGTTGTCGAACTCCTTGAGAAATCAGAGCACAGCGCGATCATCAATCTCCTTGGCACCCTCCTTGAAGACAGACCATGGTTCTTCCGCAATCTGCTCCCTGCTTTGCTCGATCTACAGACACGCCTGGGCCATCCCCACTGGCTGATCCTCGATGAGGCGCATCACCTGTTCCCGCCTGAATCGGATACGTCCATACTGCAACGGACAAAGGATCTGTTCAGTACACTGTTCATTACCGCTCATATTACTCATGTATCCAGGCAGATCCTTGCTATCGTGGACGTTGTCATTAGTGTGGGAACTGATGCACCGTCCACGCTGCGTGACTTCGCGCAAACGGTCGGTCAAAATGTGCCGGAAACGGTCCCCTCGGCCCTTGAAAAAGGCGAGGCTCTGGTCTGGTTCAGACGCACCGAACAAGCGCCAGTGCGTATAAAACCGGCACAATCCAAGGAGGAGCACCAGCGGCATCGGCGCAAATATGCTGAAGGCGATTTAGGCGAAGATAACAGTTTCTACTTCCGCGGTCCAGAGGGGAAGCTCAAACTGCGGGCGCAAAATCTGGCCCTTTTCGCGCAGATAGCTCAAGGTGTTGATGATGAGACGTGGCTGTTCCACCTGCGCAAGAGTGATTACTCACGCTGGTTCCGAGAGGTAATTAAGGATTCGGATTTGGCGATAGAGGCAGAGAAGGTCGAGAAAGATGAGAAACTTTCGGCCCATGAGAGCCGGGCCAGGATAGTAGAAGTTATCGAACAGAGATATACGCTGCCAGCGTAGCGGCGATGAACGAGGTAAGAGTGGAATGCCGGAAATCCTATCAGCCAGTTGAAGAACGGAAGAAAAGGCAGCACCCAAGCCTCTGCCCGTCTCAATCTCACAGGAAGTGGATGAGGACCTGCGTCAGCACTATGAAGCCCGTCATGACTGGATTGAGCAACTGGGAGCACAAGATCGCCATGTGACCAGTCGAGGATATCATCGCATAGCTGATCTAGGTGTCAGTACGACCGACCACGATGCCACCTTGATGCCGATGAAAAATGGGGCGGATATGGGCTATCGCACGCAGTATGTGGTTGATGGCGGGAAAGCGCGCATCACCTCTGAGGGCGTCATCAGCGCCCTCAGAGGTGATGGACAATCAACCGATGCTCGATCTGCTCTGGCGCGTCCGCTTCCGCTGGAACCTCTGGCTCAGACAGGTGCTGAAGTTTACCTCAAAAAAGGAATTTTCCAACATCACGATGTGTCAATGATGCCAGAAAACTTCACACTTTCACTCTTGAAGGCACTCAACTCCCTCTGGTAAACTTTGCGTGTCCTCTGGTATGTTTCTGAAAGGCTTGTGAATCTCGTTTCAACTCTCGCCCTCTCAACCGGAAACGGACGAAGTCGAGCTCAGACCACTCCATGGTTCAGGTGTGTGCCCTAGAGCTCCCCTTCAGGGAGATGCGGGAAGAGCGCCGACGACATTGCCCAGCACCCGAGCGGGTGAGCGTTCGACGTGTCCGTCCTGGAGGTGTGGCTGCATGCGGAGACCATACTTCGGCTGGAGCGTGGTCCGCACCGTCGCCTCAACACGCTGGTCGGGGATCACATCCAGGCGGAAGCGCTGCACCAGCATAGCAAGCACCGTCTTGAGCTCCATCATGGCAAACGGGGCTCCCAGGCACGTGCGGGGGCCCGCGCCAAAGGGAAGGTAGGTGCCGGGGGATGCTTTTCCCCATGCTGCGGATCGAAGCGCTCGGGTTGGAAGACCTCGGGCTCGGAGAACTGTGCGGGCATGCGGTGGCTGACGTAGGGGGAGTACATGATGATATCGCCGGCATGAAACGCATAGCCTTTCCACTCGAACGGCTCGCGCGCGATGCGCGAGAGACTGGCAGCTGGAGGATAGATGCGCAGCACTTCCTTGACGACCTGCTCCAGATAGGGGAGCCGCTCCAGGTCACCCGGCGTCGGTGGCTGTCCAGCTAGCTGTGCCTCTAGTTCGCTGAGCAGCTTCGACGTCACGCGGGGATGCTGGGCCAGCAGATAGCAAGCCCAGCTCAAGGCATTGGCGAGAGTCTCGTGCCCTGCCACAAACAGCGTGAGCAGGTGATCCATGATCTGCACTGGGCTCAGCCGATGTCCTTCCTCATCGCGGGCGGCAACCAGCATCGACACAATATCTCCCGCATCGCTCCCCTCGCGCTCGTGACGTGCAATGATCTCTTCCAGAGTCGCTCTGATAAGAGCGATGGCCTTGCGAACACTGCGTCCATAGCCAATACCAGGGATATCAAAAGGAAACTGGGCAAGGGCGATGCGAAAGGCGTCGTTCATGGTCTGGGTCACAACGGTCACGGCATCACGAAAGGCCTGCTCGGTTCCGCTGAGGTCCAGACTGAAGAGCGTCCGTCCCTCGATGATGAGCGACAGGTCGTCCATCTCGCTGGCAACGTCGATGACCACACCAGGCCGCCAGCAGTCGAGAATCTGCGTCGTCACCTCGCGCATCACCTGCTGATAGCCTTCGATGCGTTTACGATGCATCGAGGGCAGCATCAAACGGTGCTGTTGCCGGTGCTCTGGCTCGTCGATAAACAGGATCCCCTGCCCCACGATCCAACGGGCGCGTGCTCGATCGATGACCGGGCCGACCTGGAAGTTGTCCACGGCGTCGATGAGGATATAGCGGTTGGCTTCCGCTCCATGCAGGAGCGCCCCGTGAAAACCCAGAAACTCGAAGCGCACGACCTCGCCAAAGCGCCGGTAGGTCTCCAGCAGGAAGCCAGGTTGGTCTCGCAGCCAGGGAAAGACGGAGCCGAGCAAAGGGAGACCAGCCGGACCTGGTGGTGTACTCTTCGTCATCACAGTGATCCTTTCCGCTCCCTTTACTGATCTACAAGGCTCTGTCTCTTCACACGGCTTTCCCGACCACCTCGGGACGGTAGAACTTGCGATAGAAGTCAGCATCCAGGTGGTGAGCCTGGTACGCCATCAAGGTGCGGAATGGCCCATTGGTCGCTGGGATACGACCATAGCGTGAATAGAGGTACTCACAGCACACGATCGTTGCTGCGATGGTCTGATCAGAGTAGCGAGGAATACCTGCCTGTACCGCTGCCCCGTCCTGCCAGTTGCTGGCTTTCCCGCCATCGCGCATGCTGCCTCGCCCCTGGGCATACTTCTCGTCTACAAACGCCAGGACTGCCTCTTCCATGTTCCGGTAGTACGGCGGGCAGAACGGCTTGATGAGCACCTGACCATCACGTTCTAGCCCAACCGCTGTCGGGAGAGGAATTTCTTTTTTGAGCACCCGCAGCAGCCCCTTCTTGAGAGGTCCAGCTCCAATGGTGCGCGAGAACGGGATATCCGTCATGCGAAAGCCGAGCGCCTGAAACCAGCCAAACGGATGAGACGCCAGGTGGGGAAAACCACCAAGTCCCAGCGCCGCCGTCACGAGGGCCAGGTTCTGGAGCATAGCGCCCTGCTCGACAGCAGCAAACTCGTACATCAAGGTGTCGAGCAAACCTACAGTCGCCACGCGGCCTTCTGCGAGATTGTCGTGCAGATAGCCTCCCTTTGAACGGGCGAATTGAGCGACTCCTGCCGGTTGGAAGGTATTGCGCTCATCTACGATGAAATAGGCCGCCTCTTCACTAAACGCCGCCAGCAGGACATTGAGAAAGAGGCCGCTGAGTTCGGCAACGGGCAGGAAGTAGGTGGTGCCACGAACGTTGGCTGACCACTTATTGAAGGAGGGCACAAATGGTGGCTCGCGGGGTACATCCAGCCGCTGATCGGCGAGACGCACGCGGCTTCTGCTATATAAATCCAGCCACTGCTGTTGTCGTGCCGCTTCGACCAGTTCGGGTACCTCCAGTCGAGGGTAGTCTTGAGGGCGCTTGAGCAGCCAGACGCCCTCGTCGTTGAGCACAAAGATCGTCACCAGGTGCGCGGCATCCGCGCTGAACACCGTGCGGCCCACAAAGTTCATGATGATATTGCCCCCTCCGGCCTCAGCGACATCACCTGTATCGTAGGGCAGCTCACCCATGGTATAGCCGGTAATGCCGCACGCCGCAAAGGCGAGCATCGCCTCCTCTAGCAGGCTGAGTGGAGCTGGCTCGTGCGCGCTCAAATAGGCCAAAGGCCCACCATTCAAATGCATACCTCTGCCGAAGCGGCGCGAGCGGCGGGCGAGCAGCGCATCGAGCAGGGAAGAGTTTGCAAGTTGCTTCTCCGGTTCTGGTGGAGAGCGAAATACTTCTGTTGCCATGGCAGTCTCCTTAATAGATGTCCTGTTTCAAGTCATGCCTGGGCAGAAACAGGATATATACCACGTGTACGTAAGAAAGCAGCGCCTGGATCAGTCTATCTTATCATGTAAGCTCGACTTTGTACATTTCCGACTCACTAACAGATGGCCCAAGACAAGCGCTAAAGAGTAGAGCAAAGGACTAAAACCACGCCAGGATCAGTAGCTTGACTTTGTACAATTTGGGAGAGAGAACCAGACATGAACCCCTTTTGAGGTAAGATAGAAGCTGATCAAAGCCATATCTCACTCAGGAGGATGTTCATACCCCTTCCCGATCCCATTATAGAAGTTCTGACTGTACTTCATCGATATACCTGCATACCTTTACAGGTACTTCCTGTTCATCCTACCATTGTTATCGCTTCTACCACCGTGTACACTGATACACTGTACTGTATAGAAATGTAGGAGGAAAACTACATGGAAGATAAAGAAACTGGTCGCCTGGAAGCTTTTAGCGATGGAGTGTTTGCCGTCGCGATTACTTTACTCATCTTGAATATTAAGATACTCCCAGATGATGTACTGACCAACGGGAACTTTTGGGGAAAATCAGGTTTAGGTGGGCAGTTGCCCGCGCTGCTCGCTTTCGTGACTAGCTTTTTTACAATAGGCATCATGTGGATTAATCATCATAGACTTTTTACTCACATCAAGCGCACTGATACTGGTTTGATGCTTTTTAATCTATTGCTCTTGCTAGTGATCGTCTTTATTCCCTATCCCACTGCATTAGTAGCGCAACAGTATGCTTTGAACCCTGACAGGCACGATGCTGCGCTTCTGTACAGCGGGACGAATGTGATCCTGGCTATCTGCTTCAATCTGCTCTGGCGTTATGCCTCCTATCACAATCGACTTTTAGGCAAAGATGCTGATACACGCGCTGTGGCATCTATCAGCCGGCAGTATTTAGGAGGGCCGCTTCTCTATCTCATTGCTTTTGGGTTGGCCTTCATAAGTGTAGCAGCCAGTATTATTTTCTTGTTAGTGTTAGCATTGTTCTTTGCTTTATCTCCTCGTTTGGCGGCCTTCTTTCAAAATTCATGACAACTTCTTTCAGGATTTTATGCTATGCTAAAAGCACCTTCCTGTTCGTATATATGCAAGAGTGACAACTGTGTAGGCGTTGATCGACTTTTCATTTTCTTACTGTTTTTACAGATCAGGGGTTAGGGGTCGTGGGTTGAAGTACTATTGACACCCACATATCCTGACACGTATACTGCTTTTGCTACTAACGCTTATTGTGCAGTTATTGTTAAGAACAAATCAAACGTGTTCACCCCCGGGAGAGTGATGCCTACTCACCCTACTCAGACTGTTGAGAAACCTTGATAGCCAACTAGCAAGTTCTAGCAAATTTCAAGGGGGGACAAGCTTACGGGTCAGGCAAGCCGATTGAAGTAGAGAGTTGTGGTATTATGGCATGAAGGAAATAAATGTGTATGGAACAGCTAGCTCAGCTATATATTATTCGCACAGATGCAGCATATCGTTTTCGTCTTGACCTTCCTGATGGTCCTGGTACTAAAGAGTATACGACTGAGATCACTACCGATTTAAGTGAACGGTTGCGCCGTGCTCTACTAGCAGCCTCTCAACACTTGCAGCCCCCCGAGAATAAAAATCAGACAAAACGTAGTGGAATCAATGATGCATTTCACGTTCTGGGTCGACTACTTTTTGATACACTTGTCCCTTCTGCCATTCAGGAAGTTTTACATCACCTGGATGTACCGCTTCTTATCAATGCTAATACCCCCGAAATTCCATGGGAACTCTTATATGATAGCAAACCATCACCCGGACAATTTCTCTGTCAGCGTTTGAGCGTTGGTCGGCAGGTACATAGTGGTCGTAACACGACAAGCTCAACACACCGTCCCCCACTTTCTGAGCGGCTGAGTGTTGATACTACGTTACATAAAGCTCGAAAAATCGGGCGGCGCGAAACACAAGGCCTTTCGGTTTTATTTCTTATCAATCCTACCAGCGAGCGTTCGTTAGCTGAAGAAGAGGTTGCCACTCTTTGCACTACTCTGCCAGAATCTGTTTCACGTATTATTTTATATCGTCAGCAGGCCAATCAGCTAGAGATGCGGATGAGCATCAAAAACGAAACTCCACAGATTTTGCATTATGCCGGACCTGTACCTTTGGCAACAAAAGCGGGCGAACCTATGCTAGCATTAGCTGGTAGTTCACGATTAGATGCAAACACAGCATCACAAGTATTTCAGTCGTTCCCAAGGCGTCCACTGGTTTTTCTCAGTTATTTTGACAGTATGCAAGCGGGTACACTGCCTGCTCATGAAATGGAGCTACTGGCAGACAAACTCATAACAGCGGGTGCGGGTGCAGTTATTACAATGCGTTGGCCCGTCAACCTACAATGTTCGCGTGAATTTGCCACTCTGTTCTACCAGGAATTAGCAGACGGTATGTCACTTGGCGAGGCTATAAAGCGAACACGTTCCATAATGGCTCAGCGCCATACGGAAGATTTCTCATGGATGTCCTATGTTCTTTATGGAGATCCAACAGTTACGCTGGTTTTAAGCTCCCCAGGTAGTCGCGATCGCACTATGGAATTTCCTTTCGATGATCTTGATGATGACCCGATGTCACAACCAATGTATTCTTCTTCAAATGCGCTTGATCGCCGCTTTTTACAGGAAGTATTGGCGATTGCACTCATGGAAGCGCGGCGAATGCATAAAGATTATCTAGGTACACCGCATCTATTCATAGCTCTTACCAAACTTGATGGAGGATGTACGCAGGACGCTTTGCGCACTCTGAGCTTTTCTTCTAAGCAGGTGCGTGATGTCGTTCGTCTTGCTCTTGGCTCAGGTAAAGCTGCCAGTGATACGCCGATTTTGCCAACGCGCCGCTGTAAAGAAATTCTGCAAACAGCCGAGCGCAATGCTCTCAATGCAGGTTCAACAATCATTGATGAGCGTGCCATAGCTCAGGCTGTTCTTAGTGAGAAGGATGGCGTCACATATGAACTTCTCACCAAAATGGGTATCAATCCTGCGCAACTGATCGAATTGATCCTGGGGAGTAATGCTCGCGCTCTGCTTGAGCTTGTACCCTCAGTCAGCGCCAATCCTGCCGTATCTCCGGTGGAGCTGCCTGTAGGTATTGGTGCAGAAGCGGGTCTCAAAGGTGGAAATTCAGTGCTTGAGCGCCTTGGACGCGATCTTACGAAGCTGGCCAGCTTGAAGCAACTGCCCCCGCTGATTGGTCGTGAGAAGGAAATGCGGCTGCTGATTCAGACCTTGATGCTGAAGGATCGTAATAACCCGATCTTGATTGGTGATTCGGGAGTTGGTAAAACAACTATTGTGGCTGGACTTGCGCAGCGTATAGTCGATGGCAAAGTCACCCCTGAACTACGAGGTAAGCGTTTGATCGAGCTCTCAGCAAGCTCGCTTGTGGCGGGTACCAAATATCGTGGTGAATTTGAAGAGCGACTATTGAAAGTGCTGGAAGAGGCGGAGAGTAGCGGGGATATCATCCTTTTTATCGATGAGATGCATCTTCTGATAGGCACAGGTCGTGCTGCTGATGGTAGTATTGATGCGGCGGGAATACTCAAGCCTGCGCTTGCGGGAGGACGGTTACGCTGTATTGGTGCCACAACACCACAAGAATATCGCACAATTGAGAAGGATGCAGCAATGGAGCGCCGCCTCCGCCCCATCATGATCGAAGAACCCTCGATCGAAGAGGCACTGACAATCTTGACTGGTATGTGCGAATTGTATGAGCAGCACCATCATGTTACTATAACCAAAGAGACATTACACGCAGCCGTGCACCTGTCAGTGCAATACCTCCCAAATCTACGTCTGCCCGACAAGGCCTGTGGTGTGTTGGATGAAGCATGCTCACAGGCGCGGGTCTTCATGGCGGAGGATGAAGTTGAGTCTTATGAAGATGATGACAACGAG
>WNGL01028562.1_pt1 | contig 10903 bp, 7 predicted proteins | sample 5400591 | NCBI WGS metagenome assembly WNGL01 (sample SAMN13153377, study PRJNA577476) | soil metagenome | isolation source: 80 cm soil or saprolite under Garry oak tree replicate 1 | place: USA:California | collected 2016-06-15
CGGGGATCAATGCCCTGCTTGATGGCGACATCGATCAACCCCTCGGCGATATTGTTGAGGCCGATCTTATAGGCATATGCGACGCGTTGCTCGAAGCTCAGGGGCGTGTCTAATCGCTCAAAAGCCGCGCGGGCCAGTTCGGGGTCGAGCCGCATACTGCCTGCCAGGAAGCGTTCGGGATCGAGAAGACCCATGAGAAGGCAGGTGTCGGTCAGGGTAGGAGCGGTGCCACCCTTGCCGTAGGACGCCGGGCCGGGAACGCCGCCCGCGCTTTCAGGTCCGACGCGCATCTCGCCAGATGGGTTGATCGAGATAATGCTACCGCCGCCTGCCCCGATGCTGTCTATTGCAATAGACAGCGCATTGACCAGCATGTCATGCTCAAGTTCAAACGTCGTGTTGACGTAAGGCTGGCCGTTGGTTACGACACTGATATCGCATGATGTCCCGCCTATATCACAACACATCAGTTTATCATCACCGATGAGCTGGCCAAAGTGCGCGCTGGACACTGCTCCGGCTGCCGGGCCGGAAAAGACGATTCTGAATGGCTGCTCCATCGCCATATCCAGGGCAACCAGCTTCGCGGCGCAGTCGGCGAAGTTGATCTCGCCTTGAAAATTGGCAACACGTAAGCACTTCTCCACACAGTAATCGACGTATGCACGTACAAGCTATTATGAATGCATGCCGCGCCCACATCCCTGTCACTAGTCCATGGCAGGGCCCCAGGCGCTCCCCGAGTCCAGGCCAATCGTTGGAACCTCCACGTCCGGTTTCCCTGTAGACTGGTCAGTGGTGGTCTGCTGAGATGGCTCTCCATTCATCTGCTGAATCTCCTGGCCATCCTGCTTCTTCTGCTCCTGTTGCATTGTTCCTCTCTCGTAGCCAGTCACGCCCGGTGCACGGTTAACATCCTTGCCGGTTGGTGGCCCACTCTGTTGCCCTGGTACCTGATCAGCTTGCTGGCGCCACCAGTCCTGCAACCGTGTTGAAGCGGACTGCTGGAGTGCCTGCCCTGGCTGCTGGTCGTCTGACTCTGGCTCGTCGCCCCATCCCATGCTCGCCTCAGCGGAGACGTTCACCTTTTTAAGTGGGGGAAAGAGATCTTCAACCGACCAGGTGCCGACGTATCTGACCAGGCTAGCACCGTGGTTGAACAGAAGAGCACTCACCTCATCAAGGTGCTCACCTTGTGGCACATAGAGAGAAATGATAGCAGACCCCGGACGCGCCGAGGCTTCGAGCAGTTCACCTAAGGATCCCTCATCTGTCGTGACTTGTAACTGATGCATAATATGCCAAAATCGCCCTTCCTTCCGCACGCGCTCCTGCAAAGCTGAAGGGAAATCTTGACTGGGAATCAACGCCATATCTTCCACATGATACCCAGCATCCACAAGTGCCTGGACGGCTTGTTCAGCCTCCTGTAAGGAGTCCAACACCCCCACCACATGCTTGCCGGGGAAGGAGAGTGTTGAACCAACCTGCTGAAAAGTCCTGTCTTTTGTCATAAGTTAACTCCTTATCGATTGTCGCTTACCGAACCCATTGCCTCAATGAGTCCTCCTCTTGCCTACACACCAGTCTAGCAGGATCTGCTGGAGCAGTCAGTCTCCATCAGGTGGCATCTCACTTCCCATCACTTTACTTCTGGAGGTCAGACAACAGGAGATCGTGGGTAAGAGGCTTATGCTCTCCGGCGAATGTCCAAGAACCCTCAAAATTTTTCATTGCCTGCCTGTAAAGCAGCCTGTAAAGCTAGTTAGAGGAGTGACGCCTTTTTTCATCTTACCTTTCACTTTCTGATCCAACCACCGCTTGCAGGTAGGCTCGCATCATGGTTTTCAACTCGCGTTTGCCTGCTCTTGTGCTCATTCCCGCGTACAAGCGCTGTGAAGATGCCGATAGCGGCAAAGGCGGCGCACACGAGGAACGCGGCATGGAAACCTGCCAGGAACGTGTTCTGGAGAGCGCTAACTCCGCTGGTGGAAAGGCTGTGTCCCTGTGCTGAGAGCAGTACTCCTGCCGCCGCCGCGCCAAAGGCGGTAAAGATGGTGCCTGCGAGTGCCACGCTCAATGCCTGCCCAATGACACGACCTGTCGAGAGCAGGCCTGATGCTATACCTTGCTCATTGGGAGGAGCCGCCCCCATCAAGGCGCGTGTATTGGGGGACTGGAAGAGCCCCTGACCGATCCCTATGACGACCAGACGCCAGATGATGTCCCAGAGAGAGCTGTGCGCGTTCAGCTGACTGAGCAGGACCAACCCGAAACAGGCGATGGCTAGCCCCAGCGGAGCGAGGATGCGCGAGCCGAAACGATCCGCCAGTGATCCACTGAGCGGTGCCATCACCACGAGCGTGAGCGAGAGTGGCGTCAGTAATAAGCCCGCCTGGACCGCGGGAAAACCTCGCAGCTCCTCATAGTAGAATGGGAGCAAGAAACCCGGTGCGAACAGGGCGAGCATGGCCAACACAAAGCTGATATTCGCTGAGGCGAAGACCCGGTTTTTCAAGAGCGAGAGTTTCAGGATCGGGTCTCTTACACGGCGCTCCACCAACACCGCCGCGACCAGCGCCACCCCCCCCACCACGAGCGAGCTGATGATGCCAGGTGAGGTCCAGCCCCACTCCTGGCCGAAGGAGAAGCCCAGTATCAGCGAGGCCAGTCCGATCGCAAAGAGTACTGCCCCCACGGGATCAAAACGCTCCGTGTTGCGATGGAGGGGTTCCGTGAGCACGCGCATGCCCATGATGAAGACAACAGCCCCGATAGGGACGTTGACAAAGAAGATCCAGCGCCAGGTCAGATACTGGGTGATCAGACCTCCAATGGTCGGGCCCGCGCTCACGCCCAGCGCCACCACCACCGCATTCAGGCCGAGTGCGCGCCCGCGCTCGCTCGCCGGGAAGACACTCGTAATCATCGCGGTATTGACGGCAAAGATGCACGCTCCCCCGACTCCCTGGAAGAGACGGGCGATGATCAGGATGGCCAGAGAAGGCGCTGCTCCGCTGAAGATGGAGCCAAGCACGAAGATGACCAGCCCTGCCTCATAGATGGGCTTGCGCCCGAGCATATCGGCCAGGCGTCCGAGCGTCAGCAAGAAGGCAGCAATCACGATTAGATAGCCAATGATGATCCATTCGATGGCTCCGCTGACGCCAACGCCAAAGGCGTGCGCGATGGCCGGCAGAGCAATGTTCACAATCGACGAATCCAGGGTCGTCATAAAGGCACCCAGTGCGACGAGCATGAGCACGACCCATTTGTTGGCTTGTTCTTGCGCGTCGCCAGTTGCTACCGGGACGTGGAAAAGGTTGGGAAGGTGCAGGAGAGCGTGTGTGGGATCGAGAGCAGGAGAGGTTGCCTCGTGTGTCTCATCGGTCGTATGTGCCGCAGAGCTAGCTCTTGCTTCATGCGTGGACTTGAGCTGATTCATGGCTTCCTCCTTGTTGTGTTGAGTCAGGTGAGAGGTTCTCCATCACATGCAGGTGCTCCCGTAACATTTGAAGATAGTCTTGCCACATGCGGGCATCTTCTTCCAGAGCCTGATGATAGTCTTCCAGCACCTGGGTCTGGTCTTGCAAACGGTACCGGTGGTTCATCAAAACGTCATAGAGCTTTTCCAACAGGCTATGATGCTCCACTACACTGCGGTAGCGATCCTGCACCTTTTGGTGATGGCCCATAAAGAGTTGGTAGTGGTCCTGTAGCTGTTGAAAGTAGGGCTGCAAGGCTTCTACCTCACCATACGGCACTGGTATGGATTGTTTCGTCGGTTCTTTCATGAATTTCCCATCCTTTCTTTTACCAGGATCACCTTTCATGTGGTGCTTCTCCTTGGAAGGCTTCCGACGGCCTGGCGGGATGGAACAAGCAAGGCGACGATCGCGATGGTCAAGACGATCACCGGAACCACTGGCGTCAGCATGAAAGCCGAGGTCAGGGCGACCACGAGTGCACTTACGACATAGACGAGACACAGCAGCACCAGGAACATGCCACTCCACCTCCACTCCTGGCTCTCCGGTCCAGGATGCTCGAGGTCCTGCGCGAAACGCTGCCCGAGCGTGATCAGCGTGGCCGTGAGGGCATCGGCGACCACGCCAGGAATCTTGAAGGCCCAGACCAGCGCTCCCTGGATGCCCATGCCCAGGGCGGCCACGCACAACAGCAGGATCTGTACGCCTGCTTGCTGACTCAGGTGGCTCGTCACTCCCCAGATGATGGCATAGACGAGCAAGAGAAGCCATTCCAGCAGCAGGTAGCGGGCGAACGTCTGGTGCCAGGCTGTCCCGCTTTGTTGCTGTGGCGCCCGTCCAAGGCAAAATGAGCCCAAGGTGACCCCCACGAGGAAGACCAGCACCGCGACCAGAGCGCGTATGAGCAGCCCGCTATTGCCCTGAACCACGCCCAGTCCAATGAAGAGGAGGTTGCCCGTCATAAACGAGGCGAACACGCGACCCAGCGAGAGGTAGGACAGCATGTCGATCCAGGCCGCAGTGAGCGTCAACAGCAGTATTAAAAGAGCGATACGTCCCCGTTCGTGCGGCGCACGCAGCAGATCTGGAAGCGTGCTCCCATTGCCTGCTGTTGCGGTAGGCATCGCCTCTGCGTGGGGAAGCGTAAACAACTTCCCCGGCTTCCATCTCTGCATTGCTTCCTCTCCTTCCTTAGACGATCGGCCTCTTTTGCTTGCGCAAGGCACCCATAGCGGCCGGGGTCAGATTCAAGTGCGCCTGCACGAGTTCTGGCGGGGTCAAAGCCAGCCATTGGTTCAGCGAGACGTCGGCAAAGTGGTCGCTCTTAAACATTTCCAGGTAACGGAGCGTCGTGTCACCGGTATTCTCAATGTAATGGCCCATGGCGAAGGGCACGTAGCCCACATCACCTGCTCTATAGTCGAAGGTGCGTGACTTGCCGCTAGAGGCGAAGACCGTCATGCGCCCTTGTCCCTCGATGTAGTACTGCCACTCGTCGTTATTGGGATGCCAGTGCAGTTCGCGCATGCTACCCGGCTCAACCTCCACCAGCGCCGCCGCGATGGTCGAGGCCGCGGGGAAGTTGGTCGAGTCGGTGATGCGGACGGTGCCTCCCTTGAGACGTATTGGTTCCTGTGCCAGCATATGGTGGCTAAAGGGTCGGGACACGGGACCAACGGGATCAGAGACCTGGTCAGATGCGAGTGGGCCGGGCACGGTGCTCTGGAACATATAGAGCCGGGAAAGTTCCACAAATCGCCAACGCCGACATCATCAATGAAGTTGTATCCATTGGGATCGATGCCGGTGATCCGAGCGCGACCAGTGAGCATATAGGCCCACTCCGCTTCCTTGTGCCAGTGCAACTCGCGCACGCCACCGGGATTCAGACGCATATTCACCCCTGCCAGGGTGGTGGCGATGGGCAACTCGCGCGCCGTCACCTCACGCGACCAGCCTCCCGGCTGGAGTCGGTTGCGAGCCATGCCAAACGAAAATTTCAGGTTGGGGATCGTGCCCGAGTCGGTGCTGGGCGGTGTGAGGATATCGGGATTCTGCCGGTCCAGGGCAACGTTGCGTGGGCCGGGATCGGTCCCACCTTCGTTGCCCCGGATCGGTTGCGGCACCTGGTTCATATCGTCACTATGGTTTTGCGAAGTCTTTTGCATGTTGGGTTTCCTTTCACATTCGCGTAGCGAATGTCATGTTCAAGAGGAGATGAAGCATTTCCTTTCATCTCTGCGGGTCAAGGATGACTTTAATGTAGCCATCGAGACGTTGATCGAATTTTTGAAAGGCCTCGGGCGCCTGCGAGAGCGGCAAGCGATGCGAAACGATCTGACTCGGCCTGGCTCGACCGGCGATAATCAGATCGCGCAACTGGGTGTTGTAGCGCTCATCAGGGTCGCGACCCATGCCTATAGTGATGCCTTTACGGAAGAGCGTTTGCCACGGAACAGTGAGATCACCGCGTTGTTCGATCTCCCCGACCGGCTTCGCATCGTTGGGGAGGAACACCCCAATAATGCCAAGGCGTCCGTTCGGATTGATCAGGCGGGCCAGATCATGAATGACTTGATCGGGCTTCTCGCGGGTGGGATCAGCGCGGTCGCGCGCCTGAAACCCAATCGCATCGATGCCGCAGTTCACTCCGCCCATGCTCTCTTCCCCACGCCACGTCGCCCCAGCCTGTGTGCGGAAGCGAGCGCGCTGTTCCAGGATCTGTTCCACCGGGTCGCCTGCGCGAAAGTCAATCGGAATGGCTCCCAGCTCCCCAGCTTTGGCCAGCCGCTCGGGGATGTAGTCCACCACGTACACTTCGGTCGCCCCACGCAGGTGCAGGGCACAATAGGCCGTGAGCAGACCGATCGCGCCAGCGCCGAAAATGGCCACGCTATCCCCCGTCGAGACCTGAGCGAGTTCGGTTGCATGATAGCCCGTGGGGAAGGCATCAGCCAGCAGCACAAAATCGTGCTCCCACTGGTCCCCAGGTTCGCCTGGCAAGCGGAGACAGTTGGCATCGGCAAACGGGATACGGACCAACTCCGTCTGGACTCCCCGGTACGGTCCCATGCCGGGATAGCCATACGCCGCTCCGACCGATCCAGGGTTGGTGGTCAGGCACGAGGAGCTATAGCCGCGCACACAGTTGGAGCAAAAGCCACAGCAGATGTGCGTGGGCACCACCACCCTGTCACCTTTGCGGATGGAGACAACAGCCGAGCCGACCGCTTCGACGACGCCTAATGGTTCGTGCCCGATCACCATGCCATCGACCTCGCCCATGCGCCCTTCGTAGATGTGCAAATCAGTTCCGCAGATAGCAGTGGAGGTGAGACGCATGAGCACATCGGTTGGTGCTTCGAGACGAGCATCCTCTACCGTCTCAATATCCAGTGTCCTGTCACCTCGCCAGACAACCGCTTTCATAGCGTTTCCCTTCTTTCTTTAAAAAAACAGTATTGCCCAAGCTCTGTTGTGCTCTCTCGTCAAAAAACTACCGGCAGCCCGTTTTGACTCTCATCAACACCCTACTGGCGGTTCTCCCGATCCTCAAGGATGGCCGCGATGATTTCTAACAAAGTCCCTAGGAGGTCCTGTTGCGAGATCGCAAACCGACCTGGCGATCACCCATCCTCATACCCGACGACGAACGACAGGCATCGGACCCCCTTCTCAGGCAGCGAAATCCGTGTCCTCTGCGTGATACTCGGCGAGCAGCTTCTTCTCTTCGTCCATCTTGGGGAATAGAAAGAAGACGAGCACTCCTCCGAGCAGGATCACCACGATCCCGGCGAGGTAAACCCACTGGTCGCCCGCCAGGAACGAAGTCTTCGCCGCGGCCGTGATTTGGCTCGCGTACTGCGGATACTGCTTCGCGATGTCGGTCGCGCTGCCGAACGACTTCTGGAGCGCCGCCTGGACGCTGCTCGTGATCTGCTGCTTGTTGGGAGCCGCGGCGATGGCTGAAGCAAAGGCCGCGGCGTAGCCGGCGGAGAGCAACGCGCCGAAGATCGATTGCATGAACGCGCCGCCCAGGTCACGCTGCAGGTCCGCCGTCCCCGACGCCATGCCGGCGCGTTGGACGGGCACGGAACCGGTGAGTGAGTGCGAGGCAGGCGTGCCTGCAAACCCGACGCCGGCCCCGATGAAGGCGTAAGCGAGGCCGACCTCCCAGTATGGGCTGCCCTCCTTCCACAGCAGCAGCATCGTGAGGAAGCCGAGCAGGCAGAAGACGTAGCCGGTAAGCAGCGTCAACCGGGCCCCTCGCGCCTCCACGAGCCTGGCGGAGAGCGGCGTGGTCAGCACCATGCAGGCGCCCAGGGGAAGGACCGAGAGCCCGGCCTCCCACGTGGAGTAGCCGAGCACGTTCTGCAGGAACTCCTGAGCGATGAACATCGCGCCCATGAGCGAGCCGAACACGATGCTCCCAGCGCAGGCCGCGACCCAGAAGGTCCGTCGCCCGGCGATGTGGAGGTCAAACAGTGGGCTCTTCGCCCGGCGTTGCCGGATGAAGAAGGCCATCCCCGCGGCGACCGCGATGACCGCCACCCCCAGGACCAGCGCTCCCTCGTTGGGGACGGCCGCCTCGTTGATGAGCAGGATGAGCGCCCCAATGAGCAGCGCCGACAGGATGCCGCCGAGGTTGTCGACGGGATTGGTCGTCTCGTTGACGTGGCTCGGCACGAGGAGGAGCGCCATCACGAGGGCCACCACCGCGAGCGGCAAGGTGGCCAGGAAAACCGAGCCCCACGAGAAGTACTGCAATAGAAAGCCGGCGATCAACGAGCCGAACGAGGCGATGGCGCCGCCGAGACCCGACCACAGCGCGATCGACCTGGTGCGCCCCGGCCCCGACCACAGCGCCGTGATCAGCGCGAGCGTCGCCGGGTAGGCCATGCCCGCCGCCAGACCGCCCAGGAGGCGAGCCACGATGAGGACCTCGACCGAGGGCGCGAAGGCGGCGAGCAGAGACGCCGGAATGGCGAGCGCCGTGCCGGTGATCAGCATCATCTTGCGTCCGTAGCGGTCGCCGAGGGCACCGAGCCAGAGCACGGACGCGGCGAGGCCGAGCGAGTAGCCCACGGCAACGAGGTCGAGCGAGGTTTGCGATGCGTCGAACGCACTGCCGATCGACGGCAGGGCGACATTGGCCACTGAGAGGTTCAGGTTGGCGACCGCCGCCACCAGGATGAGCGAGGTAAGGATGATCCCCCCGCGCTGGGGACCGGTCGATGCGGAGCCTGACGCTCTGGCGCCAGCATCGTTGTGTTGTACTTCAGTTGACATCAAGATCTCTCCTAGTGACAAATTCCCAAGGCCATGGGAGGACATTCCCAATTCAGGCAGGAAAAGGTTCTGTGATGAGAAGTTTCACAACCCATTCCCTGAATGAGTCACCCTCTTCCCAATGAATAGTCTAGAAGAATATCCGGGAGAAATCACTGTCCATCAGATGCCATGGCACTTCCCCTCACTTCCCATTGCTGGCTTGGCGCCGGTGGGTCACGTGGCAGGTGAGCTTGCCCCGATTTGGTGGAGGAGGGAAAGGTGGAATATACTCTACCGGAGGAGGGCAGCATGCCAAAGGAACAGAAGACCTATACCCGAGAGTTCAAAATTGAGATTAGACTAATATCCTTCGGACATCTTCGAGTCCGGGTACCACGGTGTGTACACCGCTGGTGTGACAACAGGGTCAACTGTCTACATTGCCGTCGCCAAGCCAGAAATGGGAAGTGATGGGAAGCGACATGCCATCTGCGGGAGGCTGACTTCTCCAGGAGATCCTGCTAAACTCCTCCAGAGAGAAGAGGATGACTCATTCAAGGAATGGGTTATGGAACTTCTCATCACTCGGATCTGGAGCTGCTGCTCTGCTTCAGATCCGCTAAAAAACACCGGGAGGCCATACGATGGAAAGCACGAGAACCACGAAAGGCGCTGGTCAACGCGAAACGGGTCAGTCGTCTCGTCTTACCCAAAACAGCTCTAATCAACCAAACGGACGCCCTGGAGGGTCTGCACCGCAAGGAACGCCCCCCACCAGGCGGGTCTCCTGGCTGCGATGGCTCATCTTTATCATCGTCATCAACCTGCTCTTCTACGCCCCGCTCCTCTTTAGTGGCTTGGGTGCGCAGCAGTCGACGATCAACCTCTCCTACACCAACTTCCTGCAGCAGGTCCAACAGGGCCATGTCAAGGACGTGACCCTCACCGGCAATGCCGTCTCCGGCGATTTCAAAACGCCCCTTCGTCAGCCGCAAAGCGGCTCCGGGAACACCACGGTGGCCTATTCCCAGTTCACCAGCTATGTGCCAGAAACAGGCGATCCCACCTTGCTCCCCTTGCTCGAGAAAAACGGAGTACGTGTCACCGCTCAGCCCGTGCAGATTCCCTGGTGGCAGACGGCTCTGACCCTCCTGCTCAATGCCTTCCCCATTCTGCTGCTGGTCTACTTTGGCTACATGGCGCTGCGCAGTGTGCAGCAGTCGCAGCAAGGGGGAGGCATCTTTGGCGTCGGGCGCAGTCGTGCTAAGCTCTACAACGAAGAGCGTCCCTCCACGACCTTCGCCGACGTGGCCGGAGCCGACGAAGCCAAGGCCGACCTGCGCGAGGAAATCGACTTCCTGCGCATCCATACGCGCACCGTCCCCTTAGCACCTGATGTGAACCTGGCGGATCTGGCCCGTGTGACCCCCGGCTTCTCGGGAGCCGACCTGGAAAACCTGGTGAACGAGGCAGCGCTCGCAGCGGCACGACGAGAAAGTCGCCAGGTGAGCCGCCAGGACTTCGAGAATGCGCTCGACAAGCTCTTGCTGGGCGGCAAACGGGAAGCGCTGGTCGATGAACGGGAACGCCGGATCGTGGCCTATCATGAAGGGGGACACGCACTGGTAGCGGCGGTGTTGCCCGATGTCGATCCCGTCTATAAAGTGACGATCGTGCCACGAGGACGGTCGCTGGGGGTCACGCAGTTCCGGCCAGAAGATGACCGGCGCAACGTACCGCGCACCTACCTGGTGGAGCGGCTGGCGGTCGCCCTGGGCGGTCGCAGCGCAGAGGAACTGGCGCTGGGAGATATTACCACGGGTGCGCAGAACGACCTCAAGGAGGCCTCGCAGTTGGCACGGCGCATGGTGAGCGAGTGGGGCATGGGCGAGCAAACTGGCCCGGTGGTGTTTGACCTGTCGGACGGGAGTCCCTACCTCAGCCAGCAACCGCTAGAAGACCGCCAACGCGTGTACTCGGAGGTGACGGCAGAGCGCCTGGATGCCGAGGTCGAGCGGCTGATAACAGAAGCCCATCAACAGGCGCGAAGCGTCTTGACCGAGCACCGCGACGCCCTGGACCGCCTGGCGCAGGCTCTCCTGCAAGAAGAGGTCCTCGAGCGCGAACAGGTGCTTGCCATCGTG
>WNGL01011274.1_pt1 | contig 10902 bp, 13 predicted proteins | sample 5400591 | NCBI WGS metagenome assembly WNGL01 (sample SAMN13153377, study PRJNA577476) | soil metagenome | isolation source: 80 cm soil or saprolite under Garry oak tree replicate 1 | place: USA:California | collected 2016-06-15
TTAGCGCTCTGACACTATGCGTTGCCCCAAGTGCGGGTCTCGTGATGACAAAGTCATCGATTCCCGTCAGTCGCGGGATAGTTCGAGCATTCGCCGTCGGCGCGAATGTCTGAAATGCAAATATCGCTTTACCACCTATGAGGAGATCGAACGTTCCGATCTGCGCGTAGTAAAACGTGACAGAACGCATGAGCCGTTCGATCGGCGCAAACTGGCTGGCAGCATCGCCAAAGCTTTTGAAAAACGTTCGACTAGCCTTCTCACACTAGAAGATATGGTAGAGGAAATTGTCCACGAACTCGAAACGACCGGGCGCGAAGTTCCTTCTTCGGTCATTGGAGCCAAAGTGCTCGAAAAATTGCGCGGCATCGATGAAGTGGCGTATTTGCGTTACGCCTCCGTCTACCAGCGCTTTCAGGATGTCGATCAATTTGTGGACGCAATCCATACGCTTGGTCACCGGGTAAAGACGAATGCGCTCCAGCGGGAATTGTTTCCGCCTGAGACAGCGCAGGGCGAGTCGGCTACCGTTCCTGCTCGATCGCGCGATGCCGCAATTAACAAGAACCATGGTCGCGTTTAAGGAAGAATTTCCATATCTCCGCACGGACTCGGGGCAACTGTTCGAGTTCAATCGCGATTGGCTGCACGCTGCGATCACGCGGGCGGCTGATGAAGCCGGCTATCCGCGCTGGTGGCTAACCGATCACGTCACCGAGAGCATTGCGTTTTATCTGCACCTGCGGAATGACGAAAACGTAGTCGCCTTCAGCCAGCTCTCGCAGACCGTGCGCTACGTCCTGAAAGTGATCGGTTATAAGGAAATCGTGCCGCATTTTGCGCCTTCCCCGCCGCCCATTTCGTGCGCGAAAAACTAACGGCGAATGGGAGCGTCACGCTGTTTAATTGTTCCTTGCGCTAATGCCGGCTCATTCCGAAGTTCACTTGTCCCTGCCGCCCCGCCTGCTCGCGAATCCCCTTCGGAGCACGCGTGGCGAAGGTACGTAAAAATGCCATGACGATTTTTGAAAAAATCATCGCGCGCCAAATTCCGGCGGAAATCATCTGGGAAGATAACGATGCGGTCGCCTTTCACGACGTGAATCCGCAAGCCCCGGTGCATGTGCTAATCGTCCCCAAAAGGGTGGTGCCGCGTCTGGCGGATGCGACCGAAAACGACCGCGCGTTACTCGGGAAATTACTTCTCGTGGCACGCGATCTCGCTAAGAAACTCGACCTTTCCAGTGGTTACCGCGTCGTAATCAACAGCGGACCCGACGCAGGTGAGAGCGTGCCGCATTTGCATGTGCATCTGCTTGGCAAACGCGCACTCGCCTGGCCACCGGGCTAGAGCGACCTCCTGTAGCGTGCGCTGTCCTCAGCGCATTGGCCCTGAGGGAGTACCGCACCAAATCCGCTGAGGACTACAGCATGGGCGAGGTGGCGAAGGGACCAGAACATTCCCTACTCACGAAGAAGCGCCCAGTCGATTCCGACGATTCGCTTGTTCGCAAAGCGTTTCAGCGATTTGGGAAACAGGAGATAAGTTGCGCCTTTCCTTTCTTTGAAACCAGACATTCCAAAATCTGTCCCGCCGTCGCTCTTTTGAATCGTCATGACGCGGTTATTCTTAATCTGCGATTGTAAATGCCGATCGGCGGCCGGTTTTTGCCAAAGCGTGTAAACCTCCGGTTTCCCAGATTCTTCTACCACTTGGGAAAAGCGCGCCGTTTTTACCTTGAGGAGTTTCATATTCCAACTGCCGGCAGCGCGCCCGGCGGTCGCGCCCTACCAAAAAAGCCCGCCAGAGAACTACGGCAAGGAGGATCAGACTACCGTTGCTGCATTCCTGCCCTGGCGGGGTTCGTAAGTCCTCAATCCATAGCCCCTGGCGGAAAGGGAATTTTCCCGCACCATTGCCTTCATGCAATCGCGTTTTTCAAAAAAGGACCCGGGCATTGACAAGCCATGATGCTTCTGTTTGCATCGACGCTGTGAAATGGCTGGCGCTGGTTTTGCTCTTGGTTCTTTTCGCCGCGGCGAACTCGTGCACTACGCTCGTTAATCGCCGCGATCTATATAGTCCGGAGCCGGCGCCTAACTCGCTGGAAGCCATGCGCCAAATGACGACCGTAACGACTACTACCACGACGATGCGCCGCGAAGCAATCGCGCCTGCCGGGTACTAAGCGGTATTCTCTCTCTGAGAGATCACACCGTAATTTGCAACTTGGCGGGGGCGCGCCAAAGCCGCCTGCTAGCCAAATGGCAGATTTGCCTTGATACGGGCAACATCCGTATCGTGGACCCGGGCCGCCTTACCGAGGTGGCGTCTGCGTTTTGCATTCTTGGATGAAAGCAAATGCCGGCGCGAAGAGTGCGCTCTCAGGACCTTCCCGCGTGCGGTGATCTTGAAGCGTTTTGCCACTGCTTTGCGTGTCTTGCTGCGAGCGATCGATTTCGGCATGAGCGGCGAAAGATAGAGGAAATTGCAGTGCTGACAAGGATCGATTTGTGGGCGCCTGTGTTAGGCGCCAGAAGATTGGCGTTTCGCAGAAACGCCCTACAATTGTTGCCCATGGAGAACACGCCAACGGAAAAGCCGCACGTGGTGATAGTTGGAGCGGGATTTGGTGGACTGGAGGCAGCGAAGAAGCTGGCTTGCGAAGATATACGCGTCACCGTGATCGACCGTACGAATTACCATCTCTTTCAGCCGCTGCTCTATCAGGTTGCGACAGCCGCGCTGTCACCGGCCGACATTGCTGCGCCAGTGCGGGCTGTGTTGAGCAAATACAAGAATGTGGAGGTAATCCTTGCCGAGGTGGAATCGGTTGATGTCGATGCCAAAAAAATTAAGACGATCGAGATGGAAATCGGTTATGACTTCCTGATCCTGGCCACCGGCGCGCGGCACTCCTATTTCGGGCATAACGAATGGGAAAAATTGGCGCCCGGACTGAAAAGTCTCGAGGACGCGATCGAGCTGCGGCGTCGCCTTCTCATGGCATACGAATACGCGGAGAAAATCACCGACGAAGCAGCGCGGAAGGCGGCGATGACTTTCGTGATCATTGGCGGCGGACCGACCGGCGTGGAAATGGCAGGCGCAATTGCAGAGATCGCGCGCTACACGTTGGCCAAAGATTTTCGCCATATCGATCCATCTCAGACACGCGTGATTCTCATCGAGGGCGAGCGGCGCTTGCTGGCTGCCTTTCCAGAAGATTTATCAGCGAGCGCATTGAAACAACTGGTCGATCTTGGCGTGGAAGTGCGCACAGGCGCGCGCGCGACTGCCCTCACTGAGGCCGGAGTGCAGGTAGGCGACGAATTTGTTCCATGCCGCGTTAAAATCTGGGCTGCGGGTAACAACGCTTCATTCGTTGGAAAAACACTCGGCGCGCCGGTCGATCGAGTCGGCCGGGTCATCGTGAACGACGATCTTACAATTCCCGCACACCCCGAGGTCCAGGTGATTGGCGACCTCGCAAATTTTTCACATCAGACTGGGCAGCCTTTACCGGGAGTTTCACCAGTCGCCATGCAGCAGGGGCGTCACGCGGCGCGCAACATTTTAGCAATGATCGAGGGACGCAAACCACAGCGTTTCCGCTATTGGGACAAAGGAAGCATGGCAACGATTGGACGGAACAAAGCCGTCGCGGATTTAAATATCGTGCATTTGAGCGGGCTTCCGGCGTGGCTCGTCTGGCTTTTTGTGCACATTATTTTTCTGGTCGGCTTTCGCAACCGCCTCGCAGTGCTTTTCCAATGGGCGTGGGCATATTTTACGTTCAACAAAGGCGCGCGCTTGATCACGCGGAATTTTCAGGCAGAACAGAGACCGCCGGCGTGAAAACGGTTAATGGTTTAGTGATTTCGTTCCTGTCATGTCGAGCGGAGTCGAGACACCTCTTACTGTTGATGGTGAGAGATTCCTCGACCGCGCTTTGCTCCGCTCGGAATGACAAAAATCGTTAACTCGTTAAATGGGCTTGCGCATCGCGGTAGTCGGTTCGGGAGCAATCGGTGGCTACTATGGAGCAAGACTCGCCAACGACGGCAGTGACGTGCATTTCTTGATGCGCGGGGATTTAAGCGAGGTGCGAGAGAAGGGTTTATACGTCCGCGGCAGAGGTGAGAATTTCCGAGTCGCAAAAGTAAACTGTTACAACTCAACGAAGGAAATCGGCCCGTGCGATTTGATTCTGATCGCCGTCAAGGCGATCTCCAATGCCGATCTCGTCGATCTTATCCCCCCGCTTCTGCATGAGCGGACGATGCTCCTCACCTTGCAGAACGGCCTGGGCAATGAAGAATTTCTCGCCGCGCATTTTGGAGCGGAACGCGTGCTGGGTGGTCTTTGCTTCATTTGTTTGAGTCGCATTTCGCGCACCGAAATCGAGTGTTACGATTACGGGCATATCGTGATCGGCGAGTACGGTCGCAAACCAGGTGAACGCATACATGCGATCGCTTCGCAGTTTTCCGCCTGCGGAATCAAGTGCGGCATCGCCGCGGACCTTGCGCTCGAGCATTGGCGCAAGCTTGTCTGGAATATTCTCTTTAACGGATTGTCGATCCTCGCCGGCGGACTCGATACCGCTGCCATTCTTGCCGATGAAGTTTTGTATCGCGTGACCTTGGGCCTGATGAATGAGGTGATTGATGCAGCAAACAAATGCGGACACGCGCTGGAGAGCGCCGCGGCTCTCGAGCAAATCAAACGCACAGAAAACATGAGCGCGTACAAACCTTCCACATTGCTTGACTGGAGGGCGGGCAAGCCACTCGAGGTCGAAGCGATTTGGGGCGAGCCGCTGCGCCGCGCTGCTGCTGCCGGCGCAAACACGCCGAAACTTGAAATGGTCTATGCGCTCCTTAAAGCTCTTGATGCAAAGCGGGCGCAGCCAGAGAAGGAAACCTCCCGATGAACGCGAACAACGGAATGTTCTGTAGGGGAAGCTGTCAGCCTCCCCTACTGTTGGCGAATTCGATGAGGAGCGATCCAAACCCTGCAGCACTTCCGCAGATCACCGTTCGCAATTTGCAACGAACTGTTCCTATTAACGTTGGCGATCTCGAAAAGTTCGCGGCGAAAGCGCTGCGTGCGTGTCTGCGACTGCGCAAGCGCGAACCGACGGACCTAACCAAGCTGAGCGAGATTTTCGTTTGGCTTGTCTCGGATCGTCGAATGGCGTCGTTGCATCGGCAATTCCTCAATCAAACGGGACCTACGGACGTGCTGACGTTTCAACATGGCGAAATCTTTATCAGCGTTGAAACAGCGCGACGTCACGCTCGCGTCTTCGGAAATTCGCTCGCACGCGAACTTCGATTGTACATCGTCCATGGCCTTTTGCATTTGCACGGTTTCGACGATCGCAACCGCGTTGACGCCCGTGAGATGGAGAGGATGCAAAAGCGAATTCTCACAGCCGCGAATGCAAAGAGGTAGAGACGCTCGATCTCAATCGCATCCACACGTTTGAACTGAAGGTGACGTATGTTAGCCTTTTTGAATATGAGTGCGGAGCCACTTTGGCGAGGAGGTGGCGATGAATAAACGCGCAGCGATCTCCACGTTCCATGTTTGGAAAAATGCGGGACCTTCGACAATTGATAAGCCCACCATCGAGAAAGAGGCTCGTGCGGAAGAAGAACTTGACCTTCCATGGCAAGTGGTCGTGCACAACGATCCCGTGAATCTGATGAGCTATGTGACCATGGTTTTCCAGCGCGTCTTCGGCTATCCGCGTGAAAAAGCGGAAAGACACATGCTCGAGGTGCATCATAAAGGGCGCTCGATCTTGTGGAGCGGCATGCGTGAGCGCGGCGAACTTTATGTGCAGCAGTTGCACGGCTATCTCCTGCTCGCCACGCTCGAAAAGGCTGGTTGATATGGAAATTTGCCGACGCAACGACGAGATCGAGATCTCCGAGCTGGATCCATTTCTCGCCGAACTTCTCCGGCAAATCCCAGCAAGCGCAAATCCAGAGGGTGTGCCAGCCGCCGAAGAACGCATCTTTAGCCCGCCAACGAACGGGAAGGAAACGGAGATTTGCGCGGAATGGAAACTTTATGTCGAACCTGAGTTGCGGCGGCTCTTTCAGACAGCAACGCAAACAGTGGCAGCGGACCTGGAACAGCTAAATGGTAACGAAAACAAATTCGCCAATCGGACGTTGCGCATTCCCTCGAAACATGCGGACGCCTGGTTGAGTGCACTTAATCAGGCGCGGCTGGTCATTGCCGCAAAATATCACTTCACCGATGGCGAGTTGAGCGATCAGTTTCGTTCACCGATCGGATCGCGCCGAGACTTGAGCTTATTTCAGGTAAACTTCTATGGCTTTCTGCAGGAATTTATCCTGCGCGAATTGGGCGGTTGGGAACAAGGGCCGGGATCGGGCGGTTAGGTTTCCTTCCGTGCCCGCACCATCGCCATGAGCCGCTCCTTGATTGCGGCTGAAGACTTCGCCGGCCGCAAGCTCAAGGCAAACGCTTCATGCAAACCATAACATTCCGTGATGAAGTCTTCGGCTTTCTTACCGAATTTTGCACGCGCTCTCTCGAATTCTTCCTGCTCTTCCGGGTCCAGCGCGCCGATGACATAGAGCCGCGATTGGTTCTTGAACTCCTCAAAGCTCATCTTTCAACTCCTTGAGGCCGTCATAGATTTTTTTTAGTCCTAATTCAAGCCGGGTTTTCACTGTGCCCAACGGTGTATTCGTTTTTGCGGCGATTTCGCGCTGGCTCATGCCGTTAAAAAATGCGAGATCGATTGCCTGCTGCTGGGCTGGCGGAAGTCCGTCGATCACCTTGCGTATCAGAACCCGCGTGTCGCTCAATACGATTGCTTCTTCGGTCGCGTTATGCACCCAGGCATCCGGTTGCTGTTCCGTTTCGTTTTGCAGCCGCTCCTCCGCGCGGGCATAAGCCTGTTTCTTGCGCAAACCATCAATCGCCCGCCGCCGCGCCAGGGTAACCATCCAGCCGAGAGGTTTGCCTTTTTGGGCAGAAAAATTCTTCGCCTGGTTCCAAATCTCCATGAAGATTTCCTGCAAGAGATCGTCGGCCTCGGCGTCGTTGTGGACCACGCGCAGAATAAGCGCTTTCAAAATTCCATTGTATCGATCGTAGAGTTGGGCAAGGGCATCTGGGTCCTCGGCCTGGATTGCCTGCATTAAATCCAGATCACTTGGTGCTCCTGGCTCAAGTGGTGCTGAAACCGAGAGATATCGTGCTTTCGATTTTCCGGCAGGCCCTCGTTTCTTTGTCCTCGGTATCGCAGCCCGCATACGTCTCCCGGCTTTCAATTTTGCGGCCCGGGCAGGTTTCTTGGCTTTGCGGTGCATGAAAGGGAATCAGGTTGGATTGGCCAAGGGGAGATCGTCAACCTCGAAAACTTTCGGTATCAAATTGCCAAAGACCCCAGGTGAATGAGAAGCAGACCACTTTTCGTATCTTGACTCAATTACGATACCGCTAATACACTTCTAAACATAACGCGGGTTTGCCCCGAAAGCTATCGGAGTCACTGGCCGCCAGAATCGAAGAATATTCTGCGCGATCCTGCGTTCGAAGGACATTCAGGAAGGAAAATCATATGAAATTAATTACGTCACTTGTTGGCATCGCTTCCTTAAGCTTCGTCACCTCGGTGCTTGCGCAAGAGGAGGAAACAGCTACTCCGGCATCGGAAGAGAGCTCATCCACGACCATCCAGGAAACTCCCGCGCCCACACCCACGCCTACGGCCAAAGCGGTTACCAGCCCGGCAAAGGAACCAGCTGCTCAGAAAAAAGAAGAGCCCGCGACGACGCCTGCTCCTGCAAAGACCGCGCCATCTGCCCGGGGAAAGAAAATGAACGTGGGCGCCATGTTGAAGGATAACGAAAGCCGCTGGTCGGCCGCTATCGCCAAACATGATACCGCAACCATCGAATCGATGGTGGCTGCTGATTTCATTGGTGTAAATTCCAAGGGAAAAGTTCAGAATCGCAGTGCAATGCTGGCGGAGGTGAAGAGTAATAAAGACACGTATACCTCGACCAAGACGGAGAAGCTCGATGTGCACACGTACGGCCCTAGCGTGGCAGTTGTCGTGGGGATGGCCAATGAAAAAGGCACAGGTAAAGATGGCAAAGCATTTGACCGCACTTATAGCTTTACCGACACCTGGATGGATCGAGGCGGCATCTGGCAATGCATCGCCAGTCAGGTCACATTAGTAGGCCAGCGCTAGACATTCTTCGGTCGAAGCTGGCACTTGGATCTGAGTTGATCTCGAAAGCTTTCGGGATCGGCTACCGCGAAACCGTCCATTGCGCAGCGCGCTTTGTGCGGCAAAGATTAGCCGCATGGTAGCAGACGATCGCGAAACCATTGTCGACCCGCTGTGGTACAAGGACGCGGTCATTTACGAACTGCACGTCAAGACCTTCTGCGACAGCGACGGCGACGGAATGGGCGATTTCCGTGGCCTAATCGAAAAGCTGGATTATTTCCAGGAACTTGGCATTACAGCCATCTGGCTCCTGCCATTCTATCCATCGCCGCTCCGTGACGACGGCTACGACATCGCCGATTATTTCGACGTCAATCCCAACTTCGGCACGCTCGATGATTTCCGCGCGTTTCTTGATGCGGCGCATGAGCGCAATTTGCGGGTCATCACCGAACTGGTGATCAATCACACATCCGATCAAAATCCGTGGTTCCAAAAGTCGCGCCGCGCTCCTTCTGGTTCACCGGAACGTGACTTCTATGTCTGGAGCGACACACCGGAGAAATACCAGGATGCGCGGATCATCTTTAAGGATTTCGAGACCTCAAACTGGGCGTGGGATCCGGTTGCAAAAGCTTATTATTGGCATCGCTTTTATTCACATCAGCCGGACTTGAATTTCGATAACCCGGCCGTGCACGAAGCGGTCGAGAAGGTTTGCGACTTTTGGCTTGGCCTCGGCGTTGACGGCCTCCGTCTCGACGCGGTCCCGTACCTTTACGAACGCGAAGGCACGATCTGCGAAAATCTGCCGGAGACGCATGACTATCTTCGCAAGCTGCGTGCCCATGTGGAGACAAAATTTCCAAACCGAATGCTGCTCGCAGAGGCTAATCAATGGCCGGAGGACGCCGCCGCTTATTTTGGCAAAGGTGACGAATCGCACATGAATTTTCACTTTCCGCTCATGCCGCGCATGTTCATGGCGCTACAGATGGAGGATCGCTTTCCGATCATCGATATCCTTGAGCAAACTCCGCCGATTCCCGGCACTTGCCAGTGGGCAATGTTCCTGCGGAATCATGATGAGCTAACGCTCGAAATGGTGACCGACGAAGAGCGCGATTACATGTATCGCGTTTACGCCAGCGACCCTCACGCACGCATCAATCTTGGCATCCGTCGTCGGCTCGCGCCGCTGCTCGCAAACAGCCGCCGCAAAATCGAGTTGCTTAACACGCTCCTGCTCTCCATGCCGGGCACGCCGATCATTTATTACGGGGATGAGATCGGAATGGGGGACAACTTCTACCTTGGCGATCGCAATGGTTGCCGCACCCCCATGCAGTGGAGTCCGGACCGCAATGCCGGATTTTCGAGAGCCAATCCGCAGCAGCTCTATCTGCCGGTCACGATCGACCCGGAATATCACTACGAAGCGGTCAACGTTGAGAATCAGCAGAAAAATCTCTCCTCACTGCTGTGGTGGATGCGGCGCGTCATTGCGATGCGGAAAAACTTTAAGGCGTTTTCGCGCGGTTCCCTTGAGTTTCTCTATCCAGATAATGCGAAAGTTCTGGCTTTCCTCCGCCGGAACGAAAATCAAACAATTCTGGTGGTAGTAAACCTTTCCCGCTTCGCACAGTCGGCGGAGCTCGATCTGTCGCGCTTCAACGGCTGTGTCCCGATGGAAGTCTTCAGCCGCAATCTGTTTCGTCCGATTAAGAAATCGCGCTACGTCATTACGCTCGGCCCACATGCCTACTACTGGTTCGCCTTGCAAGCGCCGACCGAAGGCCGCCGGGCGTCAAAGAAGCGCTTGGTGCCGACGATCCATGCGCATGCAGAATTGCATAGTTTGCTTAACGATGGCCAGCGTGAACAGCTCGAGAATGAAATCCTTCCCAATTACATCCAGACCCGCCGCTGGTTTGGTTCCAAAGCGCGAACCTTGCGGCATCTGAGGGTGATCGAGCAGCTTGCAATTTCCTCGGACGCCGATGCTGCGCAACTTTGGTTCGTTGAAGTGAGCTATCTCGATGGACCGACGGAAACGTATGCCCTCCCGGTAAAGATTGCATCCGGTGGCGCTGCACGGACTGCTTTTCAGAGCACGCCGGGAGCGATCATCGCGCGTTTTGCGAGCACTGAAGAAACTATCCTGATGGATGCGATCTGGGACGGGAAGTTTCGCTCGCAATTATTCGAGGCGATCGCGCAACGTCAGACCATGAAGGCGAGGGCGGGCGATCTTGTTGGCATCGCTGGCAAGACGCTCGAAGAGGATCATCCCGTCACCTCTGACAAATCGCAGGTTTTGGGCGGTGAGCAGAGCAACTCGTCGATGCTCTTTGATAACAAATTCTTCCTTAAGCTATATCGAAAACTGGAGGACGGCGTGAATCCTGATGTGGAAATAAATCGCTTTCTCACTGAACGCGCCGGTTTTCCAAATGTGCCGGCGTTCCTCGGGGCAATCGAATATCGTCGGCCAAAGGCCGATCCCACGGTTGTTTGTCTCTTGCAAAGCGCTGCCACAAACGAAGGCGACGTTTGGACGCTCACTTTGGATGCCATAGGCCGCTACTACGAGCGCGTGCTGGGACGGAAAGCCGATCTCCAGAACGAAACTGCGCCGCCAGGTGCCCTCATCGATGAGCTGATCGGA
>WNGL01010137.1_pt1 | contig 10901 bp, 10 predicted proteins | sample 5400591 | NCBI WGS metagenome assembly WNGL01 (sample SAMN13153377, study PRJNA577476) | soil metagenome | isolation source: 80 cm soil or saprolite under Garry oak tree replicate 1 | place: USA:California | collected 2016-06-15
AGGCGATGTGCCGGGGGATGAGGGGCCTCTCGATTTGCTCCAAAGCCGCTGCAGCGATTACCTGGGGAGTGCTGTGCAGGGGGACGGTGCGGATTAGTCCTTGCTCTGCAAGTTCTCGCTGACCGGCGGTATGAATGCCTAAAACCGGGCGTTGCAGAGATAGCGCCTCCATTACTGCGACCGGGTGGGCCTCGTACTCGCTCATGAGAGCCACCAGTGAAGCTTGCAAGAGTGTGTGGGCCATGGCTTGCCTGTCACTGGCTGGAATAGCGCGAATTTCTACGTATTCGGCAACACCGACTTTGTGCGCCAGTTTGCGCAGCGAGGATTCGTAGGGGCCTGCTCCCAGAATTAACAGCCGCGCATCCGGGCGCTGTTCGCGTATCTTCGGGAGGGTGGCTATCATGTGCTGGTGCCCCTTGTAGCGCTCTAAGCGTCCTAGCGAGACGATCAGTGTGTGATCCAGCTTTTCTGCTACCCGATGCGGCACGACCGGAAGTGTGGCTCCATTGGGGATGACGATGAAGCGCTGAGCCGACAGATGCAACACCTGGCGGAAGTAGTCGGCTTCAAAGCGCGATACACCGATCAGGTGCTCAGCACTTGCCAGCAGTGGCCGCAGCGCTTGCCATTGTGTGGAACGCACTCGGTTGCGCAGCGGTGAGGAATGGCCGCCCGTATGAAATGTGACGACAAAGGGGATATGCGCTCTTTTCGCTGCAAGCATGGCGAGTGGTGGCACGATGGTATGAATACCCTGGCAGTGCACAAGGTCCCAGGCGCCTGCTTTAATCACAGAATAGACCTCTGGCGCGATACAGAGGTCACTTGTATGAGACCAGGCATTGACACGGATAATGCGCAAGCCTTCACTTTCAGACTCACGCGGCAACCGGGTGAGCGTGGATTGTGGCATAGTGGTCAATAGCGTTACATCGATGCCTCTCTGGACAAGGCGACGCGCCACTTCATGCACATGCGTTTCTATGCCGCCCATATCCGGGAAATAGTGAGCGGAGACCATCAACAGGCGAAGTCTCCAGGGAGGTGTGATAGTCATGTTGCTCTGTCTTCTCTTTTCTATTCAGCGTACCTATTAGATTAGGGCGCGGTAAATTACGCTTTCATAGTAACTGCGAAGGACGCACGATAGGCATCAATCGAAGGACAAGTACGAGCCCCACCCCGCGGGCGACCTTAAAGGCCCTCCCTTCCCCTCATCGTCCACCCTCGCCCCTACGGATCGGATCATGCGGCCCTATGCCTTGCTTTCCGGCTCAGGTTGATGCGTGTTGAGTGATCCTCACGGTCGCCCTGGGAGCTCTTAGCCACCTTGTCCGGCCCGGCGGCGGCGAGATAGCCCATCGTCGTAGACAGTAGCCCGACCAGGATAGCGCTCGCCCGCGCGATGCCATACCAGTTGCGGTACGCGACGGTATCGTACAAGCCCTGAAGCATTCCCGACGGCAGGGTTCGCAGGGTGTAGCTGCGTTCCGAGGAGAGTCCGACGCGCGAGCCGACCAGTCGCGCCAGGTGGGCCTTCGAGCGCCCCTCGAAGAAACAGCGTGATAGGAAGTAGCGCCAGTTCTCGCGGCTGGCAGGAACGACCTGTCGCACAACCGCCTGTGGCTCATAGAGTAATATGCTATCTGGCCAATGTTTGCCGATGCGAATGCACAGGTCGGTTTCTTCACAGCCGACGGGATGGGCTGCCACGCGACCCAGTTCGTCGTGGAAGCCTTCCACAATCGAGAAGACCTCGCGGCGAAACGACATGTTGCAGCCGATGAAGTTGCGTACCGGGCTAGCCTTTTGCGGGAGGCCGCGATAGCTGCAACCCACGACCCAGTCGAACTCTTCGGGGAACCAGTGGGGACGTTGGTCCGTCCATGCTGGCAGCACATTGCCGCCTACTCCCAATACGCACGGATCCTCGTAGTGCCGCGCCACTCGCGATAACCAGTCCCTGTTGGCAATGGCATCATCATCGATGAAGGCCACAATATCGCAGGAAGCAAGCGCTATTCCTACATTGCGAGCCGTGCTAATGCCACGCATGCCATCGTTTTCTGCAACGGTAATGCCGGTGAACTGCGCGCGCAGACGCGCCGCTAGCGCCGGATTGTTGTCGCTCACCACAATAATCTCTTGCGGGGACATACTCTGCTGCTGCACAGAAGTGATCGCCGCGACGAGGGTATCCCAGCGTTTCTCAGTGTATGTGCAAATGATTACAGATATCTTCATCGCGAAACCTACACCCCTTCTTTTCGGTCAGGCATCCACGAGACCCTTGAGGTCTGTATCGTCCTTCTCTCACTCAGTCGCTCTCGCATAATGGTTTTGACAATGCGCCACCCATCGTGGAGGGCATTTAACTTACTTTCCCCAAAGAGACGGACTGCCTCAAAGCTGGGCACTTCTTTCACCTTCAGGTTCGCTTTGCAGGCGCGAATATTCATGAGCGTTTCGACCTCGAAGCCCGGACTGTCTATATCGAGGTAGGGGAGGAAGCGCTGCCAGAAGGCGTTGTAGCCATAGCAGAGATCGGTAAACTGAACGTGGAAGCAGGCATTAGCAAGGAGATTGATGCTATTGTTACCAAATCGTCGCACCCAGGTAAAATCACCACTGCCGCCATCATGGATGAAGCGCGATCCCTTCGCAAAATCTGCACCCTGCATCAGCGCATCAACGAAAAGCGGGATCTCGTGCGGATCATGGGATCCATCGGCATCCATCATCACGATGATATCGCCGGTAGACGCTGCGAAGCCTTCCGCGAGCGCATTGCCCTTCCCGCGTCCGGTCTGCCTGAGAATGCGGATATCGGGCCGTAATTCCTTCGCCGCCGTGATCGTATTATCCCTGGACCCGCCGTCCACGAGGATGACCTCGCTGACTATATCCGGCAATTGCGGAAGAACATGAGGGAGATTCTTTGCCTCGTTCAATGTTGGAATCACGACACTGATTTTTGGTAATTGCTGCGCATTTCGCATGCTTTTCCTCCTGGCTTGCGCGATGATATCTTCCTCAATTAGAGGGAAGCCATAGCGGCGCTCTCGTCTTCTTCCCGTGAAAGAGCATCCGCTGCTGATTCGCTGTAACTGAATGCCTCTAGCCAGCTGGGCAATGCTTGTGAGGAGCCAGGCTCAAACAAATTGTAGATTGCCGGAACGCCGCTCTTCTCCCCGCTCGATTTGATGCTCGCAAATCGTCCATCAAACGCATGGAAGCACATTCTCCTCAGTTCCCGGGATGCGGTGACGTTTGCCTCGCTGTTGTCGTGGCTTCCTTGCGTTCCTAAAAGAGCCTGGAGCATGTTCACGTCTGTAAGCACCACTTCTTTGATGGGCAACTGCGAGGTGAGCCGCTTCAATGGGATAGAGGCCTGTTCGAGGGTCGTAAAGGGCATAAGGGCTAGCAGGTAGTCGGCAGTAGTCCGTACGACAATGTCAGACCTACGGAGAAATCGCGACACAACATGGCTCGATACGCGTTTTTTACTATGTATAGCAGCGATTACTAGCGGTGAACCATAGCGCAGCGAGCATTCCAGCAAGTACTCTACGATCTGCTTTTGTTCCTGTTCTCGCTTTTTCTTGTTCATGGTACCGACAACGGGGCCAATCCACTCCAACAGCACCCACAGGCGTTCAGCCCCAACTGCAATGAAGAGGAGCGTTATGAGAGCAGGGAGTTGAACCGCCTGGCGAGCGAGAAAGGTAACGCCCAGGTAGAATAACAGGGTCAGGACGAGGACAATAGCAAAACGGATGCTATAGTGAATAGTTCGCACGTCGATTCCTCCTTACAAGTCTGAGAGCTTACATATAGGTATCGGCGGCGTGGAACAATACTTGAGCCAAATATGACCTTCGGGTAATATCGTTGACCCTCAAGTCAGGTGTGTGTATGATACACATTAAAATATGTGAACACGGGATATTCGGTATGGTCAGGAGGCAATCATGAGCGAGCAGCAAATTCAGAAGGTTCGAGTAACGCGATTGGCGCACGTGGGGGTATGGGCTGGCGATGTGGCGACGCAGACACGCTTCTACCGGCAGGCGCTGGGTTTCAACCTGCGGGCCACAGAAATCACTACGAATGACCAGGACGTGGAATTTGAGGACGCCAATACCTTCCTCTCGCTTGGTGATGAACACCATTGCCTGGCTTTGTTTAATGACACACGGGCCAGCGCAGGCAATGGGAGTAATGGGCGCGCACCAACTTCCCAATCCCGTCTTCACCATATTGCCTTCGAGGTAGATTCTGATGCTGAACTGGCAGCGCTGGCGGCCCGCCTCAATTCATCCGGCATCGAGCTGGCGTTGAAAACGCGTGACGGCAATCCAGAGGCGGGTGATACGCTCTGGTTTGATGATCCCGATGGCAACCACATCGAAATATCGGTCACGCCTGATGACTCGCTGATCTTACCACCTACCAGCAACGAGGGACGGCGCGCGCGGCTGCGTCCACAGGCACTACAACACCTGGCGATCCGCACTCCGCATATGGAGAGAATGGTCGAGTTTTATACCGAGGCACTGGGATTTGACATCTCCGACTGGCTGCTGCGCGAATGTGTCTGGATGCGCTGCAACAGCGATCATCACACGCTGGTGATTATGCAGGGCAAGCAGGATATCGATCATATCGGTTACAGCATCTCCGCCGGGGCGGAATTGCTGGCATGGGCCGACTACCTGAGCCGCCAGCAGCGACCTATCCTGTGGGGGCCGGGTCGTCACGGAGCGGGCAATGATCTCTTCCTGCGCTTCGCCGATGCCGAAGGTGTGCATATCGAACTCTCGGCAGAACTACAGCAATACTTTGATCGCGATGTCACTACGCCCCCACGCCTCTGGCATTCGCGGCCAACCGCGCTCAACCTGTGGGGCGTGATGCCTACGTGGGTAAGAGAAGAAGTGCGGGTGTAGCGCACTCCCTTAAATTGCATGAAGAACGAGGTGCGATACGTGCCGATCAAGCGTGTGCAGTAGCGAGCCAAAAAATCGGCGGCACCCCAGCACAGCGCCGCTGATAGACCGAGAATGATACCCATAACGCTCCGTGTTTACGTCCCCTTCTGAGGGGCATTGGTATATTCAGCGGGAGCGAAGAGCACGAGCAGCCTCAAATCCTCGGTGATCGAGTGAAAGCGATGTTCAACATTCGCCTGCACATAGATCAGTGATCCTGCTTGAACCGCACGGTTCTCAGTCCCAACCAGGATAGAACCACGTCCACTGATTACATAGTATATTTCATCTTCGGTATGTGGCTCTTGCCGATCGACAGCGCCTGCCGCCAGCATATATAGGCCCGCGCTGAGGGCAGGGACCTTGAGAAATTCGAGGTAGTCCTGATTTGACTGGTCTTGCTCGCTGATGAGTTGGCCGATTTCGAAGGCTTCCATTGGGTGATTGCTCCTTCCGAGGAATTGAACGCGAGAATCCTTGAAATGCAGCTTGCCAACGAACTGCGTTCAGGGTCCTTATCCAGCCTGCCAACGAACTGCGTTCTATCTGCGATCAGGCTGGCTGAAAGGAAGTATCTGCGATCAGGCAAGCTGTAAGGTAGTACTCGCGTCCCTACGAAAATAATACAGTGAATGTAAGAGTTTCTGAAGATGCAATTAGCACATATGGAATCAGCCAATTAATGTCAAGCATTGATGACAGGATTGCGCATTGTGCCAATACCTTCGATTTCTGTCTCCATGATATCGCCAGCCTTGAGAAATTCGGGTGGGTTGCGGGCGAAGCCGACGCCACTGGGGGTGCCGGTGGCAATGATATCGCCAGGTTCCAGCGTCAAGCCTTGCGAAAGGATAGCGATTATGGCACGCACAGAGAAGAGCATCAAACTTGTATTGCTTTCCTGTTTGGTGACGCCATTGACGCGCAGGCGTACCGTCAACTGCTGCGGGTCGGGAATCTCGTCGGCGGTGACAATCCAGGGGCCCATGGGACAGTAGCCATCGAGGCTTTTTCCTTTAAAGAATTGCTTGTGACGTGATTGAATGTCGCGCGCGGAGACGTCGTTGAGGACAGTATAGCCGAAGACGTGCGATAAGGCGTCCTCTTCGCGAATGTTCTTGCCAGTTTTGCCGATAATGACGGCCAGTTCGACTTCCCAATCGATCTGGGTGGAAACCGCCGGGTCAATAACGAGCGTCCCGTAAGGGCCATTGACCGTGGTTGGAGCTTTTGTAAAAAATAGAGGGTCTTCCAGGATGGCGGCCTGGCGTCCGCGCGCCTCAGCTGACTCCTTCGCATGATCCGCGTAGTTGAGGCCGAGACAGACGATATTTTTACACGGGCGTGGAATGGGCGCTGCCAATTGTACCTTGGACAGCGCATGCACCGCGCCAATGTCCGCGAACGTCCTCACATCGGAAAAGCGGCGGCCTGCGGCCTTCTGCAAGATTGCTTGCAAATCGGGCAACCCCTGGTCGTAATGATCAATTAGATCGAGCATGCTTTCATAAGGCGTGCGATTTATGGCGCGGGCAGCAAGGTCAACATCGACGATCTCGTCGCCCTGCACGATACCCAGGCGCGCACGAGGAAGGTCAGAGGTAGAAAAGCTGGCGAGTCTCATAGCGGCTATCTCCTTTGTACAGTCATGAGGGCGCAATTATGAACACGAATAAATGAATCAGGGATCAAAATGTAGGGACGCGATTTATCGCGTCCAGGCGCCGGTTCCATGTGCGCCGAGGTGGACGCGATAAATCGCGTCCCTACATCCCCTCGTAATTTTTGAAGGTTCATCATTGCGCCCCTACATCATGTTATGTCATCAATGAGATCAGGAGGTTGGTTCGCTTTCGGTCATGCTGGTCGGCGGACGCAAATCGGCGGGCTGACCAGGATAGGGAGAAAGTCCCACGACCGGACCAAGCTCCCCGGTAGCCACAGCAAGCTTACGAGATTTGCGCTCGAGAGCTAAGCACACCAGATCGACGGTACTCTCCAGATCAATAACGCCGGTGTTGATCACCAGGTCATAGAGGAGCGGGTCATTCACATCAAGGTGGTACTGCGATTGCAGGTAGCGCGTGCGGTCGCGGTCTTTGAGCTGAATACGCGCCTGCGCCGCGGCCTCATCAAGTCCCTCGCGACGAGCTACGTAGGTGATACGGTACTTAAGCGGCGCGACGATGCGAACATGTAACACATCGCGTCGATGAGCTAGAATCGCCTGCGCGGCCCTTCCAACAATCACCACGCGTCCTGTTTTTACAGCCATCACGACCACCTGTTGCAGCGCTTCGTGGTAAACGCGCTCTTCCTGCGCGGGTGAGGTGGTAGGAGGGATGGGAACGACAGGTACAGCAAGCTGCAGCGCGTTGAGGGCGCGCGCGACGAAGCCTTCCACGCGCTCATCATGCATGGACGCTTCTTCTTCTGTGATGCCCAATGTATGCGCGACAAGTGCTACGATTTCATGGTCGATTAGTTGCCACTGCAGTTGCTGCGCGAGACGCGCAGCAACTTCTCCGCCGCCGCTCCCGTACTGGCGCGAAATAGTTATCGCGCTCATGTCGGGAGTATGTTGCTGCCCCTGGCTCATGGGTACCTCCTTTCAACAAGAGATTATCTTGTGAAAGATTACTATGGCTTCTTATATGATAGTATATGCTACGGAACGCGGAAGGTCAAAAGAACTGGCCTGATAAGCTGCCGTACAGTATTGATAGTACGTGAGGGGAGAACGAAGCGTTTCAACTTCGACGAGCGGGGGATATGCGTGTAGGGCATAGAATAGTATACAATAAGAAAAACTAACGATTTGTGAAGATTGGAGATATCCCTTATGATCGTTCAGCCGAGGCTGGCTTCTGCTGTCATGCTGCTGCGAGATAGGCCTTCGGAGCAGGGGCAAGCCCAGCCCGTACCCTATACGGAGCAGGGTATCGAAGTGTTTATGGTACGGCGCGTGATTTCGAGTGATTTTATGCCTGATGTGTACGTCTTTCCCGGCGGCTCTGTTTCGCGAGATGATGCCACCGCCGAACTGTCGGAAGGCGTGTGCGCGCCTGTTGCCCTCACGTCGTCCGATCCTGAAGGGCGTACCGCGCTTGGCAAGGGTATACGAGCGGCCGCTATGCGCGAACTGTTCGAGGAAGCGGGGGTTTTGCTGGCTTATCGCGGAGGAGCAATATTGTCCATTCCTGAGGAGCAGGTCCAGTACTTTGAGGCCTACCGGCGGGGTTTTCAGGAGCGCAAGGGATCGCTGGTGGAGATGGCGCATGCTGAAAACTTGATGCTGGCCGCCGATCACCTGGGCTATTTCGCGCACTGGATCACACCTGAGGGGATGCCCAAGCGCTTCGATACGCATTTCTTCATCACTACCGCTCCGGCTTCGCAGCAGGCCGAGTATGATCGCGTGGAGACGAGTGAAGGCATCTGGATTGCGCCATCTGAGGCGCTGGCGCGGTTTGAACGCAATGAGTTCCCGCTGGTCTTCGCCACGATCTACCAGCTGCGCGAACTGGCGGCCTTTGGCAGCGTGCAAGAGGCCCTGGAATATTGCGCGACATCACATGTGCCGACACGCGTTCCGGTGCTGGCGCAGGAAGATGGCAAGGTGCGTGTATTTCTGGAGGAAGATGCTGGCAATACCTGGGAAGTGCCAGAACACATGACAAAATCGTAGGGAGAGCTTTTATGAACCACTCATATACAATTATCCTGGCACCCAATCCCTCGATCATGACCGGGCCAGGCACCAATACGATTATCTTGGGCGGAGGATCAGACGGCGCGCTTGTCATCGATCCTGCCATTGATGAGAACGCGTACCTTGATACGCTTGTACAAGAGGGAGAGAGACGCGGCGGTATCGGGCGCATCCTCATCACGCATGGGCACCCTGATCACATTGGAGGGACCGAAGCTCTGCGCACCCGGCTGCAAGTTCCTATCTATGCCTACAGTCGCCAGGGGGTGCCGGTGGCTGATGTAGAAATCGCGGATGGCACAAAGTTTCCTGCGGGTGAGGACAGCTTGCGCGCCATCCATACGCCCGGTCATCGCTTCGATCACCTCTGTTATTACCTGGAAAAATCGCGCGTCCTCTTCGCGGGCGATATGATTTCGGGCCTCACTACCAACGTGATCGCACCGCCCGATGGTGACATGCTTGACTATATGAATTCGCTGCAACGTTTGCAGGAGATGAATATCGCCGAGATTGTGCCATCGCATGGACCAACGATTCCAGATGCGCAGGCCAAAATCGCGGAATATATTACTCATCGACAGCTACGCGAGCAGCAGATCTTGCAGGCATTAGAGACACTGCCGCGCGGCGTGACCATTCCTGAGATGGTGCCAACGATTTACAGTGATGTTGAGCCGCGCCTCTATGCCATCGCCGCGTGGACGGTAGAGGCGCATTTGCTCAAATTGGAAAAAGAGGGATTGGTGGAAAGATTAGGCGAGAATGGGTGGGCGCTGATCGAGCCGACAGCATAATCACCTTTTGAAGAGCAGCCTCAACCCCATCAATCCAGCCAATCCCAAAAAGGCCAGGCCTGCAATCGCCTGGTGGGCATTGGTCAGCAGGATGCCGCCGCCCAGGGAGGCGACGAAGGTTAGCAAACTGGTCAGACCACTCGCGCCATCGCCACTGCCGTTGTTTCTGGATGAGCCGGGGCGTCCGCGGCGGTTCGATCTGTTTTGTAAGCCGACATCGGCTTTGACCTCGATCTGGCCGGTATCCAGTTTGGTCATGATCTGTTCCAACTGGCGCGGCAGTTTCAGGAGAATGCGACCTGACTCTAGCAACTGGGTCAGGATGTCTTGAAAGGTCTGGCTCGCGCCCGCGGCGTCCAGGCCCAGGAATTTTCGGGCGTAGGGGGTAGCGACATCGATGAAGTTGAACTCCGGCGCGAGTCCTGTAGATACTCCTACCAGTGTGCTGATGGCGCGGCCAGTGAAGGCGAACTGGGCGGGAATCTGGAAAGGCTGTCCGTAGAGTAGCCTGCCGGCATCGGCTGTTACTTCGGGGATGTCGAGATCGCGTGCCTGGCCCAGCGTCATGCCGTAATATTGATCGAGCATGATGGATAAACCGCGCTCGAGGGCGGCAAGATTCGCGCCTTCCCCGATGAAACCCAGGCGCGAGAGGGCGTCGACCAGTGCTTTCGCGTCGCGCAAAACAAAGCTGAGAAAGAGATCTTTCAGCGCTTTCTTCATGCTTTTGCTCAGGCTGCCAACCATGCCGAAATCGACGAATTCGATAATGGGGCCGACGCCGGGCGGGCCTTTTTTCACGAAGATATTGCCCGGGTGCGGGTCGGCATGGAAGAAACCGGCATCAAAAAACTGGTAGAAGTAGGTCTGAACTGTGCGTTTGGCAACTTCAAGACGGTTGATGCCATCTTTTTCGAGGGCGGCATAGTCGTTGATTTTGATGCCATCGATCCATTCCAGCACGAGCACGCGACGAGATGTGTATTCGTCGTAGACGCTCGGAATGTAAATGGTCGGGTCGTCCTTGAACATTTCTTTGAAGCGTTTAGCGTTGGCTGCCTCTGTAATATAATCGATCTCTTCGTAAATGGTGCGCTTAAATTCGCGGTAGATGCCCATGAGGTCGATGAACTCACGGGTATCAACCAGGCGGTTGATGACCCAGATGACGAATTTGATAGTACTCAGATCGCTGCGCACGAGTTGTTCGATATTGGGGCGCTGCACTTTGACGGCGACTTCTGCGCCATTGGAGGCGAGTATAGCCTTATGCACCTGGCCAAGTGAGGCGGCGGCGGTAGCTTTGCGCTCCAGGACGCTGAACAAATGCTCGACAGGCTTGCCCAGTTCGGACTCAATCACCGAAACCACGTGACTGAAGGAGGCGGGAGGCACCTC
>WNGL01010138.1_pt1 | contig 10901 bp, 15 predicted proteins | sample 5400591 | NCBI WGS metagenome assembly WNGL01 (sample SAMN13153377, study PRJNA577476) | soil metagenome | isolation source: 80 cm soil or saprolite under Garry oak tree replicate 1 | place: USA:California | collected 2016-06-15
GTGATCAGGCCCTTGTGCACCACACCGAGGTCACCGAGGCTGGCCGCGGAGTCAGGCGTGCTGGCGCTACCGTCAACCTGCCAGTCCGTCGGCGCCGACGGGTCGTAGTCGGGATCCGACGCAGCCCACGGGTCGATCATCTGGCTCTTGAAGTCCGCCCAGGGCATCGACTTCGGTGCCCTGAAGCACGCCGGCGAACACAACATCATGTTGTTGGCCCACATCACATTGACCAACAGATCAGCGCCGAAGTTCTCCTGCCGGTCCTTCGACGGGAAGTCGTACTCGTAGAGCGCCTTGACGGTCACTGCGCACCTCCAGCCACGATCGAGGGAGCGTGCCATTTGTCCCAGGACGCCTTGTCCGGCGAGGTGAGGTACTCGCCGTTGTCCACGCCGTCCTTGACGCCGCACCAGGTCAGCACCTCGGGAATCGTCGCTCCGCCACAGTTGCCCTGGTAGATCTGGTGCACGGGCAGCCAGGCCTGCACGTACTTCTCGGGCTCGCGATCGAAGACCCACTTGCAGCCGTCTGAGCAGAAGTTGAACCGCTCTCCGCGGAACTCGCTGCTTCGGGTAGACAGCGTGGTCGGATCGCCGGGCTCGGTGAACACTGTCGGGATCTGGCATACCTGGCACAGCATCGGCAGGCCCTGGAAGAAGAAGCGCCTGCCCTCGTCGGTCAGCCGGGCCGCCCTTTCCCAAATCGGGCGGTAGAACCGGTCGAACGTGTCCGGGTAGCTGGCCGACATCCAGTCCATCTCCGCGGGCGTGGGCGTCGTCGTGTTGAACGCCGTCCCGAAGCCGAAGCTGTACAGCGTCCAGTACACCTGGTGGCTGATGACATCCTTCTCCGCGATGGCCTGGTCGAGGTGGCGAGGCGGCCGGATCCCGTAGTAGCCGAGATCAGGGAACAGACCATTCAACATCTGCTCCTCGAAGTAGAGCTCGAATGCCTCCTTCCAGCTCATCACCTTCTTCGGGAGCATGTAGTCCATCATCGCGGCGACCAGACCGAGCAATCGGTACGCGCGCCAGAACCACTTGTCGATCCAGTCCTGGACAATCGGAACGTTACCTTCGTCCTGCTCGAGAATGAACTTCACGGATTCGAGCCCGAGCGTCATGTGCCGGCTTTCGTCGCTCTGCGCGGAGAAGCCGAACGTCATTGTCGCCAGGTCACCGTTGAAGCTCGCCCCGCTCATGAACGGCACGAAGAGCAGGTTCGTGAGCAGGTACTCGAAACTGAACGAGATCGCGGTGAGGAACTCGAACGGGCCGGCCGACATACCGTCCTCGACGAACGACTTGGGCACGCTGAGGTACCACAGGCGGTCGTGATTCTTCGACCAGTCATGCAATCCGCCGTAGTACTTGTTGTACTGGCTGAGAGTGTGGACCTCGGTCTGCGTGTGGCGCAGCTCGTCGATGCTCTGGCACAGCGCCGCGAAGCGCGCGCCCGGCCCGTCGAGGTGGCGGGCCAGGAAGGCGAAGTGGCGATGGGCGGCGTACTCCAGCGGCGTCACGCCCTGCAGGAAGAGCTTCAGCGAGTTGACGTAGCGGGCATCGGTCAGCGACAGGTGGCCCTGTCCCTGGGCGAAGCCGTCGATCACCGCGTACAGCTTCTTATCCTTCTCCGCCTGGTACTTGCAGTACGCGTCAACTGTGAGTCGGAACGGGTCCTCCCAGGCATCCCAGTCGTGGATCTTGATTCCCTCGTAACGCGTATACGGGTAGAGCCGTTCCGGCTCGACGTAGGTGGGGGCCCAGTCGAGGTCACGCGTCAGGGCCCGGTATCGCTCCCGCATCGACAATTTGGCCATGGCTACCCCCTCAGTGCTCCCATTTGACAATGATCTTGTCGTCGTCCCACTCGGCGATGTTGCCGGAGTAGGAGACGATGTTGAGCTGGAACTCGTGGGTCTCCCAGGGCCGCCCCAGCTTCTCCTCGACACTCTCCCGGCGGATCACGAGCTCACCAGGGGTTTGCAGCTTCACCAGGCCCGGCATGCGCCGTAGCGTTACACCTGGGTTGTCGGCCTCGATCGCCTCGACCAGGGCCCTGGTCTCCTCCGAATCCTGCAGATCCACCCCGACCTGACGTGCCTTTGCTGGCGTGCTCATGCCGTAGCTCCCTGCTCAGATCCAACATGGATCCCGAACTTGGTCAGCCCGGCGGCGGCCTCCGCCGCTGCCCGGTCGGCCGCCGCGACGACCGTGGTAGAGCCGGCCGCGTCAGCGATGCCGGCGGCGAACGTGGCGACCGCTCTGCATACGTCCGGGTACCAGTGCGCAACGATGTCGGTCATCACCTTGCGGTTGGACTCACCGTACTGAACATCGTTGGACCATGCCTTGAGCAGCGCCGCCATCCACTTGCGGTGGTTGACGTACCAGTCATTGAAATGCCGGGCGAGCAGGCTGTAGGCGATGGCCCCGCGCGCCAGAGCACGGTCATCGAGGTGCGCGTAGAGCATCGGGTACAGCTGCTCGTCCAGCAGATCGAGTCCGATGAGCCCGGAAGCCCAGTCGCGCTCGACGAGCAACTGCTCGACCGCCCGACGCAGTCCCTGGAGCGGGCGGGCATAGAGCCAGTTCTTCTTCGCCTCTACCAACGTGTCGCCCGCCCCGCCCGCAATGGCGAGCCCGATCAGACTGAGCTGTTGCGCGTTGCCGATGCGGTCGAAGCTCGCGAACCCGATTGGCTGCTCCACCGTCGTGCCCCAGGCGAACCGGCTGGCGTTGAGCGAGATCATCTGCGCCCCTGATTCGTAGTGGCGCAGCGGAAGGACAAACCCGGTCAACGCAATCTGCCAGCCGTCCGGCAGCTTGTCAAGAAGCCTTCGGTCCTCGATGTACTTCAATGTCTGGCCGAACGACTCATGCCGATCAGCGGCATTGGCGACGTAGGGGGTGTAATAGTACTGGCGGGGATCGGTGTAGCTGTACGGGTCGGCGAGCTTGAGCGCCGAATAGCCCGGGTCGTACAGCTCGTGGTCCGGGTCCCACGTCGGCCGGTAGTGGAAGTTCTCCATCGGCTGGACGTTGAACGACGCCTCCTGGTATCTGGTCGCAGGCCGGTCCCCGAAACGTTCGACGAGATAGCTGAAAGTATTCCGTTCCGGCTCGATGACATTCGTGCGCAACTCGTAAGCCATGTGGCGTTCCTTTCAACAGTAGACATCGACGGAGCCCAGCCCGTCGAATTCGGCGGACACCAGTCCGTGGGGTCGCAGCGGTACCGGAGCGGTCAGACCGCCCGTCAGCACGAAGGTCCCCATCTCTAATTGCGTGCCCTTTGCCGCGAGAGTGTTGACGAGCCAGGCCACCGTGGCCGCGGGATGGCCCATCGCGGCTCCACCTGCGGCGGTTCCGACCACGTCGCCACGGGACCGAAACACGCAGCCCACAAGTCCGAGATCCGCAAGCTCGCTCGGACGGTGTGCCTGGGAACCCAAGACCACGCGTGCGGCGCCGGCGTTGTCGGCGACCGAGTCGGGCAGCCGGAAGCGGTCCCGGTACCGCGAGTCCGGCACCTCGATTGCCGCGAACACCGCCTCGGTGGCGGCGAGCACGCTGGCGATTGTTGCCGGCGGCCTAAGCCCGTCCCCGATCAGAAGGGCGATCTCCGGCTCCGCCTGTGGGTGGATGAGCTCCTCGATCGACAGCGGTTCCCCATGGGGTGCGACCATGCCCGAGGTCAACCAGCCATGCAAGGGCTCGTGGATACCGAGCAGGTCCCGCTTTACCCGGCTTGTCAGCCCCAGTTTGGCGCCGATCAGCCTCTCGCCGGCGTTGAGGCGGTGTTCGACGAAGAGCCACTGCGCCGTGTACGCCGTGCCGACGTCGAGAAACGGGTGCGCGCGCGTAAACGGGGCGATGGGCCGGCGCGTGCGCTCGGCCTCGATGAGGTCGTCGGCGATGGCGCGGGCATCGATCACATCGAGCCACCCCCGTCGCTGAATCGTGCCGTCACCGAGCCGAGGTGTGCGAACTCGGCGCGGAACACGTCTCCAGGCCGCACCGGCACCATCCGGTGCAGCGCCCCGGGCAGTACCAAATCGTCGCGGCGTAGCCCAGAGCCGAGGGTACCGAGCTTGTTCGCGAGCCAGGCCACGCAGCGGGCCGGATTGCCCAGCGCTGCGGCACCTGCGCCGCTGTCGATCGGCACGCCGTTGCGGTACAAGAGCATCCCGACCAGCGGCAGGTCCACCCCCGCAACCAGGGTCAGCCGGCCACCGACCACGAGCCTGCCTGACGACGCGTTGTCCGCGATGGTGTCGACGAGCTGAATTCTCCAGTCAACGACCCTGCTGTCCACGATCTCGATCGCTGGCAGCACCCCGGCGATCGCCGTGAGCACGGTGGCGGTGGTGACGCCGGGGCCGGCCAAGTCGCGCCCCATGACAAACGCCATCTCTGCCTCAACTCTCGGCTGGATCATCCTTTCCAACGGGATCTCGTCGCCGCCGTCGACGAACATGTCGTCCAGAAGAACCCCGAAGTCCGGCTCGTGGACTCCAAGCTGTCGCTGCATGGGCCGCGACGTCAGCCCGACCTTGCGACCGACAACCTGCGCGCCGCCGCTCACTCGCCGTTCGACGTTGTGGCTCTGAATTGTGTACGCGTCGGCGACGTCAAGATCCGCGTGCCGCTCCGTCGGGGGTTCAACCGGTCGCGCCGCCTCCTCGGCCTCCCACAGCGAGCGAGCCAGGTCGCGGAGGAGTTGCTGCCGGTCGATGCCGGTCACCTGAAATATCCTGCCCGATTGACCTACGCGCCCGACAGGGCCGGTTCCGAATAGCGGACCAATTGACGCGATGAGGCGAGGATCGCGGCCGCCGGCACGGCGGTGATTGGGGGGACGCTGGAGGCCGAGATCACCGCGTGGTGCCGACCGAGGAGACTCAGCGCGATCAAGTGTCGACTGATCGCCGCGACGGTGCTATCGGTGACCGCTCTTGCGGTATCCGATCCGACTGGAGATCACGCCAGCGGCATCGACCACGGCAACGCGGTGGCGACGGAGCGCCTCCCTGGCTCGTGAGATGGGTGCCACCACGCTTACCGAAGCGATCACGCTGCCGTTCTCATCGCGGATCGGGGCACCCACCGACGCCGCGCCGAGGCGGCTTTCCTCGATGTTCTGCGCCCAGCCCCGTTGGGCGACCCGGGACAGCTCATCCAGCAGCAGGCCAACGTCCACGATCGTATGCGGCGTCAACCGGACGGGCCGCCAGTCGAGCAGGCGCTGTCGAAGCACTTCCGCAGGCAGGTGAGCGAGCAGCACCTTTCCGGTGCTGGTGGCGTGAGCCGGCATCCGGTGCCCCACGTGGTGGAAGATTCGCAACGTCTGTGGGCTCTCCAGCCGTTCGAGATAGACGACGTCGAGTTGGTCGAGCACCCCCATCTGGACCGTCTCCCCGGTGGACTGCCGGAGCGAAGCAAGCACTGGCCTGGCCGCATCGTGAAGGTCGAGGTTGGGGAACACGGTGACGCCCAGCTCGTACATGCCAAGGCCCAGCCGGTAGGTACCTGGGGCCTGACCGCGCTCGAGCAGCCCTTCGTCAGTGAGGGTGGTGAGAAGCCGGTGAGTTGTGCTCACCGCAAGGCCGAGTCGACGGGCCAGTTGGGTGACGCCTAGCTCGCGGTCGGTGCGCGAGAACTCCTTGAGTAGCCGCGCAGCGTTGCGCACCGAGGACAGCCGTCCGCTGGTGGGCGCGCCGCTCTCGGAAGTGACCATGGGCAGCCTTTCCTCTATATGGAAAGCTAGTCTTGTATATGGGAAGCATCTACCTTACCGTCTCTGCATCCGGCAGTGACCTGAGGAGCCTTGTGAGCGCCCACCACGAGACGTTTGAACACGATTCGCATCGCTCAGTGCTCGAACGTGCGGACTCCATACTCGGTTCCTTCGATGCCGACCATGCGAGCCTCAGCTTGCAGGGGCTCATGGCACGCACAGGATTGCCCAAGACGAGTGCCTACCGATTGATCCAGAAGATGGTCGAGCTGAGATGGCTCGAACGCCACGACGGTAGGTACCGCATCGGGACCCGCTTCTTCGAGGTCAGCAGGAAGGTGACGGCGGAGGAGCGGTGGATCCTGGCCAACAAGCGGCGACGTCGACCGAAACCCGATCCGCGGACCTACGGTGCACTCCGGGGGTCGTGATCCTCTTTCGTTCTTCGAGGCATTCGGGCACGGGGACTCCGACCGGATGCGGTCCACGGGCTCAAGCTGGAGCCTGCTGGCGCGGCCTCGATTGAGGAGGATGTCATGGCCGACTATGTCGAGGCGCGGCGCGGACCTCCCCGATCCGTCGGCTGCCTGGAGGGACAGGGGCGGCTGCGACAAGCGAGGAGGATCGCGTTCCAGCCGGGCGCCGGCTCACCGTGTGGGTGCCAGAAAGTCGTCCGTTGGGGTTGAGCTGGGGTTCGCGGGCGGCCCCCGGGGTGGGGATGATCGTGACGGATCCTTGCGGCGTGGTGCCACCCGAGGAGGAGCACGCCGACCGTGGAGGCAGGATCGTCTCTGTCACCACGGGGGCGGCGGTGGCGATGTCACCGCGCCGAGGCGTTCACCGCGGGCCGCGTCTCCGGCTGCGTCCCCGGGCGTGGACGGTCAGGAGCGGAGGTGTGTAGTGAGGTCGTCCTGCGTGAGGGCGGCGAGGCCGTCCTGCTCGATGCGTTCGATCAGCGAACGCGCCCATCCGACGATCCGGGCCGCGGCGATGCCGTACGGCGGGTCGTCGGCGTAGCGTTCGATGCGCTCGGCGGCGCGGCGCAGCAGCTGTACCGCCCCGACCGCGTTCCCCCGCCGGACGTGGGTCAGACCGACGGCGAGTTGCGCCAGACCGCGCCACAGTTCGCGTTCGCCCTCTGGGGCAGCCTTCCAGGTGCCCTCCAGCACCTCGTGCGCGTGGAACGCGCGACCCGCATCGAGCAGCCGCTGCGCCTCGGCGAGGGACTCGTCCGGGGGCAGCGCAAGGTCGTCGGGCCTCCCCGCGACCCCGGCCGCGTCGTGCGGAAGCGGCCGGCCGAGCTCGTCGCGCGGGCGGGCGTTGCGCGGGCGTCCCGCGCCGTCCCGGTCCCGCTCACGACTTCCGGGCGCGCCCATGCTCACCGTCCCTGCGGCGCGGGGTCGGACGGTGCCATGACCACCGGGTCGATGTCGAGGATCTGAAACAGCGCGGCGTTGCGGTAGGTGTCGACGAGCTCGGGCAGTTCCCGGTCGACCCAGTCGGCCCTGGCGTAATCCGCATGCTCCGCCGCTTGTGCGGGCCCCTGTAGTCCTCTGGACCGCAACGTCGCCACGATCTGGACCTTGTCGACGTACGTAGGACGCGTCATGTCGTCACCCTTCGTCGCGTGCACAACCGGAGCGGTCCAAGAACAGATCGGCGGAACCGTCACACCACCGGGGACCTGAGCGACGCACCCACCCTACGCCCTTTCGCACGGACGCCGACGAGCATCCCGGTTGCCGACCTCGCCGCGGTGCTATCTGCTGGTATTGATCGACGCCACTGCGTCAGACTCCAACACTGACAGCCCCCGTCGGTCGCGCCGCCGACGGCCTGCCTACCTGCCGATCTGGCGGACGCGCCCTGGAGCGGAGGGTGATCATCACCCCTCGGCCCAGCGCGTTACCGCCACTGCGGCAACTGTTGCAGCGACCAGGTGTTGCCGTCCGGGTCGCTGAAGTAGACGAACGATCCCCACGGCTGCACATCGACCTCGCTCGCCTCGACGCCGTTGTCGAGGAGGTGCTGGCGGGCTGCTTCGGCGTCGCGCACCACGACCTGCAGACCCTTCTGCGAGCCCGGGGCCATCTCGGTGATGCCGGTGCCGAGCACGATGGAACAGGCCGATCCCGGCGGGGTGAGCTGGACGAAGCGCAGCGACTCGTTGACCTGATGATCGTGATCGGCGGTGAAGCCGACCCGGTCGACGTAGAAGGACTTCGCGCGGTCGACGTCGGTTACCGGGATGGCCACTAGCTCAATCTTCCAGTCCATGGTGGGAGCGTATGCCGGGGGTACGACAATGTTTTCGCGGATCCGTGTCCGGGACCGGGCGGCGGCCCCGACGTCTCTGGCAGAGGGCACCACGGTGGTGCCGGCAGAGAAGGAGAGCGACCATGAAGTACATGATCTTGACCTATGCCTCGCAGCAGGACTACGACGCCATGGCCGGCAAGCCCGGCGGCACGGCCTGGTCGCCGGAGGACTTCGCGGCGATGGGCGCGTTCATGGAGTCGTTCAACAAGGATCTCGCCGACTCGGGTGAACTGGTGGAGACGCGCGCGCTGGCGGCACCGGTACACACCCGGCGGTTCCACTACCGCGACGGCGTCCCGGTGGTGACCGACGGGCCGTACGCGGAGACCCAGGAGGTGCTCGCCGGATACTGGACCGTCGAGTGCGACAGCTTCGACCGGGCCTGCGAGATCGCGGCCCGGCTGGACAAGTGCCCGGCGCCCCCGCAGGTCGCCGGGCGCGCCGTGGCCGACGTCCGCCCGATCGCCGAATCCCGCCACGACATGGACCTCTGATCACCGCCATGCCTGACACCCAGGTCGAGGATCTGCTGCGCCGCCTGGCGCCGCAGGTCCTCGGCGCGGCGGTGCGGCGGTACGGGCATTTCGACACCGCCGAGGACGCGGTACAAGAGGCGCTGCTCGCCGCCGCCACCCAGTGGCCGAAGGGGAGCATTCCCGACAATCCGCTTGGCTGGCTGATCACCGTCGCCGACCGCCGGCTGACCGACCTGCTGCGCAGCGAGCAGGCAAGGCAGCGCCGCGAGGACGACGCGGCCCGGCAGGTACCGCCGGACCAGTGGCTCGCGCCCGCCGCCGACCGGCCGGCGGCGGACTCCGACGACACACTGATCCTGCTGTTCATGTGCTGCCACCCCGCGCTGTCCCCGGCCTTCACAGATCGCGCTCACCTTGCGGGCGGTCGGCGGGCTCACCACGGCCGAGATCGCCCGCGCGTTCCTGGTACCGGAAGCGACCATGACCCGCCGCATCACCCGGGCTAAGCAGAGCATCAAGGACAGCGGCATCCCGTTCCGCATGCCCCAGGGGCCCGAACGGACCGAGCGGATCGCCGCGGTGCTGCACGTGCTCTACCTGATCTTCAACGAGGGGTACGCGAGCACGTCCGGCGCGGACCTGTACCGCGTCGAGCTGTCCGCCGAGGCGATCCGACTGAACCGCCTGGTCCACCGGCTGCTGGGCGACGACAGCGAGGTGGCCGGGTTGCTCGCGCTCATGCTGCTCACCGACGCCCGCCGGCCGGCGCGTACCGGACCGGACGGCGCGCTGGTCCCGATGGCCGAACAGGACCGCAGCCGCTGGAACGCCGGGTACATCCAGGAGGGCGTCGCGCTCGTCACCGCCGCCCTGCCCCACGGCCCGACCGGCCCGTACCAGCTCCAGGCTGCCATCGCCGCGCTGCACGACGAGGCGCCCACCGCCGAGGCGACCGACTGGCCGCAGATCACCGCATTGTACGAGCTGCTGATGCGGATCACCGACAACCCGATGGTGGCGTTGAACCACGCCGTCGCGGTGGCCATGGCCCGCGGCCCGCAGGCCGGGCTCGACCTGCTCGGCGGGCTCGCGGCCGACCCGCGCGTCGCCCAGGACCACCGGCTGTACTCGGTACACGCGCACCTGCTGGAGATGGCCGGCGACCCGGCGGCGGCGCGGGAGGCGTACCAGGCGGCGGCCAGGCGGTCGACCAGCCTCCCCCAACAGCGGTACCTGCACGGCCGGGCGGCGCGTCTGGCCGACAGTCAGTAACGCGGGTTCCTGAGACAAACACATCGGACGCACGGCGACGTTGCCGCTGCCGTCCGGACGGTCGTCGATCAGACTCAACATCGATCTGATGCTGTCATCGACCGGAACCATCAGGGGATGTACTGGCGCGTCGTACGATCGCCGCAGACCATGACGGCTATTGAAGATTAGGTCTCAGGTGCCCTCATCGGCCGCAGGCGGTGTGACGCGTCCCTTGTGTCGGAAGGCGCTGGCGGAGTCCGCGCCCTGGGAGGGTGAGCTTCACAGCGTGCCAGGGTGCGGGATGGGGGTGGGCTCACCGCTGCAGTCCGTCCCATGACCATCGCGGGATGCTCAGGCCAGGCGGGACATCGTCGGCAGACTCGTGGTAGCGCGACATGGTCGTCGTGGTGGCCCAGGCGAAGTAGTCGTGCAACACCTGCCGCAGTGGCTCGGCCGCGGTCAGCCCCACATCCTGCAGGGCCTGATCGAAACAGGCGATCGCCCGGCGGTCCATCTCCTCGTGTGGGCCGTTGCCGCTGTGGATCCGCACGACCGACGTCTCGTCGCCACAGGTGTCGGAGTAAGTGGTGGGCCCACCCAGGGCCTCAGCCCAGTACGCAGCGAGTCGCTCGCTGTGCTGGGGATGGAATCCGTGGCTGAACGCGTGGCTGACGATCTCGTCGGCCATCACCCGGCGGTGCCACGCCTCGGCCAGGCGGAGCAGGCCCGCGCTGCCGCCCGCGGCCTCATACACGCTGTGCATGTCCCAAGCATGCCAAAGCTGACGCGAGGGCCGCAGTCCCGAGACAGGACATCCTGACCACTTCGCCGCGCTCAAGGTCGCGCACGATCGTTGCGCGGCGCCGTTGTAGGTGGTTGGGCGGCTGGACGACGCGGCGGCCGAGGCGCCGGGCCGCACTGGCGGCGGCGCACCGGGCCCGGCCTGGAGCAGTACCCCGGCGCAGAGCTCCTGGCTTGATTGGGGTCTTCCGGGTTCTCCGTGGGTGTATGACGACCCTTGATCACGGTTCGACTGCTCGCTTTCCCGGTGCTCGGCCTTGCCCCAAACGGCGGCGATTCCCTTGCGGTGCAAAGCCTGCGGGGCCGCCC
>WNGL01011543.1_pt1 | contig 10901 bp, 9 predicted proteins | sample 5400591 | NCBI WGS metagenome assembly WNGL01 (sample SAMN13153377, study PRJNA577476) | soil metagenome | isolation source: 80 cm soil or saprolite under Garry oak tree replicate 1 | place: USA:California | collected 2016-06-15
CGACCGGAAAACAATGGGCCAGGTCACGGCCGCTCAGGATGTGGGTCAGGCGCTCGAACTCATTTCGTCTCACTCCTACTACGGGCGGATCCTGGGATCAGGTCGACAAAAGTACGAGGAGACGAAGTCACTCTCTTTCTTAGAAGTCGCCTTAAGAAAGCATTCAATCAATGTCAGTCGTCGAATATTCGCAGGATTCCCCTACACACTGGGAATAATTCTTGCATTCCTGATCGTCAAGGAGAATGAAGCTAGGAACCTGTCCGCAATGTTTGCTGGGGTCGGAGCCGGGATCAAACCCGACCAGATCAGATCATTGGCAGCCATTCCTGATTGAAAGGGGAATCCCGATCGCATTTTCAGAACTTCTTTACAAAATAGTAGTACGTGTAGCCCAGCCAGAGGACAGCGCCCAGAATGAGACCAAGGATCGAGCCAGTGCAAGGCGTGACCCATGGGGACGTTCCTACAACACCCAAGCACGAAGAGAATCCGAGAAGTGGACCCAGCGCAACACCACCCAGAAAATATCCTAACACGAAGAAAACGAAGATGTTGGCTGTGTATCCCACAACTCGAAGTGAAGACGGATTATAGACTCTGGGGTAGCCTTTCCTAGCCTTGAAAAATTCGCTTCGATGACGTCTTCTAGCGGAAGCGTCTTCTTCCTTGATTTCATGATGCATGGTCTTCTGGGGGAATCTGAGAATTGCTCCCTTCAAGCACTCGCTAATGCTTGAATGTGCCAGGTCCGGATCGTTATGGCTTCTATTGACCTGACATGCCAGGGTTATGATCGCTACAGAGACAAACTCTTCCTCGCTTTGTAGGATTCTGTCTAGAATGGAAGTTTCAATTCCTGATATTTTGGCGAATTCTTCTTTTCCAGTTTGCTTAATCGCGGCGTTCAGAGCGTCCTTGATTCGCGGTGTTGCTTGTGCTTCGAGGTCTGGATTGCTCACGAATACGCGCGCTTCTACGAAGAAGACTCCAGTTCAATGATCCCTCTTCTGGACAGATTGTTCACGATTTCAGCTGGAAGGACTCTTTCGAGTCGAGCATAGATTCGGGAGGCCTGAGTTCCCTCGCCGAGTTTGAGGATTCCGCGGAACATCATAAGAGCATCTACCACTTTGTCGAGCCTCTGGTTCAGAGTCAGTCCTGCTGTCTTCCGCAAGTCATCTAGCTGCAGCTTTAACTCGTCAAGTTCTTTGGCTAGGGCCTTCGCTTTCTCTTCCTCTGTTTGAATTTCTGATTTGACATCCTGTGATTTGTATTCGGGAATCTGTATGGGGGTGAAGTCGTAGAGAAGGAGCGTTTGAAGGGCCTGCGAAGACTTGTCTTTGGGCGCGGCGACGAGGACGTAGAACGCGTCCTGTTTCTTGTTGCCGACTGCGAGGATAGCTTGGTCTTTGAATTGTGACTGCACTGCTTTATGTGCCGCCTCCAATTTCTTGACAGGTAATCGTCCCAGGAGTCTCCGGAAATCTTCCGCATCTGACTCTAACTGGTCGGTCGCAAAACCGGTTTGAGATATTTCTGTGAGCGCCGCGATCCTCTTGTTGGAATCATCGATCTGTCTTTGAATCTTTTCAATCCTTCCCTGAACCTCTTGGTACTTTTCCCTAGCCTCGCCCAGTTCTCGCTTCGCCGATTCCAATTCACTATCGTAGTCCAGCTGATCAACTGCGCTCGGGCTCGCTTCCCTTGTCAAGTTGAGTTGTCGCATGACTTGGACGATCTCATCTCGTACCTTCGAGAGTCCTTTGATGCGACCCACAATTTGCTCGGTCGTCAGCTGTCCAGATGTTAGTGGGATCGTGTTCGACTCCGTTTTTCCTGGGGTTCCGAGCGCTGTTGCCATTTTCACCGAGGCGTCGTCAGCGAGGATCGCTCTTAGAACGGTGTTTTTGGCGGGAGTACTCATATCCGCCTGACCCGGTTATGCTAGGGAAATTAGAGCTACTAGGAAGAGCGGAATGAAGACCAGCGAAATCGTGTTCAGGAGCTTGATGAGAATGTGCAGACTTGGCCCAGCTGTATCCTTCCAAGGATCGCCAACCGTGTCCCCGACCACCGTTGCCGCGTGAGTTTCCGTGTTCTTGCCTCCGAAGTGTCCTGCTTCAACATACTTTTTCGCATTGTCCATTGCTGCTCCACCCCACATCATCATGATAGCCAACGGTATGGCAGATAGTGTCGCGCCAACAACTAACGCTCCGACTGCGGCCCAGCCGAGGAATACCCCCACGACGATCGGAGCTACTACCGGGATTGCGCCTGGGACTACCATCAAGCGCAGAGCTGTCCTCGTGGAAATGTCCACTGCTGCTGCATAGTTTGGCTTAGCTGTTCCTTCTCTGAGCCCTGGGATCTCTCTGAACTGTCTTCTGACTTCCTCGACCATGCGATAAGCGCCGACACTTACTGCGTTAATTGCCGTCCCGGAAAATACAAAAGGAAGCATACCCCCAATCAACGCACCTATCACCACATCGGGGTGGTTGAGAGCAAGAGCGGATCCCAGGCTGGATAGTTTCGTTCCCAGAAGTGCGGCCTGGACACTCGTGATAGTGGTTAGGTCGGTTATTTTGGCCTGGTATCTTGCGACTTCCAATACGAAGGCCTGGAAGAGTAGTAGAGACGCGAGAGCGGCGGACCCCATCGCATAGCCCTTCGTGAGGGCTTTGGTCGTGTTGCCCAGCGTGTCGAGAGGCTCAATTCGCTCGCGGACTTGGACGGGGGCGCCGGACATTTCGGCGATTCCCCCAGCGTTGTCTACTATTGGACCTAAACCGTCCATGGTTAAGACGATCCCGGCTGTTGAGAGCATCCCCATCGTGGCCATAGTCGTACCATAGACGCCCCCTAGGAACCTATTAGTAATTCCCGCTTGGATGGCGAACTGTTCTCCCAGAGCAAACGAGATCAGAAGGGTGATTGCCACTGTAATCACTGGTAGTCCGCTTGAAATCATGCCAACCGCGGTGCCGGACATGATGGTAAGGGCTGGACCGGACTTTGATCTCTCTGCGATCGTAATAACAGATTTCGCTTCAGAACCTGTGTAGTATTCGGTATAGAGCACGATAAGTAATCCTGCCGCCAGTCCCGAGACCATACATCCGTAGAGCGCGTACGCAGCCAGAGCACTTCCACTCGGGGTCAGTCCGGATGGACCGAAGACGTACCATGTCGCAATAAACATGAGAATCGCTGCCACGACGGACGCTACCAAAAGTCCGTCCCTGGTCGGTTTGATCGGGTTTTTGAATTTCTTCTCAAAGATCGCAACAGCGAGCCCGACGAATGTCGCGATTATCCCCAGCGATCTCACGATCAGAGGCATTGTCACATAGTAGACGCTTATTCCCTGGAAGAGGATGATCGAGACGATAAGACCGATGATCATGCCTCCGAGGTTCTCGGCGGTGAGGGATTCGAAGAGGTCTGCTCCTCTCCCAGCCTCATCTCCAACATTATCGCCGACGTTGTCAGCTATGGCGGCGGGGTTTCTAGGATCATCTTCCGGAAAGTTCTCTTCCACTTTCCCAACAAGGTCGGCGCCGACATCGGCTGACTTTGTGAATATTCCGCCGCCCAGCTGGGCGAACAGTGCAGCCAGTGATGCTCCGAATCCAAATCCTGCCAGCACGCCTGGGTCGCGGAAGGCGGCGTAGAGAATCGAGAGACCTAGCAGGCTCATGCTAATCACAGCCAAGCCCAGCGCACCGCCGCCGAGTGTGGCTACCTTCAAAGCGAGATAGGTGGATTGTTCTGCTGCCGCGGTTGACCTGACATTTGCGTTTGTGGCTGAATACATTGCGATGTAGGCTGCGACAAGGGAGAAAGTGACTCCGAGAAGGAAGCTGAACGCAATTTCAGCGCTATAAGTCACTGTGAATGTTGCGCTGAACGCCGCGAGGATAACGATCGCGATGATTACTGCGATGATTCCAATGGTTCGAAACTGTCTTTTCAGGTAGGCGTTTGCGCCTTCCATGATCGCCTTCCATATGGCGACCATTTTCTCGTTCCCGGTGGGATACTTTTTGACTGACAGAACGAGAATTATCGAGGCGATGACCCCGACGACGGCGAGAGATGTCGTTAGGAGAAGAGGGTCGAACGCCAAGTTTTGGTTCCTGCTACTTTCGAACTATGGAATTTCCGTCAAACCGCCCCGGCCCGTATTATAAATCTATTCACGGATCGTACGACCAATCGTGAACTGGGCCAAACGCATAAATCACTTCTACCGATCGTTTCACGTTGGATACACCGCTAGCTGATCTTTACAATTGAACGGGAGCAAGTATGACGTTGTCATCGTTGGTGGTGGGCCTGGTGGCCTTTCGGCAGCAATCCATTTGTCAAAGAAAGGCTTGAAAGTGAAAGTTTTCGAGAAAAAGAAGATTCTCGGCACACCAGTCCGGTGCGGCGAATATTTTCCGGTCAAAGCCGAGATGGAGAAGCTTCTCCCGAGAGTCAAGAATCTCGATGTCATTGACGCATCCCCTGAAGCTGTCGACACGACATGTCATTCCATTCGTTTGATAAGTCCGAGGGGGCATAAGTTTGAGTTTCCATTTGCGGCCCACATCCTCGATCGGCATGTTTTCGAGAGTCACCTCGGAGACGTTGCCCGAAGCCATGGTGCGGATATCGACATCGGCGTCCAAGCCCACTACTTCCCGTATGATCAGGGAGGCTGGGTTGGTCCGACACGCGAAAAATCGGTTCACGGAGACATCATCATTGCAGCAGACGGTTATCCGAGCGAGACCGCAGAGAGGGCCGGACTTCCAGAAAGAGCCTATGCTGGTCCCTATGCGGTCGCCACGAACATAGAGTATCTGATGACTGACCTCAACGTCGAGCTGGATGTTGCGGAGATGTACATGGATCCTCGATACTCGCCAGGCGGATATGGGTGGATAATTCCTAAGGGACACGGACGCGCAAACGTTGGAATCGGGATCAGGGAACCATATGTCAGACGAGATTGGCAGATACGCGATCTCCTCACCGGTTTCATTGAGAAGAACACGGTCGCCTCGAAACGGTTGGTTGGCGGGAACAAGGCTTCGATGATCGGTGATAGCCTCCCGGTCGACGGACCTCTTTCCCGGACCTATTCTGATCGGGTTATGGCGGTCGGCGATGCGGCTGGAATGGTTATGCCTACAAATGGCGGTGGAATACAAACCGCTCTCATTACGGGAGACTTGGCAGCGGAGGCTGCGGTCAACTATTTCGAGCATCAGACACCTCTATCAAGTTATGAGGCTTCTTGGAAGGAGCAGATCGGCCTGGAGATGGAGAACTCGAAGCTGATGCGTCAAGCCTCAGACAGAGTCATGGCCCACGGCTTCCTCTTTGATTTGATGCTGCGTATGATGGGGACGAAGCGGATATCTGACGTGATAATGTGCCAGATTCCTGGAGGTATGGGACGGTTTATGCGATTGCTCGCCTAAGCTCTCAACGCGACATCCACTATCATCGCAAGAAAGAGCAGGAAAAGATAGGGGCTGGAGATCTTGAACATTGTCCAGGCGTTCGCCTCTGTCGGCTTGTAGAGGACCCACACACTTCCAACTAGATTCACTAGACCCCCTAGAAGCGCCACCAACCCGTAAACCAGGCCGAAATGGCCGAGCAAGTAGACGCCGATGGAAAATGGGAAGAGAATCATTGAGAAAATTACTATAAGCCGGATAGCTGGCACTGATCCGATGACGACCGGGAGCATAGGCACCCCAACTTTTGCATAGTCTGATCGGAATGTAACTGCGAGGAACCAGATGTGGATCGGAATCCAGAGGAATACGAGACCCGCCATGAGTATTGGAAGTAGGGAGATGGTTCCGATCGGGCCTGCTGTCGCGGCGGACCATCCGAAGAGAACCGGCAGCCCACCGCTGAATCCTCCTAGCAGAATGTTCAGAACGCTTCGTCGCTTCAACAGTAAACTGTAGACCCCGACGTTGTCGAGAACCCCGAGGGCCATCCATAGAACCGATAGAAGGTTCAATGTGAATGATAATAAGATGGAAATTGCGACGAGAGCGAGGCCGAATCGGAGCCCTGAGGTCGGAGTGATTCGTCCGCTCGGGAGGGGCCTGTGGCGCGTCCGGTTCATAACCGCATCGATGTCCCTGTCAACGTAATTTGTCAGGGCATTACAACCCGCGCAACCTGATGTGATAGCAACACCTGCGATAATCCATCTGATCGGGGAAAGGCCGGTCGAGAGCAGGCTGCCGGCGACAAATGTTGCAGTCAGAGAGGTGAAAACTAGAAGGTACCAGATCTTTGGCTTAGTGTACTCGTAGTAAGTCAGAATTCTATTCTTGGCCGAGACCTGTATCTGCCGCTGGACGATCGTCTCAGCCACATGATACCACCATGCTGCCAGTCATGCTCCCGTGACCGTTGCTGCAGGGAATTGTACAGAAGTATGCGTATGTTCCCGCTTGAGTTACGGTAAACGTCACTGTATACCACTTTCCCAAGGGAATTGTGCCTGTTCCAAACTGACCGTTGACAGATGGAGATATCGTAAACCCGTGGCCTGCGATGCCAGCGAACTGCCTAGGGTCCGTGGAATTCACGCCGTAGATGTATAGTGTGATTGTGTCCCCGACTATCGCATTTATCGTCTTGTGGTCGGAAGGCGCGGTGTAGTTCTGGTGCTTTACACCGACAAGGCTTGGACCTGCCGTGGCGTTGAAAGCTGGTGCTGTGCTCTGGTTAAGGTATGCCCCGTTTGTGATCTGGAAACCTCCCAGTTCAAAAATTATTGCTGTCATAAAGAATAGCCGATGTGACGCCACACCACATGACGTGTTTGGAGGCGAGACGTACTCGTAGTAGTAGATGCCGCCTCCCGCGGCGGCGATGACTACAAGCCCTAACAATCCTACGACAGGTAGATGTCTCTTCGGGACTTGCACGGTCCATCAATCACTTCGCTTGGTTCGATATCCGGTATATATGAACCGCCGCAGCGAACGCGACAAGCACCATCCCAATTTCAAGAAGGACAAAATTATTGAGATTTGCAATTAAGGCTCGAAATATCGAAACGTCTAGGAACGCTTGTAGGAGCAGTAGCCCGCCCAACAGCGAATAGACTTCGCTCTTTGAAAACAGGTACGGCTGTAATCTTCGAAAGGGTATCGGTTTTCTAGCTGCGCGAAGCGCATCTACCTTGGCACGCCTCCATCTAACGAATGCGTAGACGAAGCCGTAAGCCAACGCGATAGATAGCAACAATGATCCGAAGAAAAGGGTTGGGTCGATCACCAATTGCCCAGGGTCGGTAAGTGCGACGAGTGGGTTTGCAGACCTGAATCCCCAAACAGTCACGACCGCGATCTGTCCTAGCGAGGCGACACCGAGGGCAACCCAGAAGGGTCGGTCGATCATAGCTATTTTCCTCCCACGGTCAAAGAACGGGGCAACCGTGAAGATCAGGACGAATATTGTCGGGATTATAGCTCCCGCTATGAAGGGAGCAAGTCCCTTAACCCTGATGAACGCGTAGAGACTCGTAAAGTACCATTCTGGAAACGTGATCTGGGTCTGCACGTTCGGATCGTATTTCACTCCAACATCTACGGGGAATAGTCCGCCCATGATCAAAATGATTCCCGTTATGGCTGAGGCCACGGGTATGTCTAGGACAAGGTTTCTTGGAAGGTGAACTGCCATTATTGCCAGCATGATTATTGGTATGATGAAGACGTGGAAGGCGTAGAATCGAATTGCGAGGTCGTTGAAGCTGAACCCGAATATTATTCGAGCGAGGTCGGCCCCTATTACCGGGCTGTAGAAGGTAAGGGTTTGTCCAATGTTTATGGCTAGTTGTCCTCGAATGTTGAAGATTAGGTCGTAACCGGTGTAAGCTTCGATAACCGTGACGACGCCGAGAATGATTCCTGTCACCCAGAGGATCTCGTATCGGAGCTTGTACCGTCCTCCAAAATACTGGTAGAACATGTGCATTACCGCTAGGAGAACCATGGCATTGGAAGCATGGTAGTGGATGTTTCTGATTATCGATCCCCAGGCTACATTGCTGTTTATCGATTGTACGCTGTTGTAGGCTTGATTGCAAGTTGCTGACGGGACATAGGTTACGTTCGCCGGTGAGGGAGGGCAGTTTCCAAAGAAGGGTGTGAAGTGGAAGAGCAACAGTGCACCCGTGACCCCGAGTATGAGGAACACGATTACAGTTAGCATTCCTAGAAAGCCCATCGGGCTGATGAATCTGGAGGGAAAGACTATTTTCAGTCCGAGGAGAAGTGTTCGTTCCAGCCTTTCCCAGGTCCATTTCAGGAGGGCGATTATAGGGTCGAGGACGCCCTTTTTCTTGCTACTGGGTGCGCCCAATTCCCGGTTCTCCGATCAACTTCCCGAAGGCGCTTATCTTCCCGTTTGCATCGACTGAGAGCTGGACTTCCGGAAGAGGATTCAATCCGAGGTCAAAGGCGGGTCCGGCGACAGGAACGCCGTCAACCAATCGATATTGGCTTCCGTGGCATGGGCACTGGAGTCGGAATTCGCCTGTGCCAGGGTTTCCTGCATAGCCAGGATTTACTAGGCATCTCAAGTGGACGCATGTAACGTTGAGGGCGACCACGTGCTTGAGGATGGGGTCTGATGAATATTTCGGGTTTGGGTTTACTAGGGGATCAGGAAGTCTCGCTATCACGTTCTTGTAGTATGGGCTGACTGAGGAATCGTAGGGGAAATAGAAGAATTCTGAATAGTTTATCGGTTGATATAGAGTCGACTTGGACTTCACGGCCTGGTACTGACCATCGAGTGTTGCCCAGTCTATGATATCCTGGGTCGTTGTCGATTCCGGAATGAGAGGGCCTAGGATCTGTCCAGACGCGCCCATTGAGGCGGCGGCAAGAACGACCGAAGCGGCCACTGCTCCTTGGAGAAATCTTCGTCGTGAGATGAGAGGGGTCTTGACCGGCGGCGGAAGACTGGGTGGCTGGGAGGCCACTGGCTGCGCGGGATTGGGAGGAGTAGAGTTGGTGGACGTGCTAGGATTCTTCTCGTCCATGGACAATCCTCCGTTAGTCAAGAATAATTTTCGCTCGGTTCGTCCGTACGCTATTAAAGACTTGTCTATATCATACGGAGAGAACAGTCTCGACTGTAGTCTTCGGAAACAATATAACTACGCAAACTCGGAGAATGCTAAACTGATTCGTCGAGCTAATGGTGGACCAACTTGAATCGAGTCATCGCAACTCTAACATTATTCTTGGGGCTGGCGATTATGATGTTAGGCGTCTACTCGGAGCAATGGGCTATCATTCAACAATCGGTCCGTCAGTTCGTTCCGATCTTTGGTTAGGCTAGATAATCCAAATGCAGCCCGTTGCTACAAGCGAATCGAAGGTCGGCGTTGCCAACCGACTGTGGCAGCGCCTACGGCGCGGAAGAATCTACTACTGGCCAGTGAGGACTCTCGTCCAGCTGGGCTTCTTCCTATTATTCGCGGGCATCGCTCTTGCTCGCCTAAACCCTTCGTTCAGCGGAGCAAGATCGTGGGTCGTGCTCCCGGTTGTGGCGAGTGTTAAGGCGCAGGGTGCGATCGGTTCAACGTTGGACGCTACCACTCTCCTTTTGTCGCAGGCAATCTTCCCATGGTTGCCCATCGGAATCATGTTTGTGGTCGGAGCCTTGCTAGGGAGGTTCATGTGCGGCTGGATCTGCCCGGTCGGCTTCCTCCAAGACGTTATCACAGGGATAAAGGGAAGGGTCGATTCCGTACAGACACGTACTCACGATTACTGGATCCGATTGAAATATGTTCTCGTCGGCATTACCTTCCTGATCAGCGGGACTCTCGGTCTCGCGCTATACTATGGTGTTGGGTCAGACTACCAAGCAAGCCTTGGACCCTTTGCGTCCGGCCTCTTTATCGCACTAACCCCAGACGGCACCCTTTTCGGAACTCTACCGCTAATCCTGGCCCATTCCTGGAGGTTCTTGGGCACCGCTCAAGTCTCTGACTTCTCCGCAGCCAATCTCGGCTCCTGGCTCGGGGGTATCCCGGCACTCACATGGATCAACATTCTCCAAAAGAACAGCATGCTAGGAATGCACCGGGACCCTATCAAGTGCTCAAACTGCAAAGAATGCGAGACAGCCTGTCCGATGCAGATCCCGATCTTAGACTTGGACTGGAAAAAGTTCAACGACTCGGAATGCATCCTCTGCATGGCGTGTATCGATGCATGCCCCGCGGGAGCGCTCTCGCCAAAGTTCCCGTAGAAATACGCGATTCCTGCCCTACCGTTCGTTGTGGAGCCGGGGGTGGGAGTCGAACCCACTTCAGCCATCCATTCCATGGATGCTTACTACGGGTTGCTACGAGACGTGTCTGCAGCCCGTCGCCTGAGCCGATCGGCCTTCGGTGGACAAGCCAACCCCGGGGCCTTCGGTGGACAAGCCAACCCCGGCCTCGCGCCCCCGGCAATTTGGACCGAGCTTGTTGGAACCGTATAAGCTTGTTGAAAATCGAGGGTGCCCATCGCATCTAGGCGAGTATCTCGTTCCATACTTCGTTTGCTACTTGCCTTGCAGCGTCTTCTGTATGGACGTTCCCAATCAATAGTCTGCCTGTCTTGAAGACAGACACTCTGTAACTTTGTTTTGTGTATACGAAGACGGATTCGGAGCTTGGGACCACTGATTCCTTTGGAACCTTGTCTTTGAGAGACTGGAGGTCTACGACAAAATCTCTTTCAGGCAAGACGTTTGCAACATTGTTGCCGCACAACATTACCGCATTATCATGGTGTACCTCGTCAGAGGGAGAACCGTCGCATACTCCACATTTCTCTCTCCTTGTAATCTTGGTGAATACG
>WNGL01027564.1_pt1 | contig 10896 bp, 10 predicted proteins | sample 5400591 | NCBI WGS metagenome assembly WNGL01 (sample SAMN13153377, study PRJNA577476) | soil metagenome | isolation source: 80 cm soil or saprolite under Garry oak tree replicate 1 | place: USA:California | collected 2016-06-15
TGAAGTAGCCGCGATAGACGTCGTTGAACGTGCCGTAAAGGCTCAGGTCCGTGCAGTAGACGGTGACCGTGACCAGATCGTCCATCGCCATCCCTTCCTGCGCGAGCACCGCCTTGATCTGGTCCATCACGTTCCGGACCTCGGCCGCCGCGTCGGCGGGGGGCTTCTGCGTCGCCGGGTCGAGGCCGATCCGCCCCGCCAGGTACAGCGTCTGGCCCACCCGCACCGCGTCGCTGAAGGGACGGTCGTCCTTCGCGTCCCGCGAGCGCAAGCGCACATGCCGCGGCGGCTCCGCCGCCGCCGACATGGCCGATACGCCCACGGCCATCAACAGGATCGCCTGAGTCGCAAGGGTCCGCATTCGCCACCTCCGGAGCGGGAACCTATCACGAAGGCGGGGTCCGGGTGGGCCCGCTACAGGTCGACCGCGTAGACCCTCGGCGTCCCGCCCTTGAAGCGTTCCGGTTTGACCTCGAGCTTCAAGACCCCGCGGGGACACACATGCGCGCACATGCCGCAGCCGACGCAGCCGGCGCGCTTGACGTCTGTGTTGGCCATGGCGTAGGCGCGGACGTCGATGCCCATCTCGCAGTAGGTGGAGCAGTTCCCGCAGGAGATGCACATGTCCTTCTCGACTGGCAGAGCGGGGAGGAGGCGCCCCCGCGCTGCCGGAGTAGCCGGAGTCCGGGAGCCTTGACGAGCCTGGATCTAGTGTGTAGATTTAAGTGCAGGAGTCTACACATGCCCACCAACCTCAATCTCGACGACACCCTCCTCGACGAGGCAGTCAAGCTCTCCGGCAAGAGGACCAAGCGCGACACGGTCAACGCCGCGCTGGCGGAGTTCGTCTCGCGGCGGAAGCAGCGGCGGATCCTCGAGCTCTTCGGGAAGCTGGAATGGGACCCCCGATTCGACTACAAGAAGGAACGAGATCGTCGGTGAGCGTGCTGGTCGACACCTCGGTCTGGTCGATCGCTCTCCGGCGGGACCGACCCCCGCCGAGCCGCGAGCTCGAAACCCTGAGGGCGGCCATCGAGGGTGGGGACGTGTGCCTGCTGGGGGTTATCCTCCAAGAGGTGCTACAGGAGTTTCCGAGCTTCGACCGCACGCGCCGGCTGGTCGAGCATCTCTCTCCATTCCCCTTGCTGTCGCTGCATCGCGGCGACTACGTCTATGCGGCGGAGATCCGAAACCGGTGTCGCGTCAAGGGACTGGCGATCTCGACCATCGACGCCCAGATCGCAGCTGCTGCCATCAATCACCGGTGTGCCCTACTCACCCTCGACCGCGACTTCATTGGTGTCACCCGCCACTTCCCGCTGCGTTTCGCCTGACCCTCAACGACGCGCCCGACGGCTGAGGGGTGGTGCGCCGTCTAACTCAATTCACCTGACGAGGTCCGCGATGGCCAGGCAGCCGCGGCCAGATCTACAAACCCGCGCCTCCTTCTGTTACAGGTCCACCGCGTAGACGCGGATCGGCGTTCCGCCCTTGAACCGGTCGGTCTTGGCCTCGAGCTTCAGGACCCCCCGCGGGCAGCCGTGGGCGCACATGCCGCAACCGACGCAGCCGGCGCGCTTCACGTCCAAGTTGGCCATCGCGTAGGCGCGGACGTCGATGCCCATTTCGCAGTAGGTGGAGCAGTTGCCGCAGGAGATGCACATGTCCGTCTTGACCGTGATCGCCGGCGCCCGAACTTGTGGACGAGGCCGAAAATCGGGCCATGAGGAGGACGAGGGCGGGTCGATGCACAGGCGGGCGACGCGCTAGAGCGCGAAAGCCCTGGCAACCACGGCGAATCCCGAGAAGGCGAGAGAGGTGCGTATTCCGGAGCATCGTGATCACTGATTCCGGCCGATCGTGAAGCTGACCCCGGGGCGGAACACGTCGAAATCGGGCCTGGGGGAGGGCCTCATGGCGGCCGTGCCTCTGGGCGTTTGATCGAGAGACCGGCAGGGTAGGGTTCCGCCCGTCGTCCCCCTCTTCCCTCGTGCCCGGCTTGTCGACTAATCTCAGCATGGTGGCGTCTCCTTCCTCCCGGCTGGTACCGGGAGCGTGTTTGGTTCACACGGAAGGTTACGCCGCCTTTCAAAGGGCCGATCCACAACTTCGGGTTATATCCCGCTGCGCGCATCGTGCAAGGGTGGTCCGGAGAATGCCATGAAGAACGCCGAGATGCGTCCTCTCCTCGGAGTTGCGCCACTCTGGCACCGCCCGACCGCGAACAGGTGCACTCGAGCGCTCCTCCGTGCCGGCCTCCTCATGGGGATGGCCGCCGACCTGGCTGCCCAGGGAGCGTCGTCCACGACCACCGGCCCCGTCGGGACAGCGCGGTATCAACACACGGCCACTCTGCTGCCCAGCGGCAAGGTGCTCGTGGCGGGAGGCTTCGGCGTCGGCGGCGTCCTGTCTTCGGCGGAGGTGTACGACCCGAGCACAGGCACGTGGACGGCCACCGGCTCCCTCGGGACAGCGCGGCAGGGACACACGGCGACGCTGCTGCCGAGCGGCAAAGTCCTCGTGGCGGGGGGCAACGGCGGCCGCCGCTTCCTGCCTTCGGCGGAGGTGTACGACCCGAGCACAGGCACGTGGACGGCCACCGGTTCCCTCCGGACAGCGCGGGATCAACACACGGCCACGCCGCTGCCGAGCGGCAAGGTCCTCGTGGCAGGGGGCAACGGCGGCCGCCGCTTCCTGTCTTCGGGGGAGATGTACGACCCGAGCACAGGCACGTGGACGGCCACCGGCTCCCTCGGGACAGCGCGGCAGGGACACACGGCGACGCTGCTGCCGAGCGGCAAAGTCCTCGTGGCGGGGGGCAACGGCGGCCGCCGCTTCCTGCCTTCGGGGGAGGTGTACGACCCGAGCACAGGCACGTGGACGGCCACCGGCTCCCTCGGGACAGCGCGGTCTTCACACACCGCCACGCTGCTCCCGAGCGGCAAGGTGCTCGTGGCGGGAGGCTTCGGCCGCGGCTTCCACTACCTGTCTTCGGCGGAGGTGTACGACCCGAGCGCAGGTACGTGGACGGCCACCGGCTTCCTCGGGACAAACCGCGGCTCCCACACGGCCACGCTGCTCCCGAGCGGCAAGGTGCTCGTGGCCGGCGGCGGCTCTTCGACGGAGGTGTACGACCCGAGCACAGGCACGTGGACGGCCACGGGCACCATCGGCACAGCGCGGGATCACCACACGGCCACGCTGCTCCCGAGCGGCAAGGTCCTCGTGGCGGGAGGCTGGGGCCCCGGCCGCGTCCTGTCTTCGCCGGAGGTGTACGACCCGAGCACGGGCACGTGGACGGCCACTGCCTCCCTCGGGACAGCGCGGTATCAACACACGGCCACGCTGTTGCCGAGCGGCAAGGTCCTCGTGGCGGGAGGCTTCGCCGGCGGTTACCTGTCTTCGGTGGAGGTGTACGACCCGAGCACAGGCACGTGGACGGCCACGGGCTCCCTCGGAACAGCGCGGAAGGGACACACGGCGACGCTGCTGCCGAGCGGCAAGGTGCTCGTGGCGGGGGGCGACGGCGGCCTCAGACCCCTGTCTTCGGCGGAGGTGTACGACCCGAGCACAGGCACGTGGACGGCCACGGGCTCCCTCGGGGCAGCGCGGTATCAACACACGGCCACGCTGTTGCCGAGCGGCAAGGTCCTCGTGGCCGGAGGCTTCGCCGGCGGTTACCTGTCTTCGGGGGAGGTGTACGACCCGAGCACAGGCACGTGGACGGCCACCGGCTCCCTCGAGGCAGCGCGGTCTTCACACACCGCCACGCTGCTGCCGAGCGGCAAGGTCCTCGTGGCGGGAGGCGGCTTCCTCAGCATCCTGTCTTCGGCGGAGGTGTACGACCCGAGCACAGGGACGTGGACGGCCACCGGCTCCCTCGAGGCAGCGCGGTCTTCACACACCGCCACGCTGCTGCCGAGCGGCAAGGTGCTCGTGGCGGGAGGCTACGCCCTCGGGGGCGGCGGCGACATCATCGTCTTCGTCTCCCTGTCTTCGGCGGAGGTGTACGACCCGAGCACAGGGACGTGGACGGCCACCGGCTCCCTCGGCACAGCGCGGTCTCAACACACGGCCACGCTGCTGCCGAGCGGCAAGGTGCTCGTCGCCGGAGGCTTCGCAGGCGGCTCTTCGGCGGAGGTGTACGACCCGAGCACAGGGACGTGGACGGCCACCCGCTCCCTTGGGACAGCGCGCTTCTCCCACACGGCGACGCTGCTGCCGAGCGACAAGGTCCTCGTCCCGGAGGATCCGTTTCAGGTGCTTCTCGCTTCCGCTCCCGGAAAAGAGTGCCGGACCTGTGGCGCGCGCCAGGCGGCGCCGATCCCCCCGCCCGCGTTATGCGGAGCAACCCCCAGGTCGCGACAAGATCTAGTCCGCGGCGAAGTCCACATAGCGGGGACCTCCGCATAACGCCCGACGGATGGTTGTGAGCCAGGACCAGGCATGCAGCGGAAGCCAGGATCGCCGGCTTCATCACCTCGCGCGGTTATGTTGCGGCCGTAGTTATGTGGTGTAGCGGCCAGAACCGCTGGAACGTCGCGGGCCAGTAGCCTCCCGACGCCACATAAACGGACAGCCTTGGCGGCCGGGTGGGGACTCTAAAAGGCACTTCCCTCTCGGCTGGCTGTATGGCCGGAACTGCCCGTCTTCTGGCCAGAAATTGCCTTCGTCCCGGAGGCAGTTGTCACGTACCGAGGACCACGTTCGATCACCGAGGGCGCAAGGGAATACTCTTTGCCCATGACCCCGAAGACACTCATTCTGACGGCGACTGGCGCGGCACTCGTCAGAGTCGACGGTTAGGGATCAGCGGCGTCGGGGGGTGAGCCGACGCCTGCCAAGCGGCGACGCGCCCAGGACCGGGATCGCGCCCCGGCGGCCTGAGAAATAACCGATGTAGTCGCCCCGGCCCGTGCTAGAATCAATTTCAAGTGTTACCCTTAGAGGGCCAGTGGACGAAGTCCTTGCTCAGGCTGCCGGCTTGAAACCCGTCACGCTCTCTGTCGCGCCGCCCCGCCGCCGGATGAAGACTCTGATCGGTGTGCTGAGAAATGCCTCTGGGAACGTCGATGTACTTGCCTAAGAGACGCTTGGCAAGCAATCTGGTGGCGATCGGCGCGGTCGCCTTCGCCGCAGCGTGCGGGAGCAGTTCACCGAGCACCCCGTCGCCACCGACAACGACGGCGACACCCGCTCCGGTCATGACTCTCGTGAGTCAAGGCACAAGCTCGGACCTACTGAAGAACTACACCCACTGGCAGCCATTCACGACCGGGAGCACGGGGCGCATCGATGTAACTGTTGACTGGACGTATACCACGGACGCGGTGAAGGTGCTGGTGGCCACAGGCAATCACACCTGCTACGACGGCAAGTATTCGGACTTCAGCGTCTGCAACGTCATCGCCTCGGTGAGCGACTCAAGCAAACCGAAGAAGCTGTCGCTGCCCGGCGAACCGGCCGGAGTCTACACGCTGTACGTTTCCAACCAGGGCCCCGACACCGAGGCGATCGCATGGCAGGTGTTCGTCACGACGCCCGGCTAGTTTAGTGTTTCAACGGGTTCCTTGACGTCGTGCCAGGGCTCGGCCCGTCTGCCACGGTCATCCCAGAAACGCTGATCGCGTCCCTCGTGGAGTCTCCCAGTAACTGACCGTTTGAGAGCGCTGTGGCTGTGCCCGTCTTACGCGGCGCTACCGTCCCGACCGTCCCGCATGGCGATCGCAAGAGTAAGAACGATCACGGACGCGAAGGCGGGACTCCTCCAGAGCGTCCGAAGGGAGTACCGGATATCGTTACCCATTCCGGTGAGCAGCCTTGACGACTTGGTGAGGCGGGCGGCTCAGGCGGCGCATCGCGTTCCGTCCATCGCCTCCAAGCGCGTCAACCCTCACGTCATCCGGCATACGACCGCCGTCCATCTGCTGCGGGCGGGCGTGGACATCAACACCATCCGCGCTTGGCTCGGCCATGTCTCCCTCGACACCACCAACATCTACGCCGAAGTCGACCTCGCGATGAAAGCCAAGGCGCTGAATGAGTGCTCGATTGCGGATGCGCCGCGGAGATCCTGGCGCAAGGAACCAGGGCTCATGGCCTTTCGTCGGTCGCTGTGATGCCGCGCCCGTCTTCCGGCTGAGACCCCAAGGGATAGCGTCGGGGCGTCGAGAGCGTACTTCTGAAGCTTGCTCGCGGTCATGCGGCCTATGAGGTGAACTCACTTGAGTTAGACGCGCCCGAATCAATGTCCTACATTCCTGTTGTCGCCATGACGGCCGAAGAGCGGTCGGAGCCCGAGTCCGGGCCTATGTTCTCGCCCTGGCCTGAGATCGGCAGTCGCGCCTTCCTGCGCGCGGCTGGCGTCCATCCACATGCAGCCCGGGACGGTTGGGTTGTAGTGCAGTCAGAACGATACCGATACTCGGTTGACGACGGCGGTCCCGCTGTCCGGATGGTCCTGTCTGAGTACCTGGCGTGCCACGTGGAGTGGGCGTGAGGGCGCCGTCCATCATTCGAGCTGACGAGGGTCCGCGATGGCCGGGCGGCGCGGCCCTCGCAGCTTATGCCCGGTGTTCGGCGGACACCCGAGCGACGAGTCAGTGCATCAGGTGCTTGTGGCGATGGAGGATCGGAATGATCCACGTGGCGTTCTGCACGCCCAAGTCGTGCACGATGTAACTTCGGCCCTTTGCGCCGCCTGTGTAGTCTTGCCACACGTTGTAGACCTTCTCGAACTCGGCTCTGGAAATTGTCCGCGGGGAGTCGGTGTCCTCGGTGTTGCACAGCAGCGTGTCACCGCCGCTCCATACCGCGATAAATTGGCCATCCATGTCGCCTTTGTCGGCCGACCACTTTCGGATCGCCTTGGCCCGCGAGGCTCCTTCAAGGCTTGGCCACGTGGAACACTCGTTCTTGAGCCGCTGCCAGAACACCTCGAACGAAACCATGATGACCTCATCGAGCAGTTGCTCAAGTGGGTAGTTCTCGTGACTCGGTACCCGGTCGAACGCTTCGACAATAAGACGCTTCGTGCCACGCCAAGGGGACACGTTCTGGTCCCTGTACGGGCTGCACGGCTCCCCCAGCGCCATCCGCTTACGCACGAAAGGCAGGACCTCCTCTAGCTTCATAAAGGCACGATTCGCAGCGTGAGTCGCCGTTTGGGGAGCAAAAACAATCATCCGCACCCACAGTCTGTCTTCCGACGAGTCCGCTCGCGGGAAGCTTGGCCAACAGATCGCCTTGATCAGACCATGAAGCTCGTCCGCGATTCGACGGCCCACGCCGGGGCTCTCGAACGCAGCGTTTGGAAGAACCCCAAACATCCGTACCGCATCCCCAATGAGTCCCGCCCCGCCTGCGTCCCGAAGCGGCCGATTGAATTCCACCGCGGGCTCCTTGACCTCAGCAATCACGCAGTCGATCCAGCCCTCGCTCTCGGACAGGACCAGCTTGGGATCGTTGGGCTGCTCCCTGCCGTCCGGAAGCATCTCCCGCTGGTGAGGCATACGGACGGCCAGCACGTCGGACTCCGTCCGAAGCCCGAATGCACCGACGCGGTGGTAGAGATAGTTGGGGATGCAGAAGTAGCCGTTCAGGCGGAGATAGAGCTCGACGAGAGCTTCTAGCGTCTCCGCTCGACGCTCGCGACTGGCATCCTCAAGGCTCTTCGCCATCGCCACTCTACAGGTCGACAGCGTACACCCGAATGGGCGTGCCGCCCTTGAACCGATCGGTCTTGGTCTCGAGCTTCAGGACCCCCCGCGGGCAGACGTGGGCGCACATGCCGCAGCCGACGCAGGCCGCGCGCTTCACGTCGAGGTTGGCCATGGCGTAGGCGCGGACGTCGATCCCCATTTCGCAATAGGTGGAGCAGTTGCCGCAGGAGATGCACATGTCCTTCTTCACCGTGATGCGGAACCGCCCGAACTTCTGGATGAGGCCGAGGAGCGCCGCCATGGGGCAGCCGAACCGGCACCAGACTCGCGTTCCCATGAGCGGGTAGAAGCCGACCCCGATGGCGCCCGAGAAGATGGCCCCGATCGCGAAGCCGTACCAGTCCTGGACCTTGAAGGCGACCCGGGCGAAGTCGGGATGCTGCTTGCCGATCGCCCAGTTGACCCAGACGATGGCCGTGGTAACCAGGGCGAGGAAGAGGACGGTGTAGATCGAGACCTGCTCGACCTTCCAGGCCCGCGGCGACTTGCTCGAGAGATGGCGGAAGGGCTCGCCCGCGGTGTTGGCCAGCCCGCCGCAGCCGCAGACCCACGAGCAATAGAACCGCTTGCCGAAGAAGTAGGCGAGGAGAGGGAACGCCACCAGCGAGCCCAGGAAGCTCCAGGCCAGGATCAAGAAGGGCTGGCCCAGGATGGTGGAGGGGTAGAGGTACTCGATCTTCAAGGGCCAGAAGTAGCTGAAGTAGTACTCCTGCTGGCCGAACACCTTCATCACGATGGGCAGGGAGAAGCCGAAGGTGATCTGCACGAGCACGACCACGCTGGTGCGGATGAGCTGGTACCGGCTGGAGCCGTGGCGGCGGATCACGTAGGCGCCGCCCGCGATCATGGCCAGGGTGTAGAGAAAGCCGTAGAGCGTCCACTTGCTCTTGAGCCCCACCGCCTCCGCCCCCGCCTGGAAGACGTCCCATCGGACGCCGAGGGCCGGGATCGGTCCCAGGTAGAGCAGCAGGTAGGAGAGGGTGAGGAGGCCGGAGAGAAACCAGGCCATGGTCTGGCGGCTCGAGATCGGGTGCTGATACGTGTTCATCAGGCCGGCTTGCATCGCCCCTCCTTATCGACCCCCCACCCTGGGCCTCCCCGCCCTACCCGAGGCGTGCCGTGGGAAGGACGCGGAACCTTGGCATGAACTCCTCGTCGAACTGGGCCTCGTGGAGGTGCTCGAGCACCCAGCGCAGGCTCCGCCGCTCGTGGATCCATTGCATCAGCGGCTCGTGGTCCCAGCGCGAGCCCAGGAAGTTGAAGCCGATGACCCGGTCGCCCTTCACCACGATACGCTGGCTGACGAACCGCCCGGGGACGCGCTGGAACCAGCTCCGGACGTCCGGTCCGGGGTCGATCGGCGTGTTGTCCCAGTTGAGCAGGACGGGCACCCAGCCCGCGGTCGTCCACTCGAGGTCGAAGAACTTCGCGGAGTTGTACCAGGTGCCGCGGCGGTAGGCGACGTCGTCGCCGAGCATGGAGCGGGCGGCCAGGCGGCCCTGGTCACGGGCGGTGTACCAGAGCTGCTCGGGCCGGCGCGAGCCGTCGGCCCAGGTCACGTTGGCGCAGTCACCCGCGGCCCAGACGTCGGGGGCGCTCGTCTTGAGGGCGTCGTCCACCTCGACGGCGCCGCCCTTCGAGAGGGTGAGGGCCGAGCCGGCCAGGAAGGCGGTGTTGGGCACGACCCCGATGGCGGCGACCACGAGGTCCGCGGGCACCTCCTCGCCCCCTACGAGCCCGACCGCCCGCGGCCGGCCGTCGGGCCCGCGCAGGATCTCCTCCACGTTCACCCCCAGGCGGACGTCGATCCCGTGGTGGTGCATGTGCTCGGTGACGAGCTGCGCCTCGTTCCCGTCCAGGGCCAGGGGGAAGTACCAGTTCTCGCGGACCACGAAGGTGACGGGCAGGCCGCGGTCGAGCAGGATCTCGGCCACCTCCACCCCGATCAGCCCCCCGCCGATGACCACGGCCCGCTGGCCCTTAAGGGCCTCGCGGTCCAGGCCCTCGAGGTCGCCCAGGGTCACGAAGTAGTGAACCCCCGGTCCCGGGGAGCCCGGCCAGGGCGCAGGTCGGCCGCAGGACCCCACCGCCAGGAGCAGCTTGTCGTAGCCCAGGCGCGCCGCGCCCTCGAAGAGCAGGGCGTGGCCGGGGGCGTCGACGGAGGCCACCCGCAGCCGGACCCGCTCGAAGCGCATCCGCTCGTACAGCTCGCGGTCGTAGGGCTCGGTGTCGCGGAGCGAGGTCTGGCCCGCGAAGACGTACATGAGGGCCGGCCGGGAGAAGAAGTGGTCGTGCTCGTCGGAGACGAGGGTGATGCGGGCGTCCGCCTCGCGCTCTCGCAGGAGGAGCGCCGCTTCCATCCCGCAGATCCCGTTGCCCAGGATCGCGTAGTGCATCGTTATCGACCCCCCACCCTACCCTCCAGAGGGCTCCTCCTCGTCGATGACGCGGAGGAGGTACTGGCCGTACTCGCTCTTCTCCATGGTCTGGGCCACCCGCCGGACCTGCTCGCGGTCGAGGTAGCCCATCTTCCACGCGACCTCCTCCAGGCAGGCGACCTTCAGGTCCTGGCGCTGCTCGATGGCCTGGATGAAGGTGGAGGCCTGGAGGAGCGACTCGTGGGTGCCGGTGTCGAGCCAGGCCATGCCGCGGCCCAGCTTCTCGACCTGCAGCTCGCCCCAGGCGAGGTAGGCCCGGTTCACGTCGGTGATCTCGAGCTCTCCCCGCGCCGAGGGCTTGAGGTGCGCAGCGACTTCGAGCACCCGGTTGTCGTAGAAGTAGAGGCCGGTCACCGCATAGGGCGAGCGCGGCCGGGCCGGCTTCTCCTCGAGGCCGATCGCCCGTCCCGAGGCGTCGAACCAGACCACCCCGTAGCGCTGGGGGTCGCGCACCCGGTAGGCGAAGACGGTGGCCCCCCGCGCGCGCTGGGCCGCGGCCTGGAGCCGGGCGGCCAGGCTGTTCCCGTAGAAGATGTTGTCACCGAGGGCCAGGGCCACCGCGTCCCCGCCCACGAACTCGCGGCCGACCACGAAGGCATGCGCGAGCCCCTCCGGCCGCGGCTGCACCGCGTAGGCGATCCGGACCCCGAACTGCGCGCCGTCGCCCAGCAGGCGCCGGAAGCCGTCCTGCTCGTGGGGGGTGGTGATCACCAGGATCTCCCGGATCCCCGCCAGCA
>WNGL01028237.1_pt1 | contig 10894 bp, 13 predicted proteins | sample 5400591 | NCBI WGS metagenome assembly WNGL01 (sample SAMN13153377, study PRJNA577476) | soil metagenome | isolation source: 80 cm soil or saprolite under Garry oak tree replicate 1 | place: USA:California | collected 2016-06-15
CGGCGTCGACGTGAAGCTGAAGATCCTGAGCACGGGCCAGGAGATGTCGAAGGCGCTGCAGGCGGGCGAGGCTCAGCTCGTCGGCGCCGCGTTTTCCAACTTTCCGCTGGCCGTCGAGCGCGGGATGACCGCCAAGGGCGTCGTGGGCTCGATGGGCGATCGCACGACGATGCACTCCGACGAGCCCGTCAGCGTGTGGACGCGCAAGGGCAGCGGCATCACGAAGCTCGAGGACCTCGCCGGCAAGCGCGTGGGCACGCCGGTCGGCGGCACCGCCGACGAGTACCTGGGCGCGGCGCTGAAGAAGAAGGGGATCGCGCGCGAGCGCGTGACGCTGCTGAATGTCATGCCCGGCAACACGGTCTCGACGCTCCAGGGCGGGAGCGTGGACGCCGTCGCCGTCTGGGAGCCGTATGGCTCGCTGGTCGGCGCCAAGGTGCCCGACGCCCAGCTCGTCGCGCGCGGCGGCGGCTACGTCGGCTACTACATCAACATCAGCGTCCGGAACGACATCATCGACAAAGACCCGCAGCTCGTCGAGCGGTTCGTGCTGGCGTTTGCCGAAGCCTCCCAGTACACGCGCCAGCACCTCGACGAGGGCGCCGAGATCGCCACGCGCTGGATCCCCGGGCTCGACTTGCCCGTGGCCAAGACGGCCATCCGCAACCTGACGTTCGATCCCCGGATCACCCGGCACACGATCGCCGCCTGGGAGGAGAACGTCCGCATCCTCATCGAGCAGAAGAAGCTGCGCACGGCGCTGCCGTGGCAGCAGGGGATGGAGCCGCGGTTCATCGAGAAGGTGATGAAGGAGCACCCGGAGCTCTTCGCGGACCTCAAGACGGTGCCCTGAGCGCGTGCCCGCCAAGATCGCGCTCGCCGGGCTCGGTCACGAGTACGTCAATCCCTTCACGCGCGAGCGGGTGCTGGCCCTCGACGGCCTCGACCTCGACGTGGCTCAGGGCGAGTTCCTCACGGTGGTCGGGCCGAGCGGGTGCGGCAAATCCACCCTGCTCGGCATCCTGGCCGGCTTGCTCAGGCCCACGCGCGGCGCCGTCCTGGTGGACGGCCGGCCGGTGAAGGGCCCCGGCCACGATCGCGGCGTCGTCTTCCAGGAGTTCGCCATCCTGCCCTGGCGCACGGTCGAGCGGAACATCGCCCACGGCCTCGAGATCCAGCGGGTGGACCGGAGCGAGCGCGCCGCCACCGTCCGCCGTTTCGTCGAGCTGGTCGGGCTCAAGGGCTTCGAGACGAAATATCCTCACGAGCTCTCGGGCGGGATGAAGCAACGCGTCGCGGTGGCGCGCACGCTGGCCGCGAATCCCGAGGTCATGCTGATGGACGAGCCGTTCGCCGCCGTGGATGCGCAGACGCGCATCACGCTCCAGGAAGAGCTGAACACGATCGCGCAAGCCACTGGCAAGACGATCCTGTTCGTCACCCACAACGTCGAGGAGGCCGTGTTCCTGGGCGACCGCTGCTGCGTGCTCTCGCGCCGCCCCGGCCGCGTGAAGACGCTCGTGCCGATCGACATCCCGCGGGCCAGGCGGACGTGGACGCTCTTCACGTCCGATCCAGCGTTCTCGCGGATCAAGGATCACGTGCTCCGGCTGGTGAGAGAGGAGGTGTGATGCTCCGGCGCGAGGCCGTGATGACGTGGCTCGTCGTCCTCGCCGGCTTCTTCGGCGCCTGGAGCCTGATGGCGGCGACGCTGCCCGTACCGGCGTATTTCCTGCCGCCGCCGACGGCGGTGGTGAGCGCCTTCGGCGAGCTGGTCCGTAAGGGCATTCTCCCCACGTACGTCGCCGAGAGCCTGCGCCGGATCTTGACCGCGGCGGTGCTCGGGCTCGTCGTCGGCGTTCCGGCGGGACTGCTCCTCGGCATGAGCCGGCGGGTCGCCGACTTCTTCTATCCGCTGCTCAACTTCTTCCAGTCGGTCTCGGGCATCGCCTGGCTGCCGCTCTTCCTGGTGTGGTTCGGGTTCAGCGAGCGGACGATCCTGGTGGCCGTGAACTACACGCTGCTGTTTCCGGTGATCTTCAACGCGATGCTCGGCGTGCGCAGCGTGCCGCCGCTCTACGTGAACGCGCTGCGGACCCTCGGGGCGTCCCGGTGGCGCATCGTCCGCGATGTGGTGCTGCCGGGCGCCCTGCCATCGATCGCCACCGGGCTGCGTCTGGGACTCGCCTATGGCTGGCGAGCGCTGATCGCCGCCGAGATGCTCGTCGGCGCCAACGGCCTGGGGTTCATGATCTTCAGCGCCCAGAGCTTCCATCTCACCGCGCGCATCATGCTCGGCATGGCCCTCATTGGCGGGCTCTGGCTCGTGCTCGATTACTTCCTGCTGCGCCCGCTGGAGGAAGCGACCATCGCTCGCTGGGGCCTGATCCAGCGGTGAAGGCCGGCGCACGCGGGGCCCTGCCGTTCGCCGTGCTGATCGCCGTGTGGTGGCTGGTGACGCGGCTCGGGTTCGTTCAGCCGATCTTCCTGCCTCCGCCCGGCGACGTCATACGGGTCGCCGCCGAGCTGGCCAGCGACGGCTCGCTGTGGATCGACATCGCGGCCAGTCTCGGCCGCGTCTTCCTCGGCATCGTCGCGGGCGTGCCGCTGGCCGTCGGCCTCGGTGTCCTCGTCGCGCTCAATCGCCGGCTGGCGCCGGTGGTGGAGCCGATCGTCGGGTTCTTCAACGCGCTGTCCGGGATCGCCTGGCTGCCACTGGCCATCACGTGGTTCGGCCTGGGCTGGACGAGCGTCACCTTCATCATGTTCAACACGATCTTCTTCCTGGTCTTCTTCAACACGCTGGTCGGCGTGCGTGCCGTGCCGCGCATCTTCGAGCAGGCCGTGCTGACGATGGGCGGATCGCGCCGCGACGTCATCTGGGAGGTGCTGATCCCCGGGGCGCTGCCCAGTGTCGTCACCGGTATCCGCATGTCGATCGGCTTCGGCTGGCGCGCCCTGATCGCAGCCGAGATGATCGCGACCAGCACCGGCCTCGGCTTCCTCATCTACAACGGCGCCAACTTCCTCCAGAGCGACACGATCCTGGTCGGCATCATCGTCATCGGCGTCCTGTGGCTGCTCACCGACCGCCTGCTGCTGCGGCCGCTCGAGCGCCGCACGATCGAGCGCTGGGGCCTCGTCTCGATCACGTGAGGTACCTGCGCCACCGGACCGTCGCCTTCCTGGCCGGGGTCATCCTGGCCGGGGCGGCCTGGGAGCTATATATATGGATGGCGGCTCCGGGGCGGCTGGACCCCGATCTGGCCCGGGCCATGGGCCGGGAGCCGTTCGTGAACGTGGCCGTGACGCTCGGCTTCGCGCCCGAGGACTTTCACATCCGCCTGTTCCAGACCTACGGCGTGGTGAGCGGCGTGCAGGGGATGACGGTGAAGCTGCAGCGAGTGCCGGCCGACGGCGTGATGCGTCTGGCGCGCCTCTACTGGGTGCGGCGCATCTCTCGCGAGCCCTGAGCGAGGTCCACGAATGACACCCTGGGATCCTTCGCAGTACCTCAAGTTCTCCGGGCAGCGGCTGCGACCGGCCGTCGATCTGCTGAACCGCATCGACGTCGAAGATCCAGCAGAGGTCTACGATCTGGGCGCCGGGGCTGGCAACGTCACGCAACTCCTCCGGACGCGCTGGCCGAACGCGCGCATCACCGGGATCGACGAGTCGGCGGAGATGCTCGCCAAGGCCGCCGTCGCAGCTCCTGCGATCACCTGGGAGCGGGCTGATCTGGCGACGTGGCGGCCGCCACGCCCGGCCGACGTCATCTACTCGAATGCCGCGCTCCACTGGCTCGGCGACCACGATCGCGTCTTTCCCGCGCTGCTGTCGGGGCTCAAGCCGGGCGGCGTCCTCGCCGTTCAGCTCCCACGGAACTTCGGCGCGCCGTCTCACACGCTGATCACGGACGCGGTCCGCAACGGACCATGGCGCGAAAAGCTCGAGCCGCTGCTCCGGCCGAACCCGGTGGCGGAGCCGAGCTTCTACTTCGATCTCCTGTCCTCGCGGACGGCCGCGCTCGACATCTGGGAGATCGAGTATCTGCAAGTTTTGCAGGGCGTCGATCCCGTGAAGGAGTGGGTGAAGGGAAGCTGGCTCGTGCCGCTGCTCGCGGCGCTCGACGAGCCCGACCGCGGCGGCTTCGAGGCGCGCTACGCGGAGCTGGCGGCGCGCGCGTATCCACGCCGCCCCGACGGCCGCACGCTCTTTCCGTTCCGGCGCCTGTTCATCGTCGCCAGGGCTGGCTAGAGTAAGGTCGTTGACAACGCCTCCCGATGGGCCCATCCTGGCCGCGACGTGGGCAGTTGCTCATCTATTTAGACCGTCTGAACTAAGTCAGACCCTCTGAATCCCCCCTGCTTAGCCGCGAAGGAGTCTCCATGTTTGCTCGTACAGTGCGAATGCATCTCAAGCCGAACAGCATGTCGCAGTTCACCGAGACGATGGAGAAAGACGTCATTCCGCTCCTCCGGAAGCAGCAGGGCTTCAAGGACGAGATCACGTTCCTGCCCGTGGAGGGCAGCAACGAAGCGGTCGCCATCAGTTTCTGGGAGAAGCGGGAAAATGCCGACGCTTACCAGCGCGGCGCCTACCCGGACGTGCTGAAGGCGGTGGCCAAGGTCGCCGACGGCACGCCTCAGGTCCAGATGTCGGAGGTCTCGAACTCGACCTGGCACAAGATCGCCGCTCGATAGTCCTGAAGCAGGTCGTCGATAGGGGCGGAGAGATCCGCCCCTATCGCGTCTACAGCCAGTTCGTATCGGGCTCGAGTCCCATCAGGTGCTGACCGACCGTCTCGAAGTGTGACAGCCGGCCCTGCAGTTGCTGGGTCACCGTGTGCATGTCGCGGAAGCGACGCTCGAACGGCTGGCTCTGGAAGACGGACGTCCCGCCGGCGGCGTGATAGACGACGTCGACCACCTCCTTCGCGTTCTGGATGGCATTCGTCGCCGCCAGGCGGATGGTCACGCGCTTGGTCGAGGCTCAGCACCCCCTGACTGCCCACGTCGCGCCAGATCGTTTCGAGCGATTGCAGTAGCAGCATGCGCGACGAGCGGAGCCGCGCTTCACATTGCCCCACCTGGCCCTGGACCGCGGCGCTCTCGCGCAGCGTCCGGCTCATGCCGCGCGGTGTCTTGTCACGCGCCAGAGCCACGAAGTCGTCGAGGCAGGCGCGGGCGATGGCGAGCGCGACGCCGGCGAAGCCCGAGGCGAACAGGTTGACGATGGGGAAGCAGTAGAGCGCGCCCGGCTGGCGACGCTCCGACGCGTCGTCCCGCGCCATCGAGTACGCCTTCGGCACGAAGAGATCGCTCACCGAGTACGAATCGCTGGCGGTTCCCCGCAGACCGATGACGCGCCAGACGTCGGTCATCTGAGCGCGGCTGGCCGGAAACAGCATGGTCCGGCTCTCGTGGCTGCCGTCCGGGCGCCGGCGCGGGGCGCCGTCGGCCTCGTAGATCAGGCAATAGCCGCCGAACCACGTGGCGTGACGGCCGCCGCTCGCAAAGCTCCACGTCCCGGTCACGCGATAGCCGCCGTCGGCGACGACGGCGCGTGAGCCGGGTCCCGGTCCCCAGGCCATGACGGCGCGACGATCGCCGAAGATGTCGCGGGCGACGTCGGGCGGCACGTACGCGGCGGTCATCGAGCAGCCCGCCGTCTGGCAGAGGACCCACGCCGTGCTGGCGTCACCCTTGGCGATCTCTTCGATGACCAGCGTGAAGGTCACCGGATCGAGCTCGCCACCGTCGAAGCTCCGCGGCAACAAGAGTCGGAAGAACCCCGCGTCATGCAGTGCGTCAACCAGGGGCTCGGGGATCCGGCGCTCACGGTCGATCTGATCGGCCGCGGCGGCCACGCGGGGCCTCAGCTCCCTGGCTCGGTCTAGGTAGCTCACGGTTTTCGGTTCTCTACTTGGTTCCCCGGCGACTGTCAACGCCAACACGGCATGTCATCGCCGCGACGGTCGCGTCGCCTTGTCACTGACAGGGCGTCCTCGGCAGGGTGACATCTCAGGATTTTCAGCAAGTTAACGCCTGGCACAGGCGCTGCTTCGAGGGGACCCTGGTGGGCGAGGAGCAAGCCTGCCGGGGAGGCTTTCATGGTCTTCGCAGCGCAGGCAGGGGCCCTCGCGTTCCTGTTCGTCAGCGTCGCCGCCGCGCAGTCGTCGCGGCCGGTCGACCCGGGCGAGATGAAGCACGCCGAGCGGCTGCAAACCGAGGCGAAGGGCATCGACGCCGATGCGGCCAAGGCGATGTCACCCGAAGGCCAGCAGCGGATCACCGACACCATCGCGAAGCAGTTCAAGGTCGATCCCTCGGTCGTGACGAATCTGCGGAATCGCCGGATCGGCTTCGGTGAAGCGACCGTGGCCCTGGCGCTCTCGCAGGAGCTGATGAAGCAGGACAAGAGCCTGACTCAGCAGCGCGCTCTCGACCAGGTTCTCGCCAAGCGAGCGGGCGGTGAGGGCTGGGGACGCATCGCCCAGGATCTTGGCCTCAAGCTCGGCCGCGTCCGGGCCGAGGTGGAGCGCGCGGAGAAGAAGGTGGCGCGCCTGGACCGCCGGGACAAGGTCGACAAGGACAAGGGCGAAGCGATGGAGCGGGCCGACAAGGCCGACAAGCTCGAGAGCAAGCCCGTGCGAATGGACAGGCCTGAGAAGTCTGGCCGCAGTGGTCGCTGACGAGAGGAGGCGGACCATGAAGCGCATTGCGATCTGCGTGGCGATCGCCGGCATGGTGTGGGGACCGGGCCTGGCGATGGCCGATCAGTCGCCGGTCAAGGATAGCTGGCTCACGTCGAAGACCAAGGCAAGGCTCTTCGCCGACAAGCGCGTGAAGGCGACGGCGGTCACGGTGGAAACCGACGATCGCATCGTCACGCTGCGCGGCAAGGTCAGGACGGTCGAGGAGAAACTGGCCGCCGAGCAGATCGCGCGTGGCACCGACGGCGTGCGTGGCGTGAACAACGTCCTGCAGGTGGTTCCCGAGGGCCAGCGGCGCCTCGTGGACGCGCGCGACGGCGACATCAAGCAGTCGGTGAAGAACCGGCTCGAGACCGACGCGATGCTCAGGGAGGCTGACATCAACGTGCGCGCGGACGCCGGGATGATCACGCTGAAGGGCAGCGTGCCCGACGCGCGGGCTCGCAACCGGGCCGCCGATCTCGCGCGCGGAGTGTCCGGCGTGAAGTCGGTGCGTAACGAGCTGAAGTCGAAGGACACGCGGGCGGCCGCCGCACCGCGCTGACCGACGCATCATGCGGCGCGCGAGATTCCGCCCCTGGCGATCTCGCGCGCCGCGGAAGTTCCTTCCTGAGTGTGGTCAGCGGCCCGCGCGGATGTGGGCCGACAGCGATCGGGCGCTTGTAGACCTCCACGATCCCGACGATGGGCCCGGCCTCCACGAGGACGATCGGATCATCTCGACGCGAACGTCTTGCCACCTCCGGGGACGAGGGCGAGCATGACGCCCATCCCCGCAACGGCCGCCATGCCGAGACACGACCAGAAGAAGCCCCAGCGGAGTGCGGCAGCGTCGCCGCCGGCCCCCGCGAGCCCGGTCACGACCAGGCTCAGGATCGCCGTGGGAATCGTGACGCCGAAGGCGTGGGCGAAGTGGCGAGTCGTCTCGAGCATGCCCGAGGCCACGCCGCGGAAATCATCGGGCAGAGCGCCCATGATGACCGTGTTGTTCACGGCGAGCAGCACGCCGGTCCCGAGCCCGGTGAAGAGCCCGACGGCGAGCATCGCGGCGTAGGAGCCGGCAACGCCGGACAGCGCCCAGAGCACGAAGCCGGCGGCAAGAACACCAGCGGCGGCCGGGCGTAGCCAGGGCGCGCGAGTCCGATCGTAGAGCCAGCCGCCCAGAAACGTCGTGGCGATCGCGCTCGTCTGCACCATCACCATGAGCATGCCTCCGGCGGTCGTCGACCGTCCCAACCCGCGCACGACGAGGACGGGCCCCAGGTACATCGTGGCCATCATGGTGAGGTGGAGCACCGTGTTGACGCCGATGGCGGCGGCGAAGCCGCCATGGTGGAGCTGGCGCCAGTCCATCAATGGCTCGCTCCGCCGTCGCTCGAGCAGCACGAAGAGCGCCGCGGTGGCCAGCGCGATCACGGGCAGGACGACGTGGAAGACGGGCATCACGTCCGACGTCGTCGTACCGTGCGGATGATTGAGCGCGATCGCGACCACGGTGATCGTGATGGCGAGGAGCGCGGCGCCCAGCCAGTCCACGTCGTCTCGCGTGCCCCGCGTGGTGTCGGGCAGGCGGCGCGAGCGCCACGTCGCCCACAGCGCCAGCGGGGCCGGAGCCAGGAAGAGCAGCGGCCAATCGCCGAGCGCGAGCACCAGCGTGCCGAAGCCGGCGCCGACGACGGCGAAGACCGACGCGGTCGTGGCGACCACCGCGATGGCGCGGCCCTGCTGCTCGGTGGGGACGGCGGCCGCGAGAATGGCCAGGTTGTTGCCGGACACCATCGCGGCGCCGACGCCCTGAAGCGCGCGGGCCACGAGCAGCATCCCAAGACCGGGTGAGAGTCCGCCGAGGATGGCGCCGAACGCGTACACGAGCGTGCCGGCGCCGAACATCTGGCGATGGCCCACGAGATCGCCGAGGCGGCCGCACACGAGCAGTGTGCCGGCCAGCGCCAGGATGAAGACGGTCAGGATCCAGGCGGCCTCGGCGGCGCCGACGCCCAGCGCGCTGCCGAGGCCGGGGATCACGGCGACGACGGGTGTGAGGCCGAACTGGATCAGCGTCTCGCCGATGCCGACGGTGATGACGGTCGATCGGGCGACGTCGAGGGTGCCGGCCACGGTACGGTCGGCGCCGCGAGCGGACACGGTGGACACCGCGAGCAGTGTACACTCTGGATCGGCGGTGAACGCCGATCACTCCGAGCCGGGGGAGCTCCGAGGGGGGCGTAGCCCCCTTCGCACGAAGGAGGGACGCATGGCGGCGCAAGTGACCGTCTACAGCAACGTCGGCTGAACGGGCTGCCACAAGGCGATGGAGTATCTATCGCGAAAGGGCATTGCCTACACGGAGAAGAACCTCAGCCGCACGCCGGAAGCTCGCCAGGAGCTGATCGAGATGGGCGTCATGTCGCTGCCCGTGATCCTCATCGGCGATCAGCGGCTGGTCGGATTCTTCCCGGCCCAGATCGACTCCGCGCTCAAGGCGGCCGGGCTGGGCTGAGAGACCCGCGCTCCTGACCTCGCGCTGGGCCGCGCTCGCGCTGGTGACTGCGGCCTTCGCGCTGAGCGCGTTGTCGGCGCTCGCCGTCGCGCCGCTGGCGCCGTTCCTCCTCGAGTCGCTCCGTCTTTCACGGGCCCACGTCGGGTTCTTCCTTCCCGCCGTCTACCTGGGTGGCGTGCTGATGGCGCTGCCCGCGGGCTGGCTCACCGATCTGCTCGGTGTCCGCAGGACGCTCGGCCTCGGTCAACTGCTCACGGGGGCGATGGTGGCCCTCGCCGGGCTCACCGGCTCGTTGCCCCTCATGCTGTGCTGCCTCGTTGTGGCCGGCTTCGGCTTCAGCGTCGCGAATCCGGCGACGGGACGCGCGATCGTCGAGTGGTTTCCCGCGCGCGAGCGCGGCATGGCGATGGGCATCAAGCAGACGGGCCTGACCATCGGCGGCATCCTCGGCTCGCTGTTGCTGCCGCCGATCGCGCTTCGCCTGGGCTGGCGCGATGCCCTCGTCGTGGCGGGCCTGCTCTCGATCGCGTCGGCCGTCGTGGTCATGGTGTCGTACCGCCCGCCTTCGCTGATCGCCGTTCGGGCACCCGTCGAGCGCCCGCGCTTCAGCGAGCTCGGTGTCGTCATGCGCCGTCGCGGCGTGCAGGTCGTGTTCGCGGCCGGCTTCCTGCTCTCGCTCGCCCAGGCGTCGGTTCTGGCGTACCTCGCGCTCTATGCCCGCGAGACGTTCGACGTGTCGCCGGTGGCAGCCGGTCAGCTCCTCGCGCTGGCCCAGCTCGGCGGCACGCTCGCGCGGCTCGGGTGGGGCTTCGCCAGCGATCATTTCTTCCGCAGCCGGCGGCGGCCCGGCGTGGTCATCACGGCGCTCACCGGCGCCCTCGCGTACGTCGTGTTCTCGCTCGGCGCCGTCGTGCCGAGCGTGCTGGCGGCGCCGCTGGCGTTCCTGGCCGGCGCCGGCGCGTTCGGCTGGGTCGGACTCTACTTCGCGCTCGTTGCTGAGGTCGGAGGCCAGCGGTACGCCGGGCTCCTGACCGGCGTCGCCGTCGTCTTCACGTGGTCGGGCGTGCTGGTGGGGCCGCTCGTGTTCGGGGCGGTGCTGCAGGCCAGCGGAGACTACGCGTGGTCGTGGCGGCTCCTGAGCGTGATCGTCGTGGTGACGGCGCTGGCCGTCGCGCGGCTCGAGCCGCTGGTGCAGCGGGGGCGGCTAGAGTAAGGTCACTGCCTCGGCAGGCCGAGAGCGCGCAGCGTCTCCGGCGAGAAGCGATCGTCGTTGCCGGGGCCACGCCGTGAGTCCCGACGCTGACGTGAGAAGCGAATGGCTCAGAACCTGGAAGCTGGGGAACGGGGAGACACGTGTCAGCACGCCGCCGATGCTGAAGAGGCTCTCGGGGTGCGCCTCGAACACGCGGAGGTCGGCCAGCGCCTCGTAGGCGGTGTCGCTCGAGAACGCGGCGATCATCGTCATCACGTCCCCGTCCTCGTCCAGCGTGTCGGAGACGTCGAAGGGGAAGACCGGGCCTCGCCGCGACGACCGCCGAGGTTCGATGAATAACGTCGGAACGTGCGGCGCCACGCGAGCGATCGAGGCCCGCGGCTTGCGGCTCGCGGCGTGGGAGTGGGGCGCTCGAGAGCGGCCCGTTATGCTTCTGCTCCACTCGCTGGCGGCTCACAGTCACTGG
>WNGL01029575.1_pt1 | contig 10894 bp, 8 predicted proteins | sample 5400591 | NCBI WGS metagenome assembly WNGL01 (sample SAMN13153377, study PRJNA577476) | soil metagenome | isolation source: 80 cm soil or saprolite under Garry oak tree replicate 1 | place: USA:California | collected 2016-06-15
AGTTCTGGTTCTGCAGGTGAATGCCAGCGGTCGGGCTCGGGGCCCAGGTATTCGACCTCGTTGAGAGCGGCTTCGAAATGCAGGAATGCAGGGGCGTCAGATGGCAGGTTACTCAGCGCTAAACGATTGATAAGACGGTGACCTTCGTTACCCCAGGCGCACTCGGTTTGTGGGTGAAACAGGACGCTTGACAGGACAATAAAGGCAGACGCGATGACGGTGCGGCGCGGGAGTATGCGGAGCATGGAGCAAGTATACGGCGGCATGGGACGACGGTCGGGCCGTAATGCTCATTGACATGCCAGTTTCCTGGGGGTCGGCCCGGTGGTGCCGTTCGGGGTTCAATCCGGCGCATACTCAGTAACTTACGCTTGAAAACCCTTCGAAGTTGTGGGAGGGTTCAAGATAAGCCTTATTGTGTAAGTACTGCGCCCGACGAGAAGTAGCGCGAAGCAAGGACAGGCGAGGCCGCGCGGATGTATTCTCGCTGAAGCAGTGCGAGAAAATGGGGCGGAGCTTTTCTGGATTTTGTCCCATGGCACGTGCGATTGACAGCTTGTCGTGCGGCGGATGAATCACAGCGGTGTGCGCGCGGCATTCCCGAAAAAATGGGACGCGCCAACACCGAGTCGGATGCGGGAGCGCGGCAACGGGATGGACACACGCGAAGCAAGACAATCGAAGCGCGAAGGAGATAACAATTCTCCGTCGATCTGGTCTTCGCTTTCGGTGCTTGCCGTGGCAATGGCGGCAGGAGGGATTCTTGCGCGGCTAGAAGCAGGGCCCCGCTATGACTGGCTCCTGTTGATGACCGCTATGGGCCTGACCGCAGCAGTACTGATGCGGCTGCTTGCCGATAACACGGCTGAGCGCGAGGCTCTCGCGAAATACGCGGGCGACCCTTTAAGAGACATCCTGGATTCCGCGGGCACGATGGTGATCGGCATCGGGCTTGACAGCCGCCTAACATACGTCAACCCTGCCGCTGAGCGGCTGCTGGGTTATCATGCGGCCGAACTGCTGAATCATGAGACAACGACGGAACTGCTGGCGCCGGGCGAGGAAGAGCGCCTAGTGTCGGAAGTGAAGCGGCTCTATTCCATTCAGAAACCCGGAGCGGAGGCGCAGGACGGGCGGCTTGAAACCTACGCCGAGGTGGTGCAATCGCTGGCGCCGAGCCAGGTCCCAAGCTTCGAGACGCATTTGCGACGGAAGGATGGCTCGCTGTTCCCGGTCCGGCTTCACATCTCAACACTGCGCAATCGCGATGGGGTGCCAACCGGGCTAGTGGCCGTGGCGCTGGATCAAAGCACGGCTGCGAGCCATGGCGAGGGCATGCGCATTCCGCGCGATCGCTACCGCGACCTGTTTGAGAACTCGAGCGAAATGATTGCGACGCTCGACATGACTGGAAAGTTCCTCTACGCGAACCCGGCGTGGAGGCAGTGCTTCAGGTTGGACAGGAATGCTTCGCTGGAACAAGAGTCGTTTGCGAATGTGTTCGGGTCCAGTTGCCGTGAAGAAGCGGCAACGCTACTGAAGAAGGCGCTGGAAGGTATAACGGTCGATCGCGCTCCGCTGCGCAGCGAGACCGCGGACGGGCGCCTGCTGGAACTCGAGATGAGCCTGCATCAACGGCGGCGCGCGGGCAAGCCGCTGGCAGTGCAATGCCTTTTGCACGACGTATCGCAGCAGAAGCATCGGGAGCATCGCCTGGCCCTGCAACTGGTGGTGAGCCAGATTGTGGGTGAAAATGTTTCGGCCGAGGTGGCGACAAAGCGAGTGCTCGAGGCGTTGTGCATTTCGCAGGGCTGGGATGTCGCGGTGAAGTGGGACGTGAACCCGGAGGAGAATCGGCTGGAATTCAGCACCGCGTGGGGTGTTCCGGGCAAGGAAGCTGAATCGCTGATTCGGGAAAGCATGGGGATCACGATGACTCCTGGAGGCAGCCTGCCGGGGCGCGCGTGGAAGGAAGGGCGCCTGGCGTGGGCATCGGACTTATCAGCGCTGCCCACTGGGCCACGCGTTCAGGCCGCGATCCGGAGCAAGATGGCATCCGGCTGGGCTGCGCCGGTGCAGGTGGGAAATCACGTGCTGGCTGTGCTGGAGTTCTATTGCCACATCCGACTTCGTGAAGACCGCGAGACAACCGCGGCAATGGAGACGGTAGCAGGATCGCTGGGACAAATGCTCGCGCGGACGCGGGAACGAGAACGCGCGGAGGAACTGAGCCGCCAGCAAGAAATTCTCTTGGGATCGGTGGCCGACGGAATTTGCGGCGTGGACCGGAATGGGCTGGTGCGTTTTGCGAATCCAGCGGCCGCCCGGCTCCTGGGAGCTCGCCCTGCAAACCTCATCGGCAAACCTATACATCAATTGGTGCACGGAACCGCGCCAGCCGACAAGAAATGCGGCGAGGATTGCCCGCTTCGTCGAGCATCGGGACAACGGAAATCGGTAACTGGCGAGGGCACGATCTTTCGCAGTAACGGCACAGGGTTCCCTGCTGAGTTCTTCTTGAATCCGATTCTCGATCAGGGAAGATTTTCGGGATCAGTGCTGAGCTTCAGAGACATTAGCCAGCGCTATGCGCTCGACCGGATGAAAGATGAATTCGTTTCGACCGTGAGCCACGAACTACGTACGCCCTTGACCTCGATTCGAGGGGCGCTTGGGCTGCTTTCATCGGGCATGCTGGGCTCAATCAACGAGAAGGCCGCCAATCTACTGCGCATCGCGCTCAACAATTCCGAACGGTTGGTGCGACTGATCAACGACATTCTCGACCTGGAGCGCACACAGAGCGGCCGCGAGCCGTTGGCGTTCCGTCCCGTCCAATTGGGTGAGATCGTGCGGCAGGCCATTGACGGCATGCAGCCAGTGGCAGATGAAGCCGGCGTGCTGCTAATTCACGACAAAACGCAGGTGGAGATCACGGCGGACTCAGACAGGCTGCTGCAGGTGGTGACAAACCTGCTGTCGAACGCGATAAAGTTTTCACCGCAGAATTCGGCTATTTCAGTGATGCTGCGATCGGGTGCGAGCGGAGTAACGCTCTCGGTGATCGACCAGGGTCGTGGCATTCCTGCCGACAAACTCGAGGTCATCTTCGGGCGATTCCAACAGGTGGATGCCTCCGACTCGCGGCAGAAGGGTGGAAGCGGCCTTGGCCTTGCAATCTGCCGCGCCATCGTTATCCAGCACACCGGTCGAATCTGGGCGGAGCGGAATCCGGTACGCGGATCGACGTTCCGGGTGTTCCTGCCTTACCAGCCGGCGGCGGTGAAGAGCGAGACTGGAGACCCGAACCCAGCTGCGCACGGTGCGGTGTTGGTTGCAGATACAAATGGAGCCACGCGGCCGCTGATAGCCGACCAGCTGGCGCGGTTCGGTTATCGAGTGGTAGAAGCCACGACAGTGGACCAGGCAGTAGCGGTGGCCCACGACGGAGTTTCCGCAATCGTGCTTGACACTACGCTTGACGGCATCAATGGGTGGGAAATTCTACCGATGCTGCGACGCGAAGATCCCGAGGCGCGCACTCCGGTGGTTCTCGTGGGGGTGGCCAATCCGCAGAATACGCCAGAGCAGAACGGCAAAGGCGATAGGCTTTTTCCGCGGCCCACAGACGACGTGCTGCTGGCTGAGCTGACGAAGACGCTCTGCGTCGCCGGCGAGACGTTGCGCATTTTAGTGGTCGAAGACGATTTGGACCTTGGGCAGGTAATTTCCGAGATCTTTACGCGCGAGACGATCACAGTCCGGGTGGCGCACACGCGGCAGGCAGCGCTCGATGAGTGCCTGACATTCCAGCCTCATCTTATGGTGCTGGATATCGGAATGCCTGATGGCGATGGGTTCAATGTGGTGGATTGGCTTCGGCAACAGGAGGGCCTGGGACGGATGCCGCTGGTGGTCTATTCAGCGCACGGATTGAACCAGGCCGAGCGCATGCAGCTTGTTCTGGGACTTACACATTTTCTGGCCAAGGCAAGTATTGAGCCGGAGCAACTGGAAGCATTGGTACTGACAATGCTGCGGAGTTCACAAGAGATCGAGGAATCTCTTCCAGAGGTTTCAGCTGGCTAGGTTGATAGCGCCGGCATTGGGGAGTTCAGCAAATGCACCGCATTCTTATCATTGATGACGAAGACGACATTCGCGAAGTAGCCGCGCTTAGCCTCGAAACGGTGGCCGGGTGGGAGGTGATGGTTGCCAGTTCGGGTGCTCAAGGACTCATCCGCGCTTCCACGTACCAGCCAGATGCCATTCTGCTGGACGTGATGATGCCCGGTATGGACGGGCCAGCCACGTTTCGCGAACTGCGCAAGAATCCGGCGACAGCGCATATCCCGGTGCTCTTGCTGACTGCTAAGGTGCAAGCCAGCGATCGGACGCGCTTTGCCGATTTAGGCGTGAAGGCTGTGTTGGTGAAGCCCTTCGACCCGCTCACGCTCTCGGATCAGGTTGCCAGCATTCTGGGCTGGAGCTAAGAGGTACACGCCCGTGGAGAACATCGTAGACCCGGCATTCGCCGAGGCGGTAAATCGCCTGTGGCTGAAGTTTCTGCCGCAATTGGAACAGCGGGTGGCTACATTGGAGGCCGCGGCTGCAAACCTTGCGAATGGTTCCCTTGCGCCAAGCGGGCAGGAAAAAGCGAGTTCAGAAGCGCACAAACTCGCCGGTGTGCTGGGCACATTCGGACTGAGTGAAGGCACCGTGTTGGCACGCGAGGCAGAGGTCGCTTACAAATGCGATGTGAAAGCGGATCCGGCCGCGGCCGTTCGTCTCGCGGCAATCGCAGCGCAGTTGCGATCAATGCTAGCCAACCGGTTGTAAGGGCCCAGAGGCGATGAGGTCGCTCGGCTCCTCAGCAATTACACTCTTCAAAGGTGATTCGTCCCGATCCATCCACGCGTCAACTTGACCTCAGCTTTGAGGCACCGCAGATTATGCGTCGCATTTGGCCGGTGCGCGAACTGGTGGAGCAGGTTCGCGAGCAGGTTGAACTGGAGCATGGCGATGTGTGGGTCGAGGGGGAGATATCGAACTGCCGTCCGGCGCCGTCGGGACATCTGTACTTCACGTTGAAGGACGCCGAAGCGCAGTTGCCGGTGGTGCTCTTTCGGCGGCAAGCTATACTGCTTCGCTTTCGTCCCGAAGATGGCCTGCATGTCCTTGTTCGCGGGCGAGTGAGCGTGTATGCGCAGCGTGGGCAATTGCAATTGGTGGGCGAGACCATTGAGCCCGTTGGGGCCGGGTCGTTGCAATTGGCCTTTGAGCAATTGAAGGAAAGGCTAAAGGCAGAGGGTCTGTTTGATGCAGAGCGCAAACGGCCCCTGCCGGCATTTCCGCGCACAGTGGGTATTGTTACCTCGCCGACAGGTGCAGTGATTCGCGATTTTCTCAACATCGTGAGACGGCGGCATTCGGGGCTGAATGTACTGGTCTTCCCTGCCGCAGTGCAAGGCGAACAAGCGCTTGGCGAAATTGAAACAGCACTGGTCCAGTTGAACGCGTCCGGTTTGGTGGACGTGATTGTGGTGGCGCGCGGCGGCGGATCTCTGGAAGACTTGGGTGCATTCAACAGCGAACGCGTGGCGCGCGCGATTGCCGCGTCGCAGTTGCCGGTCGTGTCGGCAATTGGGCACGAGACGGACTTTACGATTGCGGATTTTGTTGCGGACCTGCGTGCGCCGACACCTTCCGCCGCAGCTGAGTTGATTACAGAGGCTCAGCACCGTATTGCTGAGAGGGTAGCGAACCAATCACAACGGCTGGAGCGCGCTACACGCTTTCAATTGCTTCATGCGCGACAACAGTTTGACAGCCTGCCGGCGGATCGAGCTGAATGGCGAGTAACAGCAATGCTGCAAGCTGGATGAGTTTGGATTCAGCATGGAGGCTTCGGTAAGCGACCATTTGCGCCAGTTGCAGCAGCAAATGGGGGAGTTGACAGCAGCAGTGTTGCGGCATGACCCTCGGCAGAGGCTGGGGCGAATGCGCGAGCGCCTTACCCTTGGGCGCACGCGGCTGGATCGTTCGCTCGAGCGCACGTTGCGGAGGGCGGACGCTCGGCTGAGTGCCCTGGATGCGCGGCTGCGTTCGCTGTCACCACTTGGGGTGCTGGAACGCGGCTACGCATTGATTTTGCATGCAGACGGCGGAGTGATTCGTTCGACCGCTCAGATTGCAACTGGAGACCTTGTAACTACGCGACTGAGCGATGGTGAATTCACCAGCCGTGTAGAGGAGACCGCCAGGAAAAGACGGAGCAAGAAGTGAGGCTATGAGTACAGCAACTGCACGCAGGCTTTTTGGAACGGATGGGATTCGGGGTGTCGCGGGCGAAGTGCCGTTAGACGCGACGACGGTGTTCGCAGCGGGACTCGCTCTGGGTCATTCGCTGCGCAATGCGACCGAGCCCAAGGTAATTCTGGGACGCGATACACGCGAATCAAGCCCGTGGATCGGAGCCGTGCTGGCTGCCGGCCTGCGCGAAGCCGGTGCGCGGGTGGAAAGCGCCGGAATAGTTCCTACACCCGCTGTTGCCTTCCTGGCGCGTGCGCATGGGTTTGATGCGGGGGTGGTGATCTCGGCGTCGCACAATCCTTGGCGCGATAACGGCATCAAGTTGTTTGGCGGTGACGGATTCAAGCTGGCTGATGCGGTGGAGTCGGCAATCGAAGGCGATATTCGGCGGCATGCTGTGCACGCGATTGCGCCTGGACTCGCCCCGTTGCCGCATTTCGAAGACAATCCGGCATTGCGGAAGGATTATGTCCAATTTCTCATTGACTGCGTGCCGGGGTTGCGGCTCGATGGGCTGCGCATTGTGGCTGATTGTGCAAATGGGGCAGCGGCGGCGGTGGCGCCAGATTTATTCGCGCGGCTAGGAGGCGAGGTCACTCTTTTGAATATCAACCCAGACGGTCGCAACATCAATGACGGATGCGGGGCTCTGCATCCCTCATGGGTTGCGGCTGAGGCGCAGAAGCGCGGTGCCGCGATCGGGTTGACTTTTGATGGCGACGCGGACCGCTGCATGTTGACGGGCGCGCACGGGAACGTGATCAACGGCGACGCGATTCTGCTGATGGCCGCTCGGGACTTGAAGGAGCGCAAGCTGCTGACCGGTGACCTAGTCGTGGCTACAACGATGTCGAATATGGGGCTTGAGGCAGCGCTGAAGCGCTCGGGCATTCGCATGTTGCGTGCTCCTGTGGGCGACCGCTACGTACTCGAACAAATGCAGCAACACAGCGCAGCACTGGGCGGCGAGCAATCGGGACACATCCTCTTCCCTCATCTTGCGACGACAGGCGACGGGCTGCTGACAGCGTTGGTCGTGTTGGATCTTATTGCGCGGAGTGCCAAGAGCATCGACGAACTCACCGCGGACTTGAAGGTCTTTCCGCAGGTGATCGTGAACGTGACGGTGCGAGAACGCAGGCCACTGGAGGGGATTCCGGCGGTTGCTGAGCGCATTCGTGCCGCGGAAGAGGAACTGAAAGATTCCGGGCGAGTCGTGATTCGCTATTCCGGGACGGAACCTCTCGCGCGGGTGATGATTGAGGCGGAGAGCGAAGAAGCAATGCGAAGGCACGCAGAGGCTATTGCCGAGGCGATTCGACACGAGCTTGGGGTTTAGCTGCGCAGTTCTCGTCGACTAAAGATCGCGCCAGTTGGGACCGAAGCCCAGATCGGCTACTAATGGGACGTTGAGGGCGATTACGCCTTCCATTTCCGCTCGGACTAATTCTTCGATTTCTTCGGTTTCATCTACCGGGACTTCGAAAAGCAATTCGTCGTGAACCTGCAGGACCATGCGGGTTTTAAACTGGCGCTCGGCAAGTTTGCGGTCGAGCGCGATCATGGCGAGCTTGATGAGGTCGGCGGCAGTACCTTGAAGGGGTGTGTTAACAGCCGTTCGTTCGGCGAATCCGCGCTGATTTGGGTTGCGACTTTCGATGTCGGGAATCGGCCGGGTGCGCCCGAACAGAGTGCGTACGCTGCCTTCGCGGCGCGTGGTTTCGAGCGTCATTTCGATGAACGCCTTCACGCCCTGGTAGCGGGCGAAATAGCGGTCGATGTAGGCACGCGCCTCAGCTTGCGGAATGCCAAGCTGTGCGGCTAGGCCGAAGGCCGAGATGCCGTAAACTATGCCGAAGTTGACGGCCTTGGCGCGTTCTCCTTGTAGGCACGGACCAGAAGCGGATCGCCGCTGAAGTGCGCGAGAAGCCGTAGCTCGATCTGCGAATAGTCTGCGGAGAGCAATTGGGTGCCTGGTGCGGAGGCGAACGCAGCGCGGATCTCACGGCCGAGTTCCGTCTTAATGGGAATGTTTTGGAGATTCGGATTGACGGAAGAGAGCCGCCCGGTCGCCGTGGCTGCGGCCTGAAACGTGGTGTGCACGCGCGACTCGGAGTCTGCCAGCAGAGGCAACGAATCGACATAGTTGGATTTCAGTTTGGAGAGATGCCGAAATTCCAAGACCAGTCGGGGAACTTCATTGGCCTCGGCTAGCTGCTCGAGCACATCTTGCGCGGTGGAAATGGCTTTGCCTTTGCCGCGAACGACGGGAGCGGGCAGGCCCAATTTTGTAAAAAGAACCACACCAAGCTGTTTGGGCGAGTTGATGTTGAAGCGCTCCCCTGCCAGTTCGAAGATGCGTTCGCCTACGCGATCCAACTCCAGGGCAAAACGCTTTGACAGGCCGTCGAGTACTCCAATGTCTATGCGTACTCCGTTCTTCTCCATACGATAGAGAACGGGCGCCAGCGGCAAATCTATCTCTTTGTAAACGCGCATAACACTGCTCCGCTCAGCTTCTTCGCGTAGCGATGTGACTAAGGCATGCGTGGTCGCTGCCCCGGCGGGCAGAGTCGACGGCGCGGGCTGATTGTGGCGCGCAGCCACATCGGCCAACGATTGCGTGGAGTGTGTTGGATTGAGGGCGTAGGAGAGCAGCATGCTGTCGTCTATTGCTCCGCGCAGATTCACACCAAGGCCGCAGAGAACGTGAAGGGCAAGTTTCAAATCGTGGACGCGCTTGGGCACGGCGGCGTCTTCAAGCAAAACGCGAAGCTCCGGAGTGAGCGGCAGGCACAAGGCCTTGCCGGGTTCAGCGCAGACGCCAACGCTGGACCGCGTCTTCCTTTCTGCTTCTTCGACAACATCGAGGAGGGAGAGCGTTTGTGGGACTTCGTCTTCGGTTTCTTCTGCGGTAGGCTCTGATGCATCGAGCGCAAATGCGAATCCATCCTGGCGGGCATCTGTGTAGAAGGCGGTGGCCTGCTCATCGGTGGGCTGTTCGATAAGCTCGACCACTGCCCCAGTCGTGGACGGCGCGAGTTCGCGGAGCATCGACGTGAACTCAAGCTCGGTAAACAATTCGCGGCATGCCTCGATGTCAGGCTCCTGCGTCTCCATCGCGCTGAGGTCGAGTTCGAGCGGCACACGGCAATCGATGGTCACGAGTTCCTTTGACAAGAGAACGGTTGCGCGATTCTGTTCAAGTGACTCGCGATAGCTTTTGCGTTTCACTTCGGCAGCACGATCAAGGACGGCCTCAACGCTGCCAAACTGAACGATCAACTCAACGCTTCCTTTGTCACCGATGCCTGGCGCGCCGGGAATGTTATCGATGGTATCGCCGCGAAGAGCCATGACATCGACGACCTTTTCCGGCGGAACCCCAAGCACCTCGGTGACTTTGGCGGCGTCAAGGATTAGGTTGTCTTTTTGCGGATTGAGGACTTTGACTCGTGGCGTGACGAGCTGCATCATGTCTTTGTCGCCGGAGACGATGAAGACTTCGTGATCACGTTCTGCCGCCTCGCGAGCCAGGGTGCCGATTACGTCATCTGCCTCGAAACCTTCCGCTTCAATAATTGGAATGCGCAAGGCTTCGAGAGAGCGGCGAATGTAGGGGATCTGGCGACGCAGGTCTTCCGGCATTGCTTCGCGCTTGGCCTTGTAACCGTCGTAGCTGACGTCGTCGAAGCTCTGCGTCTTTGAGTTCCACTTGCGGAGAGCACCGATGGAGCGGGCACGTTCGTCGCGAAAAACAGCGCCGCTAACGTCAAATACCGCAGCGAAATAGCGTGGCGCGAAGTCCTGGCGCAGCTTTTTGATCATGTTCACGAAGACGTACGTGGCGGCCGTGGGCAGCCCAGAACGCGTCGACATGGGTCGGCTGCGCTGCATCGCATGATAGGCGCGGAAGATGAACGACATTGCGTCGAGAAGAAAGACGGGCGGTTTGTCTTGACCGGACACGGTAACGAGTTTATCAGCGTGGATGCGTAGCGGATAAGTCCGGCCGACATGTGAGAGATTAAAGCTCTCGAGGATCATGGGGCCAAGTTCCCGCATAGTCCGGAGAGCACCCGTCGCACGGTGACCACTATTATTCAATCGGCGAGTTGCTCGAAACTGGCAATTTGCGCTTCTGTTTCCTGCTTCATATCAGCGCCCTGCTGCGAACTCCGGTACCAGTTGACGGACCATTCAAGGGCTGTTTCGATATTCAGACGAGGCCGCCATCCGAGTTTCGCGCGCGCCTTGCTCGAATCCAGTTTGAGATAGTGGTCTTCATGAACGCTCGGAGCGTCGTCGAGCATCCAAGAGGCGGCGGAGCCCCACATGGTGGCAAGCCTGGTCGCAATTCGTTGGACAGGCCACGGGTCGTCACTCGGGCCGAAGTTGAACGAGGAAGCGGCATGCGCGTGCCCGGCGAGCGCATGCTGAGCAAGCATGATGTAGCCGTTTAGGGGCTCGAGAGCGTGCTGCCACGGGCGAATGGCATTCGGCCGGCGGATGAGGACAGGCTGATCAGCTTGGAACCCGCGAATCAGGTCTGGGATGAGCCGATCCTCAGACCAATCCCCTC
>WNGL01010144.1_pt1 | contig 10893 bp, 10 predicted proteins | sample 5400591 | NCBI WGS metagenome assembly WNGL01 (sample SAMN13153377, study PRJNA577476) | soil metagenome | isolation source: 80 cm soil or saprolite under Garry oak tree replicate 1 | place: USA:California | collected 2016-06-15
TCGCGCAGGTGAATGAACGTCCGCACGAGCAGGCCGGCGCTGACGAGCAGGACGACCCCGAGGGCGACTTCGCCGATGACCAGCACACGGCGCGGCCACCGGGCCGACGCGCCCGCGACCGCCCGTGTGCCGGTTTCCGCGAGGCCGGTCTGCACGTCCAGACGCGAGGCCTGCAGGGCGGGGATGAGCCCGAACAGGATGCTGGTGCCCAGGGCGATCGCAAGCGTCACGGCGAGCACGCGCACGTCGAGACCGATCGGCTGCCATAAATCGAAGACCTGTTCGCCCAAACCCACCAGGCCGCGCAGCACGACCCAACCGAACAGCAGACCGAGCGCTCCGCCGCCGACCGCCAGCAGGACGCTCTCGATGAAGAGCTGCCGGATAACGGCGCCTCTGCCGCTACCGAGCGCCATCCGGGTGGCAATCTCGCGGGTGCGGGTGCTGCCGCGCGCGAGAAGCAGTCCTGCGATGTTGACGCAGGCGATCAGCAGCACCATCCCGACCGCACCCCAGAGCATCAGGAGTGGACGCCGAATGCTGCGGATCATCCCTTCCTGCATCGGAACCGCGCTGAGCTCCGCGAGCGTATCCGGCCGCAGCCGCCACAGGCTGAACGCCTGGCGCGACAGGCTCACGAGTTCGCTCTGCACCGCGCTCCAGCCGACGCCATCGCGCAGGCGCATGATGACCTCGTAGTTGACGCCGCCCCCCTCGCCGCTGGTCGACGCCTTCAGCGGGGTCCACAGATCCACACCGTGGCCCGCCTCGAATCGAGCGGACTCCGTTATCGGAAAACTGTCGGGAAGAACGCCGATGACGGTGTAGGGCTGTCCTCGGAGCTTGACGGTCCGGCCCACAACCGAAGGATCCGAGTTGAAGACGCGCCGCCACAGCCCGCCGCTCAGCACGACGACCGGCTCACTGCCCGCGCGATCTTCGTCACGCGTGAATTCGCGGCCGATCATCGGCGGGACGCCGACGACGTGAAAGTAGCCGGCGCTGACGCGCTGCTGTTGTATGTACATTGCCTGGTCGTTCGCGATCAGATTGACACCCGAGGTGCCGCCAACGGCCGCCGCATCGATTGTGGTCGCGTTGTCCCGCACCGTCAGCCACATCTGTCCGTCCGAGCCAACTTCGCGGCTCTCCCCGCGGGGACTCTTGATGTGACGCTCCAGCAGTCCAAGGCGATCGGGATTCGGGTAAGGCAGCGGCGACAGCAGCAGCGCATTCACCACGCTGAAGACCGCGGTGTTGGCGCCGATGCCGAGTGCCAGCGTCAGCAGCGCGGCTGCGGTGAACCCCGGCGTCTTGCGCAGCATGCGAAACCCGTAGCGCATGTCGCGGGCCAGCGTCTCGAGAATCGGCAGGCTGTTCATCTGATAAATCTCCTCGCGTATGGCGGTGGGATTCCCGAAACGGCGCCGCGCCTCCCGAAGCGCCGCGTCGCGGCGGTAGCCGCGCGCGATCAGGTCGTCGACGTGATGATCGAGATGTGCCTGGAATTCACGAGCACGCTCCGCGTCCAGCCGGCCGCGCAGAAAATACCGCCGCACTCAGTCCTCGACAGGCTGCATGACCAGCCCGATGGCGCGCACCAGCTGCCGCCACCGCTCCACTTCCTGCTGCAGCTGGCGTCGTCCCTTGGGCGTCAGCCGGTAATAGCGCGCGCGCCGGTTGTTCTCCGATGTCGCCCAGTACGAGTCGACCCAGCTGCGGTCTTCGAGGCGGTTCAGCGCGGGATACAGCGACCCCTGCTCCACCTGCAGGAACGCGTCGGAGCGTTGCTCGATCAGCCGCGCGATCGTGTAGCCGTGCGCTGGTCCGAACAACAGCGTCTGCAGCACCAGCATGTCGAGAGTGCCCTGCTGTAGATCGCCCCGCGCCCGGCTGTCATTTGGTCTTCTCAGCGTCATAGCGCCTCGCGGGTCAAAGGCCTCTGGCCTCTGACCTCTGGCCTCTGGCCTCTGACCTCTGGCCTCTGGCCTCTGACCTCTGGCCTTTGACCTTCACTAGACAGTCTGGTGGAATAGACGGAATCGGGGCCGCATTGGTTGACAGCTCCCGCAGAGGAATATCTTGGGAGGTTGGGAGTTGAGAGGTTGGGAGTTGACGGGCCGCGTTCTTCAGCGGCGGACTAGGACGTCTCGCGCGGGCTCTCGCGGTCTTCGTTGCGCTCGTCCCAGACGTTGGATTCGGCGATGGCCCGGATGACCGGATGGCTCCTGGCCTGCCGGACCATCTCGCCGCGCGGGTCCGAGAACCCCCACTCGCGGACGTCGATAGCGAAGCTGAACCGTGAGATGAGCGTCCCTCGCGTCAGATCGGCGTCTTCTTCATCACGGCAGATGTCGGCGCGCGCCTGATCGAGCAGCCGCTCGGTCACCCAGGAGGGAATGTTGCTGCGGTAGCCGGGATAAACGTAGCTGAACATCTGCAGTTGCGCGAGCAGCAGCGGCCAGTGCTGGCCCACACGCGCGACCAGTCGCTCCCAGTCCAGCACGTCGCCGACACACAACAGCAGGTGCACAATGTCCGACATGTCGTGGCGATGGCGCTCGCTGATGAACAGCCGATGCCAGATGAGTTCCTCGGCAGGCGCGATGCGAACCGGTTGCGCGGCGAGCACACCCGGGCGGCTGTGCGTGAACCACTGCTCGTCGATGAACGCGACGCTGTTGCCCATGCCGTAAATCAGGTCGACGAACCGGTCGCCGATGAAGCCTTTCGCGAGCCAGTGCAGATCCTCGAGACGCAGAACGAAGCCGGCCTCGTGCAGCGCCCGCGCCGCGGGCACGACCACCGAAGGCTCCACAAAGAGATCGAGGTCTTTCGTCTGACGGTAGATGCCGGTGTGTTCGTAGATCGCGTAGGCCCCGGCGACCACGAATGGAATCGATGCGTCATTGAGCGCCTGCAGCGCGCGCCGGTAGACGTCGCGTTCTTCCTCGGGAATCCAGAAATCCCCGTGTGTCAGCGACTTCCGTTCTTCAGGCGACAGGCGTCTCGGGTGGCGTCCACGAACGCTGGGCAAAAGGCCTCCGTCTCGACGCTCAGCAACTCGCGCGCCAACAGGATGCGGGCAATATTGGCCGTTGGAGGCCTCTTCCTTCAGATGACGTCACGCGGCTGAGTCGCCTGCTGAGACGTCAGATCGAACGCCCTCGATGGCCTAGTGTCCCGAGTACGAAGTAGGTGGCCAAGATGCCGGAGCGCGGCGCCCGACTGGCAAGGGCGCGACGATCGAGAATATCGGGAATATTTGAGGAAGGAGCAACGCAGCCAGGCGGGATGCCCCGCCCGGCAGGTTTGGCCAGCTAGTTCGTACTCGGGACACTAGTGCCCACAAAGAGCACGTCTTTAGTCAGGCCACAGCGCCGGACCGCGTACTGAAAGAATTCGGGTGCTGGTTTACGAACACCTGCGTCAACGGAGGTGATCACGCACTGAAACGGACCCAACGCGGCTCGGTCCAGCCAGTCCCGGACGGCCGCTTCGCCCACGACACGCGTGTTCGCCCAAACGGCCAGCGGCAGCGTCAATTGCGGCAGCACGTCCGCGACCCCGGGCAGCATGAACCGGGCCCGCGATCCCGTTCGACCAGATCGTCAATCGGTCCGAATCGTCCTTGTCGGATCGGTCGCGTGAAAACCACGACTTGCACCACGCCTGCTAGCCGGCGAGTTCGTGGGGCGACGGAAAGTCATGCTGCGCGCGGCCTTCTTCTCCATCGTGCCGTGCGCTGGTCTTGTAAAGCTCGAACCGCCCGTCGGCGGCAAACGGCGACATCCGAAACCGCAGACGATCCATCTGCGCGCGGGTCATCGGCTTGAAATGTGACGCGATCCGCAGGTTCTGTTTCAACACCTTCATCGAATCCATCCCGCTGACGGTGGTGACGACGGGAAGGCTCATCGCGTAGCGGAGCGCGTCCTCGACGCGGACCACGCCCCTCTTCATCGCGCCGCCCGACGCACACAGGCTCTTCATCCCGATGGGCGCGATGCGCTGCCGGAGCAGTTCCGGCAGCACGCGCTGTTCGAAACTGCGGAAGGATGCGTCGAAGACGTTGAGTGGCATCTGGCATGAATCGAATGGATAGCCGAACGACAGCATCCGAAGATGGATCTCGGGATCCTTGTGTCCGGTGAAGCCGACGAACCGCACTTTGCCCTCGCGCCTGACGCGGTCGAGCGCCTCGATCACGCCTCCGGACGCGAAATGGCGATCCGGATCGTTGTAGTAGGCGCACTCGTGAATCTGCCACAAGTCCAGATAATCCGTCTTCAGACGTTTGAGCGATTCGTGCAGCTGTCGCATCGCGACTTTGGCATCGCGGCCGTGCGTGCAGACCTTGGTCATGAGAAACACGCGCTCGCGCCGGTCCGCGATCGCGCGTCCCATCCGTATCTCGCTCTCGTGTTCCTGGTACTCCCAGGCGTTGTCCATGAATGTAATACCGCCGTCGATCGCGGCATGGACGAGACGCATGCTCTCGCGGGCCGACTTCATCGAACCGAGGTGATAGCCGCCGAGCGCCAGGGCCGAGACGGACTGATCGGTATGGCGGCCGAACGGTCGAAGGGGGACGGACATGTGGGGTTCGAAGCAAAAGGCGCGCCTTCAGAGGCGCGCTTGCCAGATCGCGCGGCCGACGAAGAACGGCCCCAGCCGGTCGAGATAGAGAGCCGTTTGCTGAGTCTTGCGCATCGCCTGCACCAGCGCGGACAGCGGAAAGAGCTCTCTGCCGATCAGGCCGATCACGAAGTCATTGTCGGCGCGGTCGAGGCCGTGGCACGCGAGGCGGACATCGTGCGCGTAGTCGCCCGCGCCGAACGATTTACCGATCGCGCCGTGCTCCGCCAGGATCGTCCTTTGCTGCTGCTCGGGCAACTGCGCGAAGCTGCCGCTCCTGCGCAGCGGGTACCAGATCGCCCACCGCCACGCCGGATTCAAGACGGTCCGCCGCGGCCGGTCGATCAGCGTCTCGCGCAAGTCTGGCTCGTATCCGAGCGAATAGCTGCGGCCCAGCATCGTGAATTCCGGCTTCAGCGTCAGCGCGGCGCAGGGCCCTGAGCTCAACGCGGGTCTCGCCGACTCCACGAACGTCTCGGGCGTGGGCGTGAGTGTGAGGACTGCAATGCCGCCCGGATCGCCGGCGTCCTCGTACACCACGCCGTCGATGCCCGCCTGCTCCAGATGCCGCCCGACCGCTGCGGCATCGCGGCAGCCTCCAAACGCGAGCAATTGCATGAAGAGACGTTCGTCCGATCGCTGAGGCTGGCCGTCCTTGAGGCCGCCCTTCTCGCTCAAGTCGGGCGGCTCGACCCCGGGTCGTCCTTTTTCCATCGCCGTGATCTTACAATGGAGGCCGCCATGCCCAACGATGACCGCCAGGCGGCGCAGCGCCGCCTCAACGACCTGCTGACGTTGCTGCGCGCCGACACGGCGCGGCACGCGCAACTCGCTCCCCTGCTCGAAGAGGGGGAAGCGCTCGAACGCGCGATCGCTGCCTTCCATCTGGAAGGGATCCGGTTCCGGATCTACAACGTCGACCGGCTCGTCGCACGCTCGCCCGTCCCGCTGCCCGCCGAGGCCGCGTCTATCGTCGCGGACGTACGTCGGCACCTGGAAGCCGCAGGCTTCCACACGCGATCGCACCAGGCTCCGTCCTAGGGCGTAAGTCCTTGGGAGTTGGGAATCGGGAGGTGGGAGTTCGGCACGGCCTCGTCCAGCTTGACGGCGGTGATGCGGAAGTGCGAGGCGTTCCAGACGACCTTCCCCTCGCGGAGCAGAATTGCTTGCGGTGTCTCGTGCCGCAAGCCGAGCCTGTCTGCGGCGGCGTCTGAGATCGGCCGGTGCGTCTGCACGGTGATCATCTTGTAGGCGGCGCCGGTCGTGCCGCGTTCGATGTGCGCCTGCAGCTCGTCGAGCGCTTCGCAGCTCACGCCGCAATAGCGGCTGTGCTTGAACAACAGCACGGGGCGTTCGCGTGACTCCGCGATAGCGGCGTCCAGAGCAAGAAGATCCACCAGTGGCGTCAGTCGTGACATTGGCAAGGTAGATAGTTTACCACTGCCGGAATTCCGGCAGCGTGTAAGACTTCTGTCGCGGGGCATTTCCTCCGGCGAGCTGGTTCATCATGTTCGAATGGCTCGAGTACTCCTGACATCCGTTTTCAAGCCGTTCGCCGTCGACGATGAGTTCGGCTCGCGGGCGATCAATCCCGCCGAGCTCTATCACAACCAGGTCACCCGCGCGCAGGGACCCTTCTCGCTGCGGATGTTCCACCGATCGTGGGGGCTCATGCTGATGCAGCACAACGTCAGCGCGCCCTGCACCGTGCTCGACTTCCCGACGCGCGAGCGATTCGTGGAAGAGATCGCCACGCAGGCCTACGACGTCATTGGCATTTCCGGTATTGTCGTGAACATCGGCAAGGTGCGCGAGATGTGCCGGCTCGCGCGCCGGCACTCTCCGAAATCGACCATCGTCGTGGGCGGGCACGTGACGGCGATTCCGGCGATCGAACGGATGGTCGACGCCGACCACATCGTCCGCGGCGAGGGCGTCCGGTGGCTCCGGACGTTTCTCGGCGAAGACGCGGACGCGCCCATCAGGCATCCATCGATCCCGTCCGCCTTCGGCTTTCGTCTGATGGGACTGCCGGGCATTGGCAGCGGCGCGTCGGCGACGATCATTCCGTCCGTCGGGTGTCCGCTCGGCTGCAATTTCTGCACGACGTCCGCGTTCTTCGGCGGCAAAGGCCGCATGGTCAAGTATCTGGAAACCGCGCAGGACGTGTTTCAGGCCATGTGCGACGCCGAGCGCACGCTTCACGTGTCGTCCTTTTTCATCATGGACGAGAACTTCCTGCTGTACAAGCGGCGTGCGCTCGAGTTGCTGGCGTTGATGAAGACGCATGGGAAGGCATGGTCGTTTTACGTCTTTTCGTCGGCCAACGCAATCCGGCAGTACGACGTGAGCCAGCTCGTCGATCTCGGCATCGAGTGGATTTGGCTCGGGCTGGAATCGGCCGGCGCCGGATACCGGAAGCTGAGCGGAACGGACACGCTGGCGCTCACGCGCGACCTGCAGGCGCACGGCATCTGCGTCCTCGGGTCGACGATCATCGGCCTCGAACACCACACGCCGGCGAACATCGGCGAGCACATCGCGCACGCCGTCGCGCACGGCGCCACCTTTCACCAGTTCATGCTCTATACGCCGATGCCGGGCACGGAACTGTACCGGGACATGCAGGCCGCGGGACGCCTCATCGAACAGACGCCGCTGCCCGACGTGCACGGACAGTTCGGCTTCAACTTTCATCATGCTGCGATCGACGGCTTGGACGCGAAGCGCCTTCTCGACTCCGCCTTCGAGGCGGACTACAACGCAAACGGCCCGAGTCTGTATCGGCTGACGCGCACGATCTTCGAGCGATGGAAGCGCTATCGCACGTCCGCCGACGCGCGCCTGCGGACACGCGTCGAGGGTCAGGCACGCCAGCTCCGGCAGGGCTATGGCGCCGCGCTGTGGGCGATGGAGCGATATCTGCGCCACTCGAATGCCGCGGTCAGCGCGAGCATTCGCGATCTTCGACTGGAGATGGAACGCGAGCTCGGCGGCTTCATGCGCGTAATCGACCGTGCCGCCGGTCCGGTGCTCTTGTGGAGCGCCCGCCGCGAACACCGGCTGTTCCCGTCCGGCCGCCCGCTCGAGCCGCGCACCTTCGTCGATCGCAGGGCGTAGGCTTGGGCCCGAGAAATGGTGATTTTGTGAATTGGTGAACTGGTGAATTGGTGAATGGTCCTTCTTGAATCACGCGCGGTAGCGCGTGCCATGCGAATGCACTAATTCACCAGATCATCAATTCACGAATCTGCTTCAGCCGGCCACAGCCAGGCGGCGCCGCGGACGCCACTGGCGTCGCCGTGTCGTGCGCGCACCAGCCGCGTATCCACGCGATCGGAAAAAATCCAGGCGCCCCACAGCTCCGGGACCCGGCGATAGAGCGCGTCGATGTTCGACAGGCCTCCGCCGAGTACGATGACGTCCGGGTCCAGCAGATTGATCACGCTTGCGAGCGCCTTCGCGAGGCGGCGCGCGTAAATCTCCAGCGCGCCTGACGCCGCCCGGTCGCCGCCCGCGGCGGCGTCGGCGAGCTCCTGGGCTGTCGTGAAGCGCCGTCCGTGGCTTGCGGCAACCAGCGCGCCGCCGCTCAGAAACGTCTCGTTGCAGCCGCGCCGCCCGCAGAAGCACGGCGGGCCTGGATATTCATCCCCCTCGGGCCACGGCAGCGGGTTGTGTCCCCATTCGCCGGCGATCGCATTCGGCCCGACGAGCACGCGTCGGTCGATGACAATGCCGCCGCCCACACCGGTGCCGAGGATCACGCCGAAGACCACGTCCGCGCCGGCCGCCGCGCCATCGGCCGATTCGGACAGCGCGAAGCAGTTCGCGTCGTTCGCGAGCCGGATCGGACGTCCCAGCGCGCGCTCGAGATCCAGCTGCAGCGGCCGGCCGATCAGCCAGGTCGAATTCGCGTTCTTCACGAGCCCGGTCGCGGGCGACACGATCCCTGGAATGCCGAGTCCCACGGTCCCGCGCTGATCCGTCGTCTGCTCCGCCTCCACGACCAGCGCAACGATCGCGGCGATGGTGTTCTCGTAACTGCCGCGCGGCGACTCGACGCGCCGGCGGAAGCGCTCGCCGCCGTCGGGGCCGAGACCCACCGCTTCGATCTTCGTCCCGCCCACATCGATGCCGATGCGCAAACTCACGGCCGGATGTGCTCCCCGCCGGCAAGAACAGTCAACACGTCCGATGCGGGGGCCAGCGAGTAAATCTCGACAATGTTGGCGGGATCAGCCGGCATCGGTTTTCGAAACGGATTGAACCAGATCGCGCGGATGCCGGCCCTCGTGGCGCCGACGACGTCGGCGGACCAGGAGTCGCCGATCATGACCGCGTCCAGGGCGCTCACACCCAGACGCTCGAGCGCGATGTGAAAGATGGCCGGATCCGGCTTCGCGATCCCCGCCTCCTCGGAGACGACGAGCGCGTCCACGAGCTGGGAGAGGCCGCAGTATTCCAGCTTGTCCCGCTGTTCCTCGAACAGATTGTTCGAGACGATCCCGACGCGCGCATGCGTCCGGACAGCCGTCAGCAGATCCGCGGCGCCCTCCATCGCCGTGCGCGCGGACATATAGCCGGTTCGATAGGCCGACGCGACCCCGTCGACTTCCGATTCCGGCAGCGCGACGCCAAGCGCGCGGAAGACGCGCCTGAATCGTTCGCGGCGCGCCTCGTTCAGCTCGACGCGGCCGGCGAGCACTTCGATGTGCATCTCTTCCAGAAAGCGGATGTGATGACGCTCGAAATCATCGAAATCAGTCGCGCCGCCGTGGCGCCGGTGCACTTCGGCCAGCGCGGCGCGCGCCGAGCGGTGGTGATCGAAGAGCGTGTCGTCGAGATCGAACAGAACGGCGGACGGTAACAAGGTTCTACGGTTCTACGGTTCTAGGGTTCTACGGTTCTACGGTTCTACGGTTCTAGGGTTCTACGGTTCTACGGTTCTACGGTTCTACGGTTCTAGGGTTCTTACGGTTCTACGGTTCTAGGGTTCTTACGGTTCGAGCGGCGCGTCAGCGCCGCCGGCGATCCGGCCCGGTGCGCCGCTCGCTCTGCCGGCGCTCGACGCCGCCCGACGGGGGGCCCATGTTGATCCTCCGGCGGTCGGCGGCACGGCGCTCCGTCGCACGGCGCTCGTTCCTGATGGCCGTCGCTGCCTGCCGCGCATCGGCCATTTCGCGCTGTTTGCGCGCGACCCGGCGCGAGGGATCCAGCAAATCCAGCAGCCCCTCGTACGCCGCGCACAGCTTCTGATCGTCCGGCGTGCGCGCGATCTGTTCGCGTAGACACTTTGCGGCCGCAACGACACTGGTGCGCTGCCAGCCCTGGAGCGCCGGCGTCCGATAGATGCCCGATTCAGGCATGTGGGAACGCTGAAATTATACCTGACCCGGCTGCGCTGAAGCGTGGCCGGGCGAGCCGGCGCGTCTCTTGATCGCGATCCATGCGAGCCGCGGCAGCAACCGCGGGAAATGCCACAGCAGCCGGCGTCTGGCAGTGCGATAACTCAGGCGACCGCTCGCATAGTCCACCAGGATCGTCGAGAACTCCGGCCGTGTGTTGGCGGCGCGGACGAGCCGATCCATGCGGCCGGGGTGCGGGAACAGGTACTTCTGAATCAGGACGGAATCGCGAAGCTCAGCGCCGATCTCCCGCCGCCAGGCGCGCACGTACGCGCGCCGCGCCCGCTCAGGCGCGATCGCGCCGTCGGTCCGTGCATCGAGGATCGCGCGCGCGGCGAGATCGCCCGTGACCATCGCGTAGTAGATGCCTTCGGCCGAGAACCCGTTGACGAATCCTCCGGCATCGCCTGCGAGCAGCACGCGACCATGCGCCGTCTTCGAGAGCGGACCGCCGATGGGTATGAGGAACGGCGTGAAATGCTCGCGCCGCGACGTGCCGTCCACAAGTCCACGATGGCGCAGATCGCCGACGAACTGCTGCTGCAGATCGTAGGGCGCCAGGCCGATGCGCTCCTTGAAGTACGGCAGCACGTAGCCGATGCCCACGTTCACGTGCTCGCGCTTTGGGAAGATGTACGCGTAGCCGTGCGCGCCGCCGTAGCCGTAGAACACCGACAAGGTCTCGGGTTCGGCGGTGCGCAGCGCCTGGACGGGCGTCTCCTCCATCATGTCCAGCGCGAGTCGCGCTGTGGGCCAGCCGGGGTTGATCCCGAGCCGCCGCGCGATCACGCTGTTCACGCCGTCGGCCGCAACGACCATCGGCGCGCGAAACTCCCGGCCGTCGCGCAGA
>WNGL01015565.1_pt1 | contig 10892 bp, 10 predicted proteins | sample 5400591 | NCBI WGS metagenome assembly WNGL01 (sample SAMN13153377, study PRJNA577476) | soil metagenome | isolation source: 80 cm soil or saprolite under Garry oak tree replicate 1 | place: USA:California | collected 2016-06-15
GGCCTTGAAACGCTCAGTGAGAAACGCGATTACGGCGTCGGCCTCGGGGCTCTGCGCGCGGTACTCCACACCTGAGTAGACGTCTTCGATGTTCTCGCGGAAGATCACCACGTCGAGCTTCTGGGGCTCGCGCATGGGGCTGGGCACGCCCTCGAAGTAGCGTACCGGCCGGATGCAGGCGTAGAGATCGAGCAGCTGGCGCAGCGACACGTTGAGGGAGCGGATGCCGCCGCCGACCGGAGTGGTGAGCGGGCCCTTGATGGCGACCCGGTGCTTGCGGATGGTGTCCAGGGTCTCGTCGGGGAGCCAGCTACCCACCGTCTTGAACGCCTTTTCGCCGGCGAGCACCTCCAGCCACTCGACGCGTCGCTTGCCGCCGGACGTGCGCTCGACGGTCGCGTCGAACACGCGGCGCGCCGCCCGCCAGATGTCCGGTCCCGTGCCGTCCCCCTCGATGAAAGGGATGACGGGGCGGTCGGGGACGCTCCAGCGGCCGCCCTGGAACTCGATTGCGTCGCCCATGCCCACCGCTCCTCGTTGCGACGCGGTGCAGTCTACACGCTGGCGCTAGGGTTGCGCCAGCGCAGCACGATCCTACATTATCGAGCGTATGCCGCGCCATCACGTCGCGTTTCGCACCGCGTTCTGGCTCGTCGCCGCCTGCTGGCTCGCGGCGGGCCCGGGCGGGGATGCCGTCCGGGCGGTGCTTGCCTGCCGGCACGCCGCGATGCACATGGCCGCCGGCGACGCCCGGCAGGAGGCGAATATGCCGAGCGGCGCGCCGTGCTTCTGTGGTCAAATGATTGGCGGCTCCGATCAGGCGCTGTCGGTCGCCCTGCCCGCCCCGGCACTCCCGCCGGTGACGGCGGCAGCGGTCGTCGACCTGGTCCGTTCATCCCGCATCTCGCATCTCCCACCTTGGCTGTTGCCTCCGGAGACCCCTCCCCCGATCGTCGCGTAGGCCGTAGCTCGCAGCGTTTCAACCGACAATCGTTCCACCACCGTTCGGGAGGGGGCCATGCGCAGTGCACTGTGGAGTGCCCTGCTCTGCGGGGTCACGGCCGAGTTGGCCGCCGCGCAGGGCGTGCCGGTCACATTTGAGGAGCCGCAACCAGTCGGCGTGACGGGGTTCGCCGTGGGGACGGCGGATTACAACCGCCTGGCGCACGCGAACACGCTTGCCGCCGGCAAAATGGCGTTGAGTCTCTTCAAGCCGGCCGGAGACTTCTACTTCTTCGGGCAGCTCACGACAGCGCTCGAAGGCGGTGAGGCGGTCACCGAGATCGACAACCTCATCGTCAGCTGGACTCCGTCCGGTGCCAACCAGTGGTCGCTGGCCTTCGGCCGGTTCGACGCGCCCATCGGCTTTGAGCGGGACGATGAGCCTTTGAATTTGGTACCCACCAACTCCTTCAACTTCCAGCTGGCGCGGCCCGGGAAGCTCACTGGGGCGATCCTGCGGTACACCGCATCGCCGCATTTCGACTTCGCCGCCGCCGTCGCGAACGGTTGGGAGGTAGTACAGGACAACAACCGGGGCAAGACGGCGCTGGTGCGCGCTGAGTGGATCGCATCGGAGGGCTTCACGGCGGGGATCACGGGGGTATACGGCCCCGAGCGCGATGCCACCGATGCCTTCCAGCGGAGTCTCGTGTCTGCGGATGTCACCTTCCAACATGGGCCACTTATCGTGGGAACGGAACTCAACGTGGGGGGTGAGCGCGACGGGATGGGGGGTAGCAACAGCTGGGCGGGCGGGGCTGTGACCGGGTTTGTGCGGCTCGGTCGCTCGCTGGGACTCTCAGCCCGCTACGATCATCTCGATGACACGAAGGCGGTGTTGACGGGCGTGCCGCAGGTGCTCCGCTCGTTCACTGTGGGGCCGATGTGGTTCTACTCGAGCGCCCAGGAAGGGATCTTCTCGAACATCGAGCACACGACCTTCCATCTGCCGCGGATCGCGATGCGGACAGCTCTGCGCGTGGACTATTCGACGCAGCCATTCTTCGAAAGCGGCCAGAGCGGCCGCAACACCACAGCCGTGATCGAGCTGGTGTACCTCTTTTAGGAGGCGCAATGCTCTACGACTTGCGACGCGCCGACGCGCGCGTGAAGTGGCTCGTCACCTGTCTCCTCGCCACCTTCGGGCTCGCGTATCTGTTCGGCGGCTGGATGGTGGGTCTCTACTCCGGGTTCACGCCCAAGGCCGTGGCGGTCACCTACGGGGAACCGGAGATGACCATGTCGATGCCACCCGAGAGCACGGCCGTCGTGGAGCACGCCATGACCGCACAACAGATGATCTCGATGTCGGAAGGCCCTCACATTGTCGATCGCGACCTCCTCGTCCAGGACACCCACGTGCACGTGCCGATGTACGGCGTGATCGCCGCGGTCCTCTCGCTCGTGGTGCTGGGACTCGACCTCTCGCGCACGTGGAGCTATGCCCTCATCACCCTGCTCTTCGCGGCGCCGTGGCTCGACTTCGCCGGCATGTGGTGGCTGACCAAGTACGCCTCGTCCCAATTCGCCGTGCTCACGGTGGCCGGGGGCTTTGCGATGGGGCTCGCCTACACCATTGTGGCCGTCATCGCCGCGTGGCAGATGTGGCGGCCGGCACAAGGAGACGTTCCATGAAACTGCTACTGATCAGCGCCCTCGCGGGCGCGCTGCTCCACATCAGTCCCACCGTGGTTCTGGTGAAGCGTCCCGATGCCGTGAAGCAGCTGTTACCTGGCGCCGACCGGTTCTTGGCGCGGGAGTACCACCTGAGCGATCGTGACGCGCATCGTTTGCACGAGGATGCGCGCGACTGGAGCCCGGAGAACGATGTGCTGACGTTTTACGTCGGAAAGCAGGGCGGAGGCGAGGTCGGTGCGCTCGAGTTCATGCGCATCGACACGCCGCACGGCCCGTTGGAGATCGCCGTGGGCTTCACGCCGGAGCGGGCGGTGCGCGGCGTGCTCGTCACCAAGGCCACGGTGGAGACCCGGCCATGGGTGCTGGCGGCGCTCGCGGCCGGCCTCACCGAGCATTACCGGGGTCTCAAGCTGACCGACACGCCGAACGGCGCGGGGGCCCTCAAGGACAAGGTTGGCGAGATGCCCGACTACATGGCACACCACGTCGATGAGGGTGTGGCCCGCGCGCTCGCGGCGTACCGCGACTTTTACAAGAGTTAGAGCGACAGCGCGAGGTAGTCCTCGTTCCAGGCGACCTCGAACAGCCCGTTGCACCGCTGACACCGCACGCTCGCCGGTCGGCCGAGCGCCGGGGCGCGATTGCGGCAACTGGGACAGACGACGTAGTACGGTCCCCAGCTGGCCGGTAGTCGGGGGGCGTTCTCGGGGCGCGGGACGACGGTCCAGTGCTGCGGAGCGGTGGCGAGGATCTCGACGAACGGGCGTGGCACGGGGATCCCCTTCCCCTTCACGTCCACGACGACCTCGAGCGAGGCGACCCTGAGGAGCCGGTACCACGCGCCCCGGCGCATGTCGCAGTTGACGTCCGCACGCAGCCGTGCCCACTGCTGCCCCGCCATTGACGCACCCCAGCTAGAGAAGCGAAGGTGGTGCTAAGGTAAGGAGAAGACCGGGAAGCGCAATAAAGATGTTGCGGGCGCGCCGCAGGTAACCCAACCACATAGGAGCCTCGGTGCCGATGCCGCTCGCCATTGCCAAAGGAGCCTGCTATCCCGTCTTCGCCTACGAGGTCGCCCAGGCGATCGACCTCGATCGAGCGGAGCGGCGCCTGCTCGCCGGCACGGAGCGGCAGACGGTCAAGCACAAGCGCCGGGCTCCCGCGTACTTCGAGTATCGCCCGGCGCCGCTGCGCGTGGCCCGCGAGGCGTTGGAGCATACGCTCGGCGCCTATCGCAGCGCCGCAGGGATCGAGCTGATCCTCTATGATTTCGGCGCCGTGTCGGTGAGTTATGCGATCCCGCTCGCGGGTACGCTCGCCGAGCTGCCCGCGCTGGCCGACGAGCTGTGGGGGAACGAACGGCTGCTCGCGGACTCGCGGGGCCATGTCGAGCGGCTGCTGCACGACCTGGGCGACGCCGCGGTGCGCCCCCGGATCGCCGACTTCGTCGAGGACTATTCGATCTTCCAGATCGAGGGCTTCACGGTGCCGTGCGAAGCGGCGGCGCTCTGGACCGACCACGCGCCGACGGTGGCGCAGATCCTGCGCGCCGCGCCGCACGCGCTGTCGCAGCAGGAGATCGCCGACGCCACCGCATCCCGGCTCTCCTTCGGCCTCGCCGACGCGACCTTCATCGACACCGATGCGGCGCTGGTGTTCGACCCTGAAGGAGACGACGTGCGAGCCGTGCTCGAGTTCGCCAACACGCAGCTGCTCGAGATGCGCTTCCTCGACCAGCAGCTCGACGACGCGCTGGAGCGCGCCTACGAGACGCTGCTGCGCCGTCCCGAGCGCCCCTGGGCGCTCGCCCCCTACGGCGCCGAGCTGCGGCGACTGGCGCGCCTGCAGCTCGACGGCGCGACGCTGTTCGAGCAGGTGACCAACGCGCTAAAGCTCGTGGGCGACCAGTACCTGGCCCGCGTGTACGGGCTCGCGTCCCGGCGGTTCCACCTGGGTGATTGGGACGCGAGTATCTCGCGGAAGCTCCAGACGATTGACGGCATCTACGCCAAGCTGGCGGACCGGGCGGCTGCTCGTCGCATGGAAGCGCTGGAGTGGATCATCATCGCGCTCATCGCCGTGGAGCTCGTGGTGTCGGCCGCCACGGCCCTATCCCACGGCTGAAGAGAGCGTTGCTGGCGCCCCGGGTCGTGGATATACTACGCGACCCGACAGACGCGAACTAACCGAACACGTGACAAGGGCGACGCGACTGAAGAGCTGTGGACGCGCGGCGGCTGCTGGGTTAGCCATCGCCGGTAGCTTGCTGGCGCCACGGACGCTGCTCGCACAGATCGAGATCGGTCCGCATATCGGGTTTTACCTCCCCGCGGGACCGTTGATCAAGGACAGCTCTCCCAATGGTGTGATCGAGAAGCGCCAGCAAGGTGCGATCCTGGTGGGGGCGTCGGGGCTCTTCATGGCGACCGAGCGGCTGGGCGTGGCGGCGAACGTCACCTTCGCTCCCAGCGCGGTCGCGGTCAGCGACTCCTTCGGCACTACCGACAAGTCGGCGGTGCTCGTGCTGGCGGACGCGCGGCTCGTGGCACTGCTCACGCCGCTGGGTGCGCTGTGGTCCCTCTACGTCGGGGCCGGCGCCGGGGTCGTCAGCCGCGGCGGCTCGGTGTGGGCGTACTCCAGTGGCGTTACGGAGCCGACATTCGTCGCCAGCGTGAGTGCGGGGACGCCCCTCTACGGCCTGCGCGTCGCGCGACACCGTCCTTACCCCCCTCCTCGCGTCGTGCTGCGGATGGAGCTGGCGGACCGCATCTCGCGCGCGCAGTTCGACAAGGGGCTGCCCACCGAGACGGCGCCGCGCACGCATCACGACGTCACCTTTTCGGTCATTTTCGCCATTCGCGTTCGCTCCTGATCCCTCCGCAGGTCGACCCCGGGCCGGCGCCCCGGGGTTAGAGACACGAAACGCACAGTGGATTTCCACTGTGCGTTCCGTGTCCTTCCACCGATTACAACTTCCGTCAGACCAGCGCTACCACAGGTACTGAGTGTTGAGTGCCCACGCAAAACCGTTGCGCCAGTTCTGGTCCAACACCTGTGCCTGGGTGTTCGACAGGTTCAGGTACAGGGCGAAGTTCATCGCCAACCGGTACACGAGCCTCATGTCCAGGCCGATGTCCTGCGGGATACTGTGCACCACCCCGCTCGGCTCGGTGTATTTCCAGCTCGCGGACTTATAGAGATACAGATCGATGCCGTACGTACGATTGTAGTAGTAGCGCAGGTTCGTGCCCCACGCCCGGAACCTGTCGTGGCCACCGTCGGTGTAGTTCTCGTTCTCCAACGTGAAGCTGGCGGTCCCGATGAAACTGTGGGGCCCGTGATCGACGAACCCATAGCCCACGGTCCAGAGCGACCGCATCGCGTCGCCCGTGCTTGCCGACACGTACGGCTGCCCGCTGGCGCGCGTGGCTGACACGCCCTTGACAGCATCCACCGGAACGAGCGTGCGAACGCCGTCGTTCAGTGGATTGAGGGTGGTGAGGATCGGCAGCATGTCGTTGCCCGCCTTGAGCATGAACGTCAAGAGCAGCCATCCCGCATCAGTGTTACCCAGCGGGAAGACGCCGCCTTCAAAGCGGTAGTTGAAGCGCCTGTAGTCGAGGTTGTCTTCACCCGGCTCCAGACCCACCTTGAGCCCCACGCGGTCAGCGAGAAATGCGTACGCCCCGTAGAACGCGTACGGCGACCCCGAGCCTTCGACGCCAGGGGTGTGCAGCTGGTTGTTCGGAGCGACCGAGGGGGTCATCCCGAAGAAGCTGTGAACGCCCGCGGCCGGCAGCAGGCTGCCGCCTACCCCAAAGATGTTGCCGCCGGCGTTCGTGCTGACCTGCACATCGTAGTGGCTGAGGCCGATGTAGCCGTTGCGGTGTCCGGTGTTTAACCCACCGTACATGTAAAACTCGTTCCAGATGCCCACGTGCTCACCGATCGGGCCCGCGTAGTGCATCGCGATGGTGCTCAGCACTTGGCTCGACGGGGGGGACATCGTCGCTTCCGGGAGGGCCGGGTCCGTGGCGCCCTTGCTCTCTCCTACCACGAGGCCCCGGGTGTGCCAGCTCAGCATGCTGCCCAGTGTGAGCACGAGCCGCTGGCCGTTGATCGCACCTTCTCGGCCAGCCTCGACCTTTTCAGCCACCCAGGGAGTGCGGTAGCCGTTGATCCGGAACTTCATCCCGGTAAAGGTGAAGTCCGGAGCGAGGGTCCAGCTCATATGGCACTGGTTGCACACCATACCGGTTTGCCGCACAAAGGCAGGCACGCGGGCGTCAGCAGCCTGCGCCACCAGTCCCAGCGCGGCTAACAGTACTGCCACTCGGTACAACCGCATGATACCTCCTTTTCTTACAACCTGTCTGCCTCCTCCGCCTCGCCAGATCTTTCGACGGTCATGCGCGAGCAAGGGAGGTCCTACCAAGTCGTCAAATCGCGTCTCCAAATCGCGGGTCTCTCAGCACTATAGCCAAAAAGGGACGGCCGTCAAGCGCGGCTCCACGGCCTTGCACCATATGGTGCAAGCATCGGGGCCGGATACTCTTCTGGAAACCGGGAGTTTCTCTGGAACCGAACATGTGTGAATGGGCGGTGGCCTTTGTTCGGTGCCAGCCACTACCCTCGCAGCACCCGTGAGGCAAGCAGTACCGCGGTACCCTGCAGAGGTCAGGTAAGGAGTACCCTGAAAGACCCCGCCCATCCACACACGACGTGCGCGCGAATGTGGGGGAGCGGTCCGCTAAGGTTCAAGTACTACGCGGTGCGATTTACGCTAAGACGTCACAAAGGGTCCCGCAGGCAAGCACAGCACGAAAGCACTAAGACTTCACAAAGATTCATCCCCTGCGGGGAGCCGCAACACGAACAGGCTGCCGCCACCGGGCCGAGCCCCGTGCTCGAGCGAGCCGCCCTGGAGTTCCGCCAGGCGCCGCGCGATCGCAAGGCCAAGGCCCGCGCCACGCGCGTCTTCCGAGACGCTGTCGCGGCGGTAGAACGGCTCGAAGATGCGCTCGCGCTCGGCCACGGGAATCCCGGGGCCTCGGTCGGCTACGCTGAATACGAGCGTCCCATCCTCGCGGTGGACCGACAGCTCCACCGGCGAGGAGGGGGGAGAGTAGCGGACGGCGTTCTCGAGCAGGTTGTTCAGGATACGCAGCGATTGCACGAAGTCGAAGCGACCGACGAGGGCCGGCTCCTCGAAGTTCACACTCGTCGTCAGCGTGCGCTTACCGACCAGCCCGCTCACCTGCCGAACAGCCGCGCCGACCAGATCCTCGGCGGTGTTGAGCTCGGGCTGGACCGGCAACCCTCCGCTATTCAAGCGGGAGAAGTCAAGCAGGTCGGTCACGAGACGGCTGAGTCTGTCTGCTTGCTCTTCGATGGCGAGCGCGTTCTCGTCACCGCGCAGCGCGCCGGCCTGCGCGAGAGCCTTGATGGTGGTCAGGGGCGTCCGGAGATCGTGCGCGGATTCCGCAACCAGCCGGGCGCGCTCCAGGGTCAGGGCCGCGTAGGACGCGAGCGCAGTGAGAAACCGCTCCCGGGCGTCGTCCAACGCAATCGGTCCGGTGTCTGCCAAATACAGAACTCCCACGATTCGTCGATGCGCCCGCAGCGCTGCAGTCAGGCTCCGTCCGTCGGAGCCGTGCGTGTAGACCAATGCCTCCCCTGCACCGTCCGATTCCGTGGCGCTGTCAGCCAAGCGCCGGAGCATTGCGAGGTCCGCAGCCGATGGCTGCACCTCCGGGAAGATTGGCGTCGGCGACGCTACGAGCAGCCGCAGCGCATCGCCCTCCCAGCCGTAGATCTGAGAGCGGGCAACATCGAGCGACGTACGGATCACGTTGACGATGCCCACGAGCGTGTCGCCGGCACGGCCGGTGGTGAGGATTTCCGCACCCAGCCGACTGAGCCACCCCACCTCCCTCGCTCGTCGATCGGCCTCGGCGGCGCGCGCGCGCTCCTGCGCTAGGAGCTGCGTGGTCACGACCGCCGTCGTGAGAAACGCCAGCAGGACGACCCAGTCGCGCGGCTTTTCCAGTGAGAGCACGGTCACCGGCCGTTGAAAGAAATAGTCGATCAACAGGTACCCGGCGAACGTCAACGTGAGCCCGAGGGGTCGTCCCCCGCTGATGCTGCCGCCCAGGACCACGAGGAGATACGTGAGCGCGACATGCGCCCGGTAGGCACCGGGATGCGTCGCACGCAGTACGATGGTGACCACCACGAGGATGGCGCCCCAGAGCAGCCAGGCGCCGAGTGGCGATCGCGCCATCGCGCCTAGTACCGTCCCAATTGGACTGGCTAAAGAGGTCCAGAGCGGCGTGCCCGCGCCGACAGCTTTTTGCGGGGCCATTAGCCGGGCAGCTCCGCGCGGTAGCCGACGCCGGGCTCGGTCACGACGAGCACCGGGTGAGCGGGGTTCTGCTCGATCTTGCGCCGGAGGTTGGTGATGTGCACGCGCAGGTATTGGTGGGGGTCACCGGCTCGTCCTTTCCACACCGCGTCGAAGATCTGCTGATGCGTGAGCGTCCGTCCCGCGTTCGAGACCAGCGTGCGCAGGATGTCCCACTCGATGGGCGTGAGCCGAATCACCACCTCCCCGCGTGTCACACGACGGCGCGGCAAGTCGATGAGCAGCCCGTACGCCTTGACCACGGGCGCGATATCCTCGTCGGCCGGAAGGGCCGCGCGCCGCAGGTGGGCGCATACCCGCGCCACGAATTCCGTCGTGCTGAACGGTTTCGTGACGTAGTCGTCCGCGCCGGCGTTGAGCAACTCGACCTTCTCCTGGTCGGAGTGACGCGCCGACAGGACCACGATGGGCGCTCTCGACCAGGCGCGAATCTCGCGGCACACGTCGACGCCCCGGAGGTCCGGCAGGCCGAGGTCCAGGACGATCAGGTCGGGTCGGCCGGTCGCCGCGAGATCGATCCCCTGCCGGCCGGTCGGCGCTTCGAACAGCCGATCCGCGGTCTCGTTCAGGGCGCTTCGCAAGGCGCGCCGGATGGGGGCGTCATCTTCAATGATCAGTAGGGCGCGAGCGCGGACGGCGGGCATGTTCACGTATGCAACTTGGCATCTTGTCGGCCCGGAAGCGAGCCCCGGACCGTTCGTGATGCCCGAGGAGAGAGTCGAACTCTCACGGGGTTGCCCCCGGGGGATTTTGAGTCCCCTGCGTCTGCCATTCCGCCACTCGGGCGAGCGCGCCGGTGCAAGCTAGCCGCTCCGTTCGCCCGGTGGCACCCTCCGTCAGGCGACTCCCGTTCCCGCCGCGTTGAGCTCTTCCACGTCCGGTTTCACGGGGTCGTCGAGGGTGCGGTTGTTGCGCTCGCGGCGCACCATGCGCGAGAAGAGCGACAGCTCCCGGTCCACCAGGAACCGCACCAGCAAGCGCGCCCACGAACGGTGCGAGGCCAGGGAGCGATACGCCTCGGGGGCGACGGCGCGGATGCGCGGCAGGCGGTTCCACGGCACTGAGGGGAAGTCGTGGTGCTCGTTGTGGTAACCCACGTTGAACGCGACGACGTTGAGCTTGCCGTAGTAGCTGAACGTCTCCTGATCGGCCGATTCGCCGGCGGCCGTAAGGTAATGTCGCTGGATCCAGCGGGCGCCGAGCGGGTGCAGGCCGACCGAAAAGAAGAGCGACATCGCGCAATAGGCGAGCGCCTTGGGCCCGAGGAAGAACCAGATACTCGCGTCTGCGGCGACCTGGGTCACCAGGTTGGTCACCGTCCAGCGGTCCCACAGCCGAACCTCTTTGACGCGGTAGGGCCGCGTCACCTGGAACACGGGATAGAAGAGCAGCCACAGGGCCTTGCCGATACTCGAGTGTCCGATGAGGCGTGCCTCCCAGCGGCTCGGCACGTCGGCGTCGAGCTCGTAGACGCCCTGAAACACGTGGTGCTTGAGGTGGTACTTGGCGAAGGAGATCGCGCCCGGGAAAAACTGCGGCACGTTGGCGAGCAGCGCCGTCAGGAGGTTTGGCACCTTCCGCTTGAAGACCAGGCGGTGCGTGCACTCGTGGATCATCACGAACAGGGCGTGGTCGGCGACGGCACCCACGGTATAGGCCACCGCCACGACCACCCACCACGGCTGCGCCGCCACGAGCCACGCGGCCACGAGCTGCACCGTGACGATGCCCGCCGTCCACCCGAGACTCGCGGGATTGGTGCCGATCAGCTCCCGGATCTCGGGATGGCGTCGCAGGATGTCCTGCGTGCGGGCCCGATGCGGCTCGT
>WNGL01010146.1_pt1 | contig 10891 bp, 5 predicted proteins | sample 5400591 | NCBI WGS metagenome assembly WNGL01 (sample SAMN13153377, study PRJNA577476) | soil metagenome | isolation source: 80 cm soil or saprolite under Garry oak tree replicate 1 | place: USA:California | collected 2016-06-15
CGATGAACACTTAGTGGAGATCTGGACGCCGGAGGCGTCGCTTCCCAGGATCGAGCGCGACCGGGTCGAGTGGCGTCCGGCGGGCGCTGCGGACTCTTTCGGGCTCTCCGTGCCGGAGCTGTTCCGACCGCTGTGAGCCGTCGGGACGGCTACGACTCCTTGCTGTTATCGAGCACTTCGCGAGTCTTGCGCGCCAGGACGTCCGGGGTGAAGGGCTTCTGGAGAAACGCGACGCCCGGTTCCAGCAAGCGGTGCTGTAGCACCGCCTCACCGGTGTAGCCCGACACGTAGAGCACCTTCAGGTCGCTTCGCCTCGCGCAGGCGAGCCGGGCAACCTCACGGCCGTTTATCCCGGGCATCACCACATCGGTGATCATCAGATGGATCCGGTTCGGATGCCGAGCGACGATCTCCAATGCCTCGGCGCCGTTCCGGGCAGCCAGCACCGTGTACCCTCGAGCCTCCAGGACGCGCTTGGTCAGTTTTCGGACCTCTTCCTGATCCTCCACGACGAGTACCGTCTCCGATCCGCCCACCGGGGTGGGTGCGCTCGGCGTCGACTCCGGCGCCTCCGCCGTCTCGGCTACTCGAGGCAGATAGATCTTGAAAGTGGTGCCGTGGCCCAGCTCGGTGTACGCCCAGATGTATCCGCCGCTCTGCTTGACGATGCCGTAGACCGTCGCGAGCCCGAGTCCCGTACCCCGCCCAGGCTCCTTGGTCGTGAAAAAGGGCTCGAACAGGCGCGCCTTGGTCGCGACATCCATGCCCACACCCGTGTCGCTGATCGCAAGCAGGACGTAAGGGCCTGGCTGGGTTGGTACGTGCGCTGCGACGTAGCTCCGATCGAGCTCGACGTCCGCCGTTTCGATCGTGAGACGGCCTCCCTTCGGCATGGCATCACGGGCATTCACCACCAGGTTCACGATGGCTTGCTCGAGCTGGCCCGGATCGGCTCGGACCGCCCCCCGCAGAGCGGCGGGCTTCGTCCGCAGCTCGATGTCTTCGCCGATGAGCCGATGCAACATCCTCTCCAGGTTGCCGACTAACGCATTCAGATCGAGCACGCGGGGCTCGAGCACTTGCTGGCGGCTGAAGATCAACAGCTGACGCGTCAGCCCGGCGGCCCGCTTGGCGGCCTTCTCGATTTCTTGGATGTCCAGGCGCGCCCGTGACTCGAGCCCCAGATCCTCCAGCACCAGTGCGGTCGTCCCAATAATCGCGGTCAGCAGATTGTTGAAATCGTGTGCGATGCCACCGGCGAGCCGCCCGACCGCCTCCATCTTCTGCGCCTGGCGGTACTGCACTTCGAGCTGTCGCATCTCCGTGATGTCCGCCGCAAGCGACAACATCCCCGTGATTTGTCCCGCGACATCATGCAGCGGAGCAACGGAGAGACTGATGTTCACCAACGTGCCGTCTTTCTTACGTCGGGTGACCTCCACACCCCGCAGCGCTTCGCCCCGCAACACGCGGTCGCGCAAGCGCGCGTGGTCCTCCAGATCCTGGCCGACCGTCGGCAGCGGGCGGCCGATGACCTCCTCCGCCTGCCATCCGTAGAGCGCCTCCGCCGCCCGATTCCACGTCCGCACCGTGCTCGCCGGGTCGAGCGTGTAGATCGCGAGCGGCGAGCTCTGAATCACGGCCGCGAGATGCTCGTTGGCCTCTCGCAGCGCACGTTCCGCCCGGTCCTGACGGGCCGTGGCGGGGCCCAGGGACAATGCGGTGATGGCGAGGATGCCGATGTAGAGCATCAGGGCGGTATCGGTGCTCGGCACGGTCTGCATGACGAAGGGACCGCCGCCCCGCACGGTGTAGCCGACCGCGAGCGTCGCCACCGTCATGGTCAGGAGCGAGGCCCCGCGGGGGCCGAACCGCAGCGCGGCCCCAATCACGAAGGGAAACAGCAGATAGGGGTACTGGGCCGGTGCGAGGAGCGACGCCGGCAAGAGGCCCCCGAAGATCGCCATGGTCGCGAGCACTGCACCGCCCACGAGGAGTGACAGCTCGAGCGCCGTACGCCGGTCGATGTGCCCGCCGGCCGGACCGGCCCAGGTGAGCCAGGTGAAAAAGACCGGCGCCACCACCAATGCGCCGAGGTAGTCACCGGCCCACCAGAGGCTCAGGGCGGCCCAGACCCCGGCCTCCGGCACCGCATGGGCCAGCCACAGGGTCGTGACACCGATGGTGGCACTCGCCAACGCCCCCACCGGTGCCGCGACGCCGACGAGCGTGCGTACCCCGAGGAGATCATCGAGCGCCAGGTGCTGGCCGGCCCGGCTCCGGAGGAGATAGGCGGCGAGTATCGCTTCGGTCGTGTTGCCGCAGGCAATGCCGGTCGCGGCGAGGAGCGGAATGCTCGTCGTCGCATTGGCCAGAAACGCGCCGAGCAGGATGGCCGGCCAATATCCCGGGCCGAGCAGCGCCAGCGCCGCCACGGCGACGCCCGTGGGCGGCCACACCGGCGAGATGGAGGGCCCGATCGTCGCGTAGCGGAGGCCGATTTTGGCGACCACGAAGTACGTGGCGGCCAGGGCCAGCGCACCCGCCAACCAGCGCAGGGCCGTCAACGCTGTCCTGGGGGAAGTCGTCATGGGGCGAGGGAAAGATTTGTTGCTGCGAGAGCCAAAACAAGCGCCCACTGTGCGTTCTTGATCACCAGCTCGCGGCCCGATGCCTCGATCCGAATCAAGGGATGACCCGACCGCAGTCGTGAACCATCGAGCTGCTCTGGCCGCTCCTTTCGCGGGGCGGTACTTTGGCACGGCATGTCCGATGTGCTCGAACGCCTCGGAGCGGCCCTCGCCGAGCACTACGCCATCGAACGCCAGGTCGGTGCCGGTGGCATGGCGACCGTCTATCTCGCACGGGACCTCAAGCACGATCGCGCCGTCGCCTTGAAAGTGCTGCGCCCCGAGCTCGCCGCCGTGCTCGGGATCGAGCGCTTCTTGAGTGAGATTCGGGTGACGGCCCACCTGCAGCACCCGCACATCCTGCCGTTGTTCGATTCGGGCCAAGCGGGCGGTCTGATCTACTACGTCATGCCGCACGTGGAAGGGGAGTCGCTGCGACAGCGTCTCGAGCGAGAGAAGCAGCTCCCGATCGAGGAGGCGCTCGGCCTTGCCGGTGGCGTCGCCAGTGCGCTCGGCTACGCGCACCGCCACGGCGTGATCCATCGCGACATCAAGCCGGAGAATGTCCTGTTCCAGGACGGCCAGGCGGTGGTGGCGGACTTCGGGATCGCGCTCGCCCTCTCCGCCGCAGGTGGCTCGCGCCTGACGGAAACGGGGCTGTCACTCGGCACGCCTCAGTACATGAGTCCCGAGCAGGCGACCGGAGACCGGGTCATCGACGCGCGCAGCGACATATACTCCCTCGCCTCCGTCCTGTATGAGATGCTCGCCGGCGAGCCGCCGCACACCGGACCGACGGTGCAGTCGGTGATCGCCAAGGTCCTGACGGACCGACCCCGACCACTGCGACAGCTCCGGGAGTCCGTACCCCCGCACGTCGAAGCCGCGGTCATCAAGGCGTTGGCCAAGGTGCCGGCGGACCGGTTCCAGACAGCGGCGCAGTTCGTCGACGCCCTGGCGCGGCCGGGGTGGGGCGGGCCGCTCACGACCACGGCGCCCGACGTGGCTGCGCCTGCGGCGGGGCGCCTCAGGCGAATCGCCGGACGGGATGTCGCGCCCTGGGCAGTCGCCGGCCTCGCGGCGGGCCTCGCGCTCTGGGTCGGGCTCCGTCCGCGACCCGCGCCCTCGGGGCGGCCGGTGGCTCGGTTCACTCTCGCGTTGCCGTCCAGCGCACCACCGGCGGAGGCGGGCCCGAGCGTCGCGTTGTCCCCGGACGGGTCACGCATCGTGTATGTGAGCTCCGGAGCCACCGGAAATCAGCTGTTCAGCCGCAAGCTCGACCAGCTTGAGCCTGTGCTCCTCGCCGGCACCCAGAACGCTCGGACCCCTTTCTTCTCCCCGGACGGACGATGGGTGGGGTACTTCTCGGGCAGCAAGCTGTTCAAGCTGCCGCTGGGTGGGGGGCAAGTGACCACGGTCGCCAACGTGCCCGGCCTCGCGTTTGGGGCGACGTGGGGGTCGACCGACACGATTGTGTTTCGCTCGGACGGTGGGCTGATGGCCGTGCCCGCCGCGGGCGGCGACCCGCGGCTCCTGCTCAAGTCCGACACGAGTCGCGGCGAATCGTATGCGTTCCCCCACTACCTGCCGGGCGCCAAGGCGCTGCTGCTCCAGATCCGATCCCAGGGGGCGGACCGGCTGGGGGCGCTGACGCTCGCGACCGGCAAGCTCAAGCGCTTCGAGCAGACGGGCAGCAACCCGCGGTATGTATCCTCCGGCCACGTGGTCCTAGGCACCCGAACCGGACGGCTCGTCGCGGTGCCGTTCGACCCGTCGCGCCTCAAGATCACGGGATCGGCGGTCCCCGTGGCGGACGGGGTCGTGGTGGGACCGGGGGGCGGGGCGAGGGTGGGGATGTCGCTGGACGGAGCGTTCGCGTACGTGCCCGGGCCGGCGGTCTTGAGCGAGCTTGTGGTGGTGGACCGCTCCGGCCGAGCGCGCCTGCTGCCCGCCGAGCCCCAGGTCTACGTCGCACCGCGGATTTCGCCGGACGGCCGGCGGATCGCGGTCGAGGTGGATGAGCCAGACTTGGTGAACTCGGACGTGTGGGTGTACGACATCACGAACCACACCCCGACGAGGCTCACCTTCGACCAAACCGGCCGCCGGCCCATCTGGACGCCCGACGGCCGGCGCATCGTGTACTCGCGCGGCCAGTTCAGCCAGGCGGACCTGTACTGGATTCCCGCCGACGGCAGTGGCCCCGCCGAGTCGCTGCTCGTGGCGCCGGAGGACCAATGGGCCGGTGAGGTCACGCCCGACGGGCGCACGCTCTTGTTCCGCGCCGGGGGCGGCGGGCCGGTGCGCTCGCTCTACACCTTGTCGCTCCAGGGACCACGGACGCCGCAGTCGTTCCTCGTGAACCAGTTCGACAACCACTCTCCGTCGCTGTCACCGGATGGACACTGGGTCGCCTACGTCTCCAACGAGTCGGGGCGGCTCGAGGTATACGTGCGGCCGTTCCCGGGACCGGGCGGCCGCTGGCAGGTGTCTCTCGACGGCGGCACCGAGCCGCTGTGGGCGGTGAACGGCCGCGAGCTCTTCTATCGGAACGGCACCAAGATGATGGCCGCCGCGATCACTTTACATCCTACGTTCACCGTGGGCGCGCGGCGCGCGCTGTTCGAAGGCAACTACCTGAGCGAGCCTGTCTATCGCAGCTACGACGTTACGCGTGATGGGCGGGGCTTCGTAATGGTTCGATCCCCGAAGCCGCCGGCGGACTTGATCGTGGTCTTGAACTGGTTCGACCAGTTGCGAGGGCAGGCCCGTCGGGGAGCCCCCGAGGCGCGCTGACGGCGAGTCACAGGAAGGAGGATGTCGTTGCGTCCCCTCGCGGTGCCCGGTACCGGTCTCCATGTTCGAGCCACTCAGATGCCATGATCCCCGAGGCGCGATGTCGTCCTCGAAAGAGAGGCACCCATGATCCAGCGGTCCGTTCTCCTGTTGTTCGGTGGCGCCTGCATCGCCACTTCGGCCTCCGCTCAGCAGTCGAAGAAACCGGACGCCAGGGCGATCGCGCACCAGTTGATCGCGAGCACCATGATCCGGGAAGGTCAGAGCGTGCTCATCAGCGGGAGCGTGCGCGATGCCGGGTTAATGGAGGACCTGGCGATCGAAGCACGGAAAGCCGGCGCACAACCGATGCTGGTCATCTCGAGCGAGCGCCTGATCCGGCGGTCCTACGATGAGGTCCCCGCGAAATACGACGCTCAGGAACCGAAGCTCGACCTTGCCGTGGCGAAACTGTTCGACGCCCAGATTGCGATCGATGTCGGCGAAACCGAGGGCCTGCTCGCGGGGGTCCCCGCGGAGCGGCTCGCCGCCAGGGCAAAGGCCGGCGCCCCGGTGAATGAAGCCTTCCTCGAGCGCAACGTCCACTTGGTCAATCTGGGGAACGGCCTCTATCCCACCGCCACGCTCGCGAAGCGGCTCGGAATCACTCAGGCCCGGCTGGCCACAGGCTTCTGGAAGGCGGTTGCCGTGCCGCCGGAACGGCTCCAAGCCGCCGGGGAGCAGCTGCGCACCGCATTCGCGAGCGGCGGCACGGTCCAGCTCACCCATCCGAACGGGACCAGCCTGACGTTCGAGGTGACGGGCCGCACGCCCACGATCAGCGCCGGCGCGTTGACGCCGGGTCAAGTCGAGCAAGGCGGAGCCGCCCTGCTCACCTGGCTCCCCGCCGGCGAGTTTCAGATCGCCGCCGTGCCGGGAAGCGCCGAAGGCAAGATTGTGATCGACAGGGCGCTGTGGAGCGGCAAGGTGATCCGAGGCCTCACCCTCGTCTTCAGCCAGGGCAAGCTGACGAGCATGACCGCCGCTTCGGCCCTGGCACCGCTCCAGGCCGCGTATGACGCAGCGGGGTCCGGCAAAGACCGGTTCGGCGCGATCGACATCGGCCTCAATCCTGAAGTCGACCTCCCGCTCGGGACCGGTGCCATCGTCTGGCCACAGGCTGGAGCAGTATCAATTGTCTTTGGCAACGACGTGTTCTCTGGAGGGAGTAACAACTCGGACTTCGGCTTTGCGGCACAGTTGGGAGGCGCGTCCATCACGGTCGGTGGAAAGCCGGTGCTTGAAAAGGGACGACTCAAGTAACGCCGATCACAGGCCGCTCCCCAGAAGACGGTGACGACCGCGGGCGTCAAGAGCGGCCAATGCCGCTTTCGCGCGGTGACGAGGTAACCATGAAGAAGATCACCCGTGGAAACAGCGCTCAAGCTCGGAACAGATAGCTCAGTTTCACGAAGAACCCATCGGTCGTCCTCGACAATGCCTGGAACCTGAACGGGAATCTGTCATCGAACGTGCTCCCGTAGCCGGCGAAGATCACCGTGCCCGGCACCGGCCGGTACGAGAACAGCCAGTCCACCCGGAACACGTTGCTCGCCGCCGCCGCGCTGCGCGTGAACCGCCCGGTCACCGGGTCGCGGAACAGGATCGGGTCGTTGGTGCGCGAATCGTCCCGCAGCGAGTCCACCTGGTTGGACGTGTACTGCCCGACAAACCGCAGGAACACGGCGCGCGAGAGCTGATACTCGACCTTGAGCCGCGGCACGCGCGTCAGCGCCACGAGACTCCCGTCCGTCCGGCGGTTCACTTGCTGGTGATCGTAGATCAGCTCGGTGCGGATTCGGTCCGTGGGTCGCCAGAGCAGGTCGATCGTGCTGAGAATCACCCGCGCCGAGGCCCACTCCAGGAAGTTCTCGTCGTGCCCGACGAGTACAAACGCCGTCGCCGAAAAATTCTGGAACCGCGGCGTCGCAATGTTGGCGCCGAAATCCAGATTGGGAATATGCGGCTGGCCGGTGAATGCCACCGTGTCGACACCCGTGCCCGCGCGCCGCTCGATCCAGTAGTTGGCGAAGAACGACGCCGGATATCCGAACTCCTCGACCGAAATCCCCGTGCCCAGCTGCCATCCGCCCTTCAGCGTGAATCCGAAGCTGAAGTCGGCCTGCCGATCATCGCGCGCGGCGCTGGCCGTCGGTAGGCCCCAGTCGTTGATGCGGTCGGCGAGATAGACGTTCGCGTTGAAGCTCTCCAGCAGCGAGCCGGGCCGACCGATCAGCGTGATGCTCGGGATGACGCTGTTGCTGATGAATCCGGAGCTGGCGAGGAAGCCACTCGACGCCTGGAAATCGCCGTGGACGCCGTAGGTCTGGACGTTGAGACCGAAGTGCCGGCCGGAGCGAATCAGCACCGCCTTCCACATCGGCGCCCAGCGGACCGGCCCCGCCGCGGCATCGCGGGTCGCACTCGCGCCGCTCTGGACGGTGAGGTCCCACGCGTGCCCCAACAGCACGCGCCCATCGGCCGCGGCGACGCGATTGAAGCTCGACCCGTCCACCCGATCGGTGTAGACGATACCGAGCATGTTCTGCCCGCCGATGTTCCGCCGCAGCCGCACGGCGTTGAGCAGCGGATGATCCGCGCCCGCTGATGCCACGGTGCCGTCCACGCCGGACAGCGTGGCGATGGTCATGGCGCCGGTTTGTCCGGTGAGCTTGAGCGCCGCCGATGGATCCACGAGGCGGCGCGTGTAGATGAGCTGCACCGGCGTGTTGAACAGCTCGAGCCCGTCGAGGAAAAACGGGCGCTTCTCCGGGAAGAAGAGCGCCACGCGCGGGTTGAACTGGATCTGCGGCACGTCGGCCTCGACCTGCGAGAAGTCGGGCCGCACGGTGCCCGCGAGCGACAGCCCGGTGGTCACGCCCCACCGGACCGTCGCGCCGATGCGCGGATCGCCGCCGCCGTAGCGCCAGCCCTCCCCCGAGGGCGGCGGCGATCCCGTCTCAGTGCTGGTCGCTTCGGGCGTGACGTCGAGCACGAGGCCGCGGTGCAGGTCCGACAGACCGGTGAGCGTGCCCGACTGCGCGAGAAACGACGGCCGCGTCTGCAGTACCCGCGTCCAAGTGTGTTGGTGGCCGGTGGCCTGGACCACGCGGATCACGTTGATGCCCCAGCTCTGCGGCTCGTGCGCCTGATAGCGCAGGCTCTTGAACGGGATCCGAATCTCGATCTCGTAGCCCCAGCTCGTGAGCCGTCCCTTGGAGCTGTAGACGAAGTCGGGATTGAGATCCACGGTGTAGGCGCCGGTCACCGCGGAGCTCGAGATGTCGATGCTGTGGCGCGGAGCGTCGCGCAGCGTGCCGTCCGACTGAATGCCGAGCGGGTTGACGCCGAACACCAGTGCCTGCCGCCGGTCGCCGATGGGATCGAGCACCAACTGCACGTAATCGTCGCCGGCGATGTTGTCGCGGTCGGCTACGGTCGCGCGCACGCTCGCCGAGTCTTGCCAGGCGCGGATGCCGAAGTAGATCGCGCTGGACGAGTACCACGCCAGCACTACCGTCGAGTCCTCGGCGGGTCGGTTGTCATTAGGGACGTACTGGGAGAAACCGCGCAGCACGGCGGCGCCGGCCCACGCCGCCTCATCGAGCCGGCCGTCAATGATCACGGCGGGATCGTCGTAGCGCGGGATCGCGACGGCCGGCATCGTCGTGTCGGACGGCGCCAGGGCGAGCGCGGCGAGGAGCAGCAGCATGGTGCCAGGATAGGCTGGCAGCCACGCAACGCACAACGAGAATGGGCCCACCGATCCCATTCGCAGGATGACCGGTCCCGCAGGCGTGCCGAGTGGTTCCGGTTGCCTGGGCACCGATGAAACGCCATACATTGCGCATGCCTTCCCCCAACGCTCGGCCCTGGCGCATCGTCGCGCTCGCGCTCTTCGCCGGCGTGTTCCTCACCGCGCAGCCGATGCTGATGAACGAGGTCGCCGGCCATCACATGACCCTGCGCGGCGTGCTCTCCGAGCTGCTCTTCTGGGTGGTCTGGGCCGGCTTCACGCCGCTTGTCCTCGCCGTGGCGAATCGCTGGCCCCTCGGCCTCGACATGTCCTGGCGCCAGCTGCTGCCGCACATCGTCATATCCATTCTGCTGGCGCCGATAGCGGACTTCGTCTACCTGTCGCTCGAGCCCCTGTGGGGACTCATTAGCGGGCAATTGCCGGCTGCGGTGTTCTTTGCGCGGTTTAGCAACCTCGGGCCGGCGCAAGTCTGGGCCTTCTTCATGGGCATGCTCTACTACTGGGCCCTGCTCGTGCTCCTCACGACCTTTCGTTTCCGCGGGCTGTATGCCGACGCCGAGCGGCAGCTGGCGAGCAGCAAGCTGGATGCGCTGCGGTCGCAGCTGCGGCCGCACTTTCTGTTCAATACGCTGAACGCCATCTCGGTATTGGCGCACAAGGACCCCGAGAAGACGCAGCAGATGCTGCTCAGGCTGTCGTCTTTGCTGCGCCGCAGTCTCGATGAGGAGGCTCACGAGGTGCCGCTGCGCCAGGAGCTGGCGTTTCTCGAGGACTATCTGGACATCCAGCGGGTGCGCTTTGGGGACAAGCTCCAGGTCCGGCTCGACGTCGATCCCGCGGTCCTGGACGTACGAGTCCCCGTCTTCTTGCTCCAGCCGCTGGTCGAGAACGCACTCAAGCACGGCGTATCCGATGATGGCAGCAGCTTCGTCGCGCTCGCTGCGAGGCGCACAGGCGGGATGTTGCGCCTGGTTCTGGAAGACGACGGCGGGGGGCCACGTGGCTCGGAGCGGGGAGCGCGGGAGGGTGTGGGGTTGAGCAATACGCGAGCCCGGCTCGAGCAGCTCTATGGCGGACGCGCCTCGATACACTTGTCGCCGCGTGACGGGGGGGGCCATGGCACGCAGGTGGAGATTCGGATTCCGCTGTGAAGCTCCTCATCGTGGACGACGAGCCGCTGGCGCGCGAGGGCCTTCGACGGGAACTCTCGCGGCTCCCGGGCATCACGGTGGTGGGGGAGTGCGGCACGCGCGCGGACGCGGTGGAAGTCATTGTCGAGCGGCGGCCGGACGTCGTGCTGCTCGACATCCAGCTTGGCAGGGGGACGGCGTTCGAGATCATCGAGGAGATCGGCGTCGACGCCATGCCGCTCGTGATCTTCGTGACCGCGTACGACCGGCACGCGCTCAAGGCCTTCGAGGTGCACGCCGTGGACTATCTCTTGAAGCCTGTGGATCCGGCTCGCCTGAGGGACGCGCTGGACCGCGCAGCCGAACAAGCCGCGCAGAAACGCGAGGGTGCGACGGCAAGTCGGCTCGAGGCGCTGCTGGAGTCGTTTGGCTCTGCGGCAGGCGCGGCTGCGCCCGCTGCGCGCCCCGCACGGCTCGTCGTCCGCGACGGCGAGCGGCTCATGTTCGTGGACATCAACCGGATCGAGTGGATCGAAAGT
>WNGL01023479.1_pt1 | contig 10891 bp, 14 predicted proteins | sample 5400591 | NCBI WGS metagenome assembly WNGL01 (sample SAMN13153377, study PRJNA577476) | soil metagenome | isolation source: 80 cm soil or saprolite under Garry oak tree replicate 1 | place: USA:California | collected 2016-06-15
CGTTGAAAAGAGTCGTCTTTCCGATGTTTGGTAAACCGACGATTCCGGCGCGAAGCATATCTCTGTGAGGTCAATGTTCGATCTTCTGCATCGTAACCGTAGTCGTTGGTGAATCGCCCGCGGTGCGACTGTACGAGACCCAGTAGCCCGCTTTCGGATATCGCACCAACTTGTACACTGAGCCGTCGGGCTTTTTGTCCGCTTCCGTGCCCAGCACGTCTTTCGGGGAAGGAATGCCGCTAGCGCCAGTCATGTAATCGATTGAAATCGCCGACACCTTGGCGGTTTTGTCGTAAAAGATCTGCACCGCTTGAGTGTCGTTGAAGACATAGAAATCCTGATCGTCACCCTTGTCGCGCGGATTTCCTAACTTCTTGCGCGATTCGTCGGAAGTCATGCCAATGCGCACGCCTTTGAAGTCGCTGAATGCGGGCTCAGGTTCGGAACGCTGTGCGCGTAACTGCGCCGGCGCGATGACGACGAGCGCAACGGCAGCAACGAAAAGAGTTAGTTTGCTAACGCGATTCGAAAAGAGCGTAAAGCAAAAGCAAAACATCTGGAACTCCTCCTTCGATCGATGCCGCGCTTGAACAACGCGGCGGAAGGCTTAAAACGGTTCGACCTGTCCAGTTCGTTCCCGGCGGGCGCGAAACCCATTTTATGCCGATGACAATATGACAGCGTGAATCACAAGTCAATACTTTCCACGCCTATTGACTGGCGCCGGAATTTGGCATAGATAGCATCTTGATCTTAGAATCCAAGACATATTCAAACTTCATCTCCGGAGGAGTAACAGCCCATGAAGAGATATTTTTCAATGTTCGCGCTTGTTCTGGTCACGGCCATCGCGGGCCTCTTGCAGTTTGGGTGCGCTAATCCGCAGCCAACCAACACGTCGACCAATGCAAATATGGCCATCGCCGAAGCGACCCCAGACAAAGCAGCGATCGAAGCAGAAATTACGCGGATTGAAAACGACTGGCCGCGCATTATCAAAGAGCGTGACGTAGCCGCGCTTCGGCGCATGGAAGCCGACGACGCGGTGTTCGTTTATCCCGATGGCTCGACTGGCGGAAAAGATCAGGATACCAAAGACATCGAATCTGGCGCTTTGTCAGCGGACTCGTGGGAAGTATCCGAGTTAACTATCAAAGTGCTGGACAAAGATTCTGCAATTGCTACCGTTCGCAGTGTCGTCAAAGGTGGCAAGTACAAGACGCCGGAAGGCAAGACGCAGGATATCAGTGGAGAGTATCGTTCAGTCGACGCCTTTGTGCGGCGCAACGAGCAATGGCAGTTAATCGGATCGGCGACAGTGCCGGTAAGGGGCCCGTCATCCGCTGCGATGTCCTCGCCTACGCCAAAAGCTTCTCCATCGATGAAACCATCGCCCACGGCCAAGACGTCGCCGGCGATGAAGACCATGGAAACGCCGACTCCGGCCAAGACGCCTTAACCGCCGCGCAGTGTCTGGCAGTTGGTTTCGGATTGGCAGAGTGAATATCGTCAGGACCGAGTCTGCTGACGATCTATATAAACATGCCGAAAGGAGTGATGTTTCATGTCAATCGAAGGTATCATCGTAAGTTGGAAGGAAGTTCGCTCCGGCTTGATTGACGAAGCCGATCAGATTCCTGCCGACAAGTTTTCTTTTCAGGCGGCGCCAAACACGCGTTCGGTGGCGCGGCTTCTGCAACACATCATCGAAGCGCAAAAGTTTTTGGTCGGTGAAGTCAGCCAGCCGGACACGAACCTGCTGCGGCGACCATTCGCGGATCAGATCAAGCATTACGCCCCGGAAGTGAGCGGTATCAACGACAAGGATGGCTTGCTTAATCTTCTGCGGGCGAGCATGGAAGATGCAGAGACGCAGTTGACCGCCGCTGCCGATGAGCTCAAGAACACGATGAAGCGTTTCGACGGGAAAGAGATGACGAAACTCGCCTTTCTCTCATTCGCCATCGCGCACGAAATGTATCATCGTGGCCAGCTCACCGTGTACGAGCGGCTGCTTGATATTGAGCCGGCGCTAACTCAGCGCTTCAAAAAACTCTTCGGCGAGCCGCAGGAAGCTGCCACAGCTTAGGAGTGACGCGACTGACGACCGATGGCTCCGCGTTTCACCAAATTCCAGGGCTTTGGCAACGACTATATAGTCTTTGAAGCAGCGCAACTGACTACAGTTGTCGACCTGGGAAGCTTTGCTCGGCGCATCTGCAATCGCCATTATGGCGCCGGCTCGGATGGCATCGCGGTAGTCCAATCGTCCGCGGACACCGAATCAGATTTTGACGTTCGCATTTTTAACCCGGACGGCAGCGAAGCCAGCATGTCCGGAAATGGCACGCGTTGCGCCGCATCGTACTTGTTCTATCACAATATTTGGTCTAACGATCTTTTGCGGCTGCGAACCCGAAATGGAATCAAGCGCTACCATTTGCTTGAACGCTCAGGCGAAGGATCGTTTCTATTTTGCTCTGAGTTGGGTCAGCCAAAATTCGACAGCGCGTCGATTCCAATGCAGACCCCTGAACCGCTTGATCGCGTGACCGATCATCCGCTGGTCGTCGAGGAGAAAGCCGTTCGCGTTACGGCGCTGCAGATGGGCAATCCCAACTGCTGCATTTTCGTCGATGATTTTGATTCAATCGATTGGCGGCATCTCGGCCCTTTGATCGAAAGTCACCCGCAGTTTCCCGAAAGGACTAACGTCATCTTTATTCGCGTTCGCGATCGCGGCAATATTGAGGAACGTCTATGGGAGCGCGGCGTCGGCGAAACGGAAAGCTCGGGCACATGTTCCTGCGCGGCAGTGGTCGCCAGCGTTATTAATGAAAAGACTGACCGGAGCGTAAAAGTCCATGCGCCGGGCGGCATTATTCCGATTGAGTGGCGCGATGACGGCGAGGTCGTGCTGACCGGACGGGCAGATGTGGTTTACAATGGCGAGTGGTTGGATTTAGATAGTCTCTGATTTTTACAAGGATCCCCCTTTTGAGAAGTTTCTATTTTCCCCAAAGTTTCCGACGGATTGCCGCCTTTGCGGCACTCATCTGCGCCAGCTTGTTGCTATCGGCGTGCGGCGCGAAAGTTATGAAGGAAACTCCCGCTGAACCTCGAATCGAAAAACCAAAACCGCCCAGCGCGGTTCCCATGTGGCTGGGAAATCCGGCGCGCAATTTCTTCGGCACGGGCCCGTTGCCAAAGTCTCTGACAGTCGTTTGGGATTTCAAGACCGGATGGACGCGCGGGCGGCTTCATAACGATCCCTGGGGCGGTTCGGGTTGGCCCGGTCAGCCGGCGATCGTTGGCGATCGGATTTATTTCGGATCTGCGGACAGTTACGTCTATTGCCTGAATCGCAACGATGGGAGCGTAATCTGGAAATTCAAGACCACGGACAGCGCAAAGTCTTCGCCCTGCGTCGTTGGCGATCGGTTGATAATCGGCAATCTGGATCACACTGTCTACTGTCTGAACACCAACGATGGCTCGCTGGTGTGGAAGTATCAAACCGGATTTGAAACCGACTCTTCGTCGTCGATCATCGGCGGCCGCGTCTTCATTGGCGGCGAAGATCATTTTTATTATTGTTTCGATCTCAATGACGGTCACATCATTTTCAAGACTCAGCTTGGCGGTTCGGTCGAAGGCGGCACCACCGTCGTGGACAATCGCATTTACGTCGGCACAGAGGCCGGCGACCTCTTGTGCTTGAACGCCGACGACGGCGCGATCATTTGGAAAGCACGCATCGGGGCCGATTCCAATTCGACTCCGGCCGTTGTCAATGGCTTTGTTTATACGGCGGCCGAAGATGGAATCATCCGCAGTTACAAACAGGAAACTGGAGAACTCGTTTGGACTTATAAGGCTGAGGGCGGATTGAATCAGAAGACCAAAGAGAAGAATGGTTTCTGGGCCAGTCCCATCGTCGCGAATAATCGCGTTTACATCGGGTGTAATAGTGGCTACCTGTACTGTCTGTCGGCGGACAAAGGCGAGTTGATTTGGAGACATTTAACGCGCGCCGCCATCTGGGGATCGTCGCCAGTGGTCGACAATCGCGTCGTGTTCGGTGACAAGAGTGGCTATGTTTATATTCTCTCCACAGACAAAGGCGATCTAGTCTCGGAACTCAAGATTGGCGACAACGTTGACGCCACGCCCGCCGTGCTCGATGGAAGAATTTACGTCGGCGCTTTCAATGGAAAGTTTTATTGCCTGGGCGAAACCAGTGAACCAGCCAAGGAAGTTAACGCGCCGTCATCCTCTGGTCAGAAGTGAATTTACAGCACAGGCAAGGCTTTTGGGCGAACTCGTCAAGCCTGCTACGATAACTTCGCCAGACAGCAAGCGGGAAAGTAATCTTATGAGCAGCAAGACCAAACAAACAATTCGGTCAGTTCAAATCAGCAAAGCGAAGAGCAGCCTTAACTCTCTTGTCAAACGCGTTCATCGCGACCATGAGTACCTGATCCTGAAGGACAACGGAACTCCTCTTGCTGCCGTGATGGATATTGATGAGTTTGAGGATTACCTCGAACTAAACGATCCAAAGGTGCGACGCGACATCGAACAAAGCACCAAGGAGTTTCGTGAAGGGAAAGGACGACCTGCGCGAGAATTCCTGGCGGAATTGGAAGCGGAACAGAGACAAACTAGACGATCCCGGACCGGAAAGGTCTGACCTCAATGTTTACCGTTGAAACCTCCCCGCGATTTGAACGACTTGCCCGGAAGCTGCGAAAACAACATCCCGAATTCATTGAGTTCTACCGCAAAGCCGTTAGCGTGCTGGAAATCGATCCCTATAACCAGAGTCGTCAGCATGCGATTAAGAAATTAACCGATCCACAGCCGAAAGATGGCCAATGGAGACTCCGCTTGCAACGCTGGAGATTTCGCTACGACATTGCAGAGCGTAGCGTTCAACTCAAAAGCTGTGGCTTACGCAAGGAAGACACTTATCGCTGATTTGAGAATGCTTTTACTAATCGACAACACCATCGAAGGCATCGGCTCGAGTCCGCGTGAAATTCGCTCTGCGCTGCAACAGATCGAACCCGATTTGCGCGTGGTTACCGAACCGTTTAAAGACATCACCCCCGAATTTGTAAAGGTTCTCAGTCCTTCCCACATCATTCTCAGTGGTCAGAGCCATCCTTGGGATCAATATTTACCCGAATCGTTGGCCGGAATTTTTCATGTGATTCGCACCGCGCCCCAACCCATTCTCGGCGTTTGTGGCGGACAACAACAGATAGCGCTCGCGTTCGGCGCTCCGGTTGATTTGATCGAACGCGTCGCTCCCGGTAATGGTTATGAAGGCGCTTTTCGGGAGCGTGGCTTTTGCACGATTGAACTCGATCGAGAGACTGAGCAGTCGATCTTCAGTGGGCTGCCGAAAGAGATCACTGTTTGGGAATCACACTGTGACGAGGTCAAGGAATTGCCGTTGGATTTTACCCGCACGGCGACAAACGAGGTCTCACCAATTCAAGCCATTCAACACATCTCGCGCCCCCTGTTTGGCGTCCAGTTTCATCCGGAACTCTTCGCTGCGGAGCATCCTCACGGAAGGATCATTCTGGAAAATTTTCTCAATTTGTGAGATAGCCGCGCACTGGATGATCTTTCGCGTAAGAGTAAGCGCACCAGGCGGAAATGAGATGCACGACCCAGCCCAGCGTGCCGGCTGACCCAATCCAGGAGACACCCGTAACAATCAACCAGATGATCCCAATTAGAACTCGACCGTTATAAATTTGCCCGACTCCCGGAAGTAGAAAACTGAGAATGCCCGCTAGAAGTGGATCGCGCATGACTGAAAACCTCCGCAGCGAGGCTATACGAAAAGCGCTTCGATTTTGTTCGCCGAAGAGGGCTTAGGCTTTTGCTGGCATCCAGCACGGGCAACGTTGTTCATACTCAGCGATGTCTGTCTCGTGCTTCAGAGTTAGACTGATATCGTCCAGGCCTTCCAGCAGGCAAGAACGTTGAAAGTCGCCGATCTCAAAAACAGCGCAGAAAGTATTCATATCTGTCACGATCTTCTTTTCCAGATCGACTATCGCCTGATAACCCTGATACTCCTTCGCTCGGCGTATTAATTCATCGACTTCGGCTTCGCTAAGCGTCACCGGCAACAGGCCATTCTTCATGCAGTTGTTTGCGAAAATGTCGGCGAATGACGGCGCGATGATCGCGCGAAAACCGTAATCAGCCAAAGCCCACGGCGCATGCTCGCGCGAAGATCCGCAGCCGAAGTTCTTGCCGGCCACCAGGATCGAAGCACCCTGATAGCGTGGTTCGTTCAGCGGGAAAGAAGGATCGGGCTGACCTTCCGCGAGAAAGCGCCAGTCGTAGAATAGAAATTCTCCGAAGCCTGTGCGCTCAACGCGCTTCAGAAACTGTTTGGGAATAATCTGATCGGTATCGACGTTGGGTCGATCGAGCGGCGCAACTAGTCCTGTGTGAATGCGAAAAGGAGTCATCGGTTCTCTGGGTACGCACGCTTCCCAGCGTGCTTCGTCAAACGAGTCCGAGTAGGCACGCTGGAAGCGTGCGCACCCACCTATTTGTATTCCCACTGCCGCACATCAACAAAATGTCCCGCAATTGCGGCGGCTGCGGCCATTGCCGGACTGACTAGATGCGTGCGGCCACCGCGCCCCTGCCGTCCTTCGAAGTTACGATTGCTGGTTGAAGCGCAGCGCTCGCCAGGCTGCAAAATGTCCGGGTGCGCACCGAATTGTGCACCTGATGGCCTTTGATGACACGCGCGGCAGCCCGCAGATCTTCCAAGCGTGAATTCGTGCACGAGCCAATGAAGACGCGATCGATGGCGATGTCGGCAATTCTCATGCGCGGCTGCAGGGCCATGTATTCCAATGCTCGTGCGAACGCGCGGCGTTCCGCTTCGCTTTGGGCGTTCGATGGATCGGGAACTGCGCCGGTGACCGGAACGACCATCCCCGGGTTCGTGCCCCACGTAACGCATGGTGCGATGGTCGTGGCGTCGATGTTTACAACTTGATCGAATTGAGCGTCGTCGTCGGAAGGCAAGGTTCGCCAGTATCGAACTGCCTCTTCCCATTTTTCATCAGGAGCATAGCGCCGCCCTTTGAGATATGAGAACGTCGTTTCATCCGGCGCAATCATTCCGGCGCGGGCACCCGCTTCGATGCTCATGTTGCAGAGCGTCATGCGGCCTTCCATCGAAAGCGCCCGCACTGCGGCGCCTGCATATTCGATCACATGACCGGTCGCGCCGTCGGTTCCGATCTGTCCAATGATTCCGAGCGCGAGATCTTTCGCCGTGACGCCTTCAGATAACGCGCCGCGCACATTAATAAGCAGCGTGCGAGGTTTGCTTTGCGGCAGACACTGCGTTGCCATGACGTGCTCGACTTCGCTAGTGCCGATGCCAAAGGCGAGGGCCCCAAAAGCACCGTGGGTGCTGGTGTGGCTGTCACCGCAGACGATCGTCATGCCCGGCTGCGTCAGGCCCAACTCCGGGCCGATTACGTGCACAATGCCTTGGTCGTTTGAATCTATGTCGAAGAGTTTGATTCCGAATTCGCCACAGTTATGGCGCAAAGTCTCGATCTGCCTGGCAGCGATCGGATCGGCAATCGGCAAATTTCGATCGGTAGTGGGCACATTGTGATCCGGCGAAGTAACTTCGTGAATGAGATGAAGATCGATATAAAGCAGGCTCGGCTCGCCCGGCGCGGCGCGCACAACGTGTGCATCCCAAACTTTTTCGAACAGTGTGCGAGGCATGTACTCCTTGGAATTAGCTTTGGAGTTAGGGGAACTCTACGTCTTTGTAAAGCTCACTTAGCGCCAGTGTGCACTCTATAGATGGCAATACAACGGAAAGATCAAGGCTGCCATAATCGGAACGCACCCAATCATTTCCCTGGCGTAAGTAATGCGTGACGTGCGGAGCGTCTTGTGCCACCAAAAGATATTCCATCAAAGAAGGTAACGCTTGATAGGCGGCACGTTTCGGTCCCCGGTCGCGACTTTCGGTCGACGGAGAGAGTGTTTCAATAATCAAAATCGGATTTACCAGCGCATCGACACTTTCGATCCTCTCAAAAACCAGTTTGCCGCAAGCTACACTCGCGTCCGGATAGCGATAAGGAGGCAACGTAGGTGTCTTGATTGGGGTTTCAGCCGTGAATGCTCGGCAGTTTCTTCCGCTTAGTTGTTGTCGCAAAATGAAGTACGCATTCGCATCGATGGAGTAGTGCTGCTCCGTTCCGCCGCTCATGCACAAGATCTGCCCGTCCCAATATTCATAACGCACGTGGCCCGCACCCTCGATCGCAAAATACTCTTCGAGCGAGTGATACGGCCAGGTGATTTCTTTCGGATTGGCTACCATCGTTTTCTCTTTTGATGAGTCTGGTAGGTTAGTGTAACACAGGCGTCTAAACGCGAGAGAGCCCTCACTAAACCGCGTGATAAGAATGCCGCATGTCGGCAATCTCGGCAACCGCGTCGGTCACAAGCTGGCCCATCTCCGCAGTCGTGACTAACTGGCCATCGGCTCCTCGCGCGATATCCGGCGTGCGATAACCGGCATCCAGTACCTCTTGAATTGCCGATTCAATTTCCGCCGCCTGATGATCCAGATGTGCCGTGTGGCGCAGCAGCATTGCCGCCGAGGCAATCGCTCCCAATGGGTTGGCGATACCTTGGCCGGCAATGTCAGGCGCAGAACCGTGGACGGGCTCGTAGAGATCGACGGCGCCGCCCACGGTTGCTGAGGAGAGCATGCCTAGCGATCCGGCGATCACTGCGGCCTCGTCGGAAAGAATATCGCCAAACAAATTCTCGGTCAGGATCACATCGAAGCGTCGCGGATTGGTGATGATGTGCATCGCCGCGGCATCGACATACAGATGATCGAGTTCGATTTGAGGATATTCTTTGGCGACACTTGAAACAGTCTGCCGCCACAGTTGGGAAGTTTCGAGAACGTTGGCTTTATCAACCGAAGTAACTTTGCGCCGTCGCTTCATGGCGGCCTCAAAAGCCACCCGCGCGACCCGCCCGATCTCACTTTCCGAATAACGCATCGTATTAAAGGCCACCAAACTTCCATTTTGTGAAGTGATGCCGCGCGGCTCGCCGAAATAGAGGCCGCCGAGTAACTCGCGAACAAACAAAATATCCGCGCCCTCGGCGACCTCCTCTCGCAGGGGAGACGCGCTCGCCAAAGCTTTATGAAAACTCACCGGCCGCAAATTAGCGAACCCGCCGAGCGTGCGCCGCAAGAGCAGCAACCCCGCTTCCGGTTTTTGAGCAGAGGGAAGATGGTCGCACTCCGGCGATCCGATCGCTCCCAACAAAACGGCATCGGCAGTGAGACAGGCGTCGAGTGTGGTTTGCGGCATTGGCGATCCAGTTTGCTTGATCGCCTCGCCACCGGCCGCGTGCTCCTCGAAATGAAAGTTATGGCCGTGAGTGCTCGCTATCTCGCGCAGGACACGCACGGCCTGTTCAGTTACTTCCGGCCCTACACCGTCACCCGGAAGCACCAGTATATTGAGATTCATGGTTTGCTTGAAACGCCATCTTCAGGCGGCATTGGTCGCTCCTGATACTTACGCGGTTACTCGGCGGACCCATTCGCTTTCGTCCGTCCCGATCATCCCTGCTTGCGGCACCTGAGTCTCAGACGCGATTAGCGAAATCAAATCCTGATCATAAATTCGCTTCTTGCGATCGGCTAGATCAGTAAAGCGGCGATACACACCATCGAGTTCGTTTGCGTCAAGCGAATGGCCAAGTTCTTCGAATCGCAACGCCAGTGCATGGCGGCCCGAGTGTTTGCCGAGCACGAGTTCGTTAGCCGGAACACCCACGGATTCCGGCGTCATGATTTCGTAGCACAGCGGATTGCCGATCACACCGTGTTGATGTATACCGGCTTCGTGCGCGAAGGCGTTGCGCCCGACGATGGCTTTGTTAGGCTGAACGCCGAAGCCGATGATCTGCGAGAGTAATTGGCTGGTTGAATAAATGTTGCGCGTGTCGATTCCCGACTCAAATGGCAGCCGATCGCCGCGCACGTTCAACGCCATCACCACCTCTTCGAGAGATGCGTTGCCCGCGCGTTCGCCGATGCCGTTGATGGTGCATTCGACCTGGCGCGCGCCGGCATCGATTGCGGCGAGACTGTTCGCTACTGCCAGACCAAGATCGTTATGACAGTGGACGCTAATCGTGATGTCTTCTCGATCCCGAACGACCCGCTTGCGGACCGCGCGCACAAGTCGCGAGAATTCATTGGGGAGAGTATAACCCACAGTGTCCGGCACGTTGAGAATCGTCGCGCCTTCCGAAACGGCCGCGTCGAACACTTCGCACAAATAGTCAATGTCGCTGCGCGTCGCGTCTTCGGCCGAAAACTCGACTTCTTCGGCCAGGTCCCGGGCCATCCGCACCGCTCGCCGGGTCATCTCGATTACTTCGGCGCGCGTCTTCTTCAGTTTGTATTCGAGGTGGATATCTGAAGTCGCGCAGAAAGTGTGGATGCGCGGGCGGGCGGCATTACGCAAAGCCTCAGCCGCGCGACGAACGTCCTGTTCTGCCGTCCGGCATAACGCGGCAACGGTTACGCCTTGACATTCAGCCGCCACCGCCTTGACCGCGGCATAGTCGCCCTCCGAGGCGATCGGAAAGCCAGCTTCGATAATGTCGACGCCCAGCGATTGCAGCTTCCGCGCCAGCTCAAGCTTCTCGGTCAGGTTCATCGAGCAGCCGGGCGATTGCTCGCCGTCGCGCAAAGTGGTATCGAAAATCTTGATTCGCTCGACCTTCTTCATCCCGCATCCTCGCTTTCTGACAATTGAATAATCCGAGAATA
>WNGL01041216.1_pt1 | contig 10891 bp, 11 predicted proteins | sample 5400591 | NCBI WGS metagenome assembly WNGL01 (sample SAMN13153377, study PRJNA577476) | soil metagenome | isolation source: 80 cm soil or saprolite under Garry oak tree replicate 1 | place: USA:California | collected 2016-06-15
CCCGTGATGTCGATCCGGGCGGCAGCTCGAGGCGAGGCAGGAGGCGCCGGAGGTCCGCCTCGGCCCTGGGCCAGGACGGCTTTGATGGCCGACGGCGCCATCATTATTAATAAGGTGGTTACTAAAGTGATTCGTACGGTGATCAATTTTTTCATCCTTATTATATAGAGAGCAGGACGATGGGCGCGTTCTCGCAAGTGTCGATATTCTAGAACAGATGAGGGAATGACCACAAAAAGGGTACGGGTCCCAAAACTAAGAATTCGGTCGTTTGGTCAGTAGGTCATCTGGTGCGTGGACAACTACATTGCCACATCGCACAACAGACATTCGACATTTGACAAGTTGTCCGAACTTTCCTTTACGGGACAAGCATGCGGATCACGCCGTCCTGCCGGGAGGTGATGAACAGCTCGCCGTCGCGGCTTCTGCTGATGTGCAGGTCCGCACGGGGGATTTTTGCGCCCATGGTCTTATCGATGAGCTCCTGCAGCGAAACGTCCACGTGTTTGCCGCTTTCGTCGCGCACGAAGAGCTGGATTTCTTCGATCGGTGCTACGGTCTGGGGAATACCGTCATCGGCTTTTTTCATCGCGGCCAGATCGCATGCGAAGATGCGCCCCGAGTAGATGTCGCCGAATACGAATTTACCGCGAAGCTGCGGGACGCGGCCGTAGTAGGCGAACCCATCGGTTACCGATCGCCCCTCGTCGTGATCGTACATGGCAACCGGATAGATGAAGCCGTCCTTCACGCGGCCGTCCAAAATTTCCGGTGGCAGAGGGAACAACTGATCGAGCTCGCCGCCACGCACGCGGCCGTTCTCCCAGATGCCCTCGCGCTTCATCCATCCATAGTTCCCGCCATTGTGGACGATATTGATCTCCTCAACGTTGTTCATCCCGATATCGGAAGCGAACATCGTGCCGTCCATTGGGTCCCAGGACAGGCGGTGCGCGTTGCGGAAGCCGTACGCATAAATTTCGCCGAGTGTATTCGGGTCGCCGTCGGCGGCGAATTTGTTCGCCATCGGAATAGTGTAATCACCGAGGCCCTTCACGCCGTGCGTGACCGAGGGGCTGCGAGGATCGAAGCGCAGGATGGCGGTCATGATCGAATCCAGCCGCTGCGTCTGGCCCGGGTTGCTCGCGTTGGGCCCGCCGCCATTGCTGAATCCATGATCGCTGCCGCTGGTGTAGAGCAGACCGTAATCGGCGTCGCCGGGCTTGGCCGTCGGATTGAACTCGACTGCGCCCATCGGATGCGTCAGGTTGGCGACGACATGGGCCTCGCGCAACAGCTCGCGCCTTGTACCCTGAAATGTGTTGGCGGCGGGATTAGCCGCGTGCCATTCGGTAATGATGTTGTGATGGGTCACGTCCTTCAAGCCATAGCCGATTGGAATGAAGTCGGGTTTCTTTGGATTGCCAGGCCCGCGTTCAGCGTGCACGGTGTAGAAGAGGCCGTTCTTCGCAAATTCGGGATGAAAGACAAATCCGATGAAACCGCTTTCGAGCCGGTTGTACACGCCATTGGGAAAAGCCTCGGAGACGTCGGCGTACACCTGGGGCCGGTTGTTCTGATCAATCAGGTACAGAAAGCCGCGGGAATCGTTGGCGAAGCGGCGGCCGTCGGGAAGTTCGCGCACATAGCTGACCCGCGCCCATCCCGCCGGCGACACGTCCTGGTCGGCAGGACGAATCCCCCGGGTGTCGGGAAGGCGCACAACATCCCTGATCTCGACCGCAAGTCCGCGTTTCTCGATCCGTCCCGGAATCGGGTTGCTGGTGATCTGGCCGTGAATTCGGGTGGCGGTCCAGAATGTTCGATCCGTCCCGGAATCGGGTTGCTGGTGATCTGGCCGTGAATTCGGGTGGCGGTCCAGAATGTCAGTGATAGAGCGATTGCTAGCGTTATGCGTGTGCGCATGAATCCTCCCCTGCTTTGATGTGGCAGGATCTTTATACCAGATCCCTTACCGCGCGAACAGTCAAACGGCGGAATCGGGCTTCTACGGCTTCAGCCTGAACTGAACTTCAGCGTCGAGCTCGACGGGAACGGGAAGGCCTTTCCATTTTCCAGGTTCAAACCGCCACTGCGTGATGGCACGGACGGCACTGTCATCCAATGCCGGATTGATCCCTCTCAAAATGCGCGTGACGGTCATCGTTCCGTCTGTCTCGACCACGCTTTGCACCACGACGCTTCCTTCAATCCGATCCTTTCTTGCCGCCTCCGGATATTCCGGATCCACGCGCGTCAGCAACACCGGCCTCGTGAGGCCATCGCCGGCTCGAAACACAGGCTCCTGCGAACGGCTGCGCCGCTCACTCTCTGACGCCCGACCCACAGCGGCTTCGTCAACAAGGGGTTCTTGAATTCGCGGTTCGCCTATCATTGGAAAAGACATGAAAGCGAGGTGACACGCGAAAGCCAGAACAGCAAGGATTACAACATAGGACGACGTAAGCCGCAGCTTCGACACTCGGCGGCGGATCAGCAGAGAACGCAGACGGCGGATGAGTTGCCGTCGATGCAGGAACAACGGCACGGGCAGCAGCGCGCGATCCGGGTGCGCGCCGGCCAAAACGAGCAGGGCGTCGATGTATGGGTCCGGTGCTGCCGTCCGGTGAATCACTTCGGCATCCACAACTTGCTCGCGTGCAAGTTTCGTCTGGCCGAGCAGCCACCACACCGCTGGATGGAACCACAAGAATGCCGCTATCAATTCTTCAATGACGGTAACAATCCAATCGCGTCGCTTCACGTGCATAAGTTCGTGACAGAGGACAGCACACTGCGAATCGGGATCCAACGTGAGGAACGAAGGAGGCAGCAGCACGACAGGGCGGAAGAAACCGAAAGCCACCGGTCCGATATCGTTTGAGGAGAGGCAAACGAGTGCGCTTTGATCCGTCAGTTTGCACGCTTTTCGAATTATCGATGGAAAATATTGAAGCGGAGCCGCGTTGATCCTATATTGCCGGATTCGCCACACTCCGATTGTGAACCAGCAAAGTCTCGCAGCAATTCCCATCAATAGCGTCCATCCAACAACGCGCGAAACAACTGCTCGGGCCGCCGCGCCGTCGAAACCGGCGCTGTTCTCATTCGTAAACTCGCGAGGCGGCTGGGCCAGTTGGGCCGTAACGGCGGAGACAAGCGGATGCTGCGACGGTTGGACCAAAGGCAAGACGATGCACGTAACGAGCAGCGCATAACAGTAGGCAAGGTGCGAGCGCGGATGATCAATGCGAAATACCACAGGTAGAACAGCGCCAAGCAGAGCGAGAATCGAGACCTGCGCAGCCCACGAAAAGAAGTTCTGTAACGATATAACGGGCATTACGGCTTCCTCCGCAGCTTCTTGAGGAGTTCACTGATTTCGTCCAGTTCTTTCTGATTGATCTTTCGGTTTTGGGCAAGATGGACCAGCAGCGGTTTGGCAGAGCCATCGAAGACGCGCTTTACAAAATCGTGAACCATGCTGCCTACTACCTGGCCTTGCGACTCGGTCGGCGTGTACACATAAGCACGATCCCGCAGGGTTTTGGTCAAGCGCCCCTTTTGCTCGAGCGTTCCCATCATCGTCATCACCGTCGTATACGCAATTTTGCGGCTCTTGAGCAGTTGCTCATAGACGTCGCGCACGGTCGCTGAGCCAAGCTGCCAGATGACCTTCATGATCTCGAGCTCTTGAGCGGTGAGCACACGTTTCTTCTCTTTCAATGAAGCTCCTCTATCTAAGGTTGAAGTTAACCTCGATGTTCAAAGCGACGGGAACCGGTTTGCCGTTCCGGCGAGCCGGCCTGAACCGCCATTGAAGAACCGCGGCAATCGCTCTCTCTTCGAGGCCGAAGCCGATTCGACGGGCGATCTTAACGATCTGTACCGTTCCGTCTTCCAGCACGATCGTGTCGAGGACCACTGTTCCCTGAAATCGGGCTTTGCGCGCCTCTTCGGAGTACTCCGGAAGGATTTGCGTTACCAGGACGGGACTGGAAATACTGCCGCCGATGTGAAACACGTCGCGGCCAAAGCCGCCGTCCTCACCAGGACCAACGCCGGGTCCTTTGCCCGGGCCGTCACCGTGCCCGTCGCCTGGTCCGATACCGTAACCGTTACCGGAACCCGCCCAAGGCGGACCTGGAACACCGTCGGGATCGCCAATGTTCAGCAGGTTCAAATGCGGGAGTGATGCCAGCTGCGGAGCAATAACCGAGGGTTCCACGATCAGTGCCGGATCCGGATTTTTAGGGGGCTCTGGATCGGGAGGGACGAACTGCTTGCCGGCAGCTTTCGGAGGTCTTCCTAATGATGGTGGTGCTGGCTGATGCCTTCCGCCCCCGCCTCCTCCAGCCGGCGCATCTTCTGCCGGCAGCAGTAAAGGTCTGGGGAGGTACAAGGCGACATCGATGAATCCTTTTGGGATCCGCTTTGGCGGCGCCGCCGCAGGAATAAGCGCAACCGCGAGCATGGCCAGATGGAGCGCGACGGACGCGGCGCGCGGCAGAGCGGCTGTCTGTTTCGACCACAATTCCGGAACTTCGACCGGTAGCGCGGTAATGGCTACCGGTCTTGGACGTGCCTCCCGCCACTGTTCGATGAGCGAAAGAAACCAGCATTTAGATTCCGATATGGCCGTCACTGTTTCGAATAATCCCATTGCCCCTCCAAAACTCACTAGTACTATAAAACTAGTACTAGTGACAGGACGGAGTCAAGCAGAGTCGCCGGTGCCGGAGGGCGCAGGTGGAATCTATTTTGTTGACGGTGCCGAGAACCGCGCACCGCGGGCGCGATTTTCCCGTTCGGTCGCGCTGAGATCGAGGTCCGAAAGTGGAATCTTCGTTCGGTTTCTCTCCTCCAGAACCCAAAGCGTCTGCCCGATGACCGCGTAATTCTGAATCTCCAGTCGGTGGCCGTCACGGAAGATGAGAACGACAGGAGTCGATGGTTCCGGGGCGGCCGGCTGCGCCGGGCGCTGAGCCTGCGCCGCTTGCTGCTGTCGCAGATCTTTGATCTCCTGCGACAGTCTTCCCACCTGATACGACAGATCCGCTTCAGTCTGGCTCACCGCCGAAGTTTGTGGAGGCACGACATATGCCGGCTGCGAATAAACCGGTTCACCAACGATCGGCGCGGGCCAGATATACGGAGAATAGTAGCCATAACCATAGCCGAACGCCGGCGCGAAGAATTCCGGACGTGGTCTGAAACCGCGACGTGAAGAGAAGGCAAATGGTGATGGTGTGGTGATGACGGGCGGCGTCACCGGGCGGCCCACAAATGGCGTCACGATACCGCCGGTAAATGGCGTTACGGGAGAGTTGACAAATGGCGCCACAGGCCGGCCCACGAACGCAGGTCCGGGCTGGGCAACAGGAGGCCGCGCGTTGAAGGTCGCGGTTGGGCCACCATGAAATCCTCCGCGATGCTGCGCCTGAAGGGATACGGGTACGGCCAGAAATACAAAGACAAACGCGAGCACGATAACGCCAAAAAAGCGGGACATATCAGTGCCCTCCTATTGAATTCATCATACCGCCTTCAGAGGAGAAAGTCGCACAGGCGTTACGGAAGCCACAACAAGCTTCCTGAGCACGCTGGCTTGACCGCCAGCCGAAGCTCGTTATAATTGCCTCACTCTTTCGATCATCGAATTCGGAGGTGCGTGTGAAACGTGGCCGATCAATTTATGGTGTCCTCCTTATGCTGGCGATGGCCGCCGGCTGCAGTCGTGGAACAAGCGAACAACCCGCGAGGGATATTCCTCCTCCTCCGCCGGGGCCCGCGGCGAACGCGCCCGGCGGATACGAAGTCGCAGAAGTGACGGATGGAGGGTCCATCACAGGAACGATTACCGTTTCCGGCCCGGTGACGAAGCTGCCCGCCCGGAAAATTGCTAAGGACCCGCAAGTGTGCGGCACGGCCCAGCGAGAATCGCAGAAACTCATCGTCAATCAAGCCGGCGCCCTGAGGAATGCGGTTGTCATCGTCGAAGGCGTGAAGCGTGGTAAGGCGATGCCCGCGGCCGCTCAAAATGCGGAAATCGATCAGAACAAGTGTGAGTATTCGCCCCATGTCCAAGTCATGGCGGTGAACACTGAGATCGCGCTGAAGAACAGTGATCCGATACTGCATAACATCCAATTTTTTGAGGGCGACAACAGCCTCTTCAACATCGCCCAGCCTGTTCAGGGCCAGGTCAACAAGAAGAAACTCGAGAAGGCAGGCACTATCTATGTTGAATGCGCTGTCCACGGATGGATGCAAGGTAACGTCGTTGTCGTGGACAATCCGTACTATGCCGTGACTGATGAGAACGGGAAGTTTTCGATAGCGGATCTTCCTCCGGGAAAATATCAGGTAAAAATCTGGCACGAGTACCTTGGGGAATCGACCCGCGAGATTACCGTTGCTGCCAAAGCTGCAACCCCGCTGGACGCAGATCTCAAGGACCTGCTCGCTAAAAAGACAGCCCCGTCCAGTGGCGTGGCTCCAACTGCTGTGGCTGCCAATGATGCGAACGCGAAGGCCGCCAACGAGGTTACTGTACAAATGCATGAACTGGCGGCGGGGTGGCGGCGGGGACTATGTTCAGATTTGATCCTGAGAACCTGACGATCAAGGTCGGTACCACCGTCAAGTGGATCAACGTGTCCGGAGAGGAGGGGCCGCGGCACACGTCTACCGATGATCCGGAGTGGGAGACGCCCCAAACTCCAGCCGTGCTGCCCGCCGGTGCGCCGAAATGGAGGACTCCATTTTTGAAGAATGGTGAATCCGCAACGCACACGTTCACCGTGCCTGGAAAATATCAATATTTTTGCGAGACTCACGGTCCTTACGGAATGATTGGGACCATAACGGTGACACAGTAGTGGCATTCCCCTCCTCGCAGAGCCTTAAAGAGGAGGGTGGATGCGCCGAAGCGAAGCGAAGGCGCAGACGGGGGTGGTCAAACCGGACAAACGTTCCGCCGAACTGACCACTCATTGAGGCTTCGCCCTATCGGGCTCGCGCTTCGCGCCCGGCGCGCCAGCTTCTATTAAGCTGTCGCGCCACCCCTCCTCTGCGAGCTCTGCGAGCTCTGGGAGGAGGGGAATACAGAAAGGGAGGAAGCCATGCGGCATCCATCAAGACAACGGTTGCTGATCATATTCGCAGGCATCTTGTTGACCTCGATCTTCTGGACAGGAGCAAACCCTCCGTCCCCAGCAGCGGCCGCTCAGCAAGCGGGCAAAACCGCCGGAAGAACCCCTATTGTTCTAAACACCAAGCCGGTTCGCGTCGTTGCCGATGCGGCGCCTGTCTTGAGCGGCATTGCGATTGACACCCAGCGTGATGAAGTGTTCATGACCAACGATAAGGAATCGGCCGAGCCCGGCATTATGGTCTATCCCACGCAGTTCCAGCCGACCGACAGAGTCATGGAACCGAAGCGCAGGCTGGCCGGGCCGAAAACCAATTTAGCGCTCCCCTGTGGTGTGGCCGTGTCTCCGGAATTTCAGGAAATGTTTGCGGTCAGCGGCGACGGGCAGGACATCAATATTTTCCCGATGGTGGCCGAAGGGAATTCGGCGCCATCCAGGGTCATCCACGTCCCGCACGCTTCCGGTGGAGTGTCCTTCGATATCAAGCACGATGAAATCTATATCACCACCGAACACGGCAACCGGATCAGCGTGTATTCCAGAAAAGCCCAGGGCGACGACGACCCGTTGCGCATTATTCAGGGCCCCAATACCTCGCTGGCGGATCCGCATGGAATTTATGTCGATGCAGATCGGAACGAGATCCTGGTCACCAATCACGGAAACTGGCGCAAGACCCGGACCGGCGAGGCGTTCGCGCTTCATGGCGATTCGAAATTCGCTTTTATGCGCGGCAGTTTCAGCCATCCCGGCCCTGTCGAGCCGCTCGGCCCTTCGAGCGGCAAATTCATGCCGCCGTCGATCATGGTTTTTTCAAGGACGGCGGACGGGGACGCCGGACCTCTGCGGACGATTCAAGGTCCGCGTACGCGGCTGAACATCGCGGTAGGCATCAGCCGCGATCCGGAGACCGGCGAAATTGTCGTTGCCAATAGCGGTGATAACTCGATTCTCTTTTTTGCTCCCAATGCCAACGGCGATGTGGCGCCGGTGCGCGTACTGGCAGGTCCGGCCACAAATCTGAAAGGCGCTACCGGGGTCGCTATCGACACCAAGCACAACGAACTGTGGGTCACGAGTTGGGAAAACCACATGGCGGCGGTGTTTCCCAGGAAGGCTCAAGGCAATATCGCACCGCTGCGAGTCATCCACAGCGCTCCACAAAACGCTCCGCTGGCGACCATGGGAAGACTGGGCGCTGTGGCGTTTGATCCCAAGCGGCAGGAGATCCTGGCGCCGAATTGAGTGAGCTATCCGAGGATCTCGGTATTCGCCGGTTCGGCGAATGGAACTGCCAGCCCCACCCGCGTGATTGAAGGTCAGGAAACACTGCAGGCCCGCACCAGCCACGACATATCCGTGGACTCTATGCATGACGAAATCGCGGTCCCTAACCCGTTCGCTCAAGCGATTCTGTTTTTCGCTGGCGGAGCCAAAGGCGCTGAAGCGCCGATTCGCATCATTCAGGGCCCGAAAACCATGTTGAATTATTCCGACAACGTGACGCTGGATCCGATCCACCGCGAAGCCTACGTCGCGCAATTGATGAATGATGCCATCCTGGTGTTTCGCAGCGACGCCGATGGCGATGTGGCGCCGGTCCGCGTCATCCACGGTCCGAAAACAAAATTGGATCGGCCCGTACGCGTGTCGGTCGATCCCGTGAATAACCTGCTGGCCGTTACCACAATCCAGGGCGTTTGGTTTTTCAACCGCACGGATAATGGAGATGTGGCCCCGCGCTCGATCATTTCGGGCCCCAAAACCGGTCTTGGTGTCGTGCGCGGCACGCGCAAAGTCATCTTTTCTCCTCAGGGAAAAAAGATCATTGCTACCGGACGACGGGGAGGAGAAGCGAGCGGGGAGCTCTTCATAGCGGACGCAAAGCCGTTCATCGGAATCTGGAACTATGGAGACAATGGCGATGTCCCTCCGTGGGCGATCATGCCGGATACCGCCGCCTACTCCATGGACCTGAATCCTGCGGCAAAGGAACTGATCACCGTCGATCGCGGGAAGCTCATCGTGTATCGAATGCCGGAATTGTTCCAGTGAAGGCGAATCTTGGTGCTAACATGTCGCTTCATAGAGATACGGAGGTACAAATGAGATTGCGGCGAGCACTGGTAGCGTGGTTCCTGGCGCTGGCAGTCGTAATTCCTACGTTGAACCTGGTCGGCTTTGCGCATCATAGCCGGGCGCATTACGGAACCGAGGAGTCGACGACGAAGGGAATCGTTGTGGAATATAAGTGGAGAAACCCTCACGTCTACGTCGTCTGGGCGGTGACGGATCAAAGTGGCAAAACGGCGCAGTGGGTTGGTGAAATGGCTTCACTAACTTCCATGATCGCGGATGGGATGACCAAGGACTCTCTGAAGATGGGCGATGAGATCACTGTTGTCTCGTTTCCGTCGAAGATCACAGGGTCCACCGAAGCGCTGATCAAAAAGATAACGAAAGCGGATGGAACCGTTGTTGTAGACAACTCGAGAGTGCCCAATCTCCGGCAACCGTAGATCTCGTCCTGGGAGTTCAATCATGCGAAATCGAATAATCTCTTCGCTGTTTGCCCTAACGTGTCTGGCTTTATCACCCGCAGCGTGGACTCAAGAGAGAGGCTTCGGGCTGGCGTCAACCGAGACTCAGCCGGACAAAGACGTTACACCGGGGCCCGGCTGGAAGACATGCCCCCGCTGCACGAACAACAAACAGCTGCAGGCTGCGTACAAAACCTATAACGTTGAAGGCCATGCCTTCGATCCGCATGACTTGTCCGGAGTGTGGGGCAACAACGGCATCGAGCTCGATGTGAAGACCGTCCCGCCGTTTACGCCTTTGGGCGAGCGGATGTTCGAAGCGACACGTTCGGAAATTCCGACGACAAATTCTAAAGACGGGATGTTGATATGCGATCCTCTCGGCTTCCCGCGCTGGTTCGCATATAACTACGGATTTCAGTTCGTGATGTTACCCGACAGGGTCGTTCAGTTCTTTGAGTGGGGCCACACCTGGCGCGATATCTGGACCGACGGCAGGAAACTTCCCGATGACCCGCCGCAGCCTCGTTGGTTGGGATACGCGGTTGGACGATGGGAGGGAGATACATTCGTCGTGGAAGGATCGGGCTACGACGATCGGTCATGGATCTCCGAAGACCGAAGAAATCGCATCCGCGGCTTTCCTCATACCGATGAGATGCGGACTATCGAGCGGTACAGGCGCACCAGCTTTGGCACGCTCGAAGCCGAGTTGACAATTACCGATCCAAAGATCTTCACGCGTCCCTGGACAACTAAAGGCAAAGTGGAACTCCGCCCGAACGCTGAGCTGTGGGAATACTTCTGCGTACCCTCCGAGTCGGATGAGTACAACAAGCGCCTGATCGAGGCCGCCAGGCAGTCGAAATAGATAGACTGTAGCGGTGCTCTGTAAGCGCCAGCGGTTTCATAGGAGACAGCTGTGAAAAAATGAACGGAGTCTGGAACTTGTCAAATGTCGAATGTCTGTTGTGCGATGTCCAATGAACTTGTCCAAGAACCCAATGACCCAATGACCCAATGACCATATTGACGAAGTCGTTCTCCCACTAAGGATTTGGTCGTCTGGTCAGTAGGTCATCTGGTGCTTTGGCAACTACATTTCACATCGCACAACGGACATTGGACATTTGACAAGTTGGCCAATTGTTTCAGCATCTTGGTCTAACGAATGGCCCATTGCTCCTGATTTTA
>WNGL01010150.1_pt1 | contig 10890 bp, 7 predicted proteins | sample 5400591 | NCBI WGS metagenome assembly WNGL01 (sample SAMN13153377, study PRJNA577476) | soil metagenome | isolation source: 80 cm soil or saprolite under Garry oak tree replicate 1 | place: USA:California | collected 2016-06-15
AGCGCGCCTGCCCGTTCTACGAACAGGTGCTTGGACTAAACAGCATTTATCGCGACCTGCGGCTTTGCGCCTACGACGTCGGTCATCGCGGCGTGCTGTTATTGTTTTTGCGCGGTCATTCGTTGGATACGGTGCATCTTCCCGGCGGCACGATTCCGCCGCACGACGGGGCTGGTCCGGTGCATGTGGCCTTTTCCATCGCCGCAGATGAGCGCGATGTCTGGGAAGAGCGGCTGAAGGATGCCGGCGTCGCCATCGAAGGCCGCACGCATTGGCCGCGCGGCGGCGACAGCGTTTATTTCCGCGATCCGGACGGCCATCTACTCGAATTGGCAACGCCCGGGCTATGGCCGGGTTATTAGCTGAACGGCGACGCCGCTCACGATTTTCCGTAAACCGGCACGATCGCGCCGCGGGTCACGCGATTATCCGGTGAAGCGAGGAACGCGATCGTCGCCGCCACCTCTTCGACCTTGGGCCATAGCGCATGATCGGCTTTCGGCATGGCCTGCCGATTGGCCGGCGTATCCATGATCGACGGCGCAACGGCATTAACCAGAATGCCGTCCTTGGCGACTTCCTCAGCAAGCGCCACGGTGAGTGCCGCGACGCCGGCTTTGCTGACCGTGTAGGCCGTCATGCCGGCGCCGCTCCGCCATTCCAGCGCCGGGCGCGCGGCCACATTGACGATCCGCCCGTCGCCAGTCGTTGCGCTGCCAGTCATTGCGCTGCCAGTCATGGCGCGGACGGCGGCCCGGCAGCACAACATGCAGCTGAGTAGGTTCATTTCGAACTGCTGCCGTATCGTGGCAAGCTCGGTGTCACGCAAAGCCGCGGCGGCAAAGCCGCCGGCAATGTGGATCGAACCCCAGAGTGGCGCCACGCCGCGATAAAGCCGCTCGATGGCCGCCTCGTCGGCCAGCGACCCGGTGACAGTCAGCTTGACTTGGCGATGATCGCGCAAGCGAAAACGCGCCGCCTCCGCCTCGTCGATGCAAGGCACGTGACAGACGGCGCCGGCATCGATCAACTGCGCGACTGCGGCCGTGCCGAGCGCCCCGGCGCCACCGGTAACGATGATATGACGATCGCGAAAGTCCATGCGTATGCTCCCCTACCATCATCGCCGATCTTGCAGCCGAGGCAAGGCCGTGCTCCGGATTTGATATTCTGATCGAAAGGAGCAGCAGTGGCTGATTTCGATCTCGCTGTCATCGGCGGCGGCATCAATGGCACGGGGATCGCGCGGGACGCCGCCGGCCGCGGTCTGCGTGTGGTGCTGATCGAGCAGAACGATCTCGCCTCCGGCACCTCGTCGGCTTCCTCAAAGCTGTTCCACGGCGGTCTGCGCTATCTCGAACACGGCGAATTTCGGCTGGTGCACGAGGCGCTGCGTGAACGCGAAGTGCTATTGCGGGCGGCGCCACACTTGATCAGGCCGATCCGTTTCGTGCTGCCGATCAATGAAGCGCGACGCTCAGCGACGCTGCTGCGGCTCGGGCTTCTGGTTTACGATTGGATCGGTTGGCGCAAAATCCTGCCGGGCACCCGCGAGGTCGATCTCGTTACCGATGCGGCGGGGTTGCCGCTCAAAACGCGATTTCATCACGCCTTCGAATATTCCGACTGCTTTGCCGACGACGCGCGGCTTGTCGTGCTCAATGCCGTCGATGCTGCCGAACGCGGCGCCGTGATCCGTACTCGCACCCGTTGCGTGCGCGCCGAACGTGGCGATGTGTGGCGGCTCGTGCTGATCGCGCGCGGCCAGCGCGATGTCGTGTCCGCCCGGATTCTGATCAACGCGGCGGGAGCCTGGAACGAAATATTCGCCGAAACTGCGTTGCGCCAAGAGCCGGCCCGCCGGCTGCGACTCGATAAGGGCAGCCATATCGTGGTGCGGCGCCTGTACGAGCACGATCGCGCTTACATCTTGCAAGCCGCGGATGGGCGGGTTGTCTTTGCTATCCCATTCGAGGGCGAGTTCACGCTGATAGGCACCACGGATCAGGCGTTCATGGGCGACCCGTCTATGGCGCTGCCGACCGGTCAAGAGATCGACTATCTCTGCCAAGTCGTAAACGAGTACTTCCGCACCGAGCTCGGGGCTGCCGATGTCGTTTGGGCTTTCGCCGGGGTGCGCTCACTTTACGACGATGGCGCGCGCAAAGCGCAGGATGTCGGACGCGACTACGAGTTGATCCTCGACGAGCGCTACGGCGAAGCGCCGCTGTTCACGGTCTATGGCGGCAAGATCACAACCTATCGGCGCCTCGCCGAACAAGTGCTGGCGCGCTTGAGGCACTTTTTCCCGCATTCGCGGCCGTGGACGGCGAAAGGCCATTTGCCCGGCGGCGATTTTGTCTATGACGGCATCGAGACGCTGGTTGAACGCACGCGGCGCGGTTGGCCATTCCTGAACGTGGAGCATACGCAACGCCTGGTGCGCGCTTACGGCACACGCGTGGAGCGCGTGCTCGACAAAGTGAGCCGCATGGACGACCTCGGAACGTGGTTTGGCGCCGATCTCACTGCAGCCGAAGTTCGCTACTTGATGCGCAAGGAATGGGCACAGACCGCGGACGATGTGTTATGGCGGCGTTCGAAGCTGGGGCTGCGGTTCTCTCCCGCGCAGGTCGAAGCGCTCGAGCGCTTCATATCCCAGCCGCAGCCGGCCGCGTCTCCTTGACCGGGAGGTGCAGTCGGCCGGTGCGGGCCGCCGTGTTTCCGAGAATCATAGAAATGCATTAGCGTGATTGCGCGTGGCATCAACGCGTCTGTGTCGATCGGAATACCATGGCGAGCGCAAGATCAAGTTCGGGATTTGCGAAGCGCGGCTTCGAACCGTGGGCCGATCGCAATTTGCAACCGCTGCTGCGGATCGAAGCTGTGAGCAAGCGCTTCGGCGAGGTTGTCGCCGTCAATCAACTTTCGCTCGAAGTTTATCAAGGCGAATTCTTCGCGCTGCTTGGCCCTTCCGGCTGCGGCAAGACAACCCTGTTGCGGCTTGTCGCCGGTTTTGAGCAGCCGAGAACCGGCCGCATCATGCTCGAAGGGGTCGATCTTGCACCGGTGCCGCCGCACCGGCGCCCCGTCAATATGATGTTCCAAAGCTACGCTTTGTTTCCGCATCTCACGGTCGAAGGCAATGTCGCTTTCGGTCTCAAGCAGGAGGGACTGCCCAAGAACGAGATCGCGGCACGCGTCGCCGACATGCTCGCCCTGGTTAAACTCGAAAGCTTCGGCCGTCGCAAGCCGTATGAATTATCGGGCGGACAGCGCCAGCGCGTCGCACTGGCGCGCTCGCTGGTCAAGCGGCCGCGGGTGCTTTTGCTCGACGAACCGATGGCGGCACTGGATAAAAAACTGCGCGGCGAGACGCAATTTGAGCTTATGGACTTGCAGCGCCGCCTCGGACTTACATTCATCATCGTCACCCACGATCAAAGCGAAGCGATGACGGTGGCCGATCGCATCGCGGTGATGGATCGGGGCCGCCTGATCCAGGTCGCGCCGCCGGCCGAAATATACGAGCGGCCAAATTCGCGCTGGGTGGCGGATTTTATCGGCAGTGTCAATTTGTTCGAAGGCCGCGTCGGCAATGATGAAGGTACGATCGAGGGCACGGCATTGGGCCGGCTGCGCGCGGCCGGAAAAATCAATGCCGAGCCGGGCGCGACCGTCTGGGTGGCGGTGCGGCCGGAGAAAGTTCGTCTCACTCGCTACGAAGTCGGGCGGCATGAACAAGCGGTCGCGGAAAACGGTATCGCGGCGACCGTGGTCGACATCGGTTATCTTGGAGATTTGTCGCTTTACCGGCTGCGCACCGAGGCAGGCGTTGCGCTGCAAGCGGCAATTGCCAATACCGAACCGCTCATCGCGCGTGGCATCGGCTGGAACGACAAGGTTTGGCTCAGCTTTGCGCCGGAAGCAGCCATCGTGTTGACCCGATGATCGGAGGTCGCGACAAATGAACCCGCAGCCGCGACGATCGCGCTTGGCCGGCTTTGTCGTCTGGATACCTTATGCGTGGCTTGTCGCATTTTTTTTGCTGCCGTTCTTGATCGTGCTCAAGATAAGCTTGTCGCAGAGCGCGATCGCGCAGCCGCCGTACACGCCAGTGTTCGACCTCTCGGCCGGCTGGAGCGGAATCCGATCGTTCTTTGCCGGCCTTTCGCTCGAGAATTTTGTCTTTCTCGGCTCCGATCCGCTCTACGTCCTGTCCTACATGAAGAGCCTGCAGATTGCAGCGTTTTCCACGCTGATGCTGCTGGTGATCGGCTATCCCATCGCTTATGCGATTACCCGCACGCCGCGGCGAGTGCAGGCCGTCTTGGTGGTGCTTGTCATTCTTCCATTTTGGACTTCGTTTCTGATCCGCATCTATGCGTGGATGAACATTCTGCAGCACGATGGGCTGCTCAACCAACTATTGCTCGCATTCCATATCGTGCGCGAACCGCCGGTTTGGCTGTCGACTAACACGGCGGTCTATATCGGCATCGTCTATTCCTATCTGCCATTTATGGTGTTGCCGCTCTATGCGGCGCTGGAGAAGTTGGACGAATCGCTGCTCGAAGCGGCGGCCGATCTCGGCTGCCCGCGATGGCGGACGTTCTGGATGGTCACCTTGCCGTTATCGGCGCCGGGCGTGGTCGCAGGCGCGCTGTTGTGCTTCATCCCGATCGTCGGCGAATTCGTCATTCCCGATCTGCTCGGCAGCTCACAGACGGCGATGATCGGTCAAGCGATCTGGAGCGAATTTTTCGCCAACAAGGATTGGCCGACCGCCTCGGCCGTTGCCATCGTCCTGGTGTGCCTCTTGGTCACGCCGATTGTGGTTTTCCAGCACCAGACCATGCGCGGCATGGAGCGGACCTGAGATGCGAAGATTATCGGCATTCAACATCGCGACTCTGGTCCTCGGTATCGGCTTTCTTTATCTGCCGATCGTCATCCTGGTCATCTATTCGTTCAATGCGTCGCGCCTGGTCGCGGTGTGGGGCGGCTGGTCGACGCGCTGGTATGCGACCCTGGCGCAGGACGCGTCGCTTCTCCAGGCAGCATCCATCAGCTTTCGCGTTGCCCTCATCTCGGCATGCGTCGCGACATTTTTGGGGACGCTCGCCGCAATAGCGCTGATTCGGTTCGGTCGTTTTCGCGGCCGGCTAATGTTTGCCGCGATGATCTATGCGCCGCTGGTCATGCCGGAGGTGATCACCGGCCTGTCCATGCTGCTTTTGTTTGTTGCTGTTTCAGTCGATCGCGGCTTCTGGACGATCGTCATCGCCCACACCACTATGGCGACCTGCTTTGTCGCGGTCATCGTTCAGTCGCGGCTTGTCGATTTTGATATGAGCCTGGAGGAGGCAGCGCTGGACCTCGGCGCATCACCGGTGCGGACTTTTCTGGTGGTGACCTTGCCGCTGATCCTGCCGGCGATCGCGGCAAGCTGGATGCTGGCTTTCGCGCTGTCGCTTGACGATCTTGTCATTGCCAGTTTCACGGCCGGCCCCGGCGCGACGACGTTGCCGATCCGCATCTATTCCGAAGTTCGTCTCGGCGTCAGTCCGGAGATGAACGCGGTGTGCAGCATCGTCGTCGCGGTGGTTGGAATTGCGGTGCTTGCCGCTTCGATTCTCACCAAGCTCAATGCGGCGCGCGGTGCGCCGGTGCGCGTCGAAGCACAAATCTGAGACCGCGCACGACCGCTGCTGTCGCAGGCTGTTTCGACCCGGCACCACTGATCAATCATTGCGAAGAGTTCGGCACCGCCGGCGTTGCGGCCGGCGACACACTCGGCGACGTTGCGGATGTGGGTGGCGCCGCCATTAATTGGTCGATGACCGAGCGCACCGCATCGCCGGCATTGTAAGTCCTTCCCGCGCCGAGGAGCGGTGCGGCAGCCCCCGAGCGGCGGATCAGGCTTTGCGCATCGGGCAGCATGATCGGATCGTCCCACGGACCTTGCACCACAAATGGCAGCACGAATTCATCGGTGGTTGTGCTCGATACCAGCGTGGCAACGCCTTTAAGATCGAGATCGCGGGTCGGCAACGAAGCCTGTCCGCTGACGGCGAGACGGACCGACGGGCCGACGATGCGCATGTCGTCAACTGAGACAACGCCTTGGTTGACTTTGAGACTGATCGCGAGCTGATCGAACGGCGTGCGGCCGCTGCGGAAATCACCGCTGCCGGAGAGCGGCCGGCGCTCGAGGCGGCGCAACAATTGCTCGATATTGATACCGGTCAGCGCGCCCGAGCCTGCATTTAGCGATGCCGCGCCATTGAGCGCGTGCGTGACCGCCAACACCGAGTCGCCGGTGCCGTCGAGATTGACGGTTAGGGTGCCGCGGCCTTCGATCCTGTGCAACCCGAAGACCTGTCCGAGGCAATTGTCCAAATCGACGTCTGCGAACTGCATGTGCGAGGTAACTGCAACGCCGCCCGCCGCGTTGGCGAGGCCAAGGTTGCCTTTGGCGAGCCCGCCGAATACTTGCGATTCTCCAACGGCGATGTTGAGCTTGCCATCGCGCATCGTCGCCGCGACAGCGGTGCGGCCCAGTCGAGCGCTGGATATTTTTATGTTGGCCGCTGACAGGCGAAGATCGAGACTTAAATCGTTGAAGCCGTCCAGCGTGATCGGCAGCTGATTCCAATTTCGTTCGTTGCGCGCTTGGAGCCGTATGCCGGAAACATAGGGCGTCAGATCGAGCGCGTCGGCCGCCAGCGTGCCTTGTACCAAGCGATGCGGATCGGCCGATATGGTGAGCGCGCCTTCCGCGCTGTTGCCGTCAAGCTCGACATTGACGTTAGAGAGCGACGCGACGCGCCCGCCGATGTCGCTTTGCGCCCGCAACGCAAAGCGCCCAAAACCGCCAAACGGTAGCTTATCATTGCCGATCCAGCGTAGGGCCTCGCGCAGCGAGGACGCTTCGACGCCAAGCGTACCTTGGATCTTCAGCGTTGGTTCGTCGCTCGCCGCACCATCAAACGCGAGCGTGAGCGGGACGCTGGCCAGCCGGACTTTAAGACCTGAACGCTCGCCAGTGAGCGCCGCCAGGAAGTCGCTCAGCGTCAGGCTGGCCTCGACCTTCTCATTGTGCCACGAGAAATGGCCGTTGGCCCCGAAGCTGCGTGAAATCGAGGGCCAAGCAACCTGAAAGTCAACGCCCTCCAGCCGTTCGGTTGCATCGCTGCCGCCGTCATAGACGATGACCGTGCCATTCTGAACGCCAATTTCCGAAAATGAGGCGGTGCGATCCGAATGCGGCTGGAGCGCACGAGCCAGCGATGAAATCAGGCCCGACCAATTCGACTCGCCGGCGGCCGAAAAGGCAACCTTGATGACGGGGCGAACGAGCGTCACGTCGGCGATCTCGATATGACCCGCCAGCAAGGGAAAATATCGCAACCGCGCGATCAGTTCGTCTGCGGTGGCAACCGGTTCGCCGGCGGCCTCATTGGCGAGACGCACGTTGTGAAAGCGTACGCTTCCGGATGGAAACAGCGATAATGAGACGTCATCGCCAAGTGCCGGATCGAGACCGGTCACGGCGCGGATTTCCGCCTTTACCGCGTCCCGAACCGAAGCGGCCGGCAAGAACGCAGCAAAGCCGATTAGCACAACGAATGCCGCCGCAATGAGAGCGGCGGCGGCAATCGCAAGGCGTTTGGTGCCAATAGCCGCGTTCACGGGACGCTTTTCCGATTGCTATGAGGACCGTCGAATATACCGGGGCGCAGATAGCGTGCAAACATGGCGGGCGTCTGTGTCGCTTTCGTGGCTTGTGGGCGTGGTTTCTGGGCATGCTTGAGGCGAATAAGAGGGCGCGGCAGCAAAACTACGTTCGCGGCCTCGGCCATGTTAGCGTGTCGCTGCCCGCTGCCACCGCGGCTCCTGCGAGCGTGGTTCCTGTGCTTGGGCAACCTCCGCGATGATCTTGCTGATAATTGCCTCACCAAAAGAGTCGAAATTCTTGGCTATCATGACGAATGCGCCTGGGCCGCCGATGACGTTGTTGCGGTAGTAGTGCTGCAGACCGCCGGGTGGATTGGTGTGCTCCGGATTCCATGGCAGTGGAGTTTCACTGAGGATCGCGAGCCCGTTCACCGTGATTCCCTTCGCCAAGGCTTGATCGCGTAACTCGGCTACATCGCGGCCGGAATTGTTCGTGCCGTCGCCCGAAATGTCGATGGTTTGACGCGCCCCGCTGAACGGCGCCCGCGCCAGCTGGGCCATGGCAAATTCGATGGCGCCACTGATCGAGGTGCGGTCGGCGAACGAACGCGGCGATTCGAGTAAACGATCGCCGAACTCCTTTGCCGAAGCGGCGTCGCCGATCGCCATCCAATCAATCACCACACGTTGCGCGCCGACCCCCGACCATTCGATGAATGTCAGTCCAATCCGTCCGGTGCGGCCGGCGCGAATCGTATCGAGCACCCGCGAGTCGGAGACAGCGGCAATATATCCATCGCGCTGCAGCTGGAATTTTGCGGCATCGATGCTGCGTGACACGTCGGCTGCCAGCACCAGCAGCAAATCGACGTCGGCTGCGCGCGCTGCCAGTGGAGCAAAGACAAAGCCGACAAGAAGTAGAGCGCGGACCAGTCGGCGCAGTTGGGTCGCCGCATACATGTCCGCCAGCATCGCCGCCAATCTCGGCAAAAGCTCGACCAAAATGATGTTACGCGGCGGCCGGCCGGAATTAAGCGGCAACGAGACGGTTCGGCGGGAACGCGATCTCAATCAGCGTTCCGGCGTCCGGCGCGCTTTTAATCCGGAAATGCGCGTGGTTGGCCTCGGCCAAGGCCTTGGTCAAAGGCAGCCCAAAGCCGGTCCCCCCAGAGCCCCAACTCGCGGCGATTGCGATGTCCCGGAACGGCTCCAGCGCCGCCTCAATATCCTTTTCGCTCATGCCCGCACTCGTATCGCGTACGCGCAGCACTGCCTCGTGCGCATCGGACAGTACCGTCGAGACAATGATCTGGCCGCCGGGGCCAGTGAACCTGATCGAATTCGTTAGTAAGTTCAGCACGATCTGTCGCAACGCCCGCTCGTCGGCCATGACCGGCGACAGGCCGGAGCTCAGCGCAGTGCGGATGATCAGACGCGCGCGATTTGCCTGCGGCTGCATGATGCCGACGCACTGCTGCGTGAGATCGTTCAGATTTACATTGGCAAAGGTCAGGTCGATGCGTCCGGTTTCGATCCTGGATAGATCGAGCAAGTCATTGAGCATCGAGGACAGATGCGCGCCGGCGGCGTGGATGTCCTTGATATATTCGCGATAGCGCTCATTGCCGATCGGCCCGAAGCGTTCGGCCATGATAGCCTCGGCAAAGCCGGTGATGGCGGTCAGCGGCGTGCGGATCTCGTGGCTGATCTTGGCGACGAATTCGGCCTTCGCGCAGGCGGCGTGCAGCACGTCGCGCTTGGCATCGCGCAATTCTTCCTCAACTGCACTCTGCGCCTGCCGGGCTGTCCCAGGCTGATCTTGGCCAGTGGTGATGATGAGGGCGATTGCTGGCGATCCGCTCCAGGGCACTTTGAACATCCGCCCCTCGACCGGCAGCCGGTCGCCCTGCTGCGTAACGATCGCCAGCGCCTGCGCGCCGGCACTATCCGCGAGCGCCTCGGCACTAGGTTCGGCGAATAGTCTGTTCAGTCCGCCGTCCGCTTCGATCGCGGCGAGATCGGCATAGCCGCTCAAATCCAAAAAATGCCGATTGGCGTAAATGAGCTTGTCGTGGCGGTAGACCAGAACACCGATCGGGATTCGATCGAGCAAAGCCTGCTCACCGACCGCACCGCCAGAAGGCGCGGCCAGTTCGGGCTGCTCATCGCTCGGCTCTTCTGTCGGATGTTCGGTCGAATCTTGGCTCGGATCTTGGCTCGGATCTTGGTTCGGATCTTGGCTTAGATCTTCATTAGGCTCCTGGTTGAGCGCTTGGCTCAACACCTGGGCGAGCTCCAGTTGGCCCAGCGTTTCCTGGTTTAGCGCTTCTTGGTTCAGCGCTTCTTGGTTTAGCGCTTCACCGCGCACTTCATTGTGCGCCTGGCTCGCTGCCGGCACATCCTCAATGATCTCGACTGGCGCGGGAGCTTGTCCGCCACGCAGCCGTGACGTCAGCTCTTGCGCCAATTCGCGAAACGCTCTGCGTTCGACCGGGCTAAGGGTCGGCGCGGTCTTTGGCTCTGCCGGCGAAGCGGGCCGAAACGGCACTACATTCGCCAGAGCCGGGTCGGCGGCCGGTAGCGCTGTTCCCGGCGCCGCGGTGGCTGCATCAGCGATTGCCGGTTCTCGGTCGCCCGATTTATCGGCGATTGCTGCCGGACTGTCGCGGAGCGTTTCCCGCTTACGGTCTGTGCGCGCATCTGCGTGACGGCCGAGATCGCGACAGACGCCGAATCCGCGATAGCCGCGAAAGTTGCGGTCACGATCGAATATGGGGAGCCCGGAAAGTTCGATCGGCAGCCGCAGATCGGATTCTTGATCGGAACCCACCGGCCACCAAAGGGTAATGCCGCTCCAGGTCTCGCGAGTAGCTACGGCGCGGGTCACCCGATCGTTCGGATCGAACTGCAGCGCGGCGGCAATTTCCCGCCAAGGCCGGCCGAACAACGCGGCGCGCGGCCCGGCGAGTTGGATAAAATCGTCCGAAGCGACGGTGAAATGTCCATCGGCGTCCATGTCCCAGACGAAGCGCAATGGGTGGCGGCGGTCCGGCATGGATACGGGATCCGCAGTCCGCGCTCGGGGCTCCGGGGCGATTGCTGCCGCAGCGGCCGGCGCGGCCGGCCTCTCGCTCCCTGGCGCCGTCATGGCCGCAGCATTGGCCGCAGGATTTGGCGTGGCAAGCGCCGTGGCTGGTTTCTGCATAATGA
>WNGL01010153.1_pt1 | contig 10889 bp, 11 predicted proteins | sample 5400591 | NCBI WGS metagenome assembly WNGL01 (sample SAMN13153377, study PRJNA577476) | soil metagenome | isolation source: 80 cm soil or saprolite under Garry oak tree replicate 1 | place: USA:California | collected 2016-06-15
GGCTGGACCAAGGGGATGGACGTGCGCCGTCACTTCTACTGGCGCCAGCTCCGCGACATGAAGGGCTCGGCGGATCCCGAGCTGATGATACCGGTCGGGCTCACGTTCTACGCACGCACCTGCGGGTGGACGCTGGCGCGGGCCCATGCCCGGTCCGGCGATCCGGTCGCCATTGCCGAGTACCTGGGCACGAGCGATGCGTTCGACAAGTCGATCACCGACTTCTCGGAGCGGTATGCCGATCAGAACGAGCGGGACTATAAGCAGTTCGTTAAGGCGATCCGATCCGGGCGACTGGAAGCGCTTGAGGGCGTCTGAGAACGGACAAAGGGCCAACCGGCCGCCGCGTTCGTGGTGCCGATCGCCGGCCCGCTCTTGATATGCCCGGCCTCATCGAACTGATCGGCCGGCCACTCGCGCAGCCAGGCCAGGCATCACGGTGGGCACGGGCTAGTTGACCCCGGATCATCGGGCTCGTGATCACTTTGGCGCTGCCTTCTCACCCGGCGAATGTGTCGTTACCTCGCCCTAGGCTGGCCCGGCCTTGGCCGTGCGCTGCTGGCGGGGTTCCGCCGTCTATTCCAGGCGGCCAGGCGCGCGAGGACGTGAGCCTGATTTTCCTGGGCGAGACGTGCCAGCGCACCCAAACCGACTACGCCGATGATCACCTGCTCATGGAAGCGGCGGCTTCGCAGAACGCGTGCCAGCATGACCAGCCCGATCCCAAGCCAGACCATGCCATGCTGACGGCTCACCGCCCGCGACCGCCGCGCTGGCCTGCCGGCTCGTACCGAGATCACGGCTCCCGGCTCTTTACGAGAATTCCGCCCTGATCCAACCTCAGTCGTCATTTCGCCCCCTTACCCCGACCCCGGTGTGAGCTCGGTTAACCCTCCGGACCCAAGCAGCGGCCGGGCCCATACTGCGCCGTTAAGCAGCCAGGTTCTCGCGGCTGCCGTAGGCAACGGATTGGCGGAACCTCGAGTCCGGTCCCTTACTTACTTGCGTCATCACGATCCACCTCGTGGCGGGCAGCGGCATCCCCCCAACCGGATGAAATGGAGAGGCCGGCCCCTTAACGGTCGAGGAGGTTAAACCCCGCGCTTGCACGGCCGTAGTAACACGGCGTTAGCCTGCATCTTTCGTGATCTTGGCTGGGTGGCCTGAGGACCTTCGTGACGTGCCAGGGGCTGGAGCCGGGCCAAGCCCCAACCCGGCCTCGCCTTCGTCGATCTCGCCAGCCTGCGCAGAGTCTCCTGGAATCTCGCCGTCTGGCTCATACATCTCCGCTCGCCCGCCGAGGCCACCATTCCACCTCGTGCCGGGGCGAGATCCATCACCCTGATGGCATGAAAGACCTGATCGTCACCTCTCCAGGAGTCCCAGCTCGCGGGACCGGGTGACCGCCTGGCTGCGTGAGGAGGCCCCCAAGCTTCCGGTAGATCGAGTTCGCCTCGGACTTGATGGTGTGGCGGGAGAGGAACATCTCCTCCGCGATCTCGGGGAACGACAGATGCGTAGAGAGCAACGGCAGCAAGCGAAGCTCGGCAGTGGTCAGCGACGACACTCCCAGGCGCTGGAACCGCGCTCCTTGGCGAGCTCGGCCCGAAGCACCTTAGCCTCGCCGACCAGGTTTCCCAGGCCAGGCCGACGCCGGAGCAGCTCATCCACCTCCCGCATGAGCGTCCTGGCACCTGCTAGTTCGGCGAGCGCGATGTGGACGCGAATCAGCTCGATCCGGGCCTGAACCGCGAGGTGCGGGAGCGCATAGGTCAACAAAGACCGCAGACGCTCGCTCGCACAGCGCGATCGCGAGATCATCGGGCGCACCGGCTTTCTCCCCGACGCTGACCGCATCCGCGAGGGTTGCGTCGCCGCTATCGAGGTCACCGGAAAGGACGCGCGCGAGCCCTTGCGTGAGCGCTGGTGTCGGTGTCACGAAGCTCACTGCCGCGAACCTGCGCACGGCCTCGTCGGCGTCGGCGCGCATCTGCGCGGCCCCACGTCGGCACAAGATGGCCCGGAGCAGGGCAGCCCACGCCTCGACCGAAGGGTCATCGGGCCGGGTCGTGTCCCCGTAGTGCCAGCGATCGACCGCATCGGCCCATCGCTCAGCCTCGACCGGCCGCGCCGTAAATGCGGAAAGGAGCGAGGCCAGCACGGCGGCCATCGGGTGTCCCTCCATCCCGCCTCGGTCTTCCAGCCACTGGAACCACCGCTGGACGGTTGTGACCCGGCCTAGCCGGTGGGCCGGCACCGCGAGTTTCTCCACCAGGCGGGCAACCGTACCGGCATCCCCGGCTGCCATGAAGTACTCCAGCGCTTCCTCGGGCAGGCCGTTCCGCAGGCACCAGCGCGCGGCCCGGCGCCGCAGGACGGGGATCAGGCCGGGCCCCAGGCGGTGCAGCGCCGCCACGTCGTCGTCGCCTAGGGTGAGGCCCGCGCCGCGCAGCAGTGACGACGTCTCCTCCGCGGTGAGCGACAGATCACCGGTGCCGATCTCCAGGATCCTGCCCTCGGCGCGCAGCCGCGCGATCCGCAGCGGCGGCTCAGCCCTGCCCGCCAGCGCCAGCGGCGAACCGTCCGGCACATGATCGGCCAGCACCGATAGCGCGGCCCGGCATTCCCGGTTACGCAAAACGTGCACGTCGTCCAAGACGAGCGCGACCGGCGAGATCATCGAAGAAAAGCTGAGCCGAGCCGGGGGACAACCGAGCCGGGCACGGAGCTCACCGAGGAGGCAAGCGCATCGAACACCCGTCCGTCGATCGGCTCGACCGAATCGAGCGCCTCGGCGACGTAGCTGAGGAGGACCTTCGGGTCGTTGTCCGCTTCGTCGACCGACACCCACGCGAAGGCTTGGCCATTGCGCTCAGCCCACTGCGACAACAGCGTCGTCTTCCCATAGCCAGGCGGCGCGACCACCGGCACAATCGGACGCCGATCACCCCGCGCCAGTCGTTCGATCAGCAGCGAACGACGCACCGTCCCGGGCCGCATCACCGGACGCCGGAGCTTCGACACGACGAGGTCGAACACCGGCCTGCCCGCACGCTGTGACAGGCCAGTCTGCTGACGCACGTCGCCCACGCCCCCGACGATCCCTCCAGAAGGGTCTGCCGATTCATAGTCATCCCGGACCACGGATCAGGTCACGCGCAGGTAAGGGGCTCATCGGCCTAGTCCCAAACGAGGCAGGACTGCGCACGATGCGGACGGCGGCTGGAGGCAATCACGGTCCAGCAGAACCGCGTACCTCACGCTGGGGTCTCATCCCGCAGCGGGGCGGTCGCCAGCAGGCACGAGCTCAGTCTGGCCGACGAAAGTCCGGGTTTCATCCCAAGCGGGTGATGTGCCTCCCGGCCGACTAGCATCTGGGTGGCTGTGAGGGCGAGCGCTCTCCAAGACCGGGGCATGCGGCCCGGCCGGTGTTACAACCTGTGATCTCTAATGCGAGCGGGCCCCGCCGCGATCGGCGACGTAGACGTGATCGGTGACGGCGCGATCAGCGATTTCCCTTCCCCCCTGGCCGCGCGGCGACCCGCGAGCGGCGGATGAGGCGTCGTTCGGGTACCTCGGCCAGCTCAGTCGGGCCGACGGCTCCCGGTGGCGGGGTGAGCCGGGCACCGTAGCGCATGGCCAGCGGGTCGGCGCTCAGCCCGTGTGCGAGCACGCTGAGCAGAACGGTGAATGCGATCACGGTAACCGCGGGTTTCGCCGCGGACTGGGCCAGGTCCTCTAGAGCCAGCAGCCCGAAGACGACCGACGCTAGACCGCGGGGGCCGAACCAGCCCACGAACAGCACAGCGGGCCAGCCAAGCCGTGCCCCGGCCAGCGCAACAGCCACCGGCAGCATCCGGATCACGCTCAGGCTCAGCACGGCATACAGCACCGTCTGCCAGGTCAGGCTTTCCAGGGCCGGCACCACTGCGACCACCCCGAACATCAGCCAGACCAACAGCGACAGCAAAGCGCCAGTCTCCTCTACGAAGGGAACCAGCCTCACCGCCGAGCCGCCCGCGGCGGCGAAAGCCAGGCCGCCGGTGAACGCGGCGATGAACCCGTTGCCTTGCAGCGCCACGGAGGTGGCATAGGAGCACAGCGCTAGGCCCAGCACCGCGGCGCCTGCGAACCCCTCAGCCACCCAGCCGCGGTCGCGGCCCACCTTGACCAGCCAGCCGCCGCCACCGCCCACCGCAACCCCGATCAGCAGGCCGAGCGCCAGTTCTGCGACCGCCGCCCCAGGCCCTGGACTGGCGACATGCTCAGCGGTTCCCGCACCCGCGATCGCGACCAGCACGAACGGGGTCGCGATCCCGTCGTTGAGCCCGCTCTCGACGTTGATCAGCCGGCGGATTCTGGCCGGAACCGCCGGGTTGATCATCATCCCCGCACCCAGCGCAGCATCGGTCGGCGCCAGCGCCGCGCCGACCAGCAGGGCAAGCCAGATGTCGCTCACCCCGGGCAGGATGAACGCGAGCAGCATCCCCAGGCCGATGGCTAGCGGCAGTCCGATCCCCAGCAACCGCAGGCACAGCCGCAGGTCCGCCCTCAGGTGACCTAGCCCCACCCGGGAGGCGTCCGAGAACAGCACCAGCACCAAGGTGGCCTCGGCCAGTACCTTAACCACTTCCTTGCTGGGTGTGACCCCCAGCGGCGTCAGCGGGCCATGGGTCAGCAGCACGCCCGCAAGGGTGAACACGATCGGCGCGGTCATGTCGAAGCGTTCCAGCCGCGCCGACAACGTGCCCCACGCGAACACCAGCCCGGCGATGATCGCCAGATCTGCGACCGTCACCGGTTCACCTCTGGTCGGCTGCTATCCCAATGGCCAATTGGCGGGCCGCGTGCACGCGTAGTCCGGCTTCGGGGTCGTGAATCAGCTCTCCGCTGACGCCCACCCCCACGGTGAGGATGGTGCCGGTGAAGTTGAAGGGGCTGGCGTAGGGGAACGCAACGTCCGGCTCAAAGTCGATAACTGGCATTTGGGACCTCTCCACCGATTGCTCTGCGCTCCTGATGGCCCGATCCTGCGGCGCCGTAACGGAGCACACATCACCCGGCAGGGACGATTACTGCTCCCGATCGCGCCTTCCCGTTCACGGTGGCCGTGCAGATGGTGGCCGGCACCTTCGTGCCGTCCAGTGGGGTCTTGCTGCTGTGGCCCTGCTCGGCAGGTTGTACGCGAGGGCGATCCAGGCCGCCGCAGATGCCGACGGTGGTCGAAACAGGGCGTGCGTCTTCACCTTCTGTCTACGCATTTTTCACCGTTTATATTCCGTTCCTTTACTTGCGGGTACTGGCGGCACGCCAGACTCATCTGCGGTAGCTCGGATGCGCGCTGGCTGTTGTCTGGCGCCGGGGTCAGATACTTATTGCGCCGAGGAATGGGAGTCTTTGATATGCAACGTCTGCGCATGCAGCGGGTCACGACGGCAGGGCTTGCCGTCGTCGCGATGGCTTTGTTCTCAGCCGCCTGCAGCTCGTCATCGAGTAGCAGCAGCAGCAGCGGGTCAGGCAGCAGCGGCGGCTCGAGCCTCTCGGGCACGCTCAACGCGAGCGGATCGACGTTCCAGCTCACCTTCCAGCAGGCAGCCATACAGGGCTTCAAGTCGACCCAGCCCAGCATGACGGTCAACTACGGCGGCGGCGGCTCTGGCAAGGGGCGCACGGACCTGGCTTCGGGGACCGTCAACTACGCGGGCTCGGACTCGCCCATCCCGTCCGAAGATAAGGCGAACTTCAAGGGCAAGACGGTGCTCTACTTCCCCGTCGTGATCGGCCCGATCACGCTCTCGTACAACCTGTCCGGCGTGACGAGCCTGAAGCTGACGGTGCCGGTCATCGCTAACATCTTCCAGGGCAAGATCACGAAGTGGAACGACTCGGCGATCAAGTCGATCAACCCGGGTGTCAGCCTGCCCAGCACCGCGATCACTATCGCCCGCCGCTCGGACTCCTCGGGGACCACCAAGAACTTCTCCGAGTTTCTCGTCGAGGGGGCGCCGGGCGTATGGAAGCTTGGCAGCGACTCGACCATCAACTGGCCCGCCAGCAGCCGGGGCGGCAACGGCAATGGCGGGGTGGCGCAGATCATCAAGTCCACCGCCGGGGCCATTGGGTACGTGGACTACGCCGACGCCAAGGCGTCCGGGCTGAGCTTCGCATCTGTTATGAACAAGGCCGGCAGCTACATCGCGCCGTCAGTGTCGTCGGCCACCGCCGCCGCTGACAATGCCACCATCGCACCCGACCTGACGTTCAGCGCGATCTGGGCGTCCGGTGCCAACTCGTACCCGATCACTTATCAGTCGTGGGACCTCGTCTACCAGAAGCAGTCGAGCACGAATACTGCGAAGATGCTCAAGGCGTACATCGGCTACCTGCTCGGAGCAGGCCAGCAACTGCTCCCCAGTCTGAACTACGCGCCGCTGCCCTCCAGCTTGGACCAGCAGGCCAAGGCGCAGCTCAGCAAGATCGGCTCCTGATGGTGAGCACCAATACGCACGCGGATCAGATCGGCTCGCCGCCGTGAGCACTGTGACGAAGGCGGATCCGGCCGTCCCGGCCGGATCCGCCGGCGCCCTGTCAGAGCGGCGGCCGCTTGGCGACCGCAGCTTCCAGGTCCTCGCGCTGGCGGCCGGCCTGCTGGTGCTGGTGATCCTCGTCCTGATCGCGGTCTCGACCAGCCAGCAGGCCTCGTCGTGGTTCTCCGCCGAGGGCCTAAAGATCTTCTCGAAGACTTGGAACCCGGCGGCCAACCAATTCGGCGCGCTGGCCTTCATTTACGGCACGGCCGTCACGGCCGTGATCGCGGTCGTGATGGCAGTACCGGTCAGCGTGGGCATCGCCCTGCTCCTGACCGAAGTCGTGCCGTACCGGTGGGCGCGCCCGGTCGTGTACGTGATCGACCTCCTCGCGGTGGTCCCGTCCGTGGTCTGGGGCCTGTGGGGGATCCTGGTGTTCGCGCCCTGGATCCAGCACATCTATAGCTCGATAGGCTCGGGCGTCGACGGCATCCCGGTGCTGGGCTCCCTGCTCGGGCCGCCCGTGAGCGGGGCCTCGTTCTTCACCGCCGGCATCATCCTGGCCTTCATGATCACGCCGATCGTGACCTCGCTGTCGCGCGAGGTCATCGCGACGGTGCCGGCGATCGACAGGGAGGGCGCGTACGCGCTGGGCGCCACCCGCCTGGAGATGATCCGCGGTACCGTCTGGCCGCACAGCCAGGGCGGGGTCGTCGGGGCGGTGCTTCTCGGGCTGGGCCGGGCGATGGGCGAGACGATCGCGGCGGCGCTCGTGATCGGGTCGTCGCCCACCATCACGTCGCACCTGTTCGCCCCGGGCTACAACATGCCGTCGGTCATCGCGAACGAGTTCGGGGAGGCAACTGGCGTGTTCCGCGCCGCGCTTATGGGGCTCGGCGTGCTCCTGTTCATCTTTACGATCATCATCAACGTTGTTGCCCGCGGGGTCGTAGAGCGTTCCGCCCGACGGCAGAGGGGTGCCTGATGGCTGTCACCTCCGAGCAGCAGAAGGCTCACCTGCGCGAGTTGCCGTCCTGGCGGCGGACCAAGAACCGCATCGCGACCGCACTGATGGTGCTCTCGTTCGTGCTCGTGATCATCCCGCTGGGGTTCGTCCTGTTCACGGTGATCGCCAAGGGCGCCTCGGTCATCAGCTGGTCCTTCCTGACCAGCTCGATCCCGGTCAATGTGGCGCCCGCGAACGTCGGCGGAATCGGACCAGCGATAGTCGGCACTCTCGAGATCACGGGCCTCGCTACTGTCATGGCTGTGCCGCTCGGCATACTAGGCGCGGTCTACCTCAACGAGTACGGCGGCAACAGACCGCTCGCGCGGTTCATCGGGTTCATGGCCGACGTGATGACGGGCGTGCCCTCGATCATCATGGGGCTCTTCATCTTCTCGATCTGGGTGCTGCACTTCGGCTACTCGGGCTTCGCCGGTGCCCTCGCCCTGGGCTGCCTGATGCTGCCGATCGTGATCCGCTCCACCGATGAGATGCTCAAGCTGGTGCCGGACTCGCTGCGCGAAGGGAGCTACGCCCTCGGTGCCACCAAGGCCCGCGTGACGGTAACGGTGGTGTTGCCGGCGGCGATCGGCGGGATCGTCAGCGGCGCCCTGCTCGCTATCGCCCGGGCCGCGGGTGAGACGGCGCCGCTGCTGTTCACCATCCTCACGGTGGCCACAGTGAATCGCAACGTGTTCAGCGGCGCCAACACCTCGCTGCCCTCGCAGATCTTCGCGAATGCGTCATCGCCGTATGTCGGTGCCCAGGCCCGCGGCTGGGCCGCGGCGCTCACGCTCATCGCGATAGCCTTCATCCTAATGATCGCCGCCCGCTTCATCACCGCACGATTCGCCAGATACGCGCGCTAGGAACGTCATGCAAGAGCCTGAGCAGCACGTCGTCACCAACCTTCCGCGGCCTGCGCCGACGGCCCGCCCGCAGGTCGAGTCGCCGCCGGGCGAGACTGTCTTCGATGTGAGGAATGTCTCGATCTGGTACAGCGCCTTCAAGGCCGTCACGGACGTCTCGCTGTCCATACACGAGCACGAGATCACGGCCTTCATCGGCTCGTCCGGGAGCGGCAAGTCGACAGTGCTGCGGGCCTTCAACCGCATGAACGACCTCGTGCGAGGTGCCCGCCTGGATGGTGAGATGCACTATCGCGGGGAGTCGCTGTACGGCAAGGAGGTCTCCCCGACAGCCGTACGCCGGCGCATCGGCATGGTGTTCCAGAAGCCAAACCCGTTCCCGAAGTCAATCTACGACAACGTCGCCTACGGCCCGCGCATCAACGGGGAGCGCAACAAGGGCAGGCTGAAGGAGATCGTCGAGCGCTCGCTACGCCGGGCCGCTCTGTGGGACGAGGTCAAAAACCGCCTGCATATGTCGGGCCTGAGCCTGTCCGGCGGCCAGGCGCAGCGGCTGTGCATCGCCCGCACGATTGCCGTCGAGCCGGACGTCGTCCTCATGGACGAGCCCGCCTCGGCACTCGATCCGATCGCGACGGGCGCCATCGAGGACCTGATGCGGGAGCTCAAGTCGCGGTACACCATCGTCATCGTTACGCACAACATGCAGCAGGCCACGCGGGTCAGCGACCGCACCGCCTTCTTTTCCGTGCTCGTCAACGACAAAAGCGATACCCGCACGGGCGTGCTCGTCGAATATGGCCGGACCGAGCAGATCTTCCAGGACCCGCAAGACGACCGCACCAAGGCATACGTCACGGGCCGGATGGGCTGAGCCGAGCGACCGCCAGATCCGGCCGCGCTGCATAGCACTTAAGGTCTCGGATAAGTGCCTGTTTACTCTAGGCAGTTTGGCCATCCCTGCGCACCCGACGAGAACCGGTATGACGATGGCAAGCGTTGAGATAATCCATGGACCGCTGCCGCATAGGGCACAAAGGTAGGTCCCGCCGAATTTCTTATGTCGTTAGTTTTCCTGGCGGCCTCCAGGCTCACAGTCCTTGGCTACCTTGGGTCCACCAGCGATCATCGCAGGTGAACTGGTTGTCACTGCGCGCACAGCGGGTCTCAGTGTGCCCCCAGCCTGGTGCCCACGGGTGACCGTGATGGGCTCTGGTCCCACCAACCCAATCTGCCACTATCATGGGCGAGCCAGGAAACTATAAAGATGTCCAACCGCCGCTGGAGGATTAGGGCAGGGCCCAGTAGGCTTTGACTATGCCGGAGCATCGACAGGAATTTCAGCGTGAGCTGGAAGCTATTGAGGCCAAGGTGATCGAACTGTTCGCCATGGTCGCAGAGGACCTGCCCGGGGCGACTAATGCCCTCCTGAGCGGCAACAACGAGATGGCCGATGTGCTGGCCGAACGCGAGCAGGTCATCGACGCCCTTTACCCTGAGATCGAGGAACTGGTCAACAGAGAGATTCTGCTCCAGGCGCCCGTCGCTTCAGACCTGCGCTTCTTGCTCTCTGTGCTACGAATCGTGCCCGAGATCGAGCGTTCCCACGACCTCGTCGTACACATCGCCTGTCGGGCCAACCACGTCCTTGGCGAGGATCTCTCGCCGCGTAGCCGCGGGCTCATCGAGCGAATGGGGAGCCTGGCATCCGACATGTGGCGTCAGGCAGCAGACGCCTGGTACCAGCGCGACCGTTTGGCCGCGGCTGCGCTGAGGGAACGCGATGACGAGATGAACGAACTTCACGCCAGCCTGATAGCCGAGCTTGCGTCGGGAGGAATGTCACTACCGGTGACGATGGAAATGACACTGGTGGCGCGCTTCTACGAGCGCCTGGGCGACCACGCCGTCAACATCAGCCGCCGGGTAATCTACCTTGCGGGGCACCAATCGTCGGAGCAGCGCTGACCGTTATGGATCGTCACTAGGCAGTGGGCCTCGCCGGGTCTTCAGGTACCGCCGAGGGCTTCGCGGACTGCAGCCAGGCGCTCGGGGACGATCCGCCACCACGTCCATTTCCCGCGCCTGTCTCCCTCGATAAGCCCGGCCTGGGCCAAGACCCGGGTGTGGTGGGAGATGGTGGGCTGGCTCTTGCCGAGGGGCTCTTGGAGGTGGCAGCTGCACACCTCGCCCTGCGCGGCCAGGATCGATATCAGCCGCAGCCGAACCGGATCAGCCAGGGCGCCCAGCACGGCCGCGAGGGCCGCTGAGTCGCTTTCGGATAGCGGGACCTCGGTGAGCGGCGGCCCGCACAGCGCCTCGTCGATGAGCGGAAGGGTGGTTGTAGCGCGCGCCGCTGCCATCGGCATCCTCCGATTGACATCCATCGATACGTAGCGATAGTTTCGGATCGATATCAATCAATTTACCGGATGTTCGGGGACCCACCATGCTCACAGTCCCGCCGGTCTCGCTCACGCCCGGCCC
>WNGL01010155.1_pt1 | contig 10889 bp, 9 predicted proteins | sample 5400591 | NCBI WGS metagenome assembly WNGL01 (sample SAMN13153377, study PRJNA577476) | soil metagenome | isolation source: 80 cm soil or saprolite under Garry oak tree replicate 1 | place: USA:California | collected 2016-06-15
TGGCCAAGGGCGTGCCGAGGGCTCCTCCTCACCCCCCGAACCCGCACGGGAAGGGGGTGGTGGACTCCGCTAGCATCTGCCTCGGGTGCTCGACTTTTCGAGCGGCCAGTGTTCGAGTTTTCGACCGGCCTTCACACCCGGACGCTGACGTTGTGCCCGGTGTCATTTCAGGATGCTCACTGGCTCCGCTCCAGGGTGGTCGGCAACGTCCCTGGTTCGAAACTCCGTCCGCCAAGCCGATCGAGCACGCAATGTTCACCTCCTCGACCCTTGTGGCGACTCAGAGGCTTCTTGCCCTACCGCCACCTTGTTGGGCAGCGGCAAGGTCCTGGTGGCGGGTGGGAGCAACAACTCCGGGGAGCTCGCCACCGCCGAGCTGTACGATCCCGCCACGAACGCGTGGTCGTTTGCTGGAAGCATGGCCACGGCCAGAGCACCGCGGTCACGATCTTGCCGTCTGACTGTGCCCTACCGAGTCGGCATTGACATCCCGAGGGGCCGAGCCCAGTTTCGGCCCTGGCCCTGGCTGGTCTGTATGCGGCGACTCTCGTGTGGACAGTTCCTCCAAGTAGTGCTGCGAAAGAGCCTTGTCCCCCCATTGGGCCGGCACCCTGGCTCTCCCTGACCACGCCGGTTGATGGTGACTCCATCCCTGGTCTGACGGACTTCATGGACGCTGTGTCAACGACGTTCCCCGGGACAAGGCTGTCTGGGACGTGGTTCAGCGAGCAAACCGGAGAACTGACGCTTGTCGTTGGCCTGGTCACTCCCACGGATGCGGATGTGCAACTCGTCACCTCATTGGCCGGTGGTGATGGGCGGCTTGGATCAGTGCCAGTCGTGGTTCAGGGGGTGCCGCTTGGTCTTGATAGTCTTTCCGCAACCCAGAAAGCTGTCGATTCGATCCGTTCCTCGGCAAACCTAGAGTTCACGAGCACAACTCGGCCTGATGCAGGTGTCGTTGAGGTCGGTGTGGTAGGTGACCAATTGGCTCGAGCTCACGAGCTGTTGGACAGTTCGTTTGGTCCGTGCGATATCAGTGTTTCTGTGCTCCAAGACGCAGATCGCTACCAGGCAATGGTCAGCCGATCCGATCATCCTCCCTATAAGGCGGGAAAGCGCGTTCACACCTTCATTCCCTACGGAGGCAGCGGTCACAATGGGCAAACCACAACCTGCACCGCCGGTTTCGTTTTCGAGAAGAATGGAACGGGTACTCAGCCTCTGTACGGCAGCTATGCTGGCCATTGCTCCCAGTTCGACCCCGGCCGTGAAGTAGACGATGATCAATTCAACTTCACAGTGGTGACGAAGACGCTGATGATCGAACGACGTCCCGGCAACCGGTTCGTCAACGTGGCTCTACGGGCTTTCTGTGGGCTCGTTTTCGTTCCGATCCGTCGGAAGGGTCGGTGACCGGGCGGCGGTGTCCTTCCAACGGGTTTCTCTCAACGTTCCGGCGTACCAGGAGCATTGCTCACCAAACGACCCGTGGCGGGTCGGAGCCCAAGGGAGCTACATCGAGCGGCAGAACCTCACGATGAGGATGAACATGCGTCGGTTCACCTGGTTGACCAACGCGTTCTCGAAGAAGATCGAGAACCACGCTGCCGCCGTGGCGCTGCACTTCATGGTCTACAACTTCGCCCGGCCTCACAAGAGCCTCAAGAACCCCTACCCGCGTACTCCGGCGATGGCGGCAGGTGTGACCGATCACCTATGGTCCCTGACCGAGATCGCGGGCCTGCTCGACTGAGAGGTACGATCTGGCCGTGAATTGCGGTGGGGGCCATCAGCCGTGAGGGCCCTCGTCATCGCGCTCTGCCTCGCTGGCTTGATCTCGATCGCCTGCGCCGCAGCGTTGGGACACTGCCCCACGTGCGATCCGAAGCATCTGCCTCCCAATGCAGCTTGTACGACGGTGCTATGCAACGAGAACATTCCGCTCCGCACCTTCTTGGCAGTTAGCGGATTGGCGCTCGGTCTCTCCGGTGTTCTGCTCAGCCGCAGCCTTCGCGGGGCAAACTGAGACGCTACCGTGACGGGGGCTGGGGGCGCTGGCGTTCGGCCTCGTGGCCGTCCTGTTAGCCCACTTCACCGGCTTCTTCGGGGGACGGAGGACGCTGACCGCAAGCGCCCTATTCGGCCTCCTCTTCGCGGTTTCCACCTTCGGGGTCTTCGCCCTCGCCAACTGGACATCCGCCTCGATCGCCCTGTATGGGGTCCTTACCACCATCGGGAGCAGGATGGCGGACCAAGCCCTTGCCTGGTGGAGGCTGGCACCAAGACGGAGGAAGCGGTTCCTCCGTTGCTTGCGACCAGCGAAGGGATGCGGGCGGCGGCGCACTACGCCAAACGCGTCCTGAAGGGGAGCGTGGTCTGGCGAGCCCTTCGGGATACCGGCCGGCACGCTCGCGCTCAGGTTGCGGCCAGCCTCGCGCTCCTCGTCACATCGACGCGAACAAGGGGGGTCTCGTCGCCACGATCAGCGCGAACAGCGCGGGGGTCTGGCTCGCGGCCGATGATGCCGGTGTCTGGCTCAGCGCTTGGAACCCGGATCGCTCGAACGACGCCGGGGCCACGTTCGTCTCCGCCTCGACCAACGCTCCGGCGGGTACCCCTGGCCATGTCTACAACTTCCGGCCGTTCGCCGTGGGGGAGGGCCGCGTGTGGTTCATCTCCGGCCCACATGACCCGGGTCTTCCCGCCGGTGGCATCTGCGGCCTGAACGCGGTGACCCGAGAGGTCGACGCCTGCGCGAAGCCACAGGCCATCGCGGATCTTGAGGGTGCCCACGACCTGGCGGCATTCGAGCCGATGACCCGTTCCATCTGGGTCGGCCAGTACCAGGAGCCCTGGGTCACCCGGGTCGACATCGTTTCGTCCTCCTGACGAATCCCGCAGCCCGGCGGCCTCGCCGTCAGATCGGCTTCTCCAGCTCGTCGAGGTGCCGTCGGGCCACGGCTTCGAGCTGCTTGGCCCCTCTAGTCGAGTCCAAGGGCTTCGGCCTTCAATAGCCGGTGGACTCCGTCCATGACGACCCACCGGTGGCGCTTCATCAGTCAAGCGCTGAGGGCCGTGGCCCGCTCAACTACACCCCACGTTCGCGTCGGATTCGATGTGGGCCGGCACACACATGGTGCCGTCGCCGAGCACTCGGCCGTCCTGCGACAGGGCCTGGACGTCCCCGGTCGAACCGTTGGGCACGAACAGCACGAAGTACCTGGCGTCCACACCCGAAGGTCCCGGGATCATCTCGGCCGCACGCGCGTCGCCGTCGTCGAAGTGGAACACCACCTGCGCGACCCGATCGCTGACCACACCGGCGTACGCGGTGATCGGGCCTGACCCGAACACCAGATCGGTCAGCCCCAGGTCGGTGGATCGGGGCCGCGTCACGGAGTTCAGGCAGAGTCCGCTCCCTCCGTAGTCGCCCCCAGCCCCCAGGAACAGCTCCCCGCACGGCCCCGCCGGTCCCGTCCAATCTCCGGTCCCATCGGTGAGGAAGGCCGCGAGGCTCCACGGCACACCCTGGACCGTCCCGTACGCGATGACCGTCTTCGCGGTGACCACGCCGGAGTCGCGCACGCCGTTCTGGTCGACGACGTGGTCCACGTACGGAGTGAAGTCACCGCCCAGGGTGACCACCGGCCACTCCCCGGGCGCCGGCGGGGAGATGGGCGGGGGGGTGTGCACCACCACCGGCGGAGTGACCGTGGCTACCGCTCCGCCGCCGGCAGGTTCGGCCTTCCGGTGGCCCGGCCACACCTGGATCAGTCCAACTGTTCCCAGGGCCACGGCGGCGACCAGGGCCGCCACGGTCACCGCGAACAGGGTCTCCCGGAGGCGCACCCGGCGGGTGGTGCCAGGGGGCATCAGTCGGTACGGTGGCGCTCCGGCGACTCGCCGAAGGACCAGGCGAAGGTCCCGCTCCAAGTCCTCGTTCACCGCTCCCTCCTCACACGCTTCCGCAGGTTTTCCGTGGCCCTCGACACCAGGGCGTTGACGGCCCGGGTGGAGCACCGGAGGGCCTCGCCGACCTGCTCTTCCGACAGGTCCTCGTAGAACCGCAGGACGACGGCGGCCCGTTGCCGGTAGGGCAGAGCCTGGACGGCGGACCACAGCTCGTCTCGCTCGCCCGGGTCGGGTGACGTCTCCACTCGTGGCGGCCGGTGGGCCTCCCGGCGCAGGTAGGCCCGTTCAAGCCGGGCTCTTCGGAAGTGGTCTCGGCACAGGTTGATGACCGTCCTCCGCAGGTAGGTCTCGAACGAGCCTGGGGTGCGCAGGTGCCCGAACCTGCCCGCCACGCGGACGAAGGCCTCGTGGGCCACGTCCTGCGCGAGGTCACGGTCCCCGGTCAGCAGCCTTGGGCCTCGCTCTCGATCCCGGACTCCGTGTAGCTGGAGCGAACCCCCTCCGCTTTCCTCACCTCCCTTCGAAAACTCTGACAGGCCGTTGACCTGCGGGTTCTCCCCATGGCCAGTGGGGCCGTCACGCGAGGGTGCCGGCGGTAGACCTCGTCGGGCCGATGCCATACACGCTGCGCAAGCGATGAGCGGCGTGCCCAAATATTGTCGTTCTTGCGCCTTGGAGACCCGCGCGTGTAGGGTGAATTTTGTCCCTGGAGTGAACCGGGGCACGGGACGCAGGGTAGGAAGCAGGCAAGGGACCTAGCCGAGATCCACCCGATGTCGCGAGGCCACGGAGCGGTCGCAAGGTCGCTTCGTTCCGGAAGCTCCAGGGACAACTCTCTTTGCGCGACGAAGGTTCGCGGGGGGAAGGAGCAGACCGGGGCGCGCCCTCTCCGCTCACCTGAACCCTCGGCCGGAGCCAGCTTGTCGAAGAAGGCGTCCGTCTCGGTGTCGTTCTCGTGTAGGGCGCTAAACACCGATTCGCCTACTGACCAGCGTGTGGGGCGCGAGGGCGGACAGAACGGTAACGGGGCCTCTTGGCCAGGCTCTTATCAGGTCACGATCCGCCCGACCGGTCGGTGCACCGGTGGAGGAGATCCCGCCGGCCGACGGGTCACGGGTAGGACACGGAGGTCGGTGTCGCAGAGAGTCAGACCGGCCGGTTCCCCTCGTCGCACATCATTACCGTGTCGCAAGTTCGATTCCTGCCGGGGGCACCAGGCAAAATTCCATTGATGTCATTCTTCGGGGCGGTGACCCCCCGACTGCCCGTGCCGGACCCCAGCCGGGCGGCCGGCTCCTTGTGGCGATTCCCGGACGAGACCTACCAGGCCGTCCGGAAGGAGTTCGGGCTCTCGGCGAAACCCCCCTCTCCGCGGCCGGAGAAGGCGACGACGCTCACCCAAGGGAGTTCCGGGCCACATTCCACGTCGAACTGCCCCGATTGCACGCTGATACGCTTCAGAGCTGGTGTCTCGGATGCCTCCATCCTCGGTAGGACGGCGAGCAGGGGCCGTGCTCGCGACCTTCGCGCTGGCTTGGACGGCCCTCGCCACGACGGCCGCGCCGGCCAGCGCCGGTTCCCCACCGACCTGCTGGGTAGTCGACGAGACGCAGCACAGGCACTTCCCTCCTGACAGCGGAGAGGCACTCACCGCTGCGATCGCCGCCGCGATGCCCGGGGACGTGCTCGCCCTGACTGGGACGTGCACGGGAACCTATACGCTGAACAAGCCCCTCACCCTCATCGGGGACCCCACACACAGGTTCCCAACCCCGACCCTGGACGGCAACCAGGCCGGGACCACTGTGACCGTGCATGTGGGGGTACAGGCCACGCTCACGGCCCTCACCATCAGCGGCGGGAAGGCGCTGTCCGGCGGTGGAGGGATCTATGTCCAAGGCGGAGGCTCCCTCACCCTCGACTCCTCGACCGTGAGCGGGAACACCGCGGTGAGTGGCGCCGGCATCTACAGCGCGGGGGACTTCACCGGGGGCATCGTCACCCTGGAGTCCTCGACCGTGAGCGGGAACACAGCAGGAACCTCCGGCGGGGGGATCTACAACCAGGGCACCCTCACCCTCTACTCCTCCACCGTGAGCGGGAACGGAGCCGGCCACACCGACTTCGGCGCAGGGGCCGGGGCGGGCGTCTTCAACCAGGGGACCGTCACCCTGGACTCCTCGACGGTGAGTGGGAACACCACGCTTGGGAGCGCTGGCTCGGGCGCCGGGATGTTCAACCAGAACGTCATGACCCTGCACTCCTCGACCGTGAGCGACAACACCGCGGCGGGGTCATTGGGGTCCGGCGGAGGGATCTTCAACCAGGGCACGCTCACCCTTGATACGTCCTCAGACGTGAGCGGGAATACGGTCGGCGGCTCCGGCGGGGGGATCTTCAACCAGGGCACCGTCATCTTGGATTCGTCCCAGGTGAGCGGGAACAGCGCCGGTACCAACGGTGGCGGGATCAGCAACGCGGGAACGGTGACGATGCATGCCTCCATGCTGAGCGAGAACTCGGCAGTTGGTCTCGGCGGTGGCATGTTCAACGCGAGCGGTGCCACATTGGACACCTCCTCGACCGTGAGTGGGAACCGGACCGGTGGCAGTGGTGGCGGTGTCTACAACCAACCTTCCGCGATCCTCACGGTTGACTCCTCGGCAGTGATCGGAAACACGGCGACCGATAACGGCGGGGGGATCTCCAACCGGGGCACGCTCAGCCTTGACTCCTCTTCCGTGAGCGGAAACACGGCGGGAGGGGAGGGCGGAGGGATCTACAACGAGGGGTCGGTCAGTCTCGACTCCTCCATCGTGAGCGGGAACCACCCGGACGATTGTTTCGGGGTCCCCGGCTGCTGATGAGGAGCGGCCCTTCGGGACCGCAGAGGATCGGGCGGGACCTCAAGCCGGATCAGCAGCTTCCTGGAACTCGTGATCGAAGGAGGCGCGAGTTTCGTGCGTGCAGCCCGCTGCCGACCCGGTGTGAGCGACTGGGCTCAGCCCACCCCCGCCTGGGCATGTGAGGTCACTTGCACACCCTGGGCGAAGCTGGTCAGCTGCTCGTCGGTCCACCCCCAGCGAGGCCGACCAGCGGCGGCCACGATCCTGCCGTCCGCCTGGGTGGCCACGGCTTCGGCGAAGTCGTAGTCGCCGAAGAAGTCCGTGGTTGCATTCCCCCCGGTGCCGAACGTGGCGTCCAGGGTCCCGTCGGCGTCGTACCGGGCCAGGGCGAAGTCGACGAGCGAACCATTGGCGACCACCCCTGCTGCCACGATCTGGCCATCCCCCTGGATGACCACGCCGTGGACGGCGTCGACGTCCCCGAAGAAGTCCGTGGTTGCATTCCCCCCGGTGCCGAACGTGGCGTCCAGGGTCCCGTCGGCGTTGTACCGGGCCAAGGCGAAGTCGGAGGACGAACCGAGCCCGGCGACCCCTGCTGCCACGATCTTGCCGTACCATGATCATCTGCGACGTTGGTAGGGCTCTCGCGGTCCTCAGCATTCCCCTGGTCCTCTGGGTTGGGGGTCTGTCCTTCGCCCAGGTCCTGGCGGTGGCTTTCGCCGACGGGACGCTGTACGTGCTGTTCGCCCTGGCCGAGTCCTCGGCGATCCCGAAGGTGGTTCCCTGGGAGCAGCTCACCGCGGCACTCGGGCAGAACGAGGCCCGAGTGCGCGGGGCGTCGATGCTGGGCCGACCCATCGGGGGGGCCCTGTTCGGGATCGCCCGGGGCCTGCCGTTCCTGGCCGACGCGGTCTCCTCCGGGCTGTCGGTGCTCACCCTGTCTTTCATCCGCTCGGAGTTCCAGGAAGAGCGCACCCGGTCGATGAGGACACTGCGGGAGGAGGTTCGGGAGGGGCTCGCCTGGCTGTGGCGACAGCCGTTCCTCCGGGGCACGGCCCTGATCGCCGCCGGAGGGAACCTGATCAACCAGGCGCTCACATTGACCGTCATCGTCCTGTCGAAGGACCGAGGGGCGTCCCCGGGGCTGATCGGCCTGCTGCTCGGTTTCTTCGGCGTGGGCGGCCTGCTCGGCTCACTCGTCGCCCCGTGGGTCCAGCGCCGCGTGAGGGCGAGGACCGTGGTGGTGGGAACGATCTGGCTCGGGGGCGTACTGCTCGCGCTGATCGGCGCGAGCCCCTTCGTCCTGGCCCCCGGACCCCTGGTCGGATTGCGGAGTTCACGACGGCCTGTTGGAACGTGGTGGTCGCGACGTACGAGCTCACCCTGACCCCGGATCATCTCCGCGGCCGGGTCAACGGCGCGGGCCTGCTCATCGCCTCGGGCACGGCGCCGCTCGGGGCGCTCGTAGGCGGCCTCCTCCTTCAAGCCCTCGGGGCGGTAGCCACGACCTGGATTCTCACCGCGAGCACGCTGGCCATGGCAACCGTCGCGACCCTCAGTCCAGCCCTGCGTAAGCCGCCTCCTCTTCGTCGCCAGCCATTGCCTGAAGACAGAGGGGACACCCTCCTCCGCCCGTCGTGCGCTGTCGCAGCGCCGTAGCAGCACTGCTCGGGCCGTATGGGTATCTGGCATCTTTCGCGCACGGTCGCTGCCAACCTTCGTTTGGGCAGTCCGTCAGGCGCCGATCATGTGCCGGACCAGGCGAGATGCACGATCCAGAGGCGCTCACGGCCAGCGAGAGTGGGCAGTCGATGGGAAGGGAACGTTGACGGGCCCCCGACCCTCGAGGCGGCTACGCGCAGTCGATCCAGAGGTAGTTGTTGGCCTGGTCGCTCGAACCGCTGAATCCGCCGCCGAGCGAGGCCGGGTAGTCGCTCCCGAAGGCGACCACCGAGCCGGCAGGGGTGACGCTCAGGCTCGCCAGTCCGGTCGAGACGGAGTCGGGGGCGTTGATGTCGAGGGCCTGCCACCGCCGCCCGTCCCAGTGCTCGATGAGGGGCCCTCCCCTTCCGGTGGTCCCGGTCGCCCACACGTCGTCCGGACCTCGGGCGGCCAGCCCGTCGACCGTGCCCTCGATCGGGGCCGCTGGAACCCAGTTGGTCCCGTCCCAGTGGGCGAACTGCTCTGGTCCGCCTCCCCCGTACGTGCCGACCGATCGCAGGTCACCCCCCACGACGGCCCACACGTCGTTCGACCCCATGGCCGCGAGGGCGCTCACCGCCTGGTCGCCGGAGGGTGGTGGCGCCTCCACCCACGCGGTGCCGTCCCAGCGCTCCACCAGGGCGCCCGCCACCTGCCCGGCCTCCCCAAAGCCCCGGACCTTTCCCCCGGCTGCCCAGACCTCCCCTGACTGACCGGCCGAAAGAACCTGGGTGGCGGCGGTTCCGACCGAAGGATCCACGGCCTGGGGCCCAACGAACAGCGACCACTGCCTGCCGTCCCAGTGCTCGAACAAGTCCCGGGAGATCGACTCTCCCCCCACCACCGGGGAATCCTGGCCCAGGACCCAGACGTCGTCGGATGCGGACGCGGCGATCGCCTCGAGCCCCTCAGGCTCCATCGGCGACGCCGGCGGGAACGGCGCGCCGTCGACGAGGGACCACTGGCGCCCGTCATAGTGCTCGATAAGCGGGTCCTGGTGCTCCGCCGCGCTCTTCGCTTCGAGGGTCCCGACGGCCCAGACGTCGTCGGGGGCCAGCGCCACGACACCCGTCAGATAGGCTCCCCGGCCGTTCAGGTCGGCGCCGGGCACGACGGTCCATCCGCGGCCGTCCCAGTGCTCGGTCAGGGCGACCGTCTGGTCGGCAGATGCGCCCGCAGGGAACCGAGTTCCCACTGCCCACACGTCGTCGGGAGACGCGGCCGCCGCCGCGACCAGGAGATCAGACCGCACACCTGGGTCCGACGGCTTGGAGCTGATGGTCCATCCAGGGGTGCACGGCGCGATCTGGGTGACGGGCGGCAGGGTGCGCCGGTTCGCTCGCAGCGCGTTCACCCCAACGGCGGTCCCGGCGACAAGGGCCACCAGGACCGTTGTCGCGACTGCGGCGGTGAACGCTTGGCGCCGGCGGGTGCGCCGGCGCACCCGGGGGGGCAGGGACGTCTCGGGATGGACCTCGTCTGCCATCCGCCGCAGCGCGTCTCGGGCTCGCTCCTCCACCCTGTTCATCTCGGGTCACCCTCGACCTGGAGCGAGGCGCGCAGCGCCTCCATCCCGCGGGACGTGAGCGCTTTCACCGTCCCGGGAGGACACCCCAGCACGCGGGCTGCGTTCTCCACCGAGAGGTCCTCGAAGTACCGGAGAACGATCGCGGCGCGCTGCCGCTCCGGCAGGCGCAACAACGCGGTCCGGAGCACGTCACGGGTGTCCGCGGCCGAGTGAGGGAGCGACGGCTCCGGCGGCGACTGGGAGCGCAGGAACGCTCGCTCGGTGTCCCGTCGCCGGAAGTGGTTCTTGCAGAGGTTGAAGAGCGTGCGCCGCAGGTAGAAATGGAAGCGCTCCCGGTCCCGAAGGTGCGCGAACCGGCCGGCCACCCGCACGAACGCGTCCTGCGCCAGGTCCTCCGCCACGTTGGCGTCTCCCGTCACGAGGTAGGCAAGCCGAACCATCTCAGGGACGTGCCGGCGATACAGCTCGCCGAGACCACCTCCACCCTCCGGGTCCACATGTAGCCCCACGATGTTCGGACGATAGACAGGACACGCCGGCCCCGGAATCGGTTGCGGTGACGGGAGAAGGGGACTCCCGTGAAGGCTGACGGCGCTACGTCCTCGGCGCACTCATCCACGCGTACCATCCCGAAGCGGACCTACCGGGCACCTCGCAGGGGTGCGGGAGAATCGCATGCCCAGTTTGACAGGGGGCCGCTGGCGAAGCGGACGCCCACGGCGAGTCGGAAGCGATGCACCTGCCGGGAAACCGGTGGGATTGAGCCCGGCCGCCTAACCGCTCGCCGACCAGCCAGCGGCCTACCTCACAGGGAGTGATGACGGTGGCCAAGACCCAGGAGCACGAGCGCGCACACCAGGGGCTGTCCGAGGTCTTGGGGAACACCCAGCTCCACGATT
>WNGL01010156.1_pt1 | contig 10888 bp, 8 predicted proteins | sample 5400591 | NCBI WGS metagenome assembly WNGL01 (sample SAMN13153377, study PRJNA577476) | soil metagenome | isolation source: 80 cm soil or saprolite under Garry oak tree replicate 1 | place: USA:California | collected 2016-06-15
CCGCGGTCTGGACCGGGCCGTCAGCATCGATGGCCTCAGCGGCCGAGGGATCGGCTCCGGGCGCAAGCAGAAGCGAGACCAGCAACGGTCGGGTCGCCGCGGCGCGGCGCAACGCGCTCGCAAACATCGGTTGTCCCCCTTGTATGAAGGAGTGTGCTCCGTTGCCCGATCGAGCGGCATACCATGTTCATGGGAGGCCAGTTCGATCGGCCTCCTGCTCGTTCTTTCCGGTTCTTCCGCTTTCGACGTACTTGCGCGAAGTGCGTGGATCGAGCCCGGTCCGCTTGGCCACCTCCGCATAGGTCCCGAGACGCCGGTAGAGCAGCGCGCAGTATCGGGCGAGAAGCTCCGCGGCCGTCAGCTCTCCCGCGCGGAGCTTTTCGATCAGCGCCTCATCTTCGCCCAGCGCCGCCTGGGGCAGCTCGGCCGCATAGCGGCCCGTGAGCAGGATGCGCCGCACCGCCTGCTCAAGTTCGCGCACGTTCCCCGGCCAAGGATACCCGCGTGGCAGGCGGCCCTCGATAGCTTCCAGCACGACCGCGACGAGCTCGGACGCTTCCCCGCCCGTGATACGCGCGACCAGCAGCCGCACGAGTTGCTCCAGCTCAGCCGGCGATTCCGCGATGCGCTGCCTGAGGGTGGGGACCTCGATCACGTCGGAACATAGCCGGTAGAAGAAGTCGTCGCGGAAGCGCCCGCCTCGGCGCAAATCGCCAAGCGGCCGGTTCGTTGCCGCGATGACACGCCCCGAGAAGCGTTTCTTCTCGTGCCCGCCAAGCGGGGTAAAGGTGCGCTCCTGCAGCACCTGCAGCAGCTTGATCTGCACCGGTATCGGCACCTCGCCGATCTCGTCCAGGAACAGCGCGCCGTGCGCATTGCAGCGCCCGAACACGCCGTCGTGGTGGTCGATCGCGCCGGTGAAGGCGCCTTTGCGGTGGCCGAACAGCTCCGATTCGATCAGCGTCTCGGGATACTGCGAGAGGTTGATCGCGATGAAGCTCTCGGCGAAGTTGGCGGCGAACCGGCCTTGCTCGGGGAGGTACGGAATGAACTCCGAGCGGCCGATCGCGGCCGCGGCGGAGCCTTTTCCGGTCCCGGTTTCGCCGAGGAGCAGCGTCGAGAAATCCTCCATGCGATTCCAGAGCGCGGCCGAGTAGCCGCGCATGTCGTGGGTAACGACGTTGTTCCACAGCGCCTCGCGCAGCTTGCGCATCGATTCGCATGCCCCGGCGAGCGAGCGCTCGATGAAATAGAATGCGCGCCGCAACTGGAAATAGAACGCGAAAAACCGCAGCGCGCGCTCTTCTGTAAGGCCGCTGCGCACCAAATCCGCGATCGCCTCATCGGCGAACGGCACGGACAGCGGCGCGCCGCCTTGCCCCGCTTGTCGCTCGATCAGCGCGTCGAACTGGGGCACCCAACGGTGGTAGCAAACGTAAATGAAGCCTGACTCGAGCAGGCGCCGGTCTTCGGCGCTCAATCTCTGCAAAGCAAGCGCGCCTTCGCGCAGCCACGGTTCCAGGCGTGGCTCCACCACGCGCGCGAACGCTTCGCGGTGGCCGAGCGGCACCCCGGGAGCGAGCCGCACGATCAGCTGGTCGCGCTGCGGGCTGAAAGGATTGCCGAAAACGATATCGGCAAGCACCCCAAAGAATTCGCGGTCAGCCGCGGGTAGCCGGGTCATGGACATGCAAGCAATGTATGTCAAACATGCATGAATTGCTAGTGACTGGCTAAAGAACTGTCCTGATTAACGCATAGATATCTTTGCAAAACAATTAGTTGCTTACATGGCACAGACGCTGCTGAGGAACCCGCTAGCACCAGCAACGATCTTGGAGCGATATCTGTGTACAAAGCGTCTGCTTCGATACCAGATCCGACGGGCTTTCTCCGGTTTACCGGTGCGGTCTTGCTGGTTTCCAGTTTGCTCGTTCCGAGTGCGGCTACCCAAGCACAAACAGGAGCGACCACCCATCCCCAAGTACGGTCCGTGGTATTTCAGGACTCCACGGGGGACTCCGGCATCGACGATGGGAACGCGAGCCCTTCTACTGCAGTAGCCCCGCAAACCCAAGTGGGACTTGGAGGCTCCCTGGTATTCCAAGATCCCAAGGGGAACTACGGGTCCGACCACGGAAACGCAAGCGCTTTTGGCTTTTCCTTGCAGATACCGATCCGCAGGTCTAAGGAATGGACCTTCCTTCCAACCTACACCTCAGTCTCGTCCAGCCCAGGCTCGAATCTCGGTCACGAGACGAAATCCATCGGTCTCGACGTTCATTGGCGAGGTCCGAACCCCGGAGCCGGGTACCTCTTGTTCGGCGGTGGGTCCGCCACGGCCAAGCTGGATGTCAAGCAGACCACTTGTCCGATTTTCTTTATCCCCGTGGGTTGCAGCCAAACCGCGACCACCGTGAGCTCCAAGACTGCGCCCTATCTTCAGGCTGGGTTTGGGTTAGAGGGCGAGCAGTCTAGCAGTCGTCTTCTTGACGGGGGTTGGTTCATCGAAGCGCGGTTGTGGCGAGGACCTTATCTCCAGCCGATCTCTCTTGCGAGCGGAATCCTGGTGGGGTCAAGGGCCAAGACCGGGAACGCTCTGCTGGTGGCGGTCGGATTTCGGTTTCTTGGGCCATATTTTTGAAAGACCCACGAGACCAACCTTCATTGCCTTAGTGTCCCAGAAGAGGTGACGTCATGAGAATCGAAATGAATGCGGCAGTCGCGTTGATGGTGGTAGTCCTGGTTAATGGCTGCACAAAAGTCGCTCGCGCGGACGAGGGGCCGGCAATACCGCCAGCCCCGACAACCCTATCTGGCGATACATGCGGGACGTCGCAGGGGGGACCAGGACGTTGAATGTCGTGCGACCGCAAGCGACCAGCCAATCACTCTGGTCAGTATTGAAAACGCTGATGCAGAGCTCCCACGGAATGAGCAGCCCAGTGCGCGAGGGGATGGAGCGGCAGGGGGAGCACTAAAGGGAGCGCTTACGGTTGTGGGCATTATTTTGAAACTTGGCCCGGTGGGCGTGGTCCTGTGCGGGGTTGGAGGTCCCTATTGCGTCGCGCTTGTTTTCGTAGGCGCATCTATCGGGGCCGCGAGTGCCCGTTGATGAAGATTCCGCTTAGCTACGCGAATGCTTTTAAGAGAACGTAAAGACGAAAACAACGTATCCATAGCAATCGATTGACATCGGCACATGCGAATCCTGCTGGTCACGCGAGAACGAGATGCCCACGATAGGTTTGCGTCCGCCATATCCCTCGGTACGCAAGTCCTGCTCGCCGATTGCGCAGCGAGCGGCCGCGAAGCCCTGGCGCGCCTCGCCGCCCGGCGGCCGGACGTCCTGCTCGTCAGCTTGCCGCTGCCCGATCTGAGCGGAGTCGAATTCGTGCGAGCGGCAAAGCGCGCGCTGGCGAGTTGCCAGATTCTGCTCGTCGCCGCGGCCGGCGCGGAGGAAGCGCTGATCGCCGCCATTGAGGCGGGCGCGGCGGGTTGCGTGCTCGGACCCTGTGACGCGCAAGAGCTGGTGGGACACGCGCTGAAACTGCGCGCGGGCGGCTCCCCGCTCAGTCCGTTCGTCGCAAGAAAGCTGGTGGAACGCCTGCACGCGCGGACGCTCGCGCATACGGCGGCAGCTGCGCTGACCGCGCGCGAGTCGGATGTCGTTTGCCTGCTGGCAAACGGCCTGAGTTATTCGCAGATCGGAGACAAGCTCGGCGTGTCGCTCAACACCGTCGGAAGCCACATCAAGAATGCCTACCGCAAGCTGGACGTCCATTCCGCGACCGCTGCGGTGATGCGCGCCGTGGAGCTGCAGATGCCCGGCAAGGCGTGGCGGCACGGCGATTCATAGCCGCATCCAGCCTGCATCTCACCGGATCATGGGATTGTGGGTGGCGCAGCGCTTGCGCAACATGGAGACGGTGCTTCGAACCATCGATCAAACCGGCGCGCGACGACTAATGTGGCAGCAGTACCCTCGACGCCAGTGTTTCGCCCCGAATCTGGGGACATAGAGGGAACCAACACCGAAGCAACTCGTAATCAATTTTTTCGCACCGACCAACAGGGAGGTAACACCAATGACGATTACGCGAGTAGCGGCGGCACTCATGATAGGCGCGGCGATATTGCTTTCCTCCTGCGGTGGTGGTGGCGGAAGCGCCCCGGCAGGTGGGGGCACGCCCGCCGCCCCAACCCTAAGCCTCGGCTTCGGCGTGAAAGAGCTGCGGTTCACCTGGCTCGCCATCAGCGGCGCCGATTTCTATCGCCTGTCCGAGAATCCTGACGGCGTTTCGGGCTACGCCCAGGTGGCGACCAACCTTACCGCCTTGAGCTTCAACCACACCATCCCGGTGCACCGGCGCCTGAACGCTTCCTATATCGTCGAGGCGTGTAACAACGCCGGTTGCACCGCCTCCGCTCCCCAGATCCTGGGGACCAATCTCACGCAAGCGATCGGCTATGTGAAGGCCTCGAACACCGGGGCCGGTGACGACTTCGGCCTCGCGGTTGCATTGAGCGGCGACGGCAACACGCTCGCGGTCGGGGCGCTTGGCGAAGCTAGCAGCAGCACCGGCATCGACAGCACGCCCAATGAATTGGCTCCTCAAGCCGGCGCGGTGTACGTCTACACCCGCAGCGCCAGCACCTGGTCGCAGCAGGCCTATGTGAAGGCCTCGAACACCGGGACCAATGACGGCTTCGGCTTCTCGGTCGCGCTGAGCGGCGACGGCAACACGCTCGCGGTCGGGGCGCTTGGCGAAGCCAGCAGCACCACCGGCGTCGACAGCACGCCCAATGAGTTGGCCGCCTCGGCCGGCGCGGCGTACGTCTTCACCCGCACTGCCGGCACCTGGTCGCAGCAGGCCTATGTGAAGGCCTCGAACACCGGGGCCGGTGACCAGTTCGGCATCTCGGTCGCCCTGAGCGGCGACGGCAACACGCTCGCGGTCGGGGCGCAGAACGAAGACAGCAGCAGCACCGGCATCGGCAGCACACCGAATGAATTGGCCGCCGACGCCGGCGCGGTATACGTCTACACCCGTACCGGCACCACCTGGTCGCAGCAGGCGTATGTGAAGGCCTCGAACACCAGGGCCGGTGACCAGTTCGGCCGCCCGGTCGCCCTGAGCGGCGACGGCAACACGCTCGCGGTCGGGGCGGTGTCCGAAGACAGCAGCAGCACTGGTATCGACAGCACGCCGAATGAGTTGGCCTCCTTCGCCGGCGCGGTGTACGTGTACACCCGCAGCGCCGGCACTTGGTCGCAGCAGGCCTATGTGAAGGCCTCGAACACCGGGGCCGGTGACGTCTTCGGCGTCTCGGTCGCCCTGAGCGGCGACGGCAATACGCTCGCGGTCGGGGCAGATGGCGAAGCCAGCAGCAGCACCGGCATCGACAGCACGCCGAATGAGTTGGCCTTCGCCGCCGGCGCAGTATACGTCTACACCCGCGGTGCCGGCACCTGGTCGCAGCAGGCCTACGTGAAGGCCTCGAACACCGGGGCCTTTGACCTCTTCGGCATCTCGGTCGCCCTGAGCGGCGACGGCAACACGCTCGCGGTCGGGGCGATTGGCGAAGCCAGCAGCACCACCGGCATCAACAGCACGCCGAATGAGGCGGCCTTCGCCGCCGGCGCAGTATACGTCTACACCCGCAGCGCCGGCGCCTGGTCGCAGCAGGCCTACGTGAAGGCCTCGAACACCGGGACCAATGACCGCTTCGGCGACCGGGTCGCCCTGAGCAGCGACGGCAACACGCTTGCGGTCGGGGCAGATGGCGAAGCAAGCAGCAGCACCGGTCTAAGCAGCACGCCGAATGAGTCTGCTGCCGACGCCGGCGCTGTCTATCTTTATTAAGGGGCAACCGGGGTGAGCTGAGAGACTGCGCCCCGGCCCGAAATTAACGCGTCGGGTCTTCCAAGTCGCCCTCGCGCTTCCGGTCGCGGCGCTGAAGGCGGATGCGGAGCGTTTTCTTCAGGGCGATCAAGGCGTCGGAGGTAAAGACCCGATCACCGGGCGATGGTAATCCAACGCGCTACAAATTGACCAAAGAAGAAGCGGCAGCAATGGGGTCGGCTCAGACCACTAATTTGAATCCGTTGAAAACGAACGTACCGGTCGTATTTAATCAGGACGAAAAAACGCCATGGACACGACCATTCGTTTGACTTCCCGCGAGACGGACGTGCTGTACCTGCTTGCGCACGGTTGCACCTATTCGCAGGTCAGCGACTGGCTTGGCGTGTCGTTGCACACGGTCAGAGCCACATCAAGAACGCTTACCGCAAGCTGGACGTCCATTCCACGACCGCTGCGGTGATGCGGGCCGTGGAGCTGCAGATGCCCGGCAGGGCGTGGCGGCACGGCGATTCCTAGCCGCATCGAGCCTCCTTCTCACCGGATCATGGGATTGTGGATCGCGCAGCGCCTGCGCAACATGGAGACGGTGCTTGGGATTGAATTTGGGACAGACCACCATTCTACCTAGACGATGGAAGAAATTGACATGCTTAAAGCGGGAGAGTTGTGCGTCGACGATGTGTTCGCCGCCGCGTCAAATGTAGGTTTACTGACGGCCGCTGATCCGAGCCGAAAACCGAACCCCGTTAAAGGAGGGACCAGGATGGGTTATCGCGTCGGACTGACGGCCCTCGTTGTTGCGGCGACCCTGAACCTTATTTCTTGCGACGGAGACGACAATCGCCCAACCCCCGACACCACGCCTCCGACCGTGATAAGCATCATCCCGGCCAACGGCGCCACCAACGTCGCGGTGAGTACTACCGTATCGGTGAATTTCTCCCAACCGCTCGACTGCACCAGCGTCACCGCCGCAAGCTTCACGCTTACATCGGCTGGCGCCGTCGCCGGAAGTATCAGCTGTTCGGGTAGCAGCGTCACTTTCACGCCAGCCTCCACCCTTTCATTTAACACGACCTACACGGTCACGGTCGGCACCGCCGTGCGTGACGCGGCGGGCAACGCGCTGGCGAGCGCCTTTACCTCGACCTACACCAGCGTACTCCCGCCCCGACCGGAGACGCCCACCGGAGTGACAGCGATGCCCGGGAACGCGCAAGCGACTCTTTCCTGGCCGGCAGTCCCGGGCGCGACCAGCTACAACGTGTACACGTCAGCGTCCACGCCGGTCACGACCAACAACACGAAGACCAGCGTGGACACCACCGGCGCAACGCTGTCTTCCCTCACCAACGGCACCCCGGTGTTTGCAGCCGTCACGGCAGTGAACGCTGGCGGCGAGAGCGCGCTTTCCACGGGAGTCTGCGCGGTGCCCACGGCGGCTTCCACGGCCGGACTGACCCTGTACAACCCGCTCTGCGGCGGAACGCTGGACGGCAATAAGTGGCGAACGCCATTGTTCAGCCGCAGCGTCTCGGGTGGCGCGCTCGTGCTCAGCTCACAGATATCCAACATGGAATCGCGAACGGTCCAGGGCCTGTTCTACCCGACGGCAGCCAACGTCAATGCGGGCGCGCAACGTGTCACGACGCTGAAGGCGGACCTCACCGTGCCCGCCGCGACCGCATCGCGCACGGACAATGCCGAGATACGCGCCGTGGTGCAGCTGTCGTATCAACCGCCTGCCAACCGGTTGATTTTCCCCGGGGGCAACTTGGAGGCGATTTTCATCCAGATCGGGCTGATCGACGCAGGCGGCGGGTTGCAGGCGTTTCGCCGCGTGTTTCATTGCGACAACGCCAGTTGCACTTCCCGGATTTCCACCGGCATCGCCTTTGTGGATCCGGCCGGATTCACGCCTAACACAAACGGAATCGAAGCGGACGCCGCTGCGGTCTACGACACCACCTATACGGTGAGCGCCTCGCTGAACGAATCCACAGGAGTCTTCTCCTGGTCCTTCGCGGGCGGCGCGTTCGGCGCCGGAGTTGCGGGCACAGCCGATCCCAGCACCTACTTGGCAGGAAACACCCGCTGGACAGCGCTCGGACCCAATCCCCTAGGGGGTCCCGGATTCTCCTTTGCCGCGTTGCGAACGCAAGTCAGCGACGATTCCGTACCGGCCGGCTCGGACGGCGGCGTGAGCGCCCGATTCCAGAATGTGCAGGTCGGGTTCAACAACGCGGCCGCCACACTCTGGGACGATTTCAGCGGGACGGGCGCAAACAGCGGCCCGACGGAGCTGAGCGAGGCCAAGTGGACCACACCGGGCAAGACCTCGCTGGACTTGACCGTGAGCAGCCTGGCCGTCCACACCCAGATCACCAGCCTGAGTACTGCCGGCCTTAACAACTTTCAAGGGACCGTGTTCCAAAACCCGGCCGGCCTTAACACCTTGCAGGCCGACGTGACAGTCTCGGCCTGTAGCAACTCCCTAGCTGGCACCAATCGAGTATCGCTGGAGGGGACTTTCTACAATGACGGCACGCCCGGCACGACGCCGCCCAATACCAACCAGCCCAACAGTCTGGTCGGCGACATTCAGGCGTACTTGTTTCTGGATTGCGTCGCGGATGTGGCACGCTTCCAGATCCTTCGCTGGAACAACACGACGCAACCCCTGTCGTCCACCCTGTTGTCCAGTTTCGCGAACAGCATAGTGCAGAAAGGTCCCGCCACGGTCACTGGCAACACCCACACTCTGACCATGAAGTCGGATCCCGTCACTCACTTCTTGACCTTCCAGGTGGATGGCGGGACGCCAGTCGTGGTGGACCCCACGACGGTCAACACGTACATGACCACCGCCGCGCCTTACGCAAAGCCGGCGAATTCACCGGGGAGGACATTGGGAGCGTTCCTATCGGTGCCCCCCTCTGGCTCGGCCGTTGGCGCGACCGCGAGCATGGACTTCACGGTCAACAACGTGTTCACGGCGCCTTAGCCGATACACGGAATCAATCAGACTACTACACAGGAGGAGTTATGAAGAAATTGATTGGCTCTGTAATTGGCTTGGTGATTCCTGCCTTCATCATGGTAGGGGGCATGGCGAATTCTGCGTTGGCGCAGAAGGCGTCGGAAATGGACGCTGTAAAAGCGGCCAACGAAGCCCTTTACGCAGCGCTCTCGGCCCGGGATATTCGCGCCATGGAGAAGGTATGGTCTCACAAGAGGGAGGTCAGACAAATAGGCCCGCGTAGTAAGGCGGTTGACGTTGGCTGGGACGCCGTGAAAAAGAGTTTTGAAAGGACCTTCGACGCTTTCCCGGAACTCAAAGTCTCGGCTGAACAAACTTATATTCGGATCAATGGATCGACCGCGTGGGTCAGCTGCGTCGAAAGAGCACAAAGGAAGACCAAGAGCGGTGAAACTCAAAGCGGCACCAACTTCGGGACAAGCATCTTCGAGAAGCAGGGAGGCAAGTGGCTTATGGTTTACCACCACGCCTCCGCGATTCCTCAGTAGGTGCACGCGGGCTCCCCGGATCACGTTTCCCGCGCCACCCGCGCGCCCTCGCGCTCGTCCACGAAATACAGCAGAATCCCGCCCGCGATAAACAACGCCACGAGGACCAGAATCGCGGCGCGGGAACTGCCGGTTGCGAGGGCGGCTGAGCCCATCAGCAGCGGCCCCATCACCGCAGCGAATTTTCCGAGCATGTTGTAGAAGCCGAAGAATTCCCCGGCTCTGTCGGCCGGCATGATGCGCGCAAAGAGGGATCGCGACAGCGACTGGACGCCGCCCTGCACCAGCCCGATCACGACCGCCAGCGCGTAGAACTCCCAGGTGCTTTCCATCAGATAAGCCCACAGCGTGGACGCGCTATAGATGACGAGGCCGATATAGATCCCGGTCTTCGCGCCAAAACGCGCACCGAGCACCCCGAAAGCAATGGAGGCCGGGAAGCCCACGAACTGCGTGATCAGCAGCGCGACGATGAGCTTCTTCTCGTCGAAGCCGAGGGCCATACCGTAGTCCAGCGCCATGCGCGCCAGGGTACCGACCCCGTCGATGTAGAGCAGGTACGCGAGCAGAAAGAGCAGGACGGTCCGCAGCCGCCGGATCTCCCGAAACGTGGCTGCGAGCTGCCGAAACCCTGCCGATGCCGCCGACCCGCCCGACAGGCGGCCCGCCGCCTCGGGCTCCTTGACGAAGACAAGCAGGGGAACGGAGAAGATCGCCCACCACAGGGCGACCGTGCCGAATGACAGGCGCACCGCCTCCGCAGCATCGACGAGGCCGAAGTGCGCCGGCCACAGCGTCATCGCGACGTTGACGGCGAAGAGCAGCCCGCCGCCGAGATACCCCAGGGCGAAACCGAGGCTGGACACCTTGTCGAACTGGGGCTCGCGCGCCACGCTCACGAGCAGCGCGTCGTAGAAGGAATTGCTCCCGGAGAACCCGATCACCGCCAGCACGTAGAGCGCGATCGCGAGCGGCCATTCGCCGCGCGCGACGAACTGCAGGGCGCCGGTCATGACGATCGCCATCGCCGCGAAGAGAACCAGATAGCGCTTCCTCGTCCCGCCCTGATCGGCGATGGCGCCGAGAATCGGCGAAAGAAGCGCAATGACGATGCTGCCGATGGAATTGGCGAGGCCCAATCGAAACGTCGTGAGCGTGGCATCCGCGCCGTCGCTCCAGTATTGCTTCAGGAAAAGGGGAAAGAAAGCCGACATCACAGTGATGGCGAACGCGGAATTGGCCCAGTCGTACAGCGCCCAGGAGAGGACTTTCCGGCGGTCTTCCATTTCGCGTTCCGGCGTCCTGGTCAATCGCCGCGATGGCGTCGAGAAGGAAGCCACGGTGGGGCGCCCATTCTAGCGCGGTGTCGCCTGCCGCGACGGGGCGCCGCGGAGGTAGAATCCCACGCGCCCAGGAAACGTTCCCGCCGACCGGTCACCGGCCGGAGGAACCTGGGAAATACGCGAGCCGGGCACAGTCTTGAACATAAG
>WNGL01013034.1_pt1 | contig 10888 bp, 9 predicted proteins | sample 5400591 | NCBI WGS metagenome assembly WNGL01 (sample SAMN13153377, study PRJNA577476) | soil metagenome | isolation source: 80 cm soil or saprolite under Garry oak tree replicate 1 | place: USA:California | collected 2016-06-15
GGCGGACTTGTCGGTGGCGACCAGCGGCTCGACCTGGCTGATCTGCTTGTCCAGGGACGGGTTGGAGTAGTACGACAGGTTGAAGTTCGGCGGGCTCTCGGTTTCCAGCAGGTTGACGAACCAGGAGTACGGGTCGGCGTAGTCCGGCCACCAGTACTCCATGAAGATGTCCTGCCGCTTGGCGGCGTCAGCCGACTTGCCCTTAGACCACTGGGTCGGCCAGGCTAGCGACTGCACGGACAGGTTCACGTTCAGCGCGGCCAGGTCCGACTTGATGATGGTCGCGACGACCTGCTCGTTGCTGTCACCCTGGGTGTAGGTCAGGCTCAGGTTCAGCTTCTTGTGCCCGGGCCCGTAGCCGGCCTGGTTGAGCAGCTGCGCCGCCTTGGCCTTGTTGAAGCTGTAGTCCGGCAGGTCGCTGGTGTGGCCGAGCAGCCCCGGCGGGATGAGACCGCTGGACGGCACGCCGGCGCCCTGCAGGGCCGAGATGATGCCGCGGTAGTCGATCGCGTAGGAGATGGCCTGGCGGACGGGCAGGCTGAGCGCCTTGACGTTGAGCTGGGCGAGGAGGTTCTGCCAGGACGGAGCGTTGACCGTCTTGATGGCGGAGTCGTTCTTGAGCGAGGACCACAGCGAGGGGCTGATCTGCTCGACGAAGCTGACCTGCCCGGAGCGCAGCAGCTGGGCGGCCGTGGTGTCCTGGGGCACGACGCGGAACACGACCTTGCCGAAGTGCGAGCCGGACCAGCCGCCCCAGTACTTACCGAACTTGGCCAGGATGACCTCGAACTCCTGCCCCTTGTTCCAGGTCTGCACGGTGTACGGGCCGGTGCCGGCGTCGTGCCCGGCGTTCAGCCAGGAGGTGAGCTTGCTGCCTCCCCCGCCCGCCTGGGTGTCGTAGATGTAGGCCGAGTAGTCGGCCGAGGCCTCGAGATCCAGCGGGGACGCGTAGCTCTGGTGGAAGACCAGCGTGTACTGGTCCGGCGTGTCGATCGTCTTGACCGCGCTCCAGACGTAGGAGGCGCCGCCGTTCTCCTTCATCGTGCGCAGGATCGCGTCCTTGGCCGCCTGCGCCGTCATCAGCCGCCCGGTGTGGAAGTACACGCCGTGCCGCAGGTGGAAGGTCCAGGTCTTGCCGTCGGCCGAGGACGACCAGCTGGTGGCGAGCTGCGGCTCGATCGTGTGGGTGGCGGTGTCGTAGCGGGTGAGCGTCTCGTACATCTCGCTCATCGCGATAATGCCGTCGGAGTACTCGGTGGCCGGGTCCCAGCCGTCGACCATCACCTGGGCGAAGGTGTCGTAGGTGAAGACCTGGTTCGCGGCCTGCGGCGCGGACGTGGTGCTGGCTGAGCCGCCGCAGGCGGCCAGCATCCAGACCAGCCCGGCGCCGGCCGCGATCAGTCCGGCGCGATAGCGGTTCATGGGGCCTCCGTGATGCTCTTTTGTTAACTTGGCCACCGGGCCAGCCAGCCGCGCCTGCTGCGCCAGCCGGGCCTGGAGGTGGTGGTCCGGCACACCGCCGAGGGCGCCCGCGGCCTTGACCCGGACCCGGACCGCCGGGGAGGTCAGGTAGGCCAGCGGGATCTCTTCTATCTCGATGATCTGCGGGACGAGGATGCTGCCGCCGCCGACGGCGATGAGCGGCCGGGCGTCCCGGGAGGTCTTCATCCGGTCGATCGCCTCGGCGAGCATCACGTCGGCCCGGGCCAGCGCCTCGGCGAGCATGCGCCTGTGACGGCCGATCCCGTCCCCGCCGCCCAGGTCGGCCCGCCCGGCCGCGACCGCGCTGTCGGTCAGCGTGGGCGTCGTCCCGCCGAAGACCAGCGCCTCCTGCTGGATCAGGTAGCCGACGCTGCGCGGCCCGACGCGGACGTCACCGGGGTCGCCGGAGACTACCGTGCCGCCGCCGAGCGCGATCGTGACCAGGTCCGGCATCCGGAAGTTGGTCCGGACGCCGCCGATCTCCACCCCCTGCGCCGACTCGCGCGGGAACCCGTTGGTCAGCACGCCGAGGTCGGTGGAGGTCCCGCCGACGTCGGCCACCAGGGAATCCGAGATCCCGGTGAGGAACGCGGCGCCGCGGACGCTGTTGGCCGGGCCGCTGCCGATGGTGAGCACCGGGTACCGCAGGGCCTGGTCGAGGCTCATCAGCGTGCCGTCGTTCTGCGCGAAGAACGTGACCGGCCGCAGCCCGTGCGCGGTGAGCGCGTCCCACATCGCGCCGGCCACGTCGCGGGCCACCCCGGCCAGGGCGCCGTTGAGGATCGTGGCGTTCTCCCGTTCGAGCAGGCCGATCGAGCCGATCTGGTGGCTGAGCGAGGTATGCACGTCTCCGAGCTCCCGCTTGACCACCTCGGCGGCCAGCAGCTCGTGCCGCGCCGAGACGGGGGCGAACACGCTGGTGATCGCGACCCCGTCGGCCTGCTCCCCGACCTGGCCGAGGAACCGCGCGATGGCGTCGGTGTCCAGCGGGGACAGGTCCTGGCCGTCGAACTCGATCCCGCCGTCCACGATCTCGGCCCCGACCGAGACCGCCTCGACGAGGTCCCGCGGCCAGCCGAACATGGGCCTGATGCTGTAGGTGGCGGGCCCGCCGATCCTGAGCACCGCCACCCGGCGCAGGTTCCTGCGCTCCAGGACGGCGTTGGTCGCGTGGGTGGTGCCGAGCATGACGTGGCTGATCCGCTGTGGCTCGACCCCGGGCGTGTCGAGCACGGCGTCGATCGCGGCCACGATCCCCGATGTGATGTCGGCGGTGCCCGGCACCTTGGCCTTGGCGAGCACCCGGTCGGCGGCGTCCATGATCACGGCGTCGGTGTTGGTGCCGCCGACGTCGACACCGAGACGGCAGTCAGGCGGTGGCACCGGCGAGCTCCTCCACGGGCAGGTAGTCAAACTCGTAGCCGAACGCGCGCGGCCCGGTGAGCACGATCCCCTTCTCGGTGCGCCATATCGGGTCGCAGGCGAAGGCGATCACCGTGACCCGCTGGCCGTAGGCGATCCGCTCGGTCACGATGGCGTCGGCGGTCTCGCTGTCCAGCACCGTGATCAGGTCGGGCACCGAGGCGAGCACCCGGCCGCGCTCCAGGGCCACCAGGTTCTCGTTCTGCAGTTCCAGCCTGACCAGCCGGCCCGCGTCCGCGCCGAGGCCCTCGACCACCACCGAACCGCGGGCGAACCCGCTCGTGGTCCTGCGCTCAACGTCCAGGACCTTCCCGGTGATCAGCCGGAACGCACTGAGCGCGGCGATCAGGGCGTCCACCGGGCTGTCCTCGGCGGCGACGATGGTCTCGCCGATCCTGATCGCGAGCGAGACCGAGTCCCGCACCGTCGCATCCCGCGCTTGCGCCACGGTCATGGAGAACTCGGTGGATGAGGCGGCCCCGCCGAACTCCACCGCCGCCGCCCGCTCCAGGCGTTCCATCCAGTGGCCGGAAATGGTCTGGAAGAGGACCAGGTTGCCGCGCTCGTCGGTCATCACGGCCGGGCTCGGCGAGATGCCCGCCAGGTGCATGGTGACCTGGGGCACCTCGGGAAAGGCCCGCCCCATGCCGTCGGCGTCCACCACCGGAAGCCGCATCCGCGCGGCCCAGCAGATCGGCAGCAGCCCGTTCGAGCCGCCGATCTCGGCGGCCATGAGCGCGGCGACCTGGCGGCCGGTGAGGAACTCCAGGTGCTCACGCAGCCGGGCGCCCTCGTCTCCGTTCTCGATCTTCTCCACGCTGACCGTCGGCGCGCCGATCCCGCCGCAGGGCATGACCAGGGAATCACCGGGCAGCTCGTCCAGGTCCACCAGGGGGACCGGGCCGAAGTCCTCGGTGGCCTGCAGGGCCTGCAGCAGCCCGAGATAAGGGTCGCCGCCGCCGCCGGCACCGAGCACGGCGCAGCCGCGTGCCAGGGCACGCAGCGAGTCAGGGTCGAGCAGGCGCTTCATGTCAGGGCAGTGGTGTAGGAAGGCGGATGGGGCGGAACCGGATTCGCGGTTAAGCGCAATGATTCCTGAAACGTGACCCGGATAGTAGCAGCCGGCGAGAGTTTTCCGCGCGCGTGATCTCCTCCCGCAGGTCCTCCGGATTCAGCGCACGGACCACCCGCGGCGGGCTAGAGCGGGGAACACGCGCGTAGTAGTGCCCCGCGACACCGCGCCAGACGTACCACTGCGGGAACTCAGGCGCGTAAGCCCGCCACTCCGGCATCGCGGCCGTCTGGTCCTCCGTGTCCGGTCCGGATACGGTCTCGCGCTCCATCGCTGCCCCTTGAAAAAGCACCTAGGTGATGACGCGATCAACGATCACGTCGCGTGCCGAAGCGGGAATGCACAGCCATGCTCGCAGCCGGCGGCGCCGAAGGTAATGGGCAGACTGCACCTCGATCGCCAGCGATGTGTGCGATCAGCATAGGGTGGGCCTGCTATGCCTACCGTTGATGAAATCCTGACCGGCTCGCCGCTGGCCGGCCTGCGCCGGGTCAGCCCCGGCGGTGGCGACCGCGGCGTCGCCGTGGTCCGCCTAGCCGAGCGCTTCGCCGAGCTCGACGACGCCCCAGCCGGCAGCTTCGTCGTGCTGTCCCGGCAAGCTTCGGCCGAGGTCACCGACTACCGCCTGGACATGGCGCTGCGCTGGGCGGCTGTCCGCCGGGTGGCGGCCGTCGCGGCGTTCTCGTCCGCGGTGTGGCAGCCTGCGGTGACCGCGCTAGACATCGTCGTGGACGCCGACATCGCGCTGGTGTCCATCCCCGCGCACGCCGATCTCGCCGCACTGGTCCAGGCGATCTTCGGGGAGATCGGCGGCGGCGCCGAACGCGCCCTGGCCCGGGCGGAGCAGGGGCTCGACGCGGTGCGGCGGGCTGAGCGGGCGGGCGCGGGCCCGGAGGAGCTCGGCCAGGTGGCCGGGCGGGCGCTGGGCACCAAGGTCGAGTTCGTCACGGTGCCCCCGGAAGAGGGGGTGAGCGTGCCCGTGCTGGCCGGCGAGACGCAGACCGGGCACTTCGCCGCCCCGGAGGCGGGCGGCGAGATCGGCATCGCCGCCGGCCTGGTCCTGCACGCGGCGGCGGCCGCCGCCGCGCGGTTCCTCGACCTGGCCCGGCGGGCCATCCAGACCCCGATCCGATCCCGCAGCGAGCTGCTCGCCGAGCTGCTGATGTCGGACTCGGCGATCAGCGAGGACCTGCTCGACCGGGCGCGGCAGCTGGGGATCCCGGTCAGCGGCTGGCATCTGGTGGTCCGGGTCGAAGCCGACGACCTGGACGAGGCCGAGCAGGACGAGGTGCGGCGGTTCGAGCTGCTCGAAGCGGCGGGCCAGGCCGCGCTCCAGGCGGTGACCGCGACCGGCGAGAGCTGGTACCTGTCCCGGATCGCGCGGGCCATCATCTTGATCCGGGTGACGACCTCCAACCCGGGCCCGCAGGCCGGGGCCAGGGCGGCCCGGTCGGCCGAGCGTGCGCTGCAGGCGATCACGGCGCGGCTGCCCGCGCTGCGGTTCCGGGCCGGCGTGGGGGCGGCGCACGAGGGCCCGATGGGCCTGCGGGCCTCGGCCGCCGAGGCCCGGGGTGCGCTGGCCGCCGCCCGCGCCGCGCGCCGCCCGGCCGGGGTCGCGGCCCACGACGCGGTCGGTATCCGGCGGATGCTGATGGAGTGGTATGCCTCGGAAACCGTGCGCGCCTCGGTGCGGGACCAGCTCGCGCCGCTGGAGAAGCTGGGGGCGGCCCGCGCTGACACCGCGATCCGGACGCTTGCCGCCTACCTGGACGAGCAGGGTTCGGTGGTCAGGACGGCGGAGCGGCTGCACCTGCACCGCAACGCGGTGACCAACCGGCTCCGCAGCATCACCGAGCTGCTCGACGTCGACCTCGAAGACCCCGATCAGCGGCTCGCCCTGCAACTCGCCTGCCGCGCCCGCCTGCTCGGCTGAGGACCGGCCCGGCGGCGCTCAGGGCTTGCGCCCCACCCCGCAGATCGCGTCGATTTCCCGGGGCTCTTCGTCGGCATCCCTGACGTCGGGCCGCCACCGGGACGTGGTGACCACGCCGGGCGGCACCAGGTCGAGCCCGGTGAAGAAGCGGGCGATCCGGTTCGGGCTGCGCAGGAGGTAGGAGCTGGCGGAGTTCTGGTTGTAGACCGCGATGGCCTGGTTCAGCTCGGGGTTGGTGTCGGTGCCGTCGGACAGCGCCAGGTAGCTGCCCGGCGGCAGGGCGTCGAGCAGCCAGGCCACGATCGACCCGGGCTCGTCGGAGTCGTCGACCTGGCCCACGATGCCCAGCAGCATCAACGCGACCGGCTGGCTGAAGTCCAGCGTCCTGGCCGCCTCACGCAGGATCGTGTCGGGGTCCCGCACGTCGGCCTCGATGTAGCTGGTGACCCCGCCGGGCGCGCTGGTCAGCAGGGCCTCGGCGTGCACCAGCACGAGGGGGTCATTGTCCACGTAGACGATCCTGGCGTGCGGCGCGATCTGCTGGGCGACCTGGTGGGTGTTGTTCGCGGTGGGCAGGCCCGTGCCGATGTCGAGGAACTGCGTGACCCCGGCCTCGGCGGCCAGGTAGCGGACCGCGCGGGCGAGGAACCGGCGCTGCACCCGGGCGATATGGGCGATGCCGGGGAACATCGTCAGGATCAGGTCACCGGTCGCGCGGTCGGCCGCGAAGTTGTCCTTGCCGCCGAGCAGGTAGTTCCAGACGCGTGCCGAGTGCGCCTCGCTGGTGTCGAGCTGGGGCGGCACCCCCGCCCCGCCCGGTGACGACGTGCCGCTCACCGCCTGACCCCCGTCCCATCCTCGAAGGCGCCCTCGGGCCCGTCTGCTCAGCTTATCCGGGAGTTCAGATGAAATTGATTATGGTGTGGCACAGCTCGCCTCCCGGGCCGGGCCCGTGCTCCCGGTCGGTGGCATGTACGTCGACGGCGACGATCCCGGTCCGGCCGCCCCGGGCGGGCACGAACCTGATCGTCCGGTGGCCGAACGCGAGCGCCGCGCCGTCCTTCGTCGGCACCGGGGGCTCGATGCCGATGATCGCGGCCCAGGTCCGCGCCATGGCGACCGGGTCCCCGGGATCGCCGACGGCCACGTCGACCGCGAGGATGTCGTCGGCCTTGGTGGTGCGGGCGGCCCGCGCCGCCCGGGCCTCGGGCAGGTCGTCCCAGAACCAGCCGTCCCGCGGCAGGAACGCGTCGAGCTCGAGCAGCACGCCGACGTCGAGCGGGTGCAGCTGGATGATGTCGTGCCCCATGGCCCGGGTCTCGACCGCGACCCGGACGCCGCGCTCGGCGGCGCGTTCCTTCACCCCGTCCAGGGACGGGACCTGGGGTTCCGCACGCCGGCGTAGACCTTATTCGCCCCGCGGGCGGCCAGTTCCCGGACGAACGCCAGGCCGATGCCGCGGTTCGCGCCGGTGACGAGCGCGACCGAGCCGACTGCCTTGCTGGGGCGCGGCATAGCCACCTCCGCAACGTCGGGGCACCCGACACGACACTACAATTGCCGGAGCGACAAAGCCAGGTGGCGGGCGGGAATGCCGGAGCGACAAAGCCAGGTAGCGGCCAGCCGGTGGCCTGGGTAGCGTGGTCGGCATGCGGCTCACCGTGGTCGGCTGCTCGGGCTCGATGCCCGGGCCGCACAGCCCGGCGTCGTGCTACCTGCTGGAGGCCGAGGGCTTCCGGCTGGTCGTGAACCTGGGCAACGGCGCGCTCGGCGGGCTGCAGCGGTACACGGCGCTGAACCGGGTGGACGCGGTGGCCCTGAGCCACCTGCACGCCGACCACTGCCTCGACATGTGCCCGCTCTGGATCGCGCGGAAATATTCGGACGAGGGCCCGCTGTCATCGATTCCGGTCTACGGCCCGGCCGGCGCCGCGGAGCGGATCGCCCGGGCGAACGACAACCCCGACGTGACCGCCGGTCATGTCGCGCACCCGATCGAGACGTTCGCGTTCCGGTTCGAGCACGGCGGGCGCGCGCTCACCTACTCCGGCGATACCGGCGAATCCCCCGCGCTCGTAAACCTGGCCCGCTCCGCGGACGTTTTCCTGTGTGAGGCGGGCTTCCCTGATCTGCCCGGCCTGCCCCCGAACCTGCACCTCTGCGGCCGGCAGGCCGGCCAGCACGCGGCCCGGGCCGGAGCCGGGCGGCTGATCCTCACCCACCTGGACCCGGAGAACGACCCGGGGCCGAACCTGGCCGGGGCGGCGGGCGCGTTCGGCGGCCCGGTGACCCTCGCGGTCCCCGGCCAGGTCACAGACCTGGGCCAGCGGGGGCCGCGAGGGGACACCGTGCTCAGCTGATCCTGACTACCTGGCCGCCGTTCCGGCATAGCTTCGGACCCATGCCGCCGGCCGGGGCGATGCTGCAGTTCGACACGTAGATGGCGCCGTCGGATCCGGCGGCGAAGCCGGACGGGAAGAACAGTTTGCCGACGCCCAGGTGGCTGCGGTGGCCCCACCGGTCGATGCGCACCACGTCGCCGGCCGGGTTGGCCGTCGGGCCCTCGTTGAGGCCGCCCACCTGGAACTCGGTGGCGTAGAACGCGCCGTCACGGCCGAAGCCGCAGCCCTGCACCGTGGTGAGGCCGGTGGCCCAGACCTTGGCCGAGTGGCCGGGGACGACACGCCAGATACGGGCGTGCCCCGGTGAGTAGTAGCCGCCGAGCAGTTCCCCGACGTACAGCGCGCCGTCAGGTCCGCGTGCCACGCACGTCGGCACCGAGTCGCTCTGCGACCCCTTCGGGACTCCGAAGAACGTGCGGACCTTGGCCGTGCCATCGCGTTTGACGTCGACCAGGAGGTTGGCGCCCGCGTCGACCACGTAGCGGTGCCCGTACGAGGCGAGCACATTGTTCGGGTTCGCGTCGGGGAAATCCTTGGGCGCGAGGTTGGTCCGGGTCACCGTCCACGCGTAGTCCTGGTCACCCACGTCGGACACGTCCCTGAGCGGGCGGTACGGCTTTACCTGGACCAGGTGGCCCAGTTGGTCCAGCGCCGCGGCCCGCAGGCTATACGGGATCGCGCCGGGCGGAGGCACCTCGTGCGAGTTCAGGCCGAACAGCCCGTAGAACGTTCCGTTCGGCCCCCGGGACACCGAGACCGGACCTTCGGCCGCGACGCCGCCCTCGCCCGAGCCGGAGATCAGCCCGGTGACCAGGCGCTTGACGCCGTGCTTGGTCACCAGGTCAAACGACCCGGTCAGGCCGATGCAGGTCGTGCCCTGCTCGCCGCCGGCCACGCATACGTTGCCGCCGCGGCCTGCCTCGGCGAGATAGAGACCGCCGCCGGGGGCGGCCGCCAGCCCGCGCGGGTTGTTGAGGTGGTCGGCGATGACCGTGACCTTGTTGTGGTGACCATGTGTCTGCGCCCCTGCGGCAGACGGCGTGGCCAAGCCCAACGCGGTGGCCAGGCCCAGGGCCGTGACACTTCCGGTCATGATGAGTCGCCGATGATGGACTACGGGCTTGCTCAATAGAACCCCTCCCTGCAAGCCGGTTTCCCGCCGGACCCTAGACCCTCCCGGCCCGGCGGCCGTCATGGCAGCCGAACAAGCCCCGGTGGCGGCGAAATGCAGGGCATGTGGAGATCGTATGGAGACTGTGCGAACGTGATCGGTTGACCAGTGGTCAGGAGCGGGATTTGGGCGGGTCGCCGCCGACCTGGATCTGGGAGCCGTGCAGCTCGCGGCCGCAGGCGGAGCAGTTCAGGACGGGGTGGAACTCGCCGCCGCAGCTGGTGTGGGAGAGCACGGTGGCGGGTCCCTCGGGGGCGCGGAACCACCGGTCGCCCCACTCGAGCATCACCATGACGTGCGGGAAGAAGGCCCGGCCCTTGTCCGTGAGGCGGTACTCGACCCGGCCGGAGCCGGTCTTGGCCACCACCGTCTCCAGCACGCCCATCTGGCAGAACGTGCGCAGCCGGTCCGAGACGATGGTGGGCGGGGCGCCCATCATCACCAGCATGTCGGTGAATCGCCGGGCGCCGAGGAACGCGGCGGCCAGGGCCGCCGCCGACCAGCGGTTGCCGATCAGCTCGATGGTCTGCGGCACCAGCCCGGGACCGGGCGAGCCACCCGCGGAGCGGCGCCGGGTGGTGGCGCGCGGCACCGACCGCTCGAAACCGCCGCTCGGGCCGAACGTGCCGCGGACGTCCCTGATGCCGGCCGGCTGGCCGCAGGCCCGGCAGTGCATGACCGGGGAGAACTCCTCGCCGCATTCGGTGTGGTACATCGGCGGCAGCGGCTCAGCGTGCTCGGTCACCCAGACCGCTTCCCAGGACCAGATGGTCAGCAGTACCTTCCACAGGTCACGGCCGCGCTCGGTGAGCACGTACTCGTACCGGCGCGGCGCGTCGGAATACTGCTCCATCGTGAACACGCCGGCCTCGGTGAGGCGGCGCAGCCGTGCGGTCAGCACGGAGTTGGCGATCCCGAGCTGGTCCCTGAAGTCCTTGTACCGGCGCACGTCGGACATGATGGCCAGCTTGGCGATGGCCAGGTTCCACTCGTCGCCGATCAGCCCGAGGGCGATGGCGTTGGAGTTCTCAGTGGTCAAGCCCATCCTCGGAGGGAGTCGCCCGGCGCCCAGCAGCTATGCGTGCCACTCGCGATCCGCTCGGGGAGCTGAGCGCGCGCGATCGGTCCCCGGCCCACGTCGCCGGCGCGGAACACGACGCACTCGGACAGGTCACGGTTCATGTCGACCGTGAGCGTTACCAGGTACGCGTCGTCCTCTTCGGCCCCGCCCACGCGCGGGGCCACGCCGACCTCGCTGCAGAACACGCCCGGTTCGAACTCGTAGCTCTCCTCGCGGCCGGTCAGCGTGTCGTGCTTGACCAGGCCGTTGAACAGGAACCAGCCCGGCTCGTTGGTGGCAGCGTAAGTGTACCGGTAGGGCCGTCCGCCGAATCCGCCGTTGATGG
>WNGL01015594.1_pt1 | contig 10888 bp, 7 predicted proteins | sample 5400591 | NCBI WGS metagenome assembly WNGL01 (sample SAMN13153377, study PRJNA577476) | soil metagenome | isolation source: 80 cm soil or saprolite under Garry oak tree replicate 1 | place: USA:California | collected 2016-06-15
GGACCACGGCGCCGCGCGCCGGATCCCAGGCGCTCCCCTGGCTCTGGACGATCAAAGGATCATCGAGCAGAAGTCCGATCCACGGCCAGGCCGCCTGAGGGCCGTCCATCATCCTGTTCATGGCGCGGCGCACGTGGCGCGCGGGGATGAACAGCCCGGACGAGCGCGGACCGGATCGCTCCGCCTCCCCGGTGTAGGCGACCAGGAGACTCGGGACGCCGACCAGGTGTCCGGCGGCGTCGACCACCGCACCCCCGGAATCGCCCGGGCCGATCGGGGCCAGGACCTCCGCCCAGAACTCGATCGGGCGCGCCCCCGCGCGGACGCGCTCGTGCGTCCCCATCCTCGCCCAGCCGACCTCGGGACCGAGATCGGCGCGGTTGCCCAGGACGAACAGGGCGGTCCCGGGTCCCGGGAGGCCGTCCTCACCGAACGCGATCGGATGGAGACCGCCCGCGGCGGCCCGCAGCAGGGCGAGGTCGGAGGCCTCGTCGACGGAGACGACGCGGGCGCCGATCTGGCGGCCGTCGGTGGTCCCGATCGTCACGTCGGTGCTGCCGGCGACGACATGCGCGTTCGTCAGGATGAATCCGTCGGTCGATACGACCACGCCCGACCCCGCGCCGAGCCCCTCCACCGGCTCGCGCAGAAAACGCCCGTTGCGGAACACGGGAATCTTCACGACCTCGTGCACGCGGACGCTGACGATGCCGGCGAACGCCGCCGCCACGCCGTCCGGAAGCGGGTCGGCACCGGCCTTCGGAGAGGCGGTGGCGAGTGTCGATGAGACGAGAAAGACGACGAGAGCGGACGCAAGGCGATGCATGCCGCGCGGGAATATAATTCCCGTTCGAGCCCGAAGCCCGTGCAGGTGGAGACCCGATGCGCTTCCGGAGCCGATTTTTTCTCGTCGCGCTGGCGCTCGTCTGCGCGGTCGCGGGGGCCGACGATTCGCGGCCGCCGGAACGTCAGAGTTCCGGCGCCCCCGGCGACGCGGAGCTCCAGCGCCTGGCCGATTTCCTGGTCTGGGCCCATCCGCAGGACGGCTGCGGCCCTCCCTCCGGGCTCCTGGTCACCGGCCGATGGGCCGGCGGGCTGACGGCGCGTTACGAGATTGTGTGCGGCGGCGCGACACGAGTCCTCCAGGGTGTGTTCCAGACACGCGAAAACGGGAGCGTCTGGCAGGTCAGCGCCGGGTTCGAGGCCGAGGCCGACCGGGTGGGGACCGCGCTCGGGACCCTGAAAGAGTCGCCTCCTCCGGTCTCGATAAAAGGCAACCCCCTCGATCTGGTCCCGCCGCCGAAGCCGATCGGGGAGATCCTCCCCGAGTATCCGGAGGAGGCGGGCCGGGCGCGGCTCATCGGCGACGCTCACGTCGCGCTCCTGGTCGAAGTCTCTCCCGAGGGCGTGCCGCTGCGGGCGCGCCCGTTGCGCGGCCCCGACCCGGACCTCGGCATGCGGCGCTCCGCGACGGAGGCGGTGATGCGCTCGCGGTTCCTGCCGGCGCGCCTGGCGGGGCATCCGGTGACCTTCTTCGCGCCGGTCGAGCTGACCTTCGCGGGACTGCCGGCCGAATCGCGCGAGTGGGAGCACCGGGCGCTGTTCCACCTCGTGGCCATCGTGTCGGGCGACGGCACCGTCATCGAGAACGCCTTTCGCCGCGTGCAGGCCGGGGAGCCGTTCGAGACGGTCGCTCGCGATCCGGTGTCCGGCGCCGCTGGGGCGGCGGCGCCGCTCGTGCGCGGCGGCGACTGGGGGTTCGTTTCGGCGGCGACCCTGCCGGCTCCGGTGCGCAAGGCCCTGCACGAGGCCCGGGTCGGAGCGTACGTCGGTCCGATAGCGGCGGAAGGGTTGCACTACCTGATGCTGAAGCAGGGCGAGGTGTACTACGCGCTGCGGCCGCGTGACGACAGCGGCGAGCTGTCGTACCAGATCCTGCACCAGCGCAACCCTCCGGATGCGGAGGCGCTGCGGCACGCCATCGAGAGCGACGTCGCCGACTATCTGGCGGAGAGCCGGCGCCAGGCGTACGTCAACGAGGCGGCCCGCGTGATGGGCATCCGCCAGGCGCAGTTCGAAATCGGCCGGCTCGTGATCCGCACGGACGTCCTGGACGAGGGCGAGGTCCGGATGCTCGGCCGGGTGGTCGACGCGGCCGTGCGCGCGCACGAGAGCTTCTGGGCGCCCCTCGTCCCCCTGCGGCCGTTCAACCAGCAGGTCCTGGTGTACGCCTGGGCGCGCCAGGCCGATCACGACCGCCTGCACCGGCTGTGGCATACGGGCCGGACGCCATCGGGGCCGGCGCGGACGGGGGCGTCAGGCGAGACCCGTGCCGGCGAGGAGCCCTGGGGCTACGCGGGGGAGTACATTCCGGCGTCGCGCATCCTCTCGGTGCCGTGCGAGCAGATGGGAGGCCACCTTCCGGTGCCGGTCGTCATCCACGAAGCGATCCACATGCTCGACTACGAGAGGACCTACCGGCCCGGGGGACAGGCATCGCAGTGGTTCCAGGAGGGGCTGGCGACCTACTTCGGATTCTCCCAGATGGGCGGGCGCCTGAACATCGAGCCCGGGGAGATCCGCAGGTCGCGGACGATCGTCGCAGGCCAGGTGCGGCTGCAGTTCGATGCGCGCGTGCCCCTGCTCGAGTATGTAAAGAGGATACAGGAGGAGGGGGCGATCCCCCTGCGCGACCTGATCGCCTCCAGGGCGGGTGATCCGCTCTGGAGCGGCGACCGGGCTGTCCTCGCCTATAGCGCCTCCTGGACGCTGGTCCACTTCCTCCTGCACGGCGGCCGGGGCCGCTACCGGGCGGCGTTCGGCGACTACGCGCGCCAGGAGGCCCAGGGGCAGGGCGGCGTCGAGGCGTTCACGCGCCTGTTCGGCCCGGACCTCCGTTCCCTGGAGGACTCCTGGCACGACTACGAGAGCAACCTGTGACGGGCGACGCGCGGGAACCGAGGGCTCCTGGGCTCCCTACTTCTTGCGCTCCAGCTCGGAGTCGATGATGTCGGCGAACGAGCTGACATCGCGGGCGCCGACCATCGGAATGCCATCGATGAAGAAGGTGGGCGTCCCGGTCACGCCGTACTTCTGGCCGTCGTCGAAGTCCTTCTGGACCTCGTCCTTGTACTTCCCGCCGTCGAGGCACGCCTTGAACTTGTCCTTGTCCATCTTGAGCGTGCCGGCCGCCTCGACCAGGTCGGCCTGCGCCAGTTTCGACTGGTTGGCGAACATCTCGTCGTGCATCTCCCAGAACTTCCCCTGTTCCTTGGCGCACTCGGAGGCCTGGGCCGCGATGTTGGAATTCTGATGGAACGACAACGGGTAGTCGCGGTACACGAAACGGACCTTGTCGCCATACTTCTTCAGGACTTCCTGCACGGTCGCTTCGGCGCGGCTGCAATACGGGCACTGGTAATCGGAGAACTCCACGATGGTCACGGGCGCCTTCGCCGGGCCCTTCATCGGGTCGTCGTCGACGTCGACCTGGATCCTCGGAGGCTCGAGCATCGTCTTGACGCCGTACTTGTCGCGCAGCGTCTTGAGGTACGCCCGCTGGGCGTCCATCATCTTCTGGTTCTTGAGCATGGCGGAGATCTGCGGCGCCAGTTGCTCCTTGGTCTGCGCCCCGAAGCGCGCCTTGTTCTGGTCGTAGAAGGCGTCGACCTCGGGCTGCGCGGGATCGGCCACCTTGTCGGTGACCTCCGCCTTGATCAGGTCCTCCTTGCTCTTCCCCTTCGCCGCCGCCTCCTTGGCCATGAGCTCGTCGTTGATCATTCCGTCGAGCGCCTGCTTGCGGGCGTCGTACTCTTCCTGCCGGACCCTGACCAGGGCGCCGGCGGCCTGGGCATCAAGATCGACGAGGGTGATCGTCTTGCCGCCGATCACGGCGACGGTCGTCGTCGGGGCGAGCGGGGCGACCGCCGCCGCGGCGGGGGTCTTCGCCTTGGCGCCGCCCTTGTCGGAATCACCCGTGGCCGCGGCGCACGCGAAGATGGCCGCGGCACCCGCCACCGCCGCGAGGGAAATGAGTTGTTTGCTGCGAAGTTGCATGACGCCTCCTCCGGAACCGTGATCGTCGTTTGGATGTCGAGCAGGGATTCTAACCCGCGCACCGCCCTCCCGTAAAGGCCCAGGGCCTACCCCTGCCGGGCCCCCGCCTGCGGGAGCTGCCGCTGCATGCCGGCCTCGAGCGCGGCCGTGATGCGCGCCCGGGTCTCGTCGAGGTGGGCCCGCGTGACCGCGTCGAGCGCCGCCGCCGGTCGTCCGGCCCGCCCGAGGAGGGCGTCGATGCTCCGCCGGATCGCGATCAGGTCGGCCCGCGCCAGGGTGCGCGCGTCCTCGGGCACCGCCGGGTCGGACTGGACGGCCAGACCGATGAGGGTCGTCAGGTGTTTGCGTTGCAGGTTGCGCCGGAACGAGTTGACGTTGCTCCGGCTGTCGATCTCGCTCCACACCGCCTTGCGGACCGAGGCGAACATCTCCGCCGCGGTGAACTGGTCCTTGCCTTCGTAGCGGGCCTCGATGTCCACGAGCCGCGACAGCACGATCGGATGGAACAGTCGATCCATCGGGAGCGATTGCAGGGCGAGGACGAGAGTGTGGATCGGCAGATCGATCCGCTCCAGGTTCCAGAAGTTCCCCTCGATGTCGGGGAACCGCTCGACCGCGAGCTTGTTCAAAAGACGCGGCGGGATCCGGAAGGCGTCCGGCCCGAAGATCTCCTTGTTCAGGAAGGCGAGGGCGTCGCGCTGCTCCCGGGCCGGCACCGGGTCGTACGGCAGCCGCCCGCCCGGGTCGCCGATGTGATCGCGGTAGTGACGGATGCCGCCGATGTACTTCGGGACGTTCAGGGCGGCCGGGGCGATCTCGCCGATCGCCTGTGCGAACACCAGGCGCAGCTTCTGGTAGCGCAACCCCGGGTCGTTGAAGCGGTCTTCCATCCGACCGAACAGCTCGTGGGCGATGTCGGCGCGCGAGCCGTAGTAGGCGAGGATGTCGCTTCCGAGGTCCCACATGTTCGAAGTCGGGTCGATCCCCTTGGGGGTCCCGGTCAAGGTGTCCTCGTCGGTGCCGTAGGCCAGGCCTGGGTCGGCGACGCGGGAGGCGATCGTCTCGAGCGCGGGCTTCTCTCCCTCGGGGGAGGCGGCCTCGATCGGCTTGTAGGCGTACTCGATCGCCCAGGCGTCGTAAGGGCCGATGCGCGTCTGCCAGAACTCGCCCTGCGGCTTCCCCGCCGGCGCCAGGTTGACCGGGACGTAGTCCATGACCGAGCCGGTCAGGCCCACCCGCGCGGTGAGGGAAGCGTCCTGCAGCTTGCCGAACGGCAGGGCGCCGCTCGACTTGAAGTTGTGCCGCAACCCGAGGGTGTGGCCGACCTCGTGCATGGTCACCGCGACGATGAAGCCGTTGACGTAGTCGTCCTGGGCCCTCGCGTCGAAGCGGCCGCGGGCCTGCAGGACGTTCCACCCCAGCGCCGCCTCGTGGGCGAGCCCCGTGGCGTAGTCGCAGTACCCCAGCGCCGCGGGCGGGACGCCCGGCCGGGCGCGGGCGCCGAGGGCCGGCCGGGTCGCCGCCGGGGTGGCGCCGCCGCCGAGATCGCCGAGGAGCGCGTCGATCGGGAAGGGTCCGAGCGCGGGGGTCCAGCCGGCCAGCGTCCGCAGCAGGGCCGCCGCCCCGGGGGAGGCCGGCGCGCCGGCGCCGGACAGGGCCGTCACCGGGGAGACCAGCTCCTCGTACTCGCGGCGGATGCCGCGCAGCATGTCGGCGCTGAAGCGGATGTCGGCGTCGAAGATCTGACCGGTGTACGGATTGACGCGCGACGGGCCCTGCGCGAATCCGGCGTTCGGCGCCACGATCCAGCGCAGGGTCGAGTAGCGCACGTCGGCCGCATCCCAGTCAGGGTCGTCGGGCTGCTCCTTCACGACGACCGCGTTCTTGAAGCCGATCGCCTCGAACGCGGGATTCCAGTTCTCGACGCCGCGTCGGACCGCGTCCCGGTACTGCTTCGGGACGGTGTTCTCGAGATAGAAGACAATCGGCTGCTTCGGCTCGGAGAGCGGCGCCGACGGGTCCTGCTTCTCGAGGTGCCAGCGGGTGACGTAACGCACCGTCGGCTGGTCCTCGCGATCGTCGGAGTAGTCGTCGGCCATAGCCAGGAAGTGTCCGACGCGGTCGTCCGCCAGCCGCGGCCGGTAGCCGGTCTGCGGCAGCCTCGAGATCGCGTAGTGGAAGCGGATGAGCAGGCTGCGCGGATCGGCCGCGTAGACCGCCGGCTTCTTGATGTCGGACGTCTTGAAGTGCAGGACGGTCTCGAAGTCGACGTTGTCGGGGAAGCCCTTCACGAAGGCGAGGGCGCTGCCCTCCCTGTCGAACTGGTAGGGGGCCTCCAGGACCTGATGCAGGGCGAGGGACATGCCCTCCAGATCGCCGAGGAACAGCGAGCCCAGATCGACGAGCACGCTCTTGCGCACGGGGTGCGGCTGGCTCTCGATCTTCGCCTGCGCGGCGATGGCGTCGGGGGCGGCCAGCGAGGCGGGACGGTGCAGGGAGGACGACTCGTCGGCGCGGAACAGCACGTTCCTGTGGATGAGCTGCATCATCCTGCCGTTCCTGTGGAAGGCGACGACGTACTCCGGCAGCATGTCGCTGGGGTACAGGAAGCCCTGGCCCAGCCCGGACACCAGCGTCGGGTTCAGGAGGAACGGCGCGTCGAGCTGCTCGGGGGCGATCTCGAGATAGAACCTCGCGTCGTCCTCCTTGACGTAGACGGTGAACAGGCCCTTGATCGGCCGCGCCCCCTTCACCACCTTGTCAAAGGGCGGCTCCTTGGGCTGGTCCTTGTCGTCCTTCTTGTCCGATTCCTTGCCATTCGACTCGTCGCTCGTGGTGGTCTCGGCCTCGCTCTTCGCCTTGCGCGCGCGCGCCTCGTCGGCGGCGCCGGCCGGCCGCGGCAGGGCCAGGCAGGAGAAGGCCAGCAGCAGCGACACGGACAGGGAAAGAGCATGACGGGGGGTGATCATCGTTCGCACCTCTTGGGCAACGGCCTTCCTCGGAAGGTGCCGCCGCGGCAGGCGGCGGGATGTAGCCGGTTGAGCCGGTGACGCCGGATTCTATACGAAAAGGCCGGGACGGAGTACAATGGCGGCCATCCAGAACACCCCCCCTGAAGGAGTGCGCTTCGATGAAGTACCGGCAGCCCGGGTACCGGGACAGCGAGTACAAGGAAGAGAGGGAGAAGAGGCGCGAGGAGGACCGCGGGCCGCGCGGCCCGCGCGAGCCGCGGGGTATGGCGCGCGAGGCGCGCGTGGTGACGCGCTGCTACCAGTGCGGCCACCAGGAGCCGGCGCCCGAGAGCGTCCCGACCGACGCCCTCTGTCCCAAGTGCCGCGCGGCGATGCACTGCTGCCGGAACTGCGTGCACTTCGACCCGGGCGCCCGCTTCGAGTGCCGCCAGCCGATCGCCAAGCGCGTCCCCTCCAAGACCGCCGCCAACACCTGTGAGTTCTTCCGTCCCGAGACGGTCCTCGACGCCACCGGCCGCCGCATCGCCACGCCCGCCCCCGCCGCGCCTGCCGCGAAGGTCAGCCCCGGGCGCGCCGCCTTCGAGGCGCTGTTCAAGAAGAAGTAGCTATCCTGCAAGAGGCCGGGGCGGCGTGGTAGGATGCCTCGTCGTCCCGGCCCGCCGCCGGGCGAGAGGCGAGATTCCGGTGTCGATGACGGCCCCCCGCCCGCACCCTTTCCGAACGCTCCGCTCCCTCGCCTCCTGCGTCGTGATCGCCTCCCTCCTGACCGGGTTGACCGGCTGCCGCACGACCAGCGTGCCGCCGGTCGGAGAGCAGGGACCGCAGTTCACCCCCGAGAACGACGAGCGCCGGCTGTGGGAGCAGGCGCGTGACGAAGAGCGCAAGCTGCGCGACAAGACGACGCTGTACCAGGATCCGATCCTCGAGGACTACCTGAACCAGGTGGCGCAGCGGCTCGAGCCGCCCGAGGTCCGGCAGCAGGAGGCGATCCGGATCCGGGTGTACGCGATCAAGGACCCGTCGCTCAACGCCTTCACCTACCCGACCGGCTCCATCTACGTGCACACGGGGCTTCTGGCCCGGCTGGAGAACGAGGCGCAGCTCGGCATCGTGCTCGGGCACGAGATGACCCACGCCACGCACCGGCACGCCCTGGAGTTCCAGCGCAGCGCGCGCAACAAGATGATCGGGTTCTCGATCGCCTCGCTCGTCGGCAGCATCGCGGTCGCGAACGCGGCGGGCAAGAAGGCCGAGAAGGGAGACTACAGCGGCGCCTACGTGCTCAGCCAGGTCGGCAACATCATGGTCGGGCTGGGGCTCGAGCTCGGTTTCCTGGCCGCGGTGAACGGCTTCGGGCGGGAGCTCGAGCGCGAGGCGGACCAGGTCGGGATGGAGCGTCTGGTGGCGGCCGGGTACGACCCGCGCCAGGCGCCGCGCGTGTTCGAGCTCCTCAAGGACGACCACGGCGATGACTCCAGAATGGAGGTGTTCTTCTTCGGCAGCCACCCGCGGCTCGACGAGCGGATCATGCGGGTGCTGCTGCGGGACGACGCGGTCGAGAACGTCCGGCTCGGGCGCCTGCGCACGGCGGGGGCGGAGCTTGACAAGGTCCTCTCCCTGACGCCGAACGACCCGGTGGCGCACTTCCTGGACGGGCAGATCGCCGAGAAGCAGGCGGCGGAGGCGAAGGAGCGGGCGGCGATCGACGGGCTCGAGGACAGGGCGATCGCGGCGTACGAGGAAGCGATCCGTCTCGACCCGCGCTACGCCGACCCGTACCGCGCCATCGGCATCCTGCGTCACAGGTCGGGGGACAAGGAGAAGGCCCTGGCCGCCTTCCACCGCTACCTGGAGCTGAGGCCCGAAGCCCCCGACGCCCAGCAGGTCAAGGACTACATCCTCGAGCTCGAGGCGCCCTGAGCGGCGCCGGCGAGCTGGCGGCACCCAGAGCCGTTCGTTGCCCTAGGGCGCGGCCGCTGGCCGGCGCTTCTCCGCCAGGACGGCGAAGGTCTCGAAGATGATCTGCAGGGCCAGGAACAGGGTGGCGTCGGTCGGGTCGAGCGGCGGCGCGATCTCGACGAGGTCCATGGCGCGCACCGGCAGGTCCCGCAGCAGGCCGCGCACCAGATCAAGGAGCTGCCGGCTCGACAGGCCGCCCGCGACCGGCGCGCCGGTGCCGGGAGCGCACGACGGGTCGGCGACGTCGATGTCGATGCTCAGGTAGATGTTGCCGATCCCGGTCATCCTGTCGCGCGCCAGGCCCACGATGCCGTCCACTCCGGTCCTGTCGATCTCGCGCGCCGGGACGAAGCGGATCTTCTTCTCCCGCATGAAGTCCAGCTCGACCTTGTTGTAGGAGCGCGTCCCGAGGATCAGCAGGTGCTCGGGCTTCAGGCGGCTGCCGTCGAGAGCGCGCCGCATCGGGCAGGCGTTCGACAACGGCGATCCGTCGTAACTGTCGAACAGGTCGGGGTGGGCGTCGAGCGATATCAGGCCGAATCCTTCCGGAAAACCGCCGGCGAAGCCGCGCACGAGCGGGATGCTGACCGAGTGATCGCCGCCGATCGACAGGAGGAAGGAGTTCCGGCCCGCCAGGGCCGCCACCTTGAAGATCTGCGCGGCCGCTTTTTCGACGCGCGCGAAGTAGGCCTGGGCGCCACCCTGCCCGTCCGGCATGACGTCACCGGCGTCGCGCAGGCGCAGGAGTTTCGGCTCGACGACGTAACCCTCTTCGGAGACGGCCGGAGAGGTCGCGCAGATCTCACGCAGGCGGCGGGGCGCTTCGTCCGCGCCGCCGCGCCAGCAGACGCCGCCGTCGTAGGGAATCCCCAGGATCACGACGTCGTGGGGAAGCTCGAGGTTCGGCTCCGCCAGACCACCCCAGGGGTGCCGCGGGATCATGGCGGGAATTGTAGCAACAGGCTAAGATCGGCGGGTGATGAATCGACACGCGTCGGTTCCGTTCTGCGCGGCGCTTGCCTGCCTGGCGCTGGCGTGCGGGGGAACGTCCGGCCGCTCCGGGGCCGGCGCCGCCGCGGGCACGCCGGGGCCCGAGGCGCCCGTCTCATTCGCCGACCTGGACGCGATTCACAGGGAGGTGGCGGCCCACCGCGGGCGGCCGGTGTTCGTGAATTTCTGGGCCTCGTGGTGCGTGCCGTGCGTGCAGGAGCTGCCCGACCTGGCGTCCCTGGCCCGCGAGAACGGCGCGGGCGGGGCGGTCTTTCTCGGCGTTTCTCTCGACGCCTGGGTGACGGGGAACGGCTCCGAGACCGAAGGCAAGGTGAGGCGGGCCCTCGCCGAGTCCGGCGTCGGGTACCCGAACCTGATCTACCGGGGGGACCAGGATCCGCTCATAGAAGGATTTGCTCTCCCGGGGCCGATCCCCTACTCGGTGCTCTACGACCCGCAGGGCCAGCAGGTGCAGAACTGGGCGGGGAAGGCGCCGATCGGGGAGGTCCGGATGGCGATTGCGGGGGCCTCGACGCGGCCGCAAAGCGGGTCCCGAGGGCGCTGACGGGCCCGGGGGCGGGGAGGGTGCGGGTCTCGGCCCGGAGGCCGACGCCCGCCGGCAGCGAGCGCCGCGGGCGGTAGTAGGCGCGGCGCGCCTTGACACTGACGATCGTCATCTCCGGGTAGCGCAGGGCGCTCAGCTTCCCGCCATAGACGCAGCCGGTGTCGATGTTCACCGTGTTGCGGATCCATTCCGGCTCGGGCACCGGGGTATGCCCGTAAACCACCAGCGCCTGCCCGGAATAGCCGGCCGCCCAGTTCACCCGCACCGGAAGCCCGTACCGATCGCGCTCGCCGGTGGTCTGCCCGTGGATGGCGAACAGGCGGGCCGCGCGCGAGTCGCGGCCGAG
>WNGL01024928.1_pt1 | contig 10888 bp, 12 predicted proteins | sample 5400591 | NCBI WGS metagenome assembly WNGL01 (sample SAMN13153377, study PRJNA577476) | soil metagenome | isolation source: 80 cm soil or saprolite under Garry oak tree replicate 1 | place: USA:California | collected 2016-06-15
CCAGCTTCCGCCCACACCCCGAGCAAACCAGTTTCCGATTTCCACGCTTGCGCCGAACCCACAGCTTTAGTGTTTTTGCCGTCTCCTCGATTTCGTGTCGGTAGACCCGATACCCCGGCCACCCCAGGACTTTGGTCCAATCGGTCTCTCTCATCCTGCTGAGTGTAACCAGAGTTCCCCAAAATCAAAATGCCCGTTAAATCAGGAGGTGTTACAGATTCCTGCTCAGAGCCAGAAAATCAGCCTGAGCTTGTTCCAGAATAGCCCCCTCACTAGCACTATTGGCGTTTCCTTTGCTCTTCATGTTTTTTGATCAACGTCGCACCGGCGGGAATGTTTTGGCATGGTTGTCCACCAGGTTGGGAACCATTCATCTTGGGAAAACAGAAAACTCATGTCGGAAATGGCGTCCCGAGAAGTCTCCTGGGGATTGCACTCTACGGCAGGTTGAACGGGAGAATCGTTCTGCCCCGGACTTGCTTTGAACGACACCCGACGCGGCCAGCCTTGCATCTGCGCTTCACAAAACTCAACTAGCTTGCTTCCACGCTGGCTCGTTGCGCTCCTCGAAATCTTCGAATGATTTCCTGATACCGATCAGAACCTCTGCTGCTGTTTCGAAGAGGGCCTGTGCTTTGGGATCTGAAACATTGCCGACGTCTCTCCGGGCATTATCCAAGTGGCGGCCTTGGTCTGGTGGTGCTGATTCTGATCGAACTGATTCTAGCTCGAGCTCTATGACATCAAAAATGCTTGCTCGCCTCCGTGCATTGAGGCCCGGAATTTACCAGGACTCAACGCCGAGGGCGAGCTCGCAGACTATAAACTTCAAAGGAAAACTTAACACCTTACGCGATACGTTTTCTCTTGCTGCTCCCCGGCTTTTCGCCTTCGACCGCCTTCCCGCTGGTGGCGTTTACATTGATCTCTTCGGCCAATGTTGTCAGCGTCTGGTCAGCTTCCTTCTCTTCGTCAAGCGTCTGTTGCAGCAATTGACTCGCCTCGTCTTCCCCGAGAAGCGTTGCGTAGGTGCGCGTGGTGCCGTACCCTGCCATCTCATAATGCTCAACGCGCTGCGCGGATGCAATAATTGCGGCATCTCGAACATCCGCGTCCTTGATATCCCCAATTAAATTACTGCCTTCGGCGATGACTCCTTGTATGCCTTTGCATTTTTCCCCTTTCGCTTTTTCGCCAAGCGTAGCGAAAATCTGTTCGAGTCGCGTCGCCTGCGCTTTAGTGACTTCCAGGTGCTTCGTCAGCGCTTCTTTCAATGCATCCGAGGTTCCTGCATCGACCATCTCAGGCAGAGCCTTGATGATTTGCTGCTCAGCATCATAAAGGTCCTTGAGTTGTTCCACATAAAGTTCCTGCAATGAATTAGGTTTCATGTTTCTTCTCCAGGGTGAGATAAAATTCAGGGTTGAATCCGCGTGGTTGCGGATTGTTGAGGACGTTGCCGGTTACGCGGCTTTTCGCGTACGAGCAGCCTTCACCGCGGCTGTGCTGCGAGCTCGCTTGCCGCGTTTTGCCGAACTCTTCTTGGCTTGCCGCGATATTGCTTTTCGACTTGCGCTTCGTTTGGATTCGTGCTTTAGCGCGCCCGAGATTGCCCGGGAGCGTTTGCGCGACGTCTTGTGACGCGGATTCTTTCCGGCCTCGGCATCTTGCTCAGCCTTCTTTCGAACCGAGGCAGGGCCTTTGGGCGCTCCTAACTTCACCCCGGCACGACGGGCCTTGGAAAGCCCAATGGCAATGGCTTGCTGCGGCGAACGAGCGCCGTGTTTTCCTTCGCGTACGTGATGGATCTCTTCGCGGACGAATTCTCCGGCCTGAGTGGATGGAGACTTGCCTTCACGGGCGTCTTCTCGGGCTCTTTCAACTGTCTCACGCTCCGGCATGGATTCAAACCTCCTCGAGAATGGGTACAGTGAAATCAAGTATCGGCGGGGAGTTGGGCGAGGGCAATCCGAGGTTCACTGTAGGGCTGCGCGACAATTTTGTGTAGGCCAAAGTCGGCAAACGTAAGTCGTTCACCCGACGTAAGAACGACCGTCTCGGTGGGATTGTCACAGGCCGCTACCGACTACGCCGGCTGGAGGGCTGCCGGCGCCTGCTTCTCGCATTCCAGCGACTTTTGCAAGGAAAAAGGGGAAGAAGCCGAAGACGGCTTAGGTTTGCAGTAATGCGTGAGATAGGTCTGTCTGTTCGGTGCCAGACAGAACCCACCACACGCATTACCGCAAACCTAAGCGTCTTCGGTTTCTTCCCCTTTTCTCCTCAATCCTGATTCATTTCACCAGCAACCTCAATTTCTTGGCGACGCCATGTTCACAGTTTTTTCCAGTCGGTCAAGGACACCAACTCGTCGAGAATCTCCTGCAATCGCTGGAGCCGACGTTCTTGATCCGATGCTGAACTGGGCATCTCCTTGCCGCCTTGCAGATATAGGCGGTTCGCTTCACTGATCTGCGCTATTTCTTCCCGCAGCTTTGCGATGCGCTCTTTGACGGGCTGCTGCATGAGGATAGGCTAGCAGAGCGCATGGGGAAGATCGCGGACTATCGCCTGATAGCATCAACTCGCGTTCGGGGCGGTGGTGCAACACGGCAGCTTGTTTGCCATTGAAGCGACTAGGGCAGCCGCCCCTGCGCACGGGCGAGGGCACCCTCCAGATAGATTGGCTCAAGCCCATCAGCCCAATATTCGATCGCCGCACGGTTGGGCTGAGAGGTCTCCTGGTCCGTACGCAAGATCGGCTGACTGGTCTCCGTCGGGTGAAACTCCAGCCACCCCTGCCAGGTTCGGTCACTTCTCTCCTCGCCGCAAATCCAGACGACGTAGGTGATGCCGTTTACGGTGATCTCGGCTGGATGTGAACTCTGGGTTCGTCGGCCGACTCTGTGAAGCCAGCTATTATAGAAGGTTCGATATCATACTCTTGTTGTTCTGGTAGCTTGCGCACATCGAACGGGTCACAGGTAGTGACCGTAGTCCCCTTTTTATCGCCAATTACGACGCACGGGGCGAGGTGGATCGGTGAGCAACATAATAGAGGAGGTCGAGTCCGCAGAAGCAAAAAGAGACCGCACGGACGCAAGAGTTCGTCTTGCGCTGGTCTGCCGATGGCGGAAACTCATTCCGGGAAATTGTCCGCCAGCAGTGGAACTTCAGCCCTCCGGAGAAGATCTGCGAGGTCGAGGAATATCAGGTTGAGCTCGCAAGCGTCACCGTCCTCGAATTGATTATCGTCCCGAACGTGAGTGGCGGAAGCGCTCGCGCCTCGCTGAAGAATCTGCGCCTATCTTGACTCGCGACCACGTTTTTCTCGTACGTCAAAAAGAACTGCCCGGCCGCGAGTTCTCGCGCCGGGCAGTTTGTTGAGCTCGGTTAGAGAGGTCGAACGTTTTCCGCCTGGAAGCCTTTGGGCCCTTTGGTGACGCCAAATTCGACTGTTTGGCCTTCTTGCAAGCTGCGAAAGCCGCCCGCCTGGATAGCCGAAAAATGCACGAAAACGTCGTCGCCAGATTGGCGGCTGATGAAGCCGAAGCCTTTGGCGTCGTTAAACCATTTCACTGTTCCTTGTTCCATTGTGTTACCTGTTTCTATTGTGGATTTCTGCTGAGTCGGTGCATTTGAGGACCATTAGAATCCTGCCGGAGTTGCCAATTCAATTCTCCACACGGGACCGCCGGCATAGAGCGGACCTTCCAATTTGACGAAAGCGGGGGCATCGCCAGTAAGAACCCACACGTGCGTGTCTGGAGGCTGTTTCCCCAAGAGCGGCGCCACCAATCCGGCTATCCCTCCGATTTTTTACCTTTACGACGTACCGTGCCGTCTCGTGTTTGGTGTTGCCGCTGGCTATCGCTTTTTCGCCCTCTGGAAGGATCTCAAGTTTAACCACCCGGGGCTTTGGAGTAGTCGCAACCAGGGACACTGTAGTTTGTGGAACATGTGGCTGGATGTGCTTCACTAGGGTAAACAACAATCCGTTTGCGACATCGGAAGGCAGGTCACGCCGCTCGTTCAGTATCTTATCTTTGCCGGACGGATCTTTGTATCGCACCGTGATATGTCCTGAAGACGCGTCGATCGAGGTTTCCATGGGTTGTTTGAAGCACGGACCACGCTGCACGAGATGATCACTCAAAAGCCGGAAAGCGCCTCGCTGCGAGAATATGGTCGTGTCGTCATAGACCGAACCATCTTTAAAGCGAAAAATCAGACGGCTGGTGACCCGGTCACCCTCTGCGACTTGGGTCCTTTCACCGTCTGCAAGGCGCTTGCCATCCAGGGTGCGCAGTGCAAGAAAGCCGTGCATTAGGCCCTCCATGTGGATTTCCGGCTTAGCCCGAGCCTGGTCCCCTATCGCAACGTGGTAAGCGCCACAAACTGTCCCCAACTGTTGAACCCACGCGCGTGCCGCTCTGCCCCATACTTGCGCACGGCTGATTCAAACTCCATTCGCGGAAGCAACTGCAAGATTTGTGAGAAAATGCTGCAGACTCGAGTCAAAGGCTGATCCTCCTTGGTTGTTTTCGGTTTTTACGCCGCGGCGTTATTTCAATTCAGAAACTTAATTTGGACAGGTGTGAGAGGCAATGATGCCCACCGGGGTTGGGCGTGTTGTGATCCTTTCGGTTGCCTTTCTGTTCAAGGAGTCGATCATTCCGCCGGCGTCGACCGGCGCAATGTGTCCCAGTCCAATCACCGCGTACCGAATGTTGCGTGTTGATATGGAATGCCGATTCATTTGTTTCTCCAAACTAGCAAGCCCTATGAACTATCCAAACTGCGGATCAATGTATCGGGCGTTTCCCTTTAACCACTCGCGCAACCTGCCTGAGATCGTTTACGAACTCTCTCATCTGTGAGTGCCTGGATTCGTCATCTTGTGCGCGCAGAATCGACGATGGATGCACCGTCGCAATAACATGCGGTGCGAGAGAAGACTCAATCAGTTTTCCCCGTTGACGAGTGACCCTGAAATCTTTACCCAACAGTGCGTGAGCAGCACTTGCACCCAAACAAACCAAAACTTGCGGTTTGACAGCTTCGAGCTCCCCATCAAGCCAAGGACTGCACGCCTGGATTTCTGAGTAGCGAGGCTTCTTGTGAATGCGCCGTTTTCCCCGTTCAGCCGGAGACCATTTAAAGTGCTTGACGACATTTGTGACATAAACTTCAGAGCGGTCAATTCGTGCTTCCGCCAGCGCCTGGTTAAGCAGCTTCCCGGCCGGACCAACGAAAGGATGCCCGAGCCGGTCTTCCTGGTCGCCAGGTTGCTCTCCCACCAGCATGATCCTAGCTTTTGATGTTCCTTCACCGAAGACAGTCTGGGTTGCCGCTTTCCAAAGATCACAGGCCCTGCAACCGCTTGCGGCACGCCGCAGCTCGGCCAGAGTCGTGTGAGGTGGAAGCTGATCGGTGGCCCGCTGGTTAGCGGAGTGCGACGACGAAATTCCATTCGCGAGCGAATTTCTGGTCGAATTGGCGGCTAACCGCATGATAAAACCGGTCCCGCGAAATGCATCTACGACGCCACCAGCTAAGCGTCCTTTTCCAATTCATAGCCCTCAACTGAATTCGATTACATCGGGGGGCGACTGTAAGGTCTGGCAAGAAATCGTGTACCTTTTCATGCCAACATTTCCTTTGACCACGGCGTTTAGCCTTGTCGTTGCAGGATCTCACCGGCGGCACGATAACCGCTGGCTACAGCTCCATGGACCGTCCCGTTATGCCCACAGGTGTCGGTAGCTTCGCCAGCAAAAAATATGGTGTTTTCTAATGGGAGTCCGAGCGTCTGCTGTGCCTCGTCCGCGCCAACTTTGCCATAGCTATAAGCACCGCGCGAAAATGGATCGCTTTGCCAGTCATGAAAATAGGCACGCTCCAGCCAGCTCTCTAGCTTCTGCCAATTCACTCCCAGCAGCTCACCGAGTGTCTGCAGACTGTGCTGAACCACCAGCGAATGATTCGAGCCAGACAGTCGTTCTGCCGACCGGAATGGAGCCCACCCCGTGATAACCGGCGATTTCTGCGGCATTGTCGTCCACCAGGTCGGAAACCATTCGTCCTGGGAGAACACAAAACTCATGTTGGAGAGAGTTTTCGTGCTGTCATTCGACGGAGAAATTGCCTCCCAAAAACGATGCCGAAAGCGGAGACTGATTCTGATGACTTTTCCCATCTCGAGTTTGTCAAGCGATTCAATCTTCAGTTTCGGCAGTGGTGGGTTGAATTGAACCACACCGAGTTGTCCAATGGGTGCTTTCAGCAGCGCAAGAGGCAAGGTGATCAGAACGCGGGTAGACGTAAATACAGATTGGCCGTCAGGACCATGGGCCGTCACCTCCGCGTGAGCTGGCTTCCACGTCACACTTTCGACGACCGTGCCGGTGCGTACCGTCACGTTGTACTCAGCTATCCGCTGCCGGAAAATACCGAGCAAGTCTTCGTAGCCATTCTTGGATCGAAAGGCCCGGTTCCCTTCAATACTTTCCTCCGCGCGCATGCCTCGAGCCAACCAGTGAACCCCAACTAGTCCAGGATCGGCCGCATTGAAGCCGCTGATATAACCTAATGCGCGGTGCTTAGCTTCCTGCAGTTGGGGATCCTGAGTTGGATTAGGAAAGCAGCGTTCCAGGAATTCGAGAAAAGATTCGTCGGGCCACGAACTATCCATTTCGTCGAGGATTGAATCGACCTGAGAGAAGAATTCGCAAGGGGACAGGCCCTGCTTTGAGACACACCAGGGTTGCCCTTCAACCTCTGCGATTTCGGTTCCACGCTCCTGAAGCGGCTCCCATATTTCGGGCGACAGGCCGTGAATGAATTCCGCTCCTAACTCGATTGGAGTATCAAACCCTGGAATCCGCTGGGTGAAAATACGGCCACCAAGCCGGTCGCGTGCTTCAAGCAGCAAAACTGGAAGACCAGCGCGACCTAAGTTGTAGGCTGCCGTGAGCCCCGCAATTCCGCCGCCAATTATGAGTACCCGTGTGTCTTGCGCCATGGCAACTTCTCAAAGCAGCACGATGCAAACGGCGAACGACCCGTTGACTAGATGCATCCTAGCGATCTGGCGCCGTTTCAAGTAGATAATGTCGTTGCCGCTGAATAAACGATACCGACCGATGGAAGCCCTTCCGGCAACCGAACTGCCTATCGGTCCCGAATGGCAGTATGAGCCCAAATGGGACGGTTTCCGATGCCTCGCCTTTCGCGATCACAATCAGATCGAGCTGAGATCAAAGTCCGCAAAGTCTTTGACCGTGTATTTTCCCGAACTCGTGGCCTCACTTGCCTCTCTCGCCGCCAAACAATTTGTGCTGGATGGCGAGATTGTCGTTCCGCTTGATGGCAAGCTATCGTTTGACAATTTGTTGATGCGAATTCATCCCGCCGCCAGCAGAATCCAGAAGTTGAGCGAGTCGACGCCATCAATTTTTATCGTTTTTGACCTTCTGGTGGATGATAGCGGTGAATCTCTCGTGAAGATGCCGATCGGAACGCGCCGCGAGAAACTCGAGAGGTTTGCGAGACAGTACTTGAAAGGAAATCACACTATTCGCCTGTCGCCAGTGACCCAAGACCTGTCGGTAGCGCGCAAATGGTTTCGCATGGGAATAGCGCTCGACGGTGTAATCGCGAAACGCCGCGACTTGCCCTATCAATCTGGCGAGCGGACTGGCATGCAGAAAATCAAAAGGCAGCGCACCGCCGACTGTGTTGTCGGAGGTTTCCGGTTTCTTGAAAAACAAGCGCTTGTGGGCTCGCTGCTTCTCGGACTCTATAACGATGACGGTAAACTCGACCACGTCGGATTTACCTCTTCGATCCAAGCAAAGGATCGCCTGGCATTGACCAGGCAACTCACGAAAAAGATCAAGCCGCCCGGCTTTACGGGAAAGGCCCCGGGCGGTCCGAGTCGCTGGAGTACCAAGCGTTCCGCCGATTGGAAACCATTACAGCCAAAGCTTGTCGCGGAAGTGCAATTTGACCACTTCACGGGCGGACGCTTCCGGCACGGAACGAAGTTTTTGCGATGGCGACCGGAAAAGGCACCTGGGGATTGCACTCTGAGGCAAGTTGAACGTGAGAACCGGTCTGCCCTGGACTTGCTTTGAGTTACACCGCCAGTCTTGAAGCAACGTTAAGGCGCTAGGCGGCTACCCATGGCGCCGGCGCGTATTTCTTCGTTCAATATCAGGCGACTTCCCAGTTGCTCCTTCCAGCGGATTAGGCTCAATAAAAATCCGCTCAATCGTTGGGTCCTGGCGGTGGATGTGATCTTCGATTCGATGGACGCTCGATTCGATTTGTTGAACATCCATTGCGCGGCGGAATTTGATATTCGCGGTGAGTAACACTTGGTCTGGTCCTAATTGCATGGTGAGCAATTCGCCCACCTTCTCGACCGCCGGATCAGCCCGGATGATCTCCCCAAGCCGCTTGATTCTTGCCCGGTTCGTCCTTTCGCCGACCAACAGCGCCCCGCTCTCTCGCCCCAGTAAAACGGCCACAGCGCCGAGCAGCACCCCGATCAGAATTGAAGCAATCGGATCGAGATATGGATTGCGAAGCACATGCCCCAGGAAAATTCCGAGGAACGCTATGGCGGTGCCAACCAAACCGGCCGAATCTTCTAGAAATACAGTGAAGACCGAGGGATCTTTACTACCGATGATTTCGTCCCAGGTGCTTTCGTCAGGATCTTTGCGGGAGAGCAGCTCACGGTAGGAGATTCGCCAGGAGTACAGGTCGAATGCGGCGGCGAAAACGAGCTCGACGTAATTCCATCCGATATTTGCGGAGGGCAGTGGGTGCCGGAGGTGCGAAATCCCCTGGTACATGGCGAACCCGCCGCCAATTCCAAAGATATAGACAGCGACCAAAACCGAATAGAAATAGAGCACTTTTCCATGTCCGAAGGGATGTAGAGGATCGGCTGGACGCAGGCTGCGTCTCATCCCCATCAAGAGCAGGAGCTCATTGCCAGTATCTGCTGTCGAATGTAATGCCTCGGCCAGCATTGCCGAGCTCCTGGTAAACGCCGCAGCGACGTACTTGAAAATTGCGATTGCCAAGTTGGCAACAATGGCAATGTAAACAACTCGTTTCGAGGCACGCGAAGGTGTGATTTGCTCCTTCCTAGCAACCATGGTCAGTTCCAATTCTCGGGTTGACCTGAACGTTAGTTCCGCTGGGTGACTCGAATGATTCGCCTCTCTGAAACCCTACTTGTACTCACTGCTCCAGGTCGTACCCGTTCTCGATTACGTATATATGGATTCGCAAAGCTTGCTGCGTTGGAACTGACACTAATCTTTTGCCGCGAGCACAGTCCCGAATCAGCCGAGAGTGACCCGCCGCTTGCAAATCTGGCTCATGGCTCCGAACGCGCCGCGTTCGAGGAATGGGAGAGACTCTGGAAATCCATCTTACGAAAACACGAACGCAGAATGTCGCGGTCGCAAGATGCGGGGGTCTCGCGTTGCGCAATGATTGCGGGTGGTTCGAAAGAACAACACCCACGTCGCGAATGACCCCTCGAGACCTCCATGTCGCGAGAGTTGCGGTTGTGGCCACAATTGCGCAAGGACGCTAGGCCAAGAAGTCCTCTCTTGATCAGAGTGCCCCGCCACCGCGTTGGCGCCTCAACTCCCGAGAGCGTGAGCTCGTCTCCATTGCTTGCGATCGCAGCAACTCCAGAGCATAAACTATTGGTCTAGGCATGCGAGGAGTGGAAGTGACTATAGGTGCGCTGCTGGGTGACCTCGTCGCTCTTGTTGTCGCAGTTGTACTTGTGGGTATTGCGTATCAGGCTATCGGCAGCGCGAGAGACAATCGCAGATTTCCGCCTCCCGGCCAAATGGTGGATGTGGGCGGCTATTGTCTGCATATCCATTCCATGGGCGAGGGTAGTCCAACGGTGGTACTCGAGTCCGCGCTCGGCGGCTCCTCTCTGAGCTGGGCGCTGGTCCGTTCCGATGTGGCAAAGTTCACCTGCGCTTGCAGCTATGATCGCGCTGGCCTCGGCTGGAGCGACGCCGGCCCGATGCCGCGAACAGCTCGGCGAATCGTTAATGAATTGCACACGCTCCTGACCAACGCCAGAACGAAAGGACCCTATGTGCTCGTCGGCCACTCTTTTGGGGGACTCGCGGTGCGCTTGTACGCCGCACAGTATCCGGAGGAAGTGGTTGGGATGGTGCTTGTTGATCCCACCCACCCAAGTCAATGGTTGCAAATGACGGAGGAAAAAAGGAAACGACTTGAAACAGGTGCACGACTCTCCCGCCGTGGTGAGATCCTTGCTCGCCTGGGGATTGCACGTCTCACTGCATTTTTGGTTAGTGCGGGCGCCTTAGGGATAGCACGCTTCTCAGTTTCCCTGGTGAGTCGTGGTGCCCTAAACCAAACAGTAGAGCACATCCTCGCCCCGGTGAAGAAGCTGCCATCAGAGCTTTGGCCAACACTAAAGGCGATCTGGGTGCAGCCGAAGTTTTTTGAGGCCTTGGCCAGCGAGATGGAATGCCTTCCTGAGAGTGCCGCCCAGGTTGCTGCGAGCGGCGCTTACGGTGACATGCCGCTGGTCGTTCTGTCGGCTGGCGATGCCACCACAGCCAAGACGATGGAGCAGGAGGCGGTGGCGCGCCTTTCCTCGAACGGCAAGATCATCGTTTGTTCCAAACAGCGGTCACTGGATCCAACTCGATCAGCCCCAGGTCGTGATTGATGCTATTCGAAAGGTATTCCAATCGGTTCGTCGTTGATTGGTTCGACCCATGGGAGATAACGGACGGAGGTGCGGATCCTTGCTTCACGTCCGGGATCTCCGTTGCGATGGCTCATCAAACCTGGATTTTACACCTAGGGA
>WNGL01010160.1_pt1 | contig 10887 bp, 10 predicted proteins | sample 5400591 | NCBI WGS metagenome assembly WNGL01 (sample SAMN13153377, study PRJNA577476) | soil metagenome | isolation source: 80 cm soil or saprolite under Garry oak tree replicate 1 | place: USA:California | collected 2016-06-15
CGCCCTTAATCGCCTACGTTTCGGAGTTCGTGCCGAAGCATTCCGGCGAGAATTATCATCCGCACGTCACCACCGGCCTCGCCCCGCGGGAATACCTCGACAAGATGCTCAAGGAACCGTTCGAGGCGTTCACCTTCTCTCCGGTTGGCGCGGCCGTTTACCATCTTGGCCACTTCGGCACGGCGGCGAAGCAACTCCATCAGTTCGAGTTGAAGCCCTGAGCGCGGTCTTTCGAATCGTGAAACGCGCGGGCCGTCTCCCAACGAGGCGGCCCGCGCATTCGCCAGCGAATTTCTCCGCATAGCTACCGAAAGAGGTCACGCACGGTAGGTCGCACCGCGCGTGTCACCGAGATCGCAAGTATTCTTTGGGTTAGTCTATTAGCGCGACATCCCGATGTCGCCCTGGCGGTGCGGGCAAGATACTGATCGCCCGCTCCGATTGCGCGAAGGTTTTGCGGACGAAAAGTTGAAATCGGACCGGCGCTTCAAGTGATGAGCAGCATCAGTGCTGCTTTTCCTCACAGAGTTTTTCGAAAGCGGGATCACCGCGCAAAAGATCCCAGACTGCATCGAGCCTTAAAAGCGCCGGCGTAACAGGTGCTCGAAGGTAAAGAAAGCTACTATACGGCGTTTTCAACAGCCGCCCGAGAGTTGAGATCGCACGGCTATTCTCGCCCAACATCGCCTGAACCAACGCAAGGCTTTCTTCGTAACCAGGCCCATCCACTGGATCTTTAGCACTCGGCACAAGCATGATTGCGCGCTCCGCTGCCTTTAAGGCCGAGCCCTTGTTTCCAATAGCAGCATAACTTAGTGATAACTGTTGCGGTATACTCACGTTGTCTGGTTGATCTTTGTAGAGCGGTTCGAGCGTGTTGCGCGCTTGTTCAGCGGTGGCTATTGCCCCGCCAGAGTCTCCGGCTTGGCGCTGGGCAAAAGCGAGGGCAAGCTGAAGAACGCATTTTGAGAACTCAGAATCAAAATGGAATTGAGCTTGTCGGGCTTGCAGCAAGCGAACAGTCTCACCGAGATTTCGTTCAAGTCTCAATTGAATGACCTTGATCCCAAAGGCGGCGTCCGAAGGAGTCTGTTCGTTTACCTCCGCTAACAGTTTAGCAGCTTCTTGCAGATTACCTTCGGCCTGATAAATGCTGGCCTTTGACGCCATTACACCCGGATCAGTTGGCATGATGTCGAGGGCTCGATCATAGAGCTTTAGCGCGGCCGGGAACCGTCGAAGCGCGCCATAGGTCGATGCTGTGTCGACGAGTAACTCCACATTGCGGGGGTCCAAAACGAGGGCTTGCTCGTAGTAAGCAATACTTTGATCCCAGTGTCCCTGGCGCCGGGTAACTCGGCCGAGGGCGCCTCGGACCTCACTGTTGCCTGGCAACATGTTGCTCACCCGATTGAACATCGCTTTGGCAGCGCCAAAATCACGAAGCACCAAGTATTGATAATAACCCAGGCAAAGCAGCGTCTCAGGCGAGTTAGGATCCAATTTCTGCGCAATGTCCAAAGCAGCTTTAGCCGCATCACGGCGAGCGGCGGTGGTGTCGTCGCGCAGGAAATAAATAAGCGCGTGCGCACGAGAAAGCTGCGCCCAAGCAAGCACAAAATTCGGGTCAAGCTGGACTGCCTGCTCAAAAAATCCGACGGCTTTCAATGAGAGAGGGGGAGACCCCAAGACAAAGTTGCTGCGTGTTTCAAAGGCTATGCCACGGAGATAGGCATCGTAAGCCTCCGGATTGTTTGTCGGTTTAACTGCCAATGCCTGCTCCTCGCGACCAGTGAGCTTCGCTTGCAACGATCCCGCGATTCCTTTGGCGATCTCGCTCTCGACGCTAAAGATGTCAGTCAACTTCCGATCATAGGTCTCGGCCCAGAGGTGGGAATCGGTTTGCGTGTTCACCAACTGAACATTGACCCGCACCTGAGCGGCCGCTTTTTGCACGCTACCCTCAAGAATGTTCGCTACACCAAGCTGCTTTGCGATCTCGGAGAGATTGCGAGGTTTGCTCTGATACCGCTGAGTGGAAGTGCGCGAAATTACTTTCAAATCCGCGATCTTGGCCAGGTGTGTCAGAATCTCCTCCTGAATGCCATCGGCAAAGTAAGCGTTATCTGGATCGCGGCTGAGGTTTTCAAAGGGCAGCACCGCAACGCTTTTCTGAGAAATCGACTCGCCAGTCTGCCTGTAAAACGGGCGTCGCCCAACAATCAGCATTGCAATTACCAGCAGCAGAACCCCGATGATGATGAAGTCGAGTAGCCGACCGCTCCTGCGCTGAACTGATCTCGCCTGTACCGGATCGAGATCTTCCGTCCGCACTATTCCTTCGGGGGTAAGTTCGTAAATCCAGGAGAGTAGCATCGCGATTGGAAATCCGACCGCGAGCGCAATGACAACAAAACGCACTGCGGAATTCGGAATTTCAAAAAACGGGAAGACCTGCGTCGTGAGTTGCGTGAGGAACCATGCGACGACTCCGTACGCGACTGCTGCGCGGTAAACATTGCGCCGCTTTAGCTCGGTCAAAAAGTTCGTTGGATTCACTCTGCGCGCCTTGAACGAAGCGCTCGTCACGGCAGCATCCTACTTTGATGCGACGGATTTGAAAAGCCCGCGAGCCTAACCAAGCGATGCAGCCAACCGCTAGCCGGGCGGGATGACTAGCCCACAACACGTTTACGAAGTCCGCCCGCGCAAAGACAAACGCGGCATCGAGCTGATTTCCGATGTGCTGCCATTCGGTCGCCTGTGGTACGGCGAACCAAACGCGATCACAAATGCAATCAACTACGCGAAGTTTTTCAGCCGCTCACATGATGCCGTGATTCGCGTTTACGATGAAGCTGGCAACATGATTGAGACGCACGAGCACGCGGGCGATTTCAAAGAGGCAGTATGAGGCCAGAACAAGCGGCGTTTTGGGGAGTCATTGCGGGCGGCGCAATTACACTTGCGGGAACATTGCTTACGGGCTTGCTGAACATTTTTATACAATGGCGCCAAGCCGTGTTCCTTCAAGATGCCGAGCGAAAGAAACAAATGCTTGAGCGTCGCCTTGTAGCTATCCAGAACTCCGTAAAGCTGATTGATTTCCTCATTGCTAGCCGCAGCGCCTATCTAGGCGAAGGGGGACACAACTTGTGGATTTCAATTCGATCAGAGAATATCGCAAATGGCGCATTATTTCCGTTAGAACTTTCTTCCGATTTTGCAGCCATTATCCAAAAGATTTTTCTCCTCGATTCTTTACATGAATCCGAGAAGCACATTGACTATGACGCACTGCGCAAGTTCCGAGAGAAGTGCTTACTATTCATCAACAAGCATTATGGATAGAACCGCCGCTTCGAGTTCGACAAACGCAGCCAACTTTTCATCCGCACGCACAACGAAATGTTTTCCGTCACGGTGCGCGTCCACGGTGAACATCGTTTGCCCGTTAGAATCCACGCCTGAGACGAAGCCCCAACCCCAACCGGCTTCGCTGAGATTGTCACCGATGATTTCCCAATACTTCACGCGATGGGATTGTGCCTCTTTTGCTCTACACACGGCAATGGCAAAATGATATAAACGGGCGCAATGACGCGGGCGACAACACTCATCATTGCCGCGATTGCGTTCCTTTGCAGTACGGCCGCGAGAACAGAGCCGCCGGTCACGTTTGAATCGCCGTGCGAATGTCGCGACAATCACGGCAAACATCGTTGGTCAGTGAAGAACGATCCTTCGCTTCCGCCTGCGGATGCAAACGAGATTCAAGCCGTCACACCTAGCGACATCTACAGTTGGCCGGGGCCGGACGAACGTTTGACTCAACAATCAGAGCGCACCGGGATTGAAAATAAATGGTTTGCTCTGACGGGCCGCGTCGTTGCTCTCAAAGTTGAAACGGACGGCGACATTCACATTGCGCTTCAAGACGCGGCTGGCGATAAACCGGGAATCGTTGTTGTTGAAATACCAGAGAAACCGCAGTGGTGCGAGATTCGCAACATGGTTTTCAGTTGGACAGCAACGAAATTCCCTTTTCACACCCAATCCGCTAAGAAGCTCAATGTCACTGATTCGCCAGTCGTCACGGTTGTCGGAAAAGCATTCTTTGACATTGGCCATGCGCCCAAAGATCAATCAAACCGAAGAAAGTATCTTCGCGGTTACGCTGCATGGGAAATTCACCCGGTGATGACACTGGAATATGACAGTGATTGAAATCAGACCGCACCGTCGTCGCTGGAAAGTGTTTGAAGCGCCCGGCGTCGAACCTGTTTTTCTAGAGAAAGATCAAGCAATCAATTACGCCGAAAACCGCGCAAGCTTTCGTTCCGGCGAGATTCGGATTCTCGATTCGAGCGGCAGTGTCGAGCGCATCATTTCGTTCAGCGAAGCGGACAGAAAACTGTGACGAGAGAACAATAACGCCCGGCCCAGCCGTTAGCTCCGATTGCTTAGATAAACCTTTATTGAAGACGGGGAAGTCACTCCTTTTCGGCGAACGAAGCGATCCACCGACGTACAATGTCCCGCGCTTCCTCAAGTTCGGACGCGCTCGCCGATCGGGACCCGGAATGGTGTTTGCCTCGATGGCGACCTTCTTTCAGTGGTTCGACATTCGCTAGCACCCCTAAGCGCTGCCACTCTTTCTTGGTGATTCCCAGTGCCGCACGAGCGGGCTCCTCCCCTCCGTAGTGCTTAGCGAGAGCGTCGCGAATCTCGTATAGGTGCACCAATTCGTTTCCTGCGTCACGGACCGCAGCGCCATAGCTGTCGAGAAGAGTCCGCAGTCGCGCAGATGTAGCAACTTTCGGTATCACGGAGTCGAGAAACTTCATGTGCTCCGCTATTCGCTCTGCTTTCGAGTCCTGCTTGATTGCTCCCGAAGCCAACGCAGCGCCGACTATGCGTTTCGGCGACCTGGAACAAATCTCACCGCATTTTTCGTCGAAGCGAAAAAGCCAAGCATCGACATACAAAACAACGCGGACTGTCACCAGGCGGTTCTTTACGGGTGGAATGCTTCTATTCCGCTCGTTGTCCTAACCGACTTCGAACAATTCCTAATTCTCGACGCGCGTTCCCGCCCGGACATCCGCAACGCTGCGGCGCACGTTCTGCACGAGAACGGGAGTTACACCTACCGCGACTATCGCGACGCTGAGAAATTCACGGAAATATGGGGACTCTTTTCCCGGCAAACGGTTGCCGAGGGTTCAATCGACAAGGCAGCGGCCGCTTTGCCGAAACTTTCCGGTCGTGTCTACCGTCGCGAGCTTCTGCCGCGAGGTACGCGACCAGTCGATGAAGAGTTCCTTTCCGAAATGGAACTTTGGCGCGAAAAGGTCGCGAAATCGCTCAAGCGTACGAATCACTGGCTTGATGGTGAACGCCTCACTTCCATTACGCAACGCATTCTCGACCGACTGATCTTTCTTCGCTTCCTCGAAGATCGTTTGATTGAGCGGGACGTTACATTCGACCAAATCAGCCGCAGTGAGAGTGCGTGGAGAGATTTCCAGAAAATATCGAAACGGCTCGATGACCGCTATAACGGCATCATCTACAAACACGACCGTGAGGGCTGCGATGATCCCGCGCTGATTGTTGATGATCCGATGTTCGCCGGCATCGTCGAGAACCTCGATCCCCGCAACTCCGATTACCTCTTTGGTTCCATTCCTGTCACGATCCTCGGCTCCATTTACGAACGCTTTCTCGGCAAGGTTATCGTCGCCAAAAATAAGACGGCAGAAGTTGTTTGGAAGCCGGAAAACCTCAAGCAGCACGGTGTGTATTACACGCCCGATTACATCGTCCGCTATATCGTCGAGCAGACCGTCGGTCGGTGCATCGCAAAGAAAACGGCAAAGCGCATCGCAGAAATGCGATTTGCTGATATAGCCTGTGGCTCAGGAAGCTTTTTGGTTGAGGTTTTCTCCACCCTCATTCGCTACCATTTGCGCTGGTATATCGACGATGGGGCGGTGAAATGGGAAAAACGTGGAATACTGCGCAAACGCGAAATCGACGGCGACTACGTCCTTACGCTCGCAGAAAAACGCCGCATTCTTTTGAACAACATTTACGGCATCGATATCGACCCACAGGCTGTCGAAGTCACGCAGCTTTCATTGTACTTGCGCCTGCTGGAAGACGAGAGTTTCCCCTCTACCCAGCTGCTCTTCGATACCGAACACCGGGCGCTGCTGCCTGATCTCCGCGACAACATCATCTGCGGTAATTCGCTCATCGAAACAGATATCGGGGAGCTCTTCGGTTTAACACAGGAGGAAGAAGCCAAGATTCGCCCGCTCGATATCCGATATGCGTTCGAGAACGTCAGAGCAGACAAGAACGGAGGAATGTTCGATGCTGTTGTTGGGAATCCGCCGTATCTTTACAGCGCGGGTCAAGTTTTTCCCGAGTACTTCAAAAATAAATACGCACTGTCCGAATACCAGACGGACTTCTATGTGTATTTCATCGAGCGTGCCCTTGGTTTGCTGCAAAGCGCTGGTGCACTTGGCATGATCGTGTCCGACTCTTGGTTGAAGGGAAGATACTTTGCTCAACTCCGAAGTCGGTTGCTGAAGTACGAAAAGCTTCGCGCTGTTGTCGTCTTCGACTATCCGCCCTTCGCAAACGCCACAATTGAAAACTCAATCATCATTGCTGAGCACGGCGCTCCGAGCTCTGAGATTGAAGCGTTTCGCTTCACCGAACCTGCCAAGCTCACAATGCTCGCACCGCTAAAGAGAGAAGATTGTTTGGAACGAGGCATTATAGATGTGAACTATTCGCCAGTTGCGGCAAAGGTTTTGGGTCATCTAGAAAAGCACACCAGACCCTTGGCCGAATGCTGTCGGCTTAATCGCGGGATTCATGCTTACCGCACCGACGGGTACGGCCGCAGCAAATTCAAAAATGGCCCGCAAACGAAGCGGGATAAAGAGGAAAGAGTTTATCATTCTAAATCCAAGCTAAACGCGACTTATCTTCCGGAGATTAAAGGAAAGGACCTTGAGCGTTATCGCTTCAACTGGACGGGCACTTATTTATCTTATGGTGACTGGCTCGCTGAACCTCGAACACTTGAATTTTTTGAGCAGCCGAAGTTGGCGATCCGCAAGATCGTTGCGGCAAAGCTTGTCTGTGCATTTGTCGAAAAGCCGGCCGCGCTAGATCAATCCATCTATATCGCGATCGAGAAGAATGGATCACGATTCAGTCTCTTCTTTCTCTTGGGCATTTTGTCATCCGCGGTTGGCGGGTGGTACCTGATTCGGAAACATGCGCTGTATGACACGTTGTATCCTTGGTTCACGAAAGATCAACTGGCGCATTTTCCCGTTCCAGACCTTGATTTACAAAGCGGTACTGGCAAATCACGGCATGACAGACTCGTAAACTTGGTCAGCAAAATGCTGACAGCGAAAGAGGCCGAAGCGAATCTTGATGGCATGCGACGCGAACATTGGACTCGTCAATGCGAAGCGCTCGACCGCCAGATCGATCAACTCGTTTACGAACTGTACGGCCTTACCGAAGCGGAATTGGAAATCGTGGAAGCCGCTGCGAAATGATTTCGGCCTCGACGAGCTTTTAAGGCTAGGCCTCAAGCATCCGCCAGCGATTCCAACCTCGCCGCCGATCCAAGCGCTTGCGACACCGCGAGCAGCGGCAGCCGCGCCACGAGTGACGATCCCCTGAGAAGGCGCTTGCGCCGAGGATGCCGCTGATTACGTTCAGGTGAACATCACGCGCGATTATGTCTAAACAGCGGTCAAAGTCAGTACCAAGGGCATTTCCGTGGCGGGAATCGGTCCTCTCGTCTTTGGCCGAAGCCGCCGAGAGCGCACCCAGAACATGACGATCCTCGAATGTCCACAATGCTGTTCCAATCGCGCAATCATCCTGGACACCACACCGCTGCGCGCACGGTGCGCAGACTGCGGTACGAGTTACTCGATTAAAACAATCGACCCACAATACGACGCCGTGCCCCAAACAAAGAAGCGGCCGGGCGGTCATAAACAGAAACGCGGCGAACCCGCCGCTACCTCTGACCCACGCGACATAGGCGCGCTCACTGAATTTATCGAAGTCACCGTCAAAGGCGGCCCTAACGCACTACACGCCGCACAAAAGGAAGCCAATCGGCTCGCCAAAAAATACGGTATCGAGTTCGAGGCCAAGTGGCTCCTCAAGACCAAATGGTTAGAGGAAACGGTCAGTCTCTCAAGGAATGGAAACATAAATGGGCATCGACCCACGCGCGTACGCGTGCGCGCAATCATGGCCTGGCGAGCTCGTTGGCTGGGGGCTTACGCGATGGGATTCTCGAAATACGTGGCCTGTCGCAAGGCGCACGTCGGGATTCATACCCTGATGTTTCACCTCAAGAACGATCCTGACTTCGCCGATCAAGCCGAGGCAGCGAAGGCGCACGCCATAGAACTTCTTTACACTCGTGCCATGCAGCGAGCCGTGGAAGGCGACTGCGAGCCGGTGTATTGGCAGGGGATCAGGGTCGGGCACGTCCGCAAGTTCGACTCACGCCTTCAGATCGAAATGCTCAGGGCGTTGATGCCAGCCACGTTCAAGACTCCGGGGAGCGCACCCGTGAACATCGACACGGGCGACAAGATCTTGGTTCTCGACGAGGCGACCCGGATGAAGCTCATCGAGAAGCGGCGACAGGCGCTCGCCTTGATGCCGAAAGGTGATGAAAACCCCGAATCGACGTAAGTCGTTGGAAATGAGCAAAACCTTGTCGCGCAGCGCGACACGCTTTCCTTGATTATGAACACCTTACGCAGTGGACCCGTCCTTCGCTGGCGTAACGGTGGGGCACACGGCTTAGGCCATCGACCGCTGTCATCCGTGTAGCCTGAGTAATGCACCAACGGCGCCGTTTCGCTTGGCAGCGAGATGAGGGTATTGCGACCCCTGCCAACAAACCGTTTGTTCTACTTTTGTTCTACTTTCGGCCTTCTGATGGCGGCCGATCGATACGCACCACAATTCTCGCTAAAAGGCTCATTTTGCCTATGAAAATAGCGATCGGCTTTTAACCGCAAGTAATCAGACGAAATCGGCGCTTTCTGAATTTTGAGTCCAGCGCGTCTGCCAATTCCGCCACGCCGGCCAGCAGAAGGTCTGAAGCTACGAAAGCCGTGCCGAAGCTCAAGCGCTTCCGACGAGATCGAAAGATTGCAAGCTTCGTGGCGCCCCAAAGATTTCGCGAAGAATAATTGCGTTGCGCAGTCCTGCCGATGACTGGAGTAGCGCCGCGATATCGGTACCAGTCGCCGCGATCCCTGTTTTCTGGCGACTGTCACTTGCGGCTGTTTTCGCCGGCGATTTGATGTCACTGGGCGGTTCGATTTGCACGTGCCGTTCCTGAACTTCAAAAACGGGCGAGGTTACCCGGGGAGTTTCGTGGAGGATTACGCGCCTTTTCCGGCGTTCTTCGGAAGTAAATCGACCGCGCGGCATAGAAAATGGTCCAGGCGGAGGCTGGATTGGTGCGAGAGGTGGCGGAGGAATATTTGTGCGAGGTACAATTGGCGGTGGTGGCGCCGATGTCGCCGGTTGTCCGAGCGCTTCGAGAAAACGGCGAATGCGTTCCGCATCTGTTTCTGTCGGCGCTCGCCTGATTGGCTCACTCACCTGCGGCGTAACTGTCGATCTTTGATCCGTCTTCTGCGCTCCCTTTTTTGATTCGCCCGCTTTGCTCGCGAGCAATCTGAACAACGCCGCCATGGCGATGAGCAGAATGAAAAGAAGATTATCGAGGTGCATGGGTTTCGACCGTTAAATCGTTTTCCTTTTACTTTGTAACCGTTGACGAATCACGTTCCTTCCCCTCGCGGCTTGTCTCCGCCGGCGATTGATTCGCGCATGGAAGTGTCTGCCTGGACGTTCTTCATGCGCACGTAGTCCATTATGCCGAGATTGCCGGAACGAAATGCGTCCGCCATCGCCTGAGGTACGAGTGCTTCGGCTTCGACCACTTTTGCCCGCATTTCCTGCGTCTTAGCGCGCATCTCCTGCTCCACGGCCACGGCGGCCGCCCGGCGCACTTCGGCCTTAGCTTGTGCAACGCGTTTATCTGCATCGGCCTGCTCCGTCTGCAACTTTGCGCCGATGTTATCGCCAACGTCCACGTCGGCAATGTCGATCGAGAGAATTTCAAACGCGGTGTTACTGTCGAGACCTTTGGCGAGCACGGTTTTTGAAATACGATCAGGATTTTCCAACACTTCCTTGTAGGAGTGAGCCGAGCCGATCGCGCTCACAATACCTTCGCCGACACGCGCAATGATGGTTTCTTCGGTCGCGCCACCAACGAATCGATCGAGGTGGGAGCGCACTGTCACGCGCGCTTTCACTTTCACCCCGATGCCGTCTTGTGCGACGCCGTCAATTGTCGTACGACCCATGTTTGGGCTCGGGGCGTCGATCACTTTCGGATTGATGCTTGTGCGCACCGCTTCGAGCACCGTCTTGCCGGTTCCTTTGGTTGCCAAATCAATGGCGCAGGCTCGATTGAAGTCGAGCGAAATCCCTGCTTTGTCTGCAGCAATCAGGGCGAGAACAACATGGCTGACATCGCCGCCCGCCAGATAATGCGCTTCCAGTGGATCGCTCCAGATATCCAGACCAGCTTTCACGGCCGTAATGCGGTTGTCGACAATCAATCCAACCGGCACCTTCCGTAGACTCATGCCGATCATTTTTCCTATTCCGACGGGAGCGTTGGCGACTCGAGCCCGGAGCCACGTTGTGAAAAACTTGAAAAGGATGATCGCGAGGACGAATGCGAACAGCGCCAATACCGCTACGCCGACAAGATAAAGCGATTCCATACTG
>WNGL01018303.1_pt1 | contig 10884 bp, 5 predicted proteins | sample 5400591 | NCBI WGS metagenome assembly WNGL01 (sample SAMN13153377, study PRJNA577476) | soil metagenome | isolation source: 80 cm soil or saprolite under Garry oak tree replicate 1 | place: USA:California | collected 2016-06-15
CGGCGTGTCACGCGCTGGCTCGGAGAGCTGGCCGGCGCCGCCCATCACGTCCTGTTCCGCTCTCGGAACGGTCCCTTGATCGTCGGCCTGGCGGTCGCCGGTCAGGCACTGATGATCATGGTCATCTGGTCTCTGGCGCAGGCCCAGGGAATCCTTCTGCCGGTCACCGACAGCGCGGTCCTCTTCACCGTGATGGTTGCGGTCTCGGTGGTGCCGATTTCGGCCGGCGGCTGGGGGGTGCGGGAGCTGGCGGTCACGTCGCTGCTCGGGTCGCATGGCTTTCCCGCCGAGCAGGCGTTGTTCTTCTCGGTGTGCTTCGGGCTGGCGCTCCTCGTCGGTTCCCTGCCGGGAGCGGTCGTGTGGGCCGCCTACTGGCCGCAACGCGCCGTGAAGGCAGTTGATGCGGGCCGTTGATGCTGTTCAACTCGTACGAATTCATCTTTGGTTTCATGCCGCTCATGTTGGCGGTCCTCTATTTGCTGACCTGGCGCGGGCACGTTCACTTGGCGGTCTGGGCGACGGCTCTGGGCTCGCTCGTGTTTTACGCGCTCGGCAACGTCAATTTTGTTCCTTTGCTGGTCGCTTCGGTGGTGACGAACTATTGGATCGGAACCCGGATTGTCGCTGCGGGTCGGGGAATCGGCGGCGAACCTTCTCGTAAATATTGGCTCCTGGCCGGGATGTCGCTGAATCTGGCGACGCTCGGCTATTTCAAATACATGAATTTTTTTCTTGATAATGTCGCCCTTGTCACCGGCTGGCCCAACACGCTGCAGCGCGTCGTATTGCCCGTCGGCATCTCGTTTTTCACCTTCACGCAGATCGCGTATCTGGTCGACTGCGGCCGCGGCGAAGGGCGGCGTTACTCCTTTGCCGATTACCTCCTGTTCGTGACCTTCTTTCCGCACCTCGTCGCCGGACCGATCCTCAACCACAAGTCGATCATTCCGCAGCTGGAAAGCCGGGCCTTCGGACGGCCTGGGGCTCCCGAGATCTATGCGGCACTCACGTTTTTCAGCATCGGATTGTTCAAGAAGGTGGTCATCGCCGACAGCCTCGCGCCCCAGGTCAAGGCGGTCTTCGAGCACGCCGATATTTCCGGCTTTGTCGAGGCGTGGACCGGGGCGCTTCTTTATACGTTCCAGCTCTATTACGACTTCTCCGGCTACTCGGAAATGGCGGTCGGCCTCGCGCTGCTGATGAACGTCCGCATTCCGATCAATTTCAATTCGCCGTACAAGGCGACGTCGATCATCGACTTCTGGCGGCGCTGGCACATTTCGCTGTCGAATTTCCTGCGCGATTATCTCTACATCCCCCTCGGCGGCAATCGGCTCGGCGAGCGGCGGCGCTACTTCAATCTTCTCGCGACGATGCTCTTGGGCGGCATTTGGCATGGTGCGGGCTGGACCTTCCTGATGTGGGGCGCGCTCCATGGCGCCGGCCTCGCCGTCAACCACGCCTGGCGCGGCTTTGGATTGCGGCTTCCGACCGCGGTCTCCTGGCCGCTCACATTCCTGGTCGTCGTCATCGCCTGGGTCGTCTTCCGCGCCCCCGATGTCGGATCGGCGCTGAGCATGCTGGCTGCGATGACGGGAATGCGCGGCCTGCCTTCGCTCGATACGATCATGGGAGCTCGGCCGCTGGGTACGCTGCTCGATGTCGGCATTTCCTGGGCCTGGATCGTCGTCCTCGGCGCCTGGAGTGCGCTCGCGCCCAATACCCAGGAGATGATTCTTACGCCCGCGCCGCGGCCTGCATTCGCCGCAGTCTGTGCGCTCATCTTCGTTGCCGCGGTCATGAGTCTTGATCGGGCGACCGAGTTTTTGTACTTTCAATTTTGATCGCGCGAGAGTTGGAGATTCATGAGCGCCTGGTCGAGATCGAATCTCCTCTTCGCTGCCATCGCTCTTTCGCTCGTGCTGGCAGTAGGGCTAGTGAACGCGGTCGTCGATCCCTACAACATGACATTATGGGTGATGCGCGAGGGGTTGAACGGCTACCTGCCGGCACTCCTTTTCCAGAGCCGCCTTGCCAAGGCCGTAGGGATCATCCGCAACCGCCCTGATACGATCGTTCTCGGTTCATCCGTCACCGACGGCGGCTTCCTTATTCCAGGCTCGACCATCTATGATGCGCAACGGCTGTTTCATGCTCAAGCCGACCCGCAACAGGCTCCGTCGCCGCTCGTCTACAACGCCGGCATCCGCGGCGGCGGCACCTATGACGCAGTCGGTTACCTGAAACATTCCTATTTGAACAACCCGGGACTGAGGCGCGTGATCGTCAGTCTGGAGTGGAGCTTGTTCACGGACCTCATGAAAGACCGCGATCCCAAGCTTGGCGCTGCTATCCCGGACACCCCGTTCCTGGGTCACAGCTTTGCCTGGCCGTTCGGTTATTTCAAATATTTGACCTGGACCGCGCTCGACGATGCGGTCCGCACCCTGGAGCGTAATCGCGGCATCGCCGAGCCGGCCGGCCTGAGAGGCTTGTTGCCGGCAATTGCGTCATTCATCCCGCGTGCCGCTGCCGAGCCGGCACCCGAACCTGTCAGTCTGATCTCTGATCTCTCCATCATCGCGCGAACGCCCGCCGAGGCACGGTCGATCTATTTTTCAATCTGGTTCGCCAGCGGATATCAGGCGGGAATCGCGAAGCGGGGCCCCAGTGCGCTCTTCCGGCCCGACACAATGGCAAATCTCAAGGCGATCGTCGATTTTGCGCGAGAGAAGGGCATCGAGCTTGTCGTCATCATTCCGCCCCAACACCCGGCCTATTGGGCCGAAATGCTCAATGAGGACCTGTGGCAGTATCATCTCGAGTGGGTTCGGGCGGTTGGGCGGCTCACGCCTTATTATGATTTCTCCGGCCTGATCGATTTTTCCGCCGATGCGGACGACTACTTCCTTGCCGATCCGCTGCATTTCCAATCGCGTGTCGGGGAGATGTTGCTGTCGCTGCTTCTGGGGAGCGACCCGAAGAATAAACCCGGCGTCGATTATGTGACGCCCGCCACGCTCGCAGCCGCTATTGCGCGCCGTTCGCAGCGGCTGTCGGATTGGCTGGATCGGAATCCCTATCTGACGACGGTGCTGCCGAAGCTGCAATTGTATTCCAAGGAATCTCGAGAGCTGAAGGACATTCTTCCAACAGTTTTTACGCCGGCGCCGAAAGGTTTCAGAATCGTGAGGATGGTGGACCGGTTCTACGGCCTGCCGGCCAATCAGGAACCATTCGATCTGCGAAAGGTCCTGCTCGGCGAATACGAGCCGACGGTCGTCGGCAATTCTGCGTCCGCCGTCGCGGCGGAAATCGAGCGTCGCGGATTGAAGGCTTGGGATTACGTGCCTGCACCGCTTGCCGACGGCGAGCCGATCGCCAGCGGCGATGTCACCGCGGCGCAGGCATTCGATCGAGATATCGCAACGTCTTGGACCTCCGTCGAAACCGGCCAGGGAGTCAAAGGGCACTCCTGGATCGGTTATGCTTTCGCCGAACCCCAGGCCGTGCGCCGGATCCGCGTCAGTCAGTCGCTTCACCCGGCCCTTCGGCAGGATCGCGTCATGGTCCAGTCGAGCCATGACGGCGGCCTGACATGGACCGATGTTCTCCCAGCGCCTGCCAGGTTGACGGATTATGCCCCGCGGCTGACAAGCATCATCAACATTCCCGAGACCGCGCCGGCGTCGCATTGGCGGGTCGTCGCCGCCGGCGACAATGCGACCTTGCCCGGACATGCCTGGGTGGTGTCGGAAGTGGAGTTCCTCGTGCCCGAACCGACGTTTCACAGTCCCGATTTCGTCGCCGGGGACCTGGCTGGCGGACGGCCGATCTCGAGCGGTGATGGGATGGGAGCACCGGAGAGGGCGTTCGACGGCCAGATCGACACATTTTGGGTCTCGCCGGAACGGGGCACCGACGTGAAGGGTCGCGCCTGGATCGGCTATGCCTTCGCGCTGCCGCAAGCGATCCGCCGTATCGGCGTGACGCAGACGACGAACCCGCCTGTTTATCGGCAGGACTTCGTTCTTGTGGAGAAAAGCTTCGACGGCCGCAACTGGCAAGCGGCTGCCTCGCATTCATTCCGTCTGAAGGGCGGCGTCAGCTGGATCAATCTGCCCGCCGGCGAGGCGGCGCGGTATTGGCGTCTGGTCGCCGCCGCAGACAACGCCGCATTGCCCGAGCATGCCTGGACGCCGCTCGAAATCGCATTCTTTGTGAGCCCGGGTCGCAGCGCGGTCGCGCCCTAGACACACACTCGGCAAAGCGCGTACATCTGTCCAAGGTCGATCCTGGGCGAGGGGAAGATGGAACTCGCCAAGTCCCGAGTAAGAGGCTCCGTCTTTGCGACGACGGGCGAAGAGCGGCTTGCCTTGCTGTTCGCCGTCTTCCCGGCGCTTGCTTTCACCATTTGGTGGCAATTCGCGAATTATTCGCTGCCGGTGGCGGATGCTGCGGGCTATCTCTACACCGCACAGAAGATCGGCCAGAAATTCGATCTTGACGGGTTTGTCACCGGCCTGTTGGCGCTTTACTTCGATCGCGGCTGGCGGCCGATTATCTATCCGTCCCTGGTGGTTCCATTCCACTGGATCGATACCACCGATATCAGGGCGATTGTCGCCGGGACCGGGATTTTTTTCACCGCACTCCTCTCTTTCTGGACCTATGCGTGCTTCCGGACCGTTTTGACGCCGCTACGGGCGGCTTTGGCCACGGTCTGTTGCACGATCGGTCCCTACTACATTGTCTTTTCGCTGAATTTCTTTTCCGAGCTGTCGCTCCTGGCGTTCTCGGCCGGCGCAGTGAATCACTTGATCCGCTCGGACCTGTTTCGACGCCGAGGACATGTTCTGGCCTTCTCGGTGCTGTTTGCCCTGACCGCCTGCACGCGGCCCACCGAAGCGCCGCTGGTCTTTGCGGTTCCGCTCTTTGCGGCAATTTGGCTCGGTTATCGGGCGAAGACGGTCAGCCGACAGGACGTCCTGATAGCAGCCACCATCGCTGCTGCATCGGCGATCGTATTGCTGTCTCAGCTCTTCCCCATGTTCGCCATTCGGCAATTGCCCGACACTGTGGTGCTCGGCCTTCTGCTCGCAATGCTCGCCGGTGGCGTGGCCTTGTCGGCCTTGTGGCCTCCGCGGCCGCTCGTCGAGGCGGCGCTCCTGTCTGCCTTGGCAATTGTTTTCTGGTGGCTGCCGTTCATGCGGGAATTGTTTGGCTGGATCCTTGCCTCGACCGTCGAAGGCATCGGCGCGCTCTGGCCGAAGTATCATGATCCCGCTTCTGCATTCCATGCAGTTTGGGAAAGCACAGGGGGCGTTCAATTCGTCGTTTTGACCGCAATCGCCGCCATCTTGCTTTACGATCGGTTCGCCGCCGGGAGACCGATCCTCCCGGCGAGCGGCGAGCGCTGGTTGCTCATTGCGGCATTCCCGTTGGCGCTTCTTCCGATTGTCCTTACGGCGCTGGCCGTCGGCGTGGCGGATGATCCGCGCCGTTTGCTGTCTGCAGTAATGCTCGTCCAGATAACCTTGCTCTCGCTCGCGCTCGGCCCAAGCCAGCGCCGGACGAATCTCTTTGTCGCCTTGGTCGCCGCGACATGCTTGGCTCAATCCATCATCGTGCTGGCATTCGCAACGGACTATTTCCCCTCGCTGCGGGCGCGCCTCGATGGCACTTTGTTTTATAATTACGTCCCCGGCCCCTTTGCGCTCGCTCCGCCCTATTCCATTGCGCCTGGGCCCGACCAAAGCGTCTTCGCGTTCCTTCAACGACATATTCCCCCGCAGACGGGCGTCATCCTCATCGACGGAGATGGCATCCCTGAAAAAATTGGGACGACCATCGCCAGCGGAAGCGGTGCTCCTTACACCACCTTTGCCTTGGGACTCCTGGTCGATCGCCGCCGCCCCAGCAGTTTCTGGGCGCGAGCCGCCATCTGGCCGGGCCCCTACGACCGCTTCCTCGACGACAGTTATACGCTTGGAACTCGCTACTTTGCCTTGGCGGATATGACCCCGCGACTCAGGAGCTCGCTCGATCTCGCATGGGAACTGCGTGACGCCCTGTCCCGAGCCTATCGGCAGCAGCAACTTTTGTCGAAATTCGATCTCGAGGAAGTCGATCGACTGGAGGTGCCTGGCCGGGCGGATGTCGTGCTGCTCAAGCTCACTCCGCGCGCCCGCGACCGGATCTGGAAAGTGACGGCGCTGGAGTAGCCGGTGGCGGCCAAGGATGGTGCACGCGCGACAGAAAATCCGCAGGCGACCGAGGCGGGTCACTTAGCTAATTTCCAGCGGCAATGCGCTGGGCGAATCGGACCGCGTTTCTGGTCAGGTGCCGGGGACACTCTGGATTTCGCCGCAACAGGGAAACCAGGTGCCTGGCAATGCGTGGATCGGTTACGCATTCGCTACTCCCGAGACCGTTCGCCAAGTCCGGATTCGTCAACCCTCCGATGTTTCCCACCAACAGGATCTCATCCGGGTGGAAAACAGCATCGACGGCACGGCCTGGACCCCGGTCGCGCCGCTGCCGTTTCGGCTTGGGTCGCCCGAAGCGGGAGCAATTTTCCTCCCCGACGCCGGCGCGGCCCGCTATTGGCGCATCGTTGCCGCCGGCGATTACGCACAGAAGCGCGAAGATGATTGGACGATATCCGGCCTGGAATTCCTGGTTCCCTACGACCCTGACGGCTATCCGATTGCGAGCGGCAATGATGAAAGCAGTTTGGAGAAAGTGTTTGCGGGCGAGCCGGGCTCCTCCTGGGTTTCACCGGAACGCGGACAAGATGTGAACGGTCGCGCCTGGATCGGTTACGTCTTTCCATGGCCGGAGGTCGTACGGAGGATCCAGTTCGAGCAGCAGTCGGACCGAATCTATCGCGAGGATCGTGTCATGGTGCAGGCGAGCCCGGACGGGGTGGCTTGGCACGACGTCCTGTCCGAACCCGCTCATCTCGCGCAAGGGATGAGCGCCACCGTCGATCTGCCCGATGTCTCCGCAGCCAGGTATTGGCGGATCGTCGCCAGCGACAATGCGACCGAGGTGGAAGCCTGGGTGGTTGCAGGAATGAAGTTTTTCGTCGCCGACCAGCACGTTGCTCACGTCCCCTATGTTCCCCTCGCTCTGGACGGTGGGGGCGCCATCGCGAGCAACGGGGGTGCCGGATCTCCGCAATCGGCGTTCGACGGTAATCAAGAGACATTCTGGGTCTCGGGCGAACGAGGCCAGGCCGTGCGCGGACAGGCATGGCTCGGCTATGGCTTTGCGGCGCCGCAGGCGGTCCGTCAGATCCGCATCCGCCAGACCGCCAACCCTCGCTTCCGGCAGGATCTCGTCGCGGTCGAAAAGAGCGTAGACGGGGGCGCGACTTGGTTGCCAGCCGCATCCAACCCGGTCCGGCTGCCGGGCAGCATCGGCCGTATCGACTTGCCTGAGGGCGAGCCGGCCCGGCTCTGGCGCGTGGTCGCCGCCGGCGGGAATGCGGTGTCGCCCGAGGATGCTTGGAGCGTTTTCGAATTGGGATTCTACGCCCCCGAGGACAAGATCAATCGGCCTCCCGTGGTCGCGCTCGATCTTTCGGGTGGCGAACCGATATCGAGCGGAGAAGGATCGGGTTCGCCCCAGCGGGCCTTCGATGGAATGCCGGAGACATTCTGGGTCTCTGCCGAGCGTGGTCCATCGGTCCGTGGACAGGCCTGGATCGGCTACTCCTTCGGGGCGCTCCAAGCGGTCCGGCACATCCGCATCAGGCAGCCTGCCAATGCCCCCTACCGGCAGGACTTCGTGCGCACCGGCAGGACTTCGTGCGCGTCGAGAAGAGCGTCGACGGTGGAGCAAGCTGGAAACCAGCCGCGCCCGGGCCGGTTCGGCTCCAGGGCGAGACCGCCTGGATCGACTTGCCCGAGGGCGAAGCGGCCCGGCTGTGGCGCGTGGTGGCTGCGGGCGGCAATGCGACATCCCCCGATCACGCCTGGACCGTGCAGGAGGTCGACTTCTTCGCCAGGGAGCCGAACGAGGTGCCCCCCTACGCGGCTGCTGGCCTGAGCGGAGGCGGGCCGCTCGCGAGCGGCGAGGGTGCTGGCGCGCCGGAGCGGGTATTCGACCGCGATCTTGCAAGCTTCTGGGTTTCGCCCGAGCGCGGTCCCGCGGTGAAGGGGGCGGCCTGGATCGGCTATCGCTTCGCTGACCGGCAGGCGATCCGGGGCATTCGCATCGAGCAACCGAGCAATCCGGGATACCGGCAGGATCTCGTGCGCGTGGAGAAGAGCCTCGACGGCGGCGTGAGCTGGGTCGCCGCTGCTCCCGGGCCCTACCGGCTGAAAGGGACAGCTGGATGGATCGATCTCCCCCAGGGAGAGCCCGCCCGGCTTTGGCGGATCGTTGCCGCCGGCGACAATGCGACCTCACCCGATCATGCCTGGACCGTGCAGGAGGTCGACTTCCTCGTCAATGAATCAAACAAGGTACCGCCCTACGTGGCTGCCGACATGAGCGAAGGCCTGCCGCTGGCGAGCGGTGAGGGTACCGGCGCCCCGGAGCAGGCATTCGACCACGATCTCGAAAGCTTCTGGGCTTCGCACGAACGTGGCTCCGCAGTGAAGGGGGCGGCCTGGATCGGCTACCGCTTCGCTGACCGGCAGGCGATCCGGGGCATTCGCATCGAGCAACCAATCAACCCGCCCTACCGGCAGGATCTGGTGCGCGTGGAGAAGAGCCTCGACGGCGGCGCGAGCTGGGTCGCCGCTGCTCCTTGGCCCTACCGGCTGAGCGGGACAGCTGGGTGGATCGATCTCCCCGAGGGAGAGCCCGCCCGGCTGTGGCGGATCGTTGCCGCCGGCGACAATGCGACCTCACCCGATCATGCCTGGACCATCCAGGAGGTCGGCTTCCTCGTCAATGGATCAAACAAGGTGCCGCCCTACGTGGCTGCCGACATGAGCGAAGGCACGCCCCTGGCAAGCGGTGAGGGTGCCGGCGCGCCGGAGCGGGCATTCGATCACGATCTCGCAAGCTTCTGGGTTTCGCATGAGCACGGTCAGGATGTGAAGGGGACAGCCTGGATCGGCTATCGCTTCGCCGACCGGCAGGCGATCCGGGGCATTCGCATCGAGCAACCGATCAATGCGCCCTACCGGCAGGATCTCGTGCGGGTGGAGAAGAGCCTCGACGGCGGCATGAGCTGGGTGGCTGCTGCTCCTGGGCCCTACCGGCTGAGCGGGACAGCTGGGTGGATCGATCTCCCCGAGGGAGAGCCTGCCCGGCTGTGGCGGATCGTTGCCGCCGGCGACAATTCCTCGCGGTCCGATCACGCCTGGACCGTCCAGGGGGTCGAGTTCTTCGTCAGAGAGCCGAACGAGGTGCCCCCCTACGTGGCTGCCGACATGGGCAAAGGCATGCCGCTTGCGAGTGGCGACGGTGCCGGCGCACCGGAGCGGGCATTCGACCACGATCTCGCAAGCTTCTGGATTTCACATCAACGCGGTGACGACGTGAAGGGGAGCGCCTGGATCGGCTACCGCTTCGCTGATCGGCAGGCGATCCGGGGCATTCGCATCGAGCAACCGATCAATCCGGCATACCGGGAGGATCTGGTGCGTGTGGAGAAGAGCCTCGACGGCGGTGCGAGTTGGATCGCCGCTGCTCGTGGGCCCTACCGGCTGAGCGGGACAGCTGGATGGATCGATCTCCCCGAGGGAGATCCCGCGCGCCTTTGGCGGCTCGTGGCCGCCGGCGACAATTCTGCGCAGCCCGATCACGCCTGGACCGTCCAGGGAGTCGACTTCTTCGTCAGCAGGCCAAACCAGGTGCCCCCCTACATGGCCGCCGACATGAGCGAAGGCGTGCCGCTGGCGAGCGGCAACGGTGCCGGCTCGCCGGAGCGGGCATTCGACCACGATCTTGCAAGCTTCTGGATTTCACCTGAGCGCGGTCAGGATGTGAAGGGGTCGGCCTGGATCGGCTATCGCTTTGCTGACCGGCAGGCGATCCGGGGCATTCGCATCGAGCAGCCGAGCAATCTGGGATACCGGCAGGATCTCGTGCGCGTGGAGAAGAGCCTCGACGGCGGCGCGATCTGGGTTGCCGCTGCTCCTGGGCCCCACCGGCTGAATGGGACAGCTGGGTGGATCGATCTCCCCCAGGGAGAAGCCGCGCGGCTTTGGCGGATCGTTGCCGCCGGCGACAATTCCTCGCAGCCCGATCACGCCTGGACCGTCCAGGGGCTCGACTTCTTCGTCAGCAGGCCAAATCAGGTGCCACCCTATGTGGCCGCCGACATGAGCGAGGGCGTGCCGTTGGCGAGTGGCGACGGTGCCGGCTCGCCGGAGCGGGCATTCGACCACGATCTCGCAAGCTTCTGGGTTTCACCCGAGCGCGGTCAGGATGTGAAGGGGTCGGCCTGGATCGGCTATCGCTTCGCTGATCGGCAGGCGATCCGGGGCATTCGCATCGAGCAGCCGAGCAATCCGGTATACCGGCAGGATCTCATGCGCGTGGAGAAGAGCCTCGACGGCGGCGCGAGCTGGGTCGCCGCTGCTGCTGGGCCCTACCGGCTGAGCGGGACAGCTGGGTGGATCGATCTCCCCGAGGGAGAGCCCGCCCGGCTTTGGCGGATCGTTGCCGCCGGCGACAATTCCTCGCGGCCCGATCACGCCTGGACCGTCCAGGGGATCGACTTCTTCGTGACCGAGGCAAGGACGGGCTTGGCCACCGCCAACGTCCGCTGAGCTGACGCCGAGCTTCACAAATCCTGATACTGCGTTAAGCCAGACCGCGTAGGGTGGGCAAAGGGTGTGCCAGGAAGCTGGCGCGATCAGCTGGTGGAAGTCCAGCCCAGGTAGGGCGTAGCGAGCCGCCTGGAAGCGAGTGTTGCGC
>WNGL01019619.1_pt1 | contig 10882 bp, 11 predicted proteins | sample 5400591 | NCBI WGS metagenome assembly WNGL01 (sample SAMN13153377, study PRJNA577476) | soil metagenome | isolation source: 80 cm soil or saprolite under Garry oak tree replicate 1 | place: USA:California | collected 2016-06-15
TTGACCTGCCCGGCCGCTCGCCACAGACATGGCAGCTATCAGGGAACAGGAGACGCCAGTCACGCATGCCCAGCAGAGCCGCTCAACCCGCAAAACCCCAGCTCGCGCCACCCTTGACACGACCCCGCTCCTTCAGGGACGAATAGCTACGTAACTACCTACGTTGTTGACAGCCTCAGCAATTACACGAACATCCTCGGCTGATGCAGGCGAGATTTGGATCCGAATGCGCAGGGGCTTCATACGGATGGGTGGCAACATTCCCAGCATCCGCTAACCCGATCTCGATCCGAGCGTCATCGCGACCTGACCAATTGCTCTGAGACTCGACCCGGCCTCCTCGGGCCTGGCCCTAACCAGCCGCCGCCAGGACGGCGCCGGGCGCACGCTGGTGACCCATGAGTCGGTCTGCTGTCTCGATCCCGAGAAGTCAGGCACAGAAAGAGGCTACGTCAGCGCACGCCTCCGGCGCGCCAGGCCTTCCGGCCTCCTCGAACGTGAGCCTGAAGCTAGACGCGGCGTGATCCCGCGGCGAGCACGAGATCGTAAGGGGGGTCACGCCCAGGCGCCCCGGTGATGGCGGGGCTACTCGCCGATACCGGGGCGGCGGGCTGGCCGCTCCCTGCGAGCGGAAGCCTCTCCGGTCGCGTCCCCGCCGCCGGTCTGGCGCCCCGCACCCTGCCCGCCTACCGCGGATGCCAGTCGTCCGATTCCTCTCCGACACACGCGGCGTGCTCACTCACGCGACCGCCAGCTGGTCTCACAGAAGCTTGCGAATGTACTCCTTGCGATCAAGCGGATTATTGCCCGTTCTTGGCCGAAAAGGAATATCGCCGCGCACTGGCTGGTAGCCGCCGAAGCCAGATTCGAGCACACCTTCGCCGCTGGTCAGCCCCGGCAACTGCTGCTGAAGACTGTGGACCTGCGCTGAAGGCAGCCGGGTTTCGAGTACCGACAGTTCACCGCGCACCAACGGCGTGTCGACGGCGGCCCCGAGTTGGACCAAGATGGACAGCACAGCGCCCATCGTCGCCGTCGGGATCTCAAGTGTGACGCGAGCTACAGGCTCGCAAACGACAGTGCCGGCACGCTTAAGTGCGCGCATCAGAACCAGCGGTGTTAGCTTGCGAAAATCAGCGGCTGTTGTGCGCGGAGTGCTTAGTACCTGCTTTCTTGGCCCGTCTCCGATGTAGTAGTTGCATTCGTTCATCGTCACGACGCAGTCGGTGACCTGCCAGCCGTAGAGGCCCTCCAGCAACGTGTCACGGACATACTGCATCACGGCCTCAGTGAAGCTGCCCGTGGTCTTGTAGATGTAAATCGGGACGTCGCGAGGGTGCACGTCGAGCCGGAACTTGACGCCCGAGCCGATCGGCGCAGGTTCGACGCGCAACCCGACCGTCGCGGAAAACGGATGCGTATCCGCCTGAAGAACCTCGACGGCGCTGCCAGTGCCTGCGGGACGCTCGATGCAGATCATCGTTGTTTCGCGGAAGGTGACCTCGATGCCGAAGTGTTTCGCCAGAGTCGCCTGGATGACCTCTTTCTGAACGTCGCCATAAAGCGACACGTAGGTTTCTTGTCGGTTGTCGTCTTGCCGCAGATTCATCAGCGGATCCTGTTCGGCGATCTGGCCGAGGGCGACTCGGAGCCGTGCCCGGTCGGCGGAATCACGGGCGACGACGACTGATTCCAGCGTCGGCGGAGGGAACTGATGACGTGTGCCGTTAGTGCCGACCTGTCCGATCCGGTCGCCGATCTGGACTTCGTCCAGGCCCCAGAGCTTGCCGATCTCGCCAGCGGATACCGATTCGCGCCGCGCCGCGGACCCGCGCTCGAAGACAGCGATGGATGTCACTTTGTCTTCGAGGTTGACGCCGAACCGCAGCCGGTCGCGGGTGCGTACTGTTCCCGAGAGCATCCGAACGTAGGCGATCTTCTGGCCACTGATGGCGCGTTCGATCTTGAAGACGCTGCCAGAGACGGGCCCGTCAGCATCGCCCGCGGCGCCAGGCAGCAATTCGGCGATGCCAGCCATCAATGGCCCGATGCCTGCTCCGGTGATCGCGGAACCAAAGAGGACCGGATGCACAAGGGCGCGTGTCGTCTGAGCCGCCAGTTCCTCTCGGAGTCGTCGGTAGGGAACGCCTTCCGCGTCCTGGACGTACGCGGCCAGAATGCCGTCGTCACGCTCGGCGAGCACTTCAGCCAGCCGGGCCCGGAACCCGGCGTCGCCGGCGCCCGATGGCCTGAAGTCGGCATCCTGGGTCCCGAGGGCGCTGGTCGACCCCATCGACATGATGGCCAGGTTGAGTCGCTCCGAAATCGCCCGCAGCACACGCTCGGTGTTCGCGCCCGGGCGGTCAATCTTGTTCACGAACAGCAGCGTCGGAATGCGCAGGCGCTGCAGCGTGCGCATCAGTATGCGGGTTTGCGGCTGGATACCCTCGACAGCAGAGATGACCAGGACCGCGCCGTCCAGGACGCTCAGGACCCGTTCCACCTCGGCAATGAAATCCGGGTGGCCAGGCGTGTCGATCAAGTTGACGGTGACATCGCCGATCGGGAACGACGTGACGGCGGACTTGATTGTGATTCCGCGCTGCCGTTCCAGGGCCAGCGAATCGGTCTGGGTCGTGCCGGCGTCGACGCTGCCTGGCCGGTCAATGACACCAGCAACGTACAGAAGCCGCTCGGTGAGAGTTGTCTTACCGGCGTCTACATGCGCCAGGATCCCCAGGTTGAGCGTCTTCTGCGACATGCGTCATACCCTCTGAATAGGTCCCAAAGGCCTGCTCGATGGACATGAACGCCTGGCGCATCTACCCTCCCTGGATGATCGGAACTGAACTCTCCGAAGTAAACCATACGGGCGATCGGGACGCCCGCATCGCTGCCCGCCCTGTCGCAAGCCTCCGTGGCCACAGGACTCATTGGCGTGCTCGGAGGCAGGTGGGAGGCCATGCTCGAGACCCTCGAAGGGTCTGGCAGGGACGTCCCGCTGAAGCAGACTGTCCGGATAGTTCCTTGGCGACACCAATAGCATCGACCGTTATGAGCGAGACCATTACCTCCGTGCCGACCGAGGTGTTGACGGCGAGCCAAGGGCGATCATCTATCACTCAGACTTCGACCGGCCCGTCCCGGGTGTTGTCCTAGTAGACGGGGCGGCTGACGGCACAGCCGATGGCTGGGATCGGTGGCCAGCAGCAATCGCCGCGCTGCGGTGCGGCGGTTCTGGCCCATGACAAGCCAGGCTGCGCGGGATCGCCTGGCGACTGGCGTAAGCAGACCTTTGATGATCGCGCCCGCGAATCCCTCGCAGCCGTCGAACTCTTGCGCGTGCAGCCGGGCGTCGATCCGAGCCGGGTTGGACTGCTAGGTATCAGCCAAGGCGGCTGGATTTCGTACATAGCGGCAAGTCTTGCTCCCGAGAAGGTCAGCCATCTGGTTAGCGTATCCGGGCCGGGCGTGTCCGTGGCGGAGCAGGAGCGCTACAGGATTGGGTGTGCGGTCGGTGGCAATCCTGAGGCACTCGCTTGGGTCGATCAGCGGTCACGGCGGCTGCTCGCAGGCGAGGACCCGACGCCCGCAGCTTGACAATCCTCAGCAAGCTCCTGCCAGCCAATCCTCAGCACGCGCCTGCGATCTTCCCCGACGCGGAACATAACCTTTTCATCGCCGAGCCCGACCCGAACACCTCCCTGGGCAGCTAGCTCGCACCTGGCTTCATGCCAATGCTCTCCGCCTGGCTGAAGGCCACCGAGAGAACAGCAGGCATCAGCACAGGCTAGATGCCGTGCCCGCTGCCTGCCCGACTTGAAAGGTGAAATCTTCCACCCGAGGGCCCGCTGATAGTCCAGCGCGCTCACCCGCTGGTGCCCTTGCCGGCCTGCAAAGTCAGCCAGTCAACCTCGGTGCTGGCCAGGTATTGGCCGCGCTCGTCCAGGTAGCGACGGGTGTGGGGGGCTGCTTCGTGTGCTTCGAATGCTTCCCTATCCCGGTACAGCTCATAGAAGATCCGCTGTAGCGGCTGGCCATCCACCAGATTGGAGGCATACACGAGCGTTCCCGGCTCGCTGACCCTGATGGCCTCGATGGTCTCGACCACCAGCCGGTCATAAGCCTCGGCGCTGGCCTCGTCCTTGCACGTGAACCGCACGCACAAACCGAACATCCTTCCTCCCAGGCTCCGTGAGGCTGACTGTGATCTTCCCTCTAGGATCGCGTCAACCGTCCAGCAGACCCGGGGGCCATGCCCGCGATCCGTCGATTTTTCGTCATCATCACGATCATCCTGGCCACGGGGATTGTCGCGATGGCCCCTGCTGGCGCGAGTGCTTCGGTCACTCTCGACGGCTCGTTCTCCACCGCGATCCTCAAGCCGAACTTTGCGGGCCAATGTCCTTCCGGGGTGGCCGACGAGTGCGGCACCATGCAACTGGTCGGGCTGGGAGCGGCCGACTGGGCATATGCCTTCGGCCCGACCTTCGAGCCGGATGGTCGCTGCTTCGACGTGGACGGAACCCTCACGATCACGCTGCAGTCCGATCAGAGCACGATCTCGGGCCCGCCAAGCGGCCTCTTCTGCCCTCGCTTGTCAGACACTGGGCACCAGCATGCCGGGGCTATTTCGTACGGCAACCCCTTCGTGGAGGACGACAGCATCGCGTTCGCCGACGGGACCGGCCAGTTTGCTGGGCTCTCTGGCGCCGCGAACTACCACACGTCGGCCGCCGGCGCCCGCTTCGACGGAACGCTGAAAGGCACCCTCAGTGGAGGAGCAGCGGCTTCAGGAAGTGGGTAGCGAGCAGGCATCCGGCCAGCGCGGCGGGGATTGCGGCCCAGGCTGCGATCCTGGACCGGCGAGCGAGCAGCGCCATGATCAGGATCAAGAGGCCGGTGAGCCACCAGACAAAGGTTGCTGGCATCGATGGCGTTCATGGCATGTGCCAGGCAGTCGGGGGACGACTGGCCGAGGGCGCTGCAGGCATTGCGTGCCTTATCGGCGCCGTAGAGAATCCCTGGCGAGGTCGGCCACACCAGCCAGGTGACCACCGCTGCGGCGATGCCTGCCAGATGCCAGCAGCTCGCAGGTTCGGCTCCGGACGAGCGGACCTGCAGCCACTGCACCGCGGAGAAGACGACTGCGAGGATGAAGTCGACGACCGACCAGAACTCCGCAAGGCGGGGATGCCGGAGCCCGGCCTCGCGATCTAGCTTCTGGCCGAAGATGGGCTGTCCGGGGCAACCGCGCCCGCGTCAACAAGGGTCGCGGCGGGCGTTGACTGTTCGACCACCGGTCCGGCAGCCTGCGCTGATCATAGTTCCGCGTACCGACGGCTGCGGGTCCAACCCGGCCTGGGTGGAGTTCGATCGCAGGGGAGTCGATATCAACGTATTCAGCAGCAGGTACGGGACAGATGACCTTCTCTCGGTTGCTGACTGTCTCAGGCAGCAGATTCCATGGCATCCCGCCCACGGCTGACGCTACTTGTCAGTTAGGCCTTTGCACGGCGAAGAGGACGTACCCGTATGAGGGACCGCGCGTCAGGGTGCACTGCCAGCCGGGCACCGGCAACCGGACCGGGGAACTCCAGCTTCAGTACGGCTTCCAGATCGGCGCGGGACTCGAATTGCCAGCGGCTCATCACCTCAACGCGCCGTGCGCCGCGCTGTGCCCACCATGCGTCGGTCAGGTCGGCCTGGCCCATGGCCGAGTTCGCGGCCGAGCGCAGGAGTCCGGCGAATTCGCCGCTGCGCTGGTCGTTGTCGACGACGACAAGAGTCCCTCCCGGCCTGAGCACCCGCAGGACCTAGGCCATGCCCGCGGCGCAGTCAGGCGGCCAGAAATAAGCAAACCGGGCATGGACGACATCCGCGCCGGCGTCATCGAGGGGCAGGTGCTCCGCCGAACCGGGCACCACCTTGGCGCGCCGATCCCGGCGCGCCGCCAGTTCGAGCAGGGAGGGGTCGGGCTCCACTCCGATGACGCAGGCGGCGTCGTCGGCGTAGCTAAGCAGCCAGTAGCCGCTGCCGCAGCCCAGGTCGACCAGGGTCCTGCCCGACCACGGCGCAAGTGACCGCATCGCAGCCAGCACGAGCCCGTCCGGGTCGAGAGCACGGCTCTCCAGCTCGTACACATCCGGCCGGTTGGCCAGTTTGGGGCGCGCCGGAAATCAGGAACGCGGAAGGCGGCCCCCCAGAAGATCGCATCGCGAGCCGGCTGATCTATGTCAGCCTGGAGTGACGTAGATTCCGCCCCATTCCTCCGGGGCAACATCCGCGAGCGTCTCCGAGAAGGTCCACTGGTGACCCGCATGGTCCTCGGCGTTGTACTGCCGTTCGCCGTACTCGAAGTCGGTGGGCTCCATCAGGATCCTGGCGCCGTTCGCCCGCGCCCGCTCGCAGTGGGCGCGAGCGTCCTCCACGCGGACCAGCACGGAATGGGTTGCTTCGCCGGGGCGTGGGGGGCGGCGATCGCCGCGGACGTCGGCGACGATGACGGCGCCGTCGCCGAAACTAAGCTGGGCGCGATGGCTCTCGCCGATCCGCACCCGCTCGGCAAACCCGAAGGCAGCACCGAGCCAGGTGACCGCCTCGCGTACATCGGGATAGATCAGGACTGGGACGACCGTCGATGCCGGGATAGAGCGGTTGGGCTTCATGCCAGCAGACTATTGGACCGAGCCGGAAACTCCCGCCAGAAGAGGCAGCAGGTCGGCGTTCGCGTCCTACTGGGCAAGAAGGGAGCCGAGAACGGCTGGCGCGTGGTTGACGATCAGCGAGATGTGTCCCTCCCCTGGCAGGAAGTGCCCGGCAGTCCGGAACGGAACCGGCGATCCAGCGGCCCATCTCGACAGGCGCGCCAGCGTCCAGGCCGCCGTGCCAGAGTGTTACCGGCGTCGAGACCAGGTGCGGGTCGACGTCCCACGGGCTCGCCATGAGCGAGGTGTCGAGCTGACCTCCCTGGGTTCCCGGGGCGGAAGCACTCGCGCACGGCATCGATGTAGGCGTTGCCGGCTTCACCGATCCTGACCGCCACGCGGTCGACCTCGGGCAGCGCGGACAGCGTCCGCGCCAGGAACCTCTCCGGGTCACGGCCAGCTCCCCACGCCATGAGGCGGCAGAGGAGCCTGCCCAGCTGCGGCCCGGCGATGATGCGAGCTCCGAGCCGCGCGGCAACCGCGTCACTGGCGAACACCGGCGGAGTGCTCGCACTCTCCCCGCCATGCAGCGAATGCCTCAGCGACATCAGCGGTTCCCACGTCCTCAAACGCCGGTTCCGGGTCCAGTGCTTGCCCAGCCGCCCAAAGGCCAGACATCTCCTCGCCGTTCAGCACGGGACGGAACCAGTTGCGCTCGACCTCGGCCATGTGCCTGACGATGCCGAGCAGTGACAGCGTCGATGGCTGAACTGCCTGCACTCGTAGCTGATCATCAGTCAGCCCATCGCATTTGAGGGCCAACGTCGCACGCTGGACGGACATGACCGCCCTGCCGAGCGACTATGACTCCGACCCCGGACGTTACCTGGCGAGCACCGAGTGGCCGCACGACGACGTGCGCCCGTACGTGGCCGCACGACGACGTGCGCCCGTACGTGGCCGCCCGGCTTGCCGACGTGGGCGCCCGCGCGGTACTCGACGTCGGCGGCGGAACCGGCAAACTGGCCCGTCTGCTGCCCGGCCTGCCCATGCGCTGCCTGTGTACCACTACGGCGATCCGCGCGCGCCATCGCGGAAGCCCGAGCAGGACGCACGGTCGGCCGCGGCCACGCTGGACCTGCCGCTGGCACTGACGATGCGCGGCTGCTTCGTCTACGCCACCAAGGCGCCCGGCTAGAGCCGACGTACGCGCGCCGCTCTCGCGACTATCCAGCGGGGCGCAGATAGCGGAGCAGGTCGTCGACCAGGTCCTCGGGGCTGGCGTGACCCTTGCCGGATTTCGACAGGTGCCCGCTCAGAGCGAGGTCGACGGCGCCGTGCGTGACGGCGAGCAGGAGGGCGGCCAGCCGATCCGGGTCGCCATCCGGCAGAGTCCGGGCAGCCTGGCCGGCCTCGACCGCCCGCACGAGAGCGGAACGCGCGGCCGAGGCGGCCTCGCCCAGCTCGGCCGATGCCGACGACCAGGACCCGAAGGTGAGCTTGAACCGGGCCGGGTAGCGGGTCGCCCAGCGGATGTATCCGCGCATCATCGAGCGCACCGCGTCGTCGTCCACGCCAGGCACGCCGGCGAGAGTCCCGCCGGCCCGCCGGCTCGCCGAGCTCGGCGAGCGGGGCTGGCGGGGCTGGCGGGACTGCCGTGGCTGGCGGGCCAGCTCGCGCGCGGCGACGGCCGCCAATAGGTCCTGCTTGTTGGCGAAATGCTTGTAGGGGGCGTTGTGCGACACCCCGGCCAGCCGTCCGACCTCGCGGAGCGTGACCGCGGCGGGTCCTCCCTCGTCGAGCAGCCGCGCGGCCGCCTCGATCAGCCGCTCCCTGGTCGAGTCCACCGGCCAATCGTAGGCCAAGTTGACATCGTCAACCAAACGAAACCCCGAAACCCGAGGAGATCAGCGGCATGCGCTTCGCCCTCGCGACCGGTCAGGGAACGGGCTGGGACACCCTGTGCGGCCTGTGGGAGTCGGCCGACCAGGTCGAACTATGGCAGTCGGCCTGGACGGGCGACCATTTCTACCCGTTCCTGAGCGACCCGAGCGGCCCGTGCATGGAGGGCTGGGTCACGCTGGCGGCCCTGGCGCAACGCACCCGCCGGCTGCGGCTCGGCGTCCTTGTCTCCGGGATGCCGCACCGCCACCCTGCCGTGCTCGCCAAGATGGCGGCCGCGCTGGACATCACCTGTCGGGGCCGCCTGGAACTCGGCCTGGGCGCGGCCTGGTACGCGATGGAGTGCGAGGCCTACGGGATCGACCTCGGCCCGGCCCGGACCCGGCTGGACCGCCTCGAAGAAGGCGTCGAGGTGATCAGCAGCTTGCTCACCAAGCCGGTCACGACCTTCTCCGGCCGCCACTACCGGCTCACCGACGCCAGGTGCGAGCCCAGGCCCGTGCAGCGGCCCAGGCCGCCGATCGTCATCGGCGGGAGCGGGAAGCAGCGGACCGCCCGGATCGTGGCTCGCTGGGCGGACCACTGGAATCTCGGCTTCGCCCGGCCAGGAGACTTTCCCGGCAAGCTCCGCGCGCTGGCCAGGCACTGCGCCGACCTGGGACGCGACCCAGCGGGCATCGACATCTCGGTGGTCGTGCGCACCGCGGGCCGGGGCGAGCGCCGTGACCTGGGCCAGGTGGCCGACGAGATCAAGGCCTACGAACAGGCCGGCTGCCAGGTCGTTTTCGTTGAGGCCGGCGCCGACACCCCCGGCCAGGCCGCGCGCGAGATCGACCGGCTGACCGCGGCCTGTGCGCCACTCGCGGCCTGACCCGCGCGACCTATGCCTTCGCGCTGATCCGGGTCCCGAGGTCCGTCCCGAGGCAGATCTGGCGCATGGCGCCGACCGCTGCCACGTCGAACACGTGCATGTCCAGACCCTGCTCGTTGGCGAGCACGAACGCGCTGGTATCCATGACCCGCACCCCGGCCGCCAGCGCCTCCTCGTAGGTCAGCCGCTCATACCGCACCGCCGCCGGGTTCAGGTTCGGGTCGCTGTCGTAGACGCCGTCCACGCCGTGCTTGGCCATGAGCAGCGCGTCGGCGTCGAGCTCTAGCGTGCGCTGCACGGCCGGGTAGTCGGTGGTGACGTACGGCTGCCCGATTCCGCCCGCCAGCAGCACGATCAGGCCGTGTTCCAGATGGCGGACCGCCCGCAGCCGGATGAACGGCTCCGCGACGCTCTGGATCGGCATCGCGGTCATCACCCGCACGTCGGTGACGGTCCTGGCGGTGAGCGCGCCCCGCAGCATCAGCGCGTTCATGACGGTGCCGAGCATGCCGATGTTGTCCGCCTCGGCGCGGCTGATGCCCCAGCCGTCGGCCATCCGGCCCCTGAAGTAATTCCCGCCGCCGACGACCACCGCGACCTGGACACCCAGATCGTGCACCGCCAGGACCTCGTCGGCGACCTGGGCCAGGCTGGCCGGGTCTACGCCAGATCCGGACGACCCGGCCAGGGCCTCGCCGCTAAGCTTGACGACGACCCGGCGATAGCGCGGCACAGTGAGAGCACCCCTTACGGCCGCGTCCGCCCGGTAGGGGCCATCACGCCAGCGGCCAGTGAGATTTTCAGCGTAACAAGATCACCGTCGCGACTGTGCGCCAAGAGTCAACTGTCCAGCCCCGGCCAGCACCGGCCCGCGCCCGGACCAGCCGGGCCAGCTCCCTGACGGGCCGGCCTGCGGCGTCTGCACAGAGGTCGGCGAAGCCGGTCAGGTCCAGTTCCGCGGCCTCACAGCGAGCGTCCGCCGCCTGCGCGGCCAGCCGCCGTTTCGACCTCGATGGCGGCGGGCCGGGGATGACCGGGTCTCGGCCCACCCCGCGCCGGAAGACCCGCTCGGTCAGGCTGGCGCCGTCGGCGCGCAGCCGACAGATCAGCAGAGCGGTGTCGGCACGCACGTGCCCTGGCCGGCATCCGTCATAGCGTACGAGATCATGCGGAGGGTCGCCGAGCTGGCGCGAACGCATGCGACCCGGCCGACGGAAGGACTGTCGACATGCTCGGACGCAAGGACTACACGCGGGAAGAACTGGACCACGGCAGGATCGCGGTCGCGCGCAGCTCGCGACGTACAAGAGACTGGCCGACGCCGTCGCCGACACCGGCGACGAGAAAGCCGGCGCCGCCCTGGACGCCTTCGAGCCGCTCATGTTCAACAACATGACGATCGTGCTCGACCGCTACTTCGTCCACCGGCTCAGCGAAAGCTCAGACCAGAGGACGTCCTGGC
>WNGL01010172.1_pt1 | contig 10878 bp, 12 predicted proteins | sample 5400591 | NCBI WGS metagenome assembly WNGL01 (sample SAMN13153377, study PRJNA577476) | soil metagenome | isolation source: 80 cm soil or saprolite under Garry oak tree replicate 1 | place: USA:California | collected 2016-06-15
AGGGACTCAACCAGGCGGTGAAGTCCGTGGTATGGCGCCCCGGGGACAACGCCGTTTTCGCCGACCTGGAATATCCGTCTCTCATCTACCCGGCGGCGGTGCTCCAGGAGCTCGGCGTCGAGCCGCGCGTGGTCAGGACGCGCGGCCACTATCTCTCGCTCGACGAGCTCGCGAAGAGCGTGGACAGGCGCACCCGACTCGTCCTCGTGAGCCAGGTCAGCTACCTCACGGGCCAGCGCGTGGACCTTGCCCGTTGCGCCGAGATCGCCCGCGGTGCGGGCGCCTGGCTCGCCGTGGACGCCACCCATGCCCTGGGGGTGGCGCCGGTGCCCGGCGAGCTCTGCGACTTCGTGGTGTCGAGCTGCTACAAGTGGCTGCTGGCCACGCATGGCGTCGGCATCTTCGCCTACGATCCGGCCCGGGTGGGCGACATCGAGCCGGCCACCATGGGCTGGCATAGCGTGCTCCACCGGGACGGCTTCGACGATCCGCTCAAGATGCCGCTCCGCCCCGACGCCTCCCGGCTGGAGGCGGGGAATCCGAATTTTCTGGGTCTCTTCGTCCTCGACAATGCCCTCGGTGTCCACGAGGGCCTCCAGCGCGCGGCCGCGCTCGACTACGTGCTCGATCTCTCGGGCGAGCTGCGGCAGGGCCTCGTCGAGCGCGGTTTCCCCGTGATCACGCCCGAGCCGCGCGAAGAGCGCGCGGGCAATGTGTGCTTCCTCGAGCCCGACGCGCAGGGGCTGGCGGATCGCCTCGCTCAGCGCGATGTCCTCGTGTGGGGCGGGGACGGGCGGATTCGCGTCTCGACCCACGTCTACAACGACCGGGAGGACGTGGGCCGATTCCTGGATGCGCTGGACGCCGTAGCAGGTCGAGCTGCGAGGGCGTCGGCCTGACCACGCGACGAGTCGTGTTCGGCGTGCTGCTCTCGTTGGGCGTGGCGACTCATGCGGGAGCCGCGGCTCCTCCGAGCGTGGCCGACCTGCCGCCGGCGCTTCGGGAGGCCATCACGAGCCTTCATCCGGCCGCCGCCGTGCTGCGGGCGGACGAGGTCCTCGTCGAGCGATGCGGCACGGAGCACCGGCGCGACCAGGTGGTGCGGGCGGACTTCAACGGCGATGGCCGGGCCGACTACGCGGTGCTCCTGCGCATCGGCGAGCCGAAGGCCGTAGCCGGCGAGGCTCTCAAGAGCGTATCGGTATGGGCGGTGGTCTTCCTCGCCCGGCGCGACGGACTCTACCGGTCGTTCATCCTGTCCAAGTCGGACGAGGTGATGATTCCTTCGCGGCAGGTGATTGCTCTTCGGCCGCCGGGGCGGGTGCAGGTGGGCGGGCATCCGGAGCGCCCTGTCACGCTCAAGCAAGCTGCCATTGTTTCGATCCTCTGCGAGGGGACGGAGAAGATCTACTACTGGGTGAGTCGCGGGCAGACGTTCAGGGAATTCCTTACGAAGGAGTAGTGCCCGCCCTCACCCTGTGGTCTCTCCACCCTTAGGCCCTCCCTTAGGCCCCCTCACCCTGCCCTCTCCCCCTTGACGGGGGAGAGGGTGGGGACGCTCAGGACTTGGGGACGTAGAGATTGCCGCCGATCTTCTTGAACTCTGCGGCCTTCTCGCGAAGACCCTGGGCAATGGCGGCGCTCTCGTCGACCATGCCCTGCTTGGCCGCGTACTCCCGGACGTCCTGCGTGATCTTCATCGAGCAGAAGTGCGGGCCGCACATGGAGCAGAAGTGCGCGACCTTGGCACCGTCGGCGGGCAGCGTTTCGTCGTGGAAGGCGCGCGCGGTCTCGGGATCGAGCGAGAGGTCGAACTGGTCCTCCCAGCGGAACTCGAAGCGCGCGCGCGAGAGCGCGTCGTCCCAGTCGCGCGCGCCCGGGTGGCCCTTGGCGAGATCTGCGGCGTGGGCGGCGATCTTGTAGGCGATGACGCCGTCCTTGACGTCCTGTTTGTCGGGCAGACCCAGGTGCTCCTTGGGGGTGACGTAGCAGAGCATGGCCGTTCCGTACCAGCCGATCATGGCCGCGCCGATGGCCGAGGTGATGTGATCGTAGCCGGGGGCGATGTCGGTGGTCAGGGGCCCCAAGGTGTAGAAGGGCGCCTCGTGGCACTTTTCGAGCTGCCGGTCCATATTCTCCTTGATGAGATGCATGGGCACGTGTCCCGGCCCCTCGATCATGACCTGGCAGTCGTGTTCCCACGCGATCTTCGTCAGCTCACCCAGGGTGTCGAGCTCGGCGAACTGCGCCTCATCGTTGGCGTCGGCCTGGCAGCCGGGCCGGAGCCCGTCGCCCAGCGAGAAGGCGACGTCGTAGGACGCCATCAGCTCGCACATCTCCTTGAAGTGCGTGTAGAGGAAGCTCTCCTGGTGGTGCGACAGGCACCACTTGGCCATGATCGAGCCACCGCGCGAGACGATGCCCGTGAGGCGCTGGGCGGTGAGGGGGACGTAGCGGAGGAGGACGCCCGCGTGAATGGTGAAGTAGTCCACGCCCTGCTCGGCCTGCTCGATCAGGGTGTCCCGGAAAATTTCCCAGGTCAGCTCCTCCGCCTTGCCCCCCACTTTCTCGAGGGCCTGGTAGATCGGGACCGTGCCGAGGGGCACCGGGGAGTTGCGGAGTATCCACTCGCGCGTCTCGTGGATGTTCTTGCCCGTCGAGAGATCCATGATGGTGTCGGCGCCCCACTTGGTCGCCCACGTCATCTTCTCCACTTCCTCCTCGATGGAGGAGGACACGGCGGAGTTGCCGATGTTCGCGTTGATCTTCACCAGGAAGGACCGGCCGATGATCATGGGCTCGGACTCCGGGTGATTGATGTTGGCGGGAATGATGGCGCGTCCCCGCGCGACTTCCGACCGCACGAGCTCGGGCGACACCCCCTCGCGCAGCCCCACGAACTCCATCTCCGGCGTGACCACGCCCTGGCGCGCGTAGTGCATCTGTGTCACCGTGCGCCCGCGCTTGGCGCGGAGACCCCAGCGCCCACCCGCGCCGGGCTCGACGTCGTCACGCTCGAGGATCCAGTGGCGACGAAGGGGGGGCAGCCCTTGCTTCAGGTCCACCGCGTAGTCGGCGTCGGTGCAGGGCCCGCTCGTGTCGTAGAGGCGGAGATTCTCGCCGTTGCTCAGGGTGAGCGCGCGGACGGGCACGCGGATCGAGGGATTGGAGCCTGTGAGATAGGTCTTCATTTGGCCTCCCTTCGCTGGCATTACCCAGGTCAGGTTGTTAGCGGTCGGCAGCGCCCAGCTGCCCTCTCAGCCCGGAGAACCGAGCTCCCGCGTGAGTGACTCTGCGCGAATGCTACGGCCAAAGCCGGGGCTGGTCAAGCGGGCGGGCGGCTCAGCGCGCCGCGGGGAGGATGCGGATGAGCACGCTCGTCTTGGCGCGAAGGCCCTTGCGAATATAGCGGCCCATCCACAGGGGAACCAGGATCCAGTACTTGCGATGATAGGCGGCGAGAATCTCCGCCTCGAGATCGGGCCGGCCGTCCACCCACTCCGCGCGGCCCTCGAAGGCGGGCCCGTCCGTGCGGCCCACGTGGACGGTGACCCGGCCGTCGTTCTTGATGCGCCGGGCCTTCAGGCTCGCCCGCTGGGTGGTGAAATAGAGCGCGCCTTCGTGGAGCCAGCACCAGGTGGGCACGGTGCCGGGCTTGCCCGCCGCGCTGTACGTGGTCAGGTAGATGTAGCGTGCGCCGGCGAGCGCGGCACTCAGCTCGGGGATGAAGGGCGCCGTCATGACGGCGCGTGCGGCGAAGCTTGCGTCGACACGGCGTCCATCCTACCATTGCCGGACTCCGCGTTGAGGCGGAGAGGCCGTCCATCCAGGCGAGGGTCATCAATCGGAGAGAGAGAATGAAGAGCTGCCCGATCCATCTCGAGTTCACCGACGCGATGGCCTTCGCCACCGCCCGATTCCTTTCGCCCTAGCGCGCCATCATTCGCGACCGGAGGAGCACATGCCCCCTCATCGTCACGCCTATCGCCCCGTGGTCATGGGTCGCCGTGGTGCCGTCGCTTCGGCCCATCCCATCGCCTCTATGGCCGGCATCCGCGTTCTCCTCGAGGGCGGCAATGCCGTCGACGCAGCCGTGGCCGTGGGCTCGACCCTGAACGTCGTCGAGCCGTTCATGTCGAGCGCGGGTGGTATCGGCCTCATGGTCATCTCGCGCGGCGGCGGCAAGGAGCGGCACGTGCTGGACTTCATCGGCCTGGCGCCAGCCGCCGCCGATGCCTCGCGCGCCACCGAGGACGAGCTCGCGGGCGGGCCCAAGTCCTGTGCCACGCCGGGCAATCTCGGCGGCTGGCTCGCCGCCCTCGAGCGCTTCGGCTCCATGCCGCGCCACCGGGTCTTCGGCCCCGCCATCGAATGGGCCGAGCAGGGGGTGCCGCTGTCCTTCATGAACGCGCGCTTCATCGAGCAGGCGCGCCCGCAGCTCGGCCGCTCGGCCGAGGCGCAGCGGCTCTATCTGGGCAACGGCGGGCCCCGCCCGGGCAAAGTTGTGACCTACAAGGAGCTCGCGAGCACCTTTCGCCAGGTCGCCGAAGGGGGGAGCGAAGTCTTCTATCGTGGCTCGATTGCGAAGGCTATCGCGCGCGCCGTCCAGGAGGCGGGTGGGTGGCTGGCCGAGCGCGATCTGGCGGACTTCAAGCCCCTGTGGCGCGAGCCCGTTCGCATCGGCTATCGCGGTCTCGACGTGTGTTCGGTGCCGCCGCCGTTCTCGGCTTTCCAGATGCTGGAGACGCTCAATATCCTCGAGGGATATGACCTCAAGGGCTGGGGCCATAACTCGGTCGACTATCTCCATCACCTCATCGAGGCGATCAAGCTCGGCTCCGCCGATCGCCTCGCCTATGCCTACTCCGGCGAGACGCCGATCAAGGGCCTTCTGTCGAAGGCCTATGCGACCACCCAGCGCGCGCGCATCGACTCGACGAAGGCGGCGGTGAGCGAGGGGGAGCGTCACAGCGGCAAGAAGCTGCCGGGACAGATCGCGGAAGGCTATCCGGCGAAGTTCGAGAACGAGCAGACCACCCATTTCGCCTGCGCCGACGTGGACGGCACCGTGGTCTCGGTCACCCAGACGCTGGGCGTTCCCTTTGGCTCGGGATTCGCCATACCCGGCACGGGGCTCGTTCTCAACAACATCCTCAAGTGGATGGATCTCGATCCGGCCTCGCCCAACGTGGTCAAGCCGGGGCGCAAGGCCGGTACCATGATGTCGCCCATCCAGGTCTTCGAGGACGGTGCCTTCGCGCTGAGCGTGGGCACCCCGGGCTCGTACGGCATTCTCCAGACCCAGCCGCAGATGCTCCTGAACGTGCTCGAGTTCGGCTTCAATATCCAGGAGGCCATCGAACAGCCGCGGGTGCGCGTGTACGGCGACCGCCGGCTCGACGCCGAGTCGCGCATTCCCGAGGCGACGCGCGGGGGACTTGCCCAGCGCGGCCACGAGGTGAACGTGATCGACGACTGGTCCTGGGTGGTGGGGGGCGGGCAGGGCATCGCGCGCGATCCCGAGTCGGGAGCCTTCATGGCCGGCGCTGATCCCCGCCGCGACGGATATGGACTGGCCATCTAAACTCGCCCCCTCACCTAAAAGGTGAGGGGGCGCACAACTTCCCCTCTCCCCCCAGGGAGAGGCAGGGTGAGGGGAGTAAAAAGAGGAATGACCCTCAAAAACAAAATGGCAATAGTAACCGGAGCCGGCTCCGGCATCGGCCGAGCCATCGCCCTAGCCCTCGCCGCCAACGGCGCCCCCGTAGCTGCCCTGGACCTCGACGGCGCCTCCGCAGAAGAGACGGCTGGCCTCATCACCAAAGCCGGAGGCAAATCCAAAGCCTTCCAGGGCGACACCAGCAAGGCCGCGGACGTGGACCGCGCCGTCAGCGGCGCCGTAGCCGCTCTCGGGCCCCTCGAGATCATGGTCAACAACGCGGGGATTCTCGACGGCTACTTCAACGTGGACGAGATGGACGAGGCCCTCTGGCGCCGCGTGATCGATATCGACCTTACCGGCGTCTTCCTCGGGAGCAAGCGCGCCCTTGCCGAGATGCTGCCGCGCGGTCGCGGGCGCATCGTCAACATGGCCTCGGTGGCCGGGCTCAACGGCACGGGCGGGGGTGCCGCCTACGTCGCGGCCAAGCACGGGGTGGTGGGCCTCACCCGCCAGATGGCCGTCGTCTACTCCTCTCGCGGCGTCACCATCAACGCGGTGTGCCCGGGACCTATCCTGACCGACTTGCGGCGACACTCGCAGGCCATCCTCGGCCCCGGGGTGCCCGACATGAGCGGCCGCGGCATCGCGGTGAACGACGAGCAGGTCCGGACCGTCGTGCCCGCCGGCCGACGGGGCACCGTGGAGGACATCGCGTCGGCCGTCTGCTACCTCGCCTCCGAGGAGGCGGGTTACGTCACGGGTCACGCCATGGTCGTCGACGGAGGCTGGAGGGCGAAATGATCACGAAGTTCTCGGTTCTCTACGTGGGGCAGATCGAGCTCGACCATGTCGGGCTCTCGGGCACGCCGGCCAACGAGCGGCGCTATTCCAACGAGCGCCTCGCCGAGGCCTTCCAGACCGCGAAGGAGGTGGCCCAGCACATGGACGAGCTGGGCTACTACGCGCTGTGGACGGCCGAGCACCACTTCCAGCACGAGGGTTATGAGGTCTTCCCGAATCTCATCCTGCTCGGCACCTGGCTGGCCACGCAGACGCGGCGGCTCAAGCTCGGCTGCGCCTTCAACGTGCTACCCATGTGGCATCCCATCCGGCTCGCCGAAGACTACGCGCAGGCGGATATCATGACGGGCGGCCGCGTCATCATGGGCGTGGGTCGCGGCTACCACACCCGGGAGGTCGAGACATTCGGCGCGCCCATGCTCGACAACAAGGCCAACCAGGAGCTTTTCGAGGAGCAGATGGAAGTGCTCTTGAAGTGCTTCAACGAAGAGTCCTGGTCGCACCGGGGAAAGCACTACACGATTCCCGCGCCCGTGGAGTACCGCGGCTATCCCCTGAAGGAGATCACGGTGGTGCCGCGGCCGCTCAACCTGCCCGTGGAGATCTGGCAGCCCATCGCCTCGGGAAAGACGCTCCCCTACATCGCTTCGCGCGGCATCAAGGGTATGGTGACGCTCAACGGCGAGCGCATCTTCGATCAGGTCGTCCGCGCCTATCAGGCCGAGGCGGTCAAGGCGGGACGAACCCTCGCCCTCGGCGAGGACATCTGCTGGGGTGTCGGCCTCTACCTCGCGGATAGCGTGGAGGAGGCGGTGACGCGGGTGGAGCCGTACCACGACGAGCGCTACAAGTGGTTCGCGCCCTTCGGCTTCGTGCGCTACGCCGACGAGGAAGGCCGCTCGTGGGGCATGCCGGGCGCGCCCGCGCGCGTGCCCAGCATTCGCGACGGCGTCGCCCAGAGGGCATGGCTGTGCGGTCCGCCCCGTCTCGTGATCGAGCAGATCAAGGAGTTCGAAGCGCGCTATCCCGGGCTCGAGCACATGATGATCCACTGGGCCGAGGGCATGCCCCCGAAGGAATTCAAGGAGCAGCTCTTCTGGTTCGCGCGCGACGTCATGCCCGCCTTCGCCGATCGCCGCTAGGTCGTTCGACACCCCCGGGGGGTATACCCCCACCCGGTAGCGCCCCCTCGTAATGGGCCCCCTAGGGGTTGTATTTTTCCCTTGCGCTCCCTCGTAGCCCGGCGATAATACCCTCGGCCCTACCGGGAGGCGCCGGGCGGCGAATCCCACACTCACTCGATGGAGGAGAGAGCGAATGGCAAAGAAGAAGCTTGCTTTTGGTGGTTACTCGATCAACTTCAAGGGATGCAAGGACAGCATGGAGTCCGTCATGGGGTCGTCTCCCATCGGTCCATCCGAGATGACCAAGAAGATCTGGGGCTACGTCAAGAGGAAGAAGCTCGCCAACAAGAAGTAGGCCCGCCACGCCTCGACCGGATCGTCCTGAGCCTGCCCGGCGCCTCCAGGACGCTCCGGTCCTCTTGACTTGCGCCTCCCTGCCCACCACACTTCCGATATGCGAGCGATTCTTTACGACAAGACGTGCCACTGCGCGTCCTCGGAGCTGGCCCGCCGCGCCCTTACCCAGGCGCACGTCGAATACGACAGCCGCCCTCTCGACACGCACCCCATAGACCGCGACGGCGCCCTCCGGCTCGCCCGCGCCGCACGGCGCTTCTTCGTCAAGACGGATGCCGGCTTCATCGAGCGTGACGCGGCCCGGGAGCCCGTGAGCGAGGGGCAGGCGCTCGAGTGGCTGCTCCACGAGGACGGCCTCCTCCGCGTGCCCGTGCTCGTGTGGGGCGATGTGCTGGTGCGTGGCTTCACCGACGAGTTGTACGAGCGGGCGCTTGGTGATCCGCCGGCGCCGGAAGGAGCGAGGCGATGATCCTCAAGGAGACGGCGCGGTCCACCTACATGGACGTGTCCAAGATCGACTGGGAACCCACGCGCTTTCCCGGCGTGTGGACCAAGAAGCTCTACGAGGAGCCCTCGGGCCGCCTGACCTCCCTCACCAAGATGGAGCCCGGCGCGCGCCTCCCCGGCCACCGGCACGTCGGCATCGAGCAGAGCTTTGTCCTCGAGGGCACGCTGGTGGACGAGGACGGCGCCTGCACCGCGGGCAACTACGTGTGGCGGCGGGTGGGCTCCGTCCACGAAGCGTGGAGTCCCGACGGCTGCGTCGTCCTCGGCATCTTCGACAAGCCGAACGAGTTTCTAGCCTAGCTTCCCCAGGATCTCGTCGAGCCTCCTGACTTCGAGGTCCGGAGAGACGCCGAGCCTGTCCATGGGAGCGGCGAGACGATTGCACCAGCAGGTGCGGTAACCGAAGGCCTTGGCTCCCGCCACGTCCCACGCATTCGAGGACACGAAGAGGATGTCTCCCGCCGGCAATCCGAAGGCCCGTGGGCCGAGCTCGTAGACCGCGGGTGAGGGCTTGTAGGCCTTGACGGAGTCCACGGACAGCACGTGACGAAAGGCGCCGCTCAGTCCGCTCGAGCGCACCGCGGCCTCGAGCATGCGCGGCGAGCCATTCGACAGGATGCCCAGCGGTGTGCCGGCCATCGCGGAGAGCACGCCCGCCACATCGGGAAAGGTCGCGAGCGACAGATACGCCTCCATCAGCCTCTGCACCGCCGCGTCTCCCGCGGCTAGGCCCAGACGCTGGAAGGCGAAGCGCAGCGCCGCCTCCGTCACCGCCCAGAAGTCCTCGTAGCGTCCCATGAGGGTCCGCAGCCACGTGTATTCGAGCTGTTTCTGCCTCCAGAGGAGAGAGAGGGCCTGCGGATCGTGGGTGAGGGCGCGGCCGGCTTCGACCACGGAGTGAACGTCGAAGAGCGTCCCGTAGGCGTCGAAGATGAAGGCTTTCGGCGTGGCCATGGTGATCCTCCTGCCGGGCGGGAAGCCTAGCGGGTTGAGACGGCGGCGGGGCGAGTCGGCACGACGGCATGGCGCCGCCGCTCGTTGGGACGGCGAGCGGGGGTGGGCATGGGCCTCCGCGGCTCCTCGGCTATCTCGAAGCCGGACTCCACGAAGCCGTAGCGTAGCAGCTGCTTGGCATCGCGGAAGGACAGGCTGCGTGTCTGCGCCCCCATCACGATGAGGAGAAAGCGCTGTCCTTCGCGCCAGGCGGCGATGGCGAGGTTGTAGCCCGCCTCGCGGGTGAAGCCCGTCTTGAGCGCCTGCACCCCGCCCGGATCCTGGAAGAGGGGAATGCGCCGGCTGTGCACGCGCCCCCGGTAGATGAAGCTCGCCCCTCCCAGGAGAGGCCGCGAAGCGGGATAGTCCTGCACGAGATGGCCGATCAGGCGCGCCATGTCCTGCGCGGTACTGCGTCCGGCGGGATCGGGAAGCCCATGGGCATTGGCGAAATGGGTGGAGCGCAGCCCCAGCTCTGCCGCTTTCGCGTTCATGCGCTCGACGAAGGCTTCCTCGGTGCCGCCCAGATGCTCGGCTACCGCCGTCGCCGCGTCGTTCGCCGACGCGATGGCCACGCCCTCCAGCAGGGTGCGGAAGGGCACTTCCTCACCCGCGCGAAGGCCCATGCGGTAGCGTGGGGTCTCGGCGGCCCGCCGGCTGATCCTCACCGCCCCGTCCCACTGCGCCCGCCCCGTCTCGAGATCCTCACACGCCAGGTAGAGGGTCATCAGCTTGACGAGGCTGGCCGGGGCATGGTCCTCGGACGGATTCTTGGCGAAGAGCACGGTGCCGTTGGGGGCGAGGAGCAGGACGGACTCCGCGCTCAGGTGCATGGGCCGGTCACTCTGTGCAAAGGCCGGAACTGCCATGAAGAGGAGCGTGGACACGAACGAGACGAGGAGGAACACTAAAGCGATTGTAACGGGAGGCGGCGCTCCCGGCCAAGCAAAAACCCTAGCGGATCGCCCGCTTCAGCTCCGGGGAGGGCTTGAACCTGGGTGTGCGTCCGCCCGCCACGTTCATGGGCTGGCCCGTGCGCGGGTTCTTGCCCTTGCGTGGCTTGCGACGGCCCACGGAGAAGGTCCCGAATCCCACGAGCGTGACGGGCTGGCCTCGCTTGAGCGAGGTGCGGATCGACGCGAGCATCGCGCGCAGCGCACGGTCCGCGGCGGCCTTGGTCCAGCCGCTCTCCGCGGCCATCGAGGCCACGAGGTCCGCCCGAGTCATGAGGAGAGACGTGGCGTCATCATATTGAGCGGGCGGATGCTAGCAGAGGGGCCGGAGAGGGTCAAGGCCGATGCCCAACAGTGTTGCTAGCACATGATTTGACCGCTGTGAGTAGCACGTGAATTGACCGCTCCTGCGGACAGCGGGGGTGGGGCCATGGTGGACGCAGGAGGTCCGTCATGCCCTATGCCCCGGCTGTCGTGGAGC